>Ga0307372_10012104_pt1 | contig 11385 bp, 6 predicted proteins | sample OX1MG_FD_202533 | JGI IMG/M metagenome (GOLD analysis project Ga0307372, IMG submission 202533) | Soil microbial communities from Risofladan, Vaasa, Finland - OX-1 | ecosystem: Environmental > Terrestrial > Soil > Coastal area > Acid sulfate soil | place: Finland: Risofladan, Vaasa | collected...
GGCTACATTCGTGAAAATTCAGGCGGCGAGGGCGAAGGGCTGACCCCAAGGACGGGTTGTGGGCGGCCCGGCTTCCGCGTTCCCCGGTCCCCAAAGGCGGGGCACCGGTGGCACCCGAACGTTTGTGGGGCAATCGGCAGGCTTCCACTTCGCATCCGGCGCCGGCGCAGATTGTGCCTATGCGGTTCTGAAGGCGGAGTTAAACCCGCGCGAGCTGCGGTAGCGCGTCAAAGTGCGCGTCCCGGGCGCACAGCACGAGCGAGTGCTGCAACACCAATGCGGCAATCCACATATCGTTGGTGGGGATCGGTGTTCCCTGCTTGCGGAGCTGGCGGTAAATGCTGGCGTAGTGGTGCGTGGTCTGGCCGTCGGCATAGAGGATGCCCACCCCCGGCTTCAGCAGGAACCGCTGCAGAACGGCCTCGTTGCGCGGCCCTTGCGTGCCCACGGCAAAGCCGGCTCGCAACTCGCCCACCACGATAAACGGCAACCACACCGCATCGGCCTGCTCCACGGTTTCGATCACGGGGGGCTCGCCCCGGCAAAGATCGGTATAACGATTCGTGTCCAGAGCCAGCTTCACGCCGCGGTCCCCGGGCGCAGGCGTTTCTGGCGCGCGGGCGTGGGTGCCGGCGGCCCTTTCCGCGCCCCTTTCCGGACCTCTTTCCGCGCCGGGGAACGCTGCGGCCACAGCTCCCCGTCGATGGCGTCCTGCGCCGCCACCGCGCTGTCGAAGGCTGCGTCCTCGCGCCAGCTCGATGCCAGGTCGCTCAGGTCCCTCTTGCGGCGGGGCAGGTGACCCAGGCCCGCTCCGCGCACCAGGGCCTGGACCGCGACTTCGTTGAGGCTCTTGCCCTGCTCCCGGGCGGCGCTGCGCAGGGTCGCGTCCAAATGCTCCGGCACATTGCGGATGGTATACTGCATACATCCAGTATAGGCAGTGCAGGCAGAATTAGAAAACAATAGTCGCGCGCCTGGTCCAGTCCGGTCCGGCGGGTGGGTATCGAAGGGGTGGAAAAGCCAAGCGGGACGATTCGCAAAGGCGAACCCCGGAAGGAGCAGCAGCCTTCAGGCTGCTGAAACCGCAGCCGCAAGAACGGGGCCTTCAGGCCCGGCCCCCCGTCTCTGTTGAAACCCGGGAAGGAGCCACAGCCAACGTACCGCCGGTCTCCAGGCCCCCGCAACCGCGCCAACCCAGCCAGACTAGGCTCTTTGGGGGTATGCTCTCCGGCGGGGCTTTCGATTGTCAGTCTGCCACCTGCGAACCGCCGCATCAAAATATTACTGAATGGTAAATAGGGGCATTCGCACCATTCCATTGCTCGCCAGGACTGGATCGCGGCTCCAGCCGATCCCCCATCGAAGCCGGAGAGCCGGGCCGGCTCCCCCCGGGCCGTCGCGCGGAGCCGAATCCGAGAGCGGCGAGCAGTCCACTCCATCCTGTAAAGAGCCGAAGCCTCTCTCTATCTACGCCCAGCACGTCCGATACGAGCGAGAGTCGTGCAGACAAGAATGAATTATCTGTTCAAACAATCAAATTCCTGGTCCAAAATCGCCCCTTTTGTTTTTGCACCATACGCGCGGCAAAGCCATTGCGTGAACCACAACCTGTTGTGGTGCTGACAGGAATCTATCCTCAAAAAACCCTAAATATTGCGGTTTGCCTTTCCAAATCCTCCCGCTTGGCTTTTCCACCCCCTCGATACGACACTGGCATAGGTTCGCCGTGCACCATCTGCTGCGAGCTGTGAACTGTGAACTGCGAACTATGAACTGCGAACTGTGAACTGGGCCTCGCCCAAAAGCATCCAACCTGCAAACGAGGACACTCCTAGCCCATGGTCCCGCGCGACCGCCCCGGAGAATGGCCTTTTGAAGAAGCTTGCCAGCGCCACCGATCCCCTGTGGTACAAGGACGCCATTATCTACGAGTTGCACGTGCGCGCCTTTGCCGACTCGAACAACGACGGCATCGGCGACTTTCCCGGGCTCATGTCGCGCCTCGACTACCTCCAGGACCTCGGGGTCACCTGCCTCTGGATCCTTCCGTTTTTTCCTTCGCCACTCCGGGACGATGGCTACGACATTGCCAGCTACAACGACGTAAACCCCTCCTACGGAACCCTTTCCGACTTCAAGGCGTTTCTGGACGCGGCCCATAAAAGGGGCCTCCAGGTGATGATCGAGCTGGTCATCAACCACACCAGCGACCAGCATCCCTGGTTCAAGCGGGCTCGGCTGGCGCCCCCCGGCTCCCCCGAGCGCGACATGTACGTCTGGTCCGACACCGACCAGAAGTTCAAGGATGCCCGCATCATCTTTACCGACACCGAGAAGTCGAACTGGACCTGGGACGACACCGCCAAAGCCTTCTACTGGCACCGGTTTTTCTCCCACCAGCCCGACCTGAACTACGACAGCCCGCTGGTGATGGAAGAGATGTTGAAGGCGATGCGCTTCTGGCTGGATATGGGCGTGGACGCGCTGCGCCTGGACGCCATTCCCTACCTGGTGGAGCGCGACGGCACCAACTGCGAGAACCTGCCCGAAACCCACGCCGCGGTGAAAAAGCTGCGCGCGGCCATCGACGAGAGCTACGCCAACCGCCTCATCCTGGCCGAAGCCAACCAGTGGCCGGCCGACGTGCGCCCCTACTTCGGCGAGGGCGACGAGTGCCACATGGCCTTCCACTTCCCCCTCATGCCGCGCATTTACATGGCTTTGCGCCAGGAAGACCGGCTCCCCATCACCGACATCATGGCGCAAACGCCCCCCATCCCAGACAACTGCCAGTGGGGCCTCTTCCTCCGCAACCACGACGAACTGACCCTGGAGATGGTGACCGACGACGAGCGCGACTACATGTATTTGGCGTACTCTACGGATCCGCGGATGCGGGTGAATGTGGGGATACGGAGGAGACTGGCGCCGCTGGTGGACAACAACCGGAGGCGGATCGAGCTGCTGAATTCCATTCTGTTCAGTTTTCCGGGGACGCCCATTCTGTACTACGGGGACGAGATCGGGATGGGGGACAACATCTACCTGGGCGACCGGAACGGGGTGCGGACGCCGATGCAGTGGACCAGCGACCGCAACGCCGGATTCTCAAAATGCGACCCGGCGCGGCTCTATTTTCCGGTAATCATGGACCCCATCTACGGTTACCAGGTGGTAAACGTGGAGGCGCAACAGAGCGACCAGTCGAGCCTGCTGCACTGGACCCGGAACATGATCGCGCTGCGCAAGCTGTTCCAGGTATTCGGGCGGGGCAGCCTGACGTTTCTGAATCCGGTGAACCGGAAGATTCTGGCGTACATGCGGGCGATGGACATGGGCGACGGGACCCAGGAGACGGTGCTGTGCGTGGCCAACCTGAGCCGGTTTGCGCAGCCGGTGGAGCTGGACCTGTCAGCGTATGCGGGGATGGAGCCGGTGGAGATGCTGGGATACGTGCCGTTTCCGACCATCGGGACCACGCCCTATGCACTGGCGATTGCGCCGTACTCTTTTTTGTGGCTGGAGCTTCAGCCGGCGGCGCCGAAGGCGGAGCAGCTGCCCGAGACAGACTTGCAGGAGCCGGTGGAGGCCGACGAGCCCGCGGCCCTGGATCTTTTGACGAAGGGGTGGGCTGGATTCCTGGCGGGGCATGGGATGGAGCTGCTGGAGCGGGTGCTGCCGGAGTGGCTGGGACGCCAGCGCTGGTTTGGGGCGAAGACGAGGACCATTGTGGGGACGAGGCTGCTGGACTGGGTGGAACTTCCGGCGGCGGTGGCGGCGAACGCGGAGATCCTGCCGGCGAGCGAACTTCCGGAGGACAGCTCGATTCCGGCGGCGCTGTGCATCTTTGAAGTGGATTACGGCAACAACGATTGCGACGTTTACCAGGTCCCGCTGGCGTTCACCACGGGAGCGGGCGGGGAGGGGATCGAGGCGGACCGGCCAGTAAGCGTGCTGGCGCGGCTGCGGACTCCGACGGGGTTCGGGGTGCTGCACGACGCCACGGTGCGGGAGGACACGCGGCAGGGACTTTTGCGGCTGATCGAGCACAATGCCGTGCTGGAGCTGGGGACGCGGAGCTCGGCGGCGGTGCTGGAGCATCCGGAGCGGGCGCGACACGGGACGCCGCAGCCGGGGGGGGTGCACCTGCGGCCGCACGAGGTGTTTCCGGCGGCGGAAGAGGACGCGCCGAAAGCAAATCCGGCGGAGGCAGAGGACGCAGCCGCACGCTCGCTTGCCGGCCAGTCGGTGGAGCCGTTGCCGTTGACGGCGCAGCCCGGCGATGCGGCGGCGGGGCCGCGCGAAGATGGGCCGGCGGGGCTGGGAGTTCCGGCACAGCGGCGTCAGCCGCGGGAGTCGCCGTCGGCGGGCAATCCGGCGGAGCGAGCCGGGGTGCTGGAGGCGCGGGCTTCGACGGCGTTTGGGCCAGTGCGCGGCAGCCATTATCTGCCGGCACGGACAGGGTCCGCCGAACAATCGAACACCTCCATAATTTTTGGAAATGCGCTGATCCTGAAGCTGTTCCGGCGGTTGCAGGCGGGGGAAAACCCGGATGTCGAGATCGGCCGGTTCCTGACGGAGACCGCGGGATTCGCGCACATTGCTCCGTTTCTCGGCGAGATTTCGATTCGGACTTCCAGCGGAGAAAGAACGACGATTGCGATGCTGCAGGGGCTGGTGAAGAACGAGGGGGACGGGTGGGAGTGGTTTTTGGAACAGGGAACGGAAAGGCAGGGATTAGGGATTAGGGATCAGGGAACGGAAAGGCAGGGATTAGGGATTAGGGATCAGGGAACAGAAAGGCAGGGATTAGGGATTAGGGATCAGGGAACGGAAAGGCAGGGATTAGGGATTAGGGATCAGGGGTCAGAAAGGCAGGGAACTAGGGAACAAGGGGACGGGTCGATTGAGGCGGCGGGGGTGCTGGGGCGGAGGACGGCGGAGATGCATTTGGCGCTGGCTACGCCGACCGAGGATCCGGCGTTTCGCGCCGAGCCTTTTGCCGCCGAGGACCTGACGCGGGACATGCTGCGCATCGAGGAGCAGGCCACGTTGGCGCTGAGCGCGCTGCGGGCCAGGTTGGCGACGTTACCGGAAGATACGGTGGACGATGCGGCGGCGGTGCTGGCGCGGCGCAAGGAACTGTTGGGGCGGGCGCGGGCAGTGGGCGCGGCGGAGCCTTCCGGGATGCGCATTCGCATCCACGGCGATTTTCACCTGGGGCAAACGCTGCGCGTGGCGCAGGCGCTGCGCGTGGCGCAGACGCTGCGCACGGCTTCGGGCGACGGCGGGGATTTTGTGATTCTGGATTTCGAAGGGGAACCGGCGCGGCCGCTGGCGGAGAGGCGGCGCAAGCAGTCGCCGCTGAAGGACGTTGCCGGAATGATCCGGTCGTTCTCCTATGCTGCGTGGTTCGGGCTGGACCGGTACCGGCTGCTGCACAAGGAGGAGAGCGAGGAGGTTCTGCGCGACCGGGCGCGGGAGTGGGAAGCAGCGGCGACGGCGGCGTTTCTGCGGGCTTACCGGGAGACCATGGCGGCACGCGAGGAACTGCTTCCGCGGTGGGAGCAGGCGGAAGCGCTGCTGTCTGCGTATGTATTGGAGAAAGCGCTATACGAGTTGTTGTACGAATTGAATAATCGGCCGCAGTGGGTGAGGGTGCCGCTGGCGGGGATACTTGGGTTGTAGCGGGTCGGCTAGTCGGCGCGTCAGCGCAAGAGCAAAAGCAGATTCCCTGCGGGAATGACAGAAAGAAAGGCAAGGGCAAGGGCAAAGGCAAGGGCAAAGGCAAGAGCAAAAGCAGATTCCCTGCGGGAATGACAGAAAGAAAGGCAAGGGCAAAGGCAAGGGCAAAGGCAAGAGCAAAAGCAGATTCCCTGCGGGAATGACAGAAAGAAAGGCAAGGGCAAAGGCAAGGGCAAAGGCAAGAGCAAAAGCAGATTCGCTGCGGGAATGACAGAAAGAAAGGCAAGGGCAAAGGCAAAAGCAAAGGCAAAAGCAAATGCAAAAGCAAATGCAAAAGCAAAGGCACGAGCAGAAGCTGGTAGGATGGCGGGCATGGCACGCCGGGAATTCCATTTCTGGGTCTACATTTTGGCTAGCCGCTCGCGAACGCTTTATGTGGGAATGACAAACTCGCTGATGCACCGTACCGCGACCCATCTGGAAGACCTGCCGGGGACCTTTTCGGCGCGATATTCGATTCATCGGCTGGTGTACTTCGAGTACTTTCAGTATGTGCGCAGTGCGATCCGCCGCGAGAAGGAGCTGAAACACTGGACGCGGGCGCAGAAGATCGAATTGATAGAACGGGTGAATCCGACCTGGGAGGACTTGTACCCGAAGTTGCTGAAGCTGGCTGGCGAAATGCCGAGCCTGCTGGGCGTGCTGGAGTCGATGGAGGAGACGGGGGAAGCAGATTCCCTGCGGGAATGACAGAAAGAAAGGCAAGAACAAAAGCAAGAACAAAGGCAAAAGCAGATTCCCTGCGGGAATGACAGAAAGAAAGGCAAGAGCAAAAGCAAGAACAAAGGCAAAAGCAGATTCCCTGCGGGAATGACAGAAAGAAAGGCAAGAGCAAAAGCAAAGGCAAGAACAAAAGCAAGAACAAAAGCAAGGGTAAAAGCAGATTCCCTGCGGGAATGACAGAAAGAAAGGCAAGAGCAAAGGCAAGAACAAAGGCAAAAGCAGATTCCCTGCGGGAATGACAGAAAGAAAAGCAAGAACAAAAGCAAAGGCAAGAACAAAAGCAAGGGCAAAAGCAAGGGTAAAAGCAAGGGTAAAAGCAGATTCCCTGCGGGAATGACAGAAAGAAAAGCAAGAACAAAGGCAAAGGCAAAAGCAAGAACAAAGGCAAAGGCAAAAGCAAGAACAAAGGCAAAGGCAAAAGCAAGAACAAAGGCAAAGGCAAAGGCAAGAACAAAAGCAAGAACAAAAGCGAGAACAAAGGCAAGAACAAAGGCAAGAACAAAAGCAAGAACGAGAACATGGCGACGGCAGACTCGATTTCCGATGTTGGTGGAGCTTCCCCGGTTCGATCCGGGTTTGCGATGCTGGCTGTGCTTCCGCCGCTGGCGCCGGAGCAACTGGAAGGGATGGTGGAGCGGCTGTCGTCGATCGTTCCCGCGGAAGAGCTGCTGGTGGCGACGCAGAACGGAGTTCCGGCGGGCGCATTTGCGCCGGTGCAGACGGTGGAGATTTCGCCCACGCGGGTGGGGTGGACGCTGACGGCGGCGGATTACGCGAATGCTGCGGAGCTGGCGCGCAAGCGCGAGGCGCGGAGCGTGCTGCTGGTGGGGCCGGAGGGCGGATCGCTGGGGGCGGAGGCGCTGCGGGAGCTGGCGTTGCCGGTGGCGAGCGGAAGCGTGGATTTGGCGCTTCCCTATTACGACATTCCGCCCAGCGCGGGGCTGATGAACTCCGCGATTCTGTATCCGCTGACGCGGGCGCTGTTCGCCACGCGGGCGCGATTTCCGCTGTCGATCGATATCGGCCTGTCGCCGCGGATGGCGGAGCGGATGGGGGCGGCGGGGCAGCGGCTGTGCGCGATGGGGCAGGGCGAGTCCATTCTGTGGCCGGTGCCCGAGGCGGTGACGATGGGGTTTCGCCAGGGCGAATACGAGGTGGGCCTGCGGGCATTGCCGCAACCGCCGGACCCGGATATCCGCACCATCCTGGCGCAGGTGACCAGCTCGCTGTTCGCCGACATTGAAGCGAAGGCGGCATTCTGGCAGCGGCCGCGGCGGCTTCCGCCGGCACGGCCGATGACGCCGCGGAGCGCTGCGCCGATGGATCGCAGCGCGGAAGTGGCGTCGATGGTGGAGGGCTTCCGGCTGGCCTACACCAACCTGCGTGAGATCTGGAGCCTGGTGCTGCCGCCGGCGTCGCTGCTGGGGCTGAAACGGCTGACGGTGCTGGAGCCGCAGGCGTTCCGGATGCCGGAGGGCCTGTGGGCGCGGATTGTGTACGACTTTCTGGTTGCGTTCCGGATGCGGACGATCAACCGGAGCCACCTGATGGGGGCGCTGATTCCGCTTTACCTGGCGTGGGTGGCGGGACACATCAACGTGAGCAATGCGGGGACCGATCCGGAACGGCACGTGGAGGCGGTGGCGGCGGCGTTTGACGCGGACAAGCCGTATTTGGTGTCGAGGTGGCGGTGGCCGGATCGGTTTAATCCGTAGGGATCAGGGAGTAGGGATTAGTAACAGCGAGTTAGCTAGTCAGCTAGTTAGCGAGTTAGCAAAAGCAGATTCCCTGCGGGAATGACAGAAAGAAAGGCAAGAGCAAAAGCAAGAACAAGAGCAAAGGCAAGAGCAAAGGCAAAAGCGGATTCCCTGCGGGAATGACAGAAAGAAAGGCAAGAGCAAAAGCAAGAACAAGAGCAAAGGCAAGAGCAAAGGCAAAAGCAAAGGCAAAAGCAAAAGCAGATTCCCTTCGGGAATGACAGAAAGAAAGGCAAGAGCAAAAGCAAGAACAAGAGCAAAGGCAAGAGCAAAGGCAAAAGCAAAGGCAAAAGCAGATTCCCTGCGGGAATGACAGAAAGAAAGGCAAGAGCAAAAGCAAGAACAAGAGCAAAGGCAAGAGCAAAGGCAAAAGCAAAGACAAAAGCAGATTCCCTGCGGGAATGACAGAAAGAAAGGCAAGAGCAAAAGCAAGAACAGAAGCAAGAACAGAAGCAAGAACAGAAGCAAGAACAGAAGCAAGAACAGAAGCGAGAACAAAAGCAAAGGCAACGGCTCTGCAAGGAGGAACGATGCACACTCCCCAAAATGTTCACCTGGCGCATTCTCATTTGGCGTTGTGGCAGGCGGTGAGGGGCGGCGTGGCTGCGCCGCTTTATTCCGACAACACCACGGTGTGGCACCACATGTCGGTGGCGCTGCAGGACTCCGTGGACCGGGTGCTGGGGCTGCTGATCGCGGTGCTGCCGGGGATCCTGGCGTTTTTCGTGGCGGTGTTCCTGTTTTCGCTGCTGGGCATGGGGATCTCCGCGGTGCTGCGGCGGGGCCTGAAATGGATTCGCTTCGACGAGCGGCTGGTGCGGAATCGTTCCGAGTGGACGCCGACGAGCTCGCCCGCAGAGTTGGTGGCGCGGGGATCGTTCTGGTTCTGCGTGTTGCTGGGGCTGATTATCGGGGTGAGCGCCTTCGACGTTTCCTACGCCTCGGCCAGCAATGTTCCCATCTTCCTGCTGCCGTATGTGACCCGCGGGGTGGGCGCGGTGGTGCTGCTGTTGGCGGGGACGATCATCGCGCGGTTCCTGGCGCGCTCGGTGCTGATCAGCGCGGTGAATGCGCAACTGCAGTATGCCCGCATTCTGTCGCTGGGGGTGAAGTGGCTGGTGATGGTACTGACGGCGGCGATGGTGCTGGAACACCTGGAGATCGGCGGGGGAATCGTGGCGCTGGCGTTTGGGATTCTCTTTGGCGGGATCGTTCTCACTTTGTCGCTGGCGGTGGGGCTGGGCTCGCGCGATGTGGTGAGCCGGTCGCTGGAGAACCAGTTCGAGCGCTCGGGGGAACGGCCGGCGGCGCCGGGGCAGCAGCCGGGCGGCCCGGGGGAGTTGAGGCACTTTTGAAAGGCAGGGAGTAAGGAACAGGGGTTAGGGATTAGGGATTAGGGAACAGAAAAGCAGGGATCAGGGATTAGGGATTAGGGAACAGAAAAGCAGGGACAAAGGGACAAGGGACGAAGGGGCCGCGCTGAGAGGCCTTTTTCAGTGAGCTGTCATTTCGCGGCGGGCCGGAGAGGGGACTAACACCAAAGTTGCAGAGAGATACCACTCGAGAGATCGGCCAGGCCCCCTAACGTAACGTAGCAAGCCGGTATACTCTAGCCAACTTGCCTCCCCTTTGAGCTTGCATCCCTTGCGGGTTGTGTGGTGGATAGCGTCTGCGGCCGGGCCGACACGGTGTTCTCCGTTGCGCGAAGTTGAGGCGAACTCAGATTCGACGCAACACGGAGTCCAGTCATGAGCCCTTTACTCCTCCCCCAGGGGTTTGCTCACTGCCGCCGCGAGCACGGCGGAGCGTTCACAGAAAAAGACCTGGCGCAAATTTCGCGTTTTCGGAGTTGGTGTAGACCTCAGTTCAATCGGCCTCCCACCCTTTCCGCAGGAAAAAGCGGAAAGGATGGGGCATGGAGAGTCTACGGCAAAAGAGAAGATGCCCCAGCGCCGTGGAGCCGGAGACGCCCTTTGCGGGCGGTTTCCGGCGTTTTGGTTTTGGGCCTGGCGGCGATGGGCGCGGCGCAGGCGCAGTTCGGCGCGGTGGCCGTAGGCGGGGCATCGACGCAGACGATCACGGTGACGGCGCAGGCGGCAGGAACGGTCAGCACGGTGGAGGTGCTGACGGCAGGCGCGAGCGGGCTGGACTACGCGGCGGCTGCGGGCGGCTCGTGCGCGGGCGCGGGACTGGCGGCGACGCAGACCTGCCAGCAGCCGGTGAAGTTTACGCCGGCGTATCCGGGAGTGCGGGCGGGCGCGGTGGTGCTGCTGGACGCGGGCAAGAACGTGCTGGGGACGGCGTTTGTGAGCGGCACGGGGATGGGCGGACTGGGGCTGCTGACGCCGAGCGGGGCGCAGTCGGCGGCGGCGGCGATTGCGGGGGCGGGCGTGGCGCAGACGCTGGCGGGGGATGGCAAGTGGCAGGACACGAATGTGGGCGACGGCGGGCAGGCGACGTCGGCGGAGCTGTTCCTGCCGAGCGCGGTGGCGATTGACGGATTTGGGAACCTGTATATCGCGGACAGCAATCACGACCGGGTGCGGCTGGTGTGCGCGGGGACGCAGGCGGCGATCGCGGGGACGAGTTGCCCGTCGGAGGGGATCATCAGCACGATTGCGGGAGGGGCAGGGCCGGCGCTGAACAGCCCGTCGGGAGTGGCGCTGGACGGGGCGGGGAACCTGTACATCGCCGACACCGGCGCGCACACGGTGCTGGAGCTGAATGCGGCGACGGGGGCGCTGACGACGATAGCGGGGACGGGAACCGCGGGGTATAGCGGCGACGGCGGGCCGGCGAGCGCGGCCGAGCTGGAGGCGCCGTTTTCAGTGGCGACGGACGCCGCGGGGAACCTGTACATCGCGGACAACCAGGCGAGCGTGATCCGGGCGGTGTGCGCGGCGCCGGGAAAACTGTTTGGAGTGGCGTGCAACGCGGCGGGCGACATAGTGACGGTGGCGGGGACGGGGACGGCCGGCGATACGGGCGACAGCGGGCAGGCCGCGGCGGCGGAATTGAACGGGCCATATTCGGTGGCGGTGGATCCCGGCGGCAACCTGTTCATCGCGGATACGCAGAACAACAAGGTGCGGGCGGTGTGTGCGGGTGCGAGCGGGACGCTGTATGGGACGGCGTGCAGCGCGGCGGGGTTGATCTTCAC
>Ga0307372_10012107_pt1 | contig 11382 bp, 9 predicted proteins | sample OX1MG_FD_202533 | JGI IMG/M metagenome (GOLD analysis project Ga0307372, IMG submission 202533) | Soil microbial communities from Risofladan, Vaasa, Finland - OX-1 | ecosystem: Environmental > Terrestrial > Soil > Coastal area > Acid sulfate soil | place: Finland: Risofladan, Vaasa | collected...
TGGGTCATGCCCCTCCCGCAACGGATCGCCAAGAGCGTGCTGCCGGCGCTGGCGCTCGCTCTCGCCGCACTCACCGCGTGTGCCCAACGCCTGCCGACGCTGGAAACCCAGGCAGTCGCGCGCGGCGACTTGGTGCAGAGCGTGACCGCATCGGGGACCGTCAACCCGCGCGACACCGTGCTCGTCGGTACGCAAGTCTCCGGGACCATCCAAGAGATCCGCGTGGACTTCAACAGCGTGGTCCACCGCGGCGAGGTGCTGGCGCTGCTGGACCCCAGCACCTTCAAGGCGGCGCTGGCTCAGGCGCGGGCGAATCTGGCGCAGGCGGAGGCGCAGCGCGACGCGATGGCCGGCGCGGCTCACGCGGCACGCGAAAGCGCCGCCGCCTCGGCGTACGCGCGAACGGGTGCCGAGGCGGGGAGCGCCTCCGCCCTCAACGCCGCGGCCTCCGCGCGGGCCCGCCGGGGCTCCGCGGAGGCCATGGTCGCCAAGCAGCGCAGCGCGCTCGCCTTGGCGCAAACGACGCTGCGCCGCGATCGCGAGCTGCTGGCCAAAGGCTACGTGGCGCAGAGCGTCGCCGACGCCGATGCGGCGAACGTCGTCGCGACGCGCGCCGCGCTTCAGGACGCCGAGGCCACGGCTCGCCAAGCGGGCTTCGACGCGCGCGCCGCCGAGAATCAGGCCGCCGGCGCGGCGGCGCAAGCGCAGCAGCAGTTGCACGTGGCCAGCGGCAGCCTCGCCCAATCGAGGAGCAGCGCGTCCAGCTACGCGGCAAGTCAAGCGGCCGTAGCGGCGGCGCGCGAAGCGGTGCGCCAAGCGGCGCTGAACCTCTCCCACGCGACCATCGTTTCGCCCGTCGACGGCACGGTCGTCGCGCGCAACGTCTCCGTCGGTCAGACGGTGGCCGCCGCTCTGCAGGCGCCCACGCTCTTCACCATCGCCACGGATCTGCGGAAGATGGAAGTCGACGTGGCCGTCGGTGAGCCCGACGTCGGCGCCGTACGGGCGGGGCAACCCGTCGCCCTCACCGTTCTGGCCTATCCGCATCGCGTCTTCCGCGGCACGGTAGCGCAAGTCCGCCAGAACCCGACGGTGACGCAGAACGTCACCACCTACGCGGCGGTCATCTACGTCGACAACCCTGACGGCAGTCTGCGGCCGGGCATGACGGCCAACGCCACCATCAGCGTCGCCCGCTTCGCCGATGCGCTGATCGTTCCGCTCAACGCCTTGAGGTGGAAGCCCACGGCGGAGGTCAGAAAGGCGTACGGCGTACCCGAGCCGGCCTCCACGGGCGCGCAGGGGAAGCCGGGCTCCGCATGGGGTCAGACCGGCGTCGCGAACGCGGCTGCGGCCACCCCGGGGAGCACCGCCACGGCGTGGGTACGAGAGGGACGCACGCTCCGAGCCGTCGCCGTCACGGTGTTGGGCGTGAGCGGAACCTCAGCCGCAGTCGCAGCACAAGACGGTGCGCTGCGCGCCGGCGACGAGGTCGTCGTCGGCGAATCCACGCCCGAGGGGAGCGCGCGCTCATGAGCCCTATCGTTCGAACCGTCGAGCTCACGAAGATCTTCAACCCCGACACGGCCGCCGTGGTCGCGCTCGACCACGTGAGCATCTCCATCGAGCCGGGCGAATTCGTCGCCGTGATGGGGCCCTCCGGATCGGGGAAGTCGACCTTCATGAACATCATCGGCTGCCTCGACCGCCCCACCTCGGGGACCTACGAGCTCGACGGGCGCAACGTCGCCTTGTTGAGCGTCGACCAGCGCGCCGACATCAGGCGCACGAAGCTCGGCTTCGTCTTTCAATCCTACAACTTGCTCGCGCGGACCACGGCGCTGGAAAACGTGGAGCTCCCGATGATCTACGCAGGCATCGGACAGAGAGAGCGGCGCAAGGCGGCGGCGCAGACGCTCGAGGCCGTGGGGCTGGCGGCGCGCGTTCACGGGCAGTTTCCCAATCAGCTCTCGGGCGGCCAGCAGCAGCGCGTCGCCATCGCTCGCGCGCTGGTCAACTCACCGATCCTCATCCTCGCGGACGAGCCCACCGGAGCCCTCGACTCCAAGACGTCGATCGAGATCATGGAGCTCTTCGTGAACATCCAACGGGAACGCAAGGTGACGATTCTGATGGTGACGCACGAGCCTCATGTGGCCGCCTACGCGCGACGGCTCGTTCGCTTTCTGGACGGGCGCGTGGAGTCCGACAGCCTGACCAGGGAGGCAGTCGCCAGCTCGTGAGTCTGCTCCCGGCCATCCGCGTGGCCCTCGGGGCGCTCCTGCGCAACAAAGAGCGCTCGCTGCTGACGATCTTGGGGGTGATCATCGGGGTGGCCGCCGTCATCATCACGGTGGCGATCGGCTCCGGGGCCCGCGTGGCGGTCGACCGGCAGATCGCCGGCCTGGGCAGCAACGTGATCATCGTCGTACCGGGAAGCCTCCAGACGCAGGGAGCCAGAACGGGCCTGGGCGGTGCTTCAACCCTCACCGTCGACGACGGGCTGGCGCTGGCCGACCTGCCTCACGTCACGGCGGTCTCACCCTTGGCCAGTCTGCGCGCGCAGGTGGTCTCGGACTACGCCAACTGGCAGACCGGCGTGGCGGGAGTCGCCCCCACCTACCTGTTCATCCGCAACTGGTCTTTGGAAACCGGCACCTTCTTCACCGACGCCGAGGTCGCCACCAGCGCCAAGCTCTGCGTGGTGGGCGCCACGATCGTGCGGAACCTGTTCCCGGCGGACACCTCGCCGCTGGGGCAGACGATCCGCATCCGCAACGTGCCCTTCCAGGTGATCGGCGTGCTCCAGCGCCGCGGCCAGAACGCCATGGGCATGGATCAGGATGACACGATCTTGGTTCCCTACACGGCCGTGCTGCAACGCCTGGCGGGGAGCGCGGTGAACGCCTCCTCAGTCAGCGTGCTCTTCGTCTCGGCCGATGCCCCGGGGAACATCAAGCCGACCTTGGCCGAGATCACCTCCACCCTCCAGGCGCGCCATCGGATCGTCCCTCCGGCCCCCAACGACTTCGACGTCCGCAACCTCGCCGACGTCGCCAGCGCCGCCGCCAACACGGCCACCGTCCTGCAGATCTTGCTGGCCTCGATCGCGGCCGTCTCGCTCGTCGTGGGCGGGATCGGCATCATGAACATCATGCTCGTCTCGGTGACCGAGCGAACGCGCGAGATCGGGCTGCGCATGGCCGTGGGCGCGCGCGGACGCAACATCCTCACGCAGTTCCTGGTGGAGGCGACCATCCTCTCGCTGCTCGGCGGCGCGCTAGGCGTGCTGGCCGGCGTGGCGGGGGCGATTGCGGCGAGCGAGATCGGCAAGTTTCCCTTCGTCCTCTCGCTGCCCACCGTCCTCGCCGCGCTCGGCTTCTCGGCGGCGATCGGCGTTTTCTTCGGATACTACCCGGCGCGCAAGGCCGCCCGCCTCGATCCCATCGTCGCGCTCCACGCCGAGTGAGCGCGCCGCTACTTCACGAAGAACGTCGCATCACCCGGCATGACCGGCACGAACGTCAGCACGATGACGGCCACGGCGCAGATCGCCACCGCGATCCACGGGAGCTGAGAAGGCGGCGAGGCCAGCGCGTGCGCGAAGCGCTCCACGCGCGCGTACATGGCTCGAATGACCTTGAAGTAGACGTAGAACGAGATGGCCGAGCCGACGATCAGCAGCACGCCCAGCGGCCAATAGCCGGCGTGCACCGTGGCCGAGAGGATGAAGATCTTTCCGAGGAAGCCCGCGGTGATCGGCATTCCGGCTAGAGAGAGCATGAAGAACGTCATCGCCGCCGCGAGCAGCGGGCGGCGTGCCGCGAGGCCCTCGTAGGCGGCAAGGCTCGTCCCCTCCTCGCGCTCACCCGAGAGCAGGGCCGCCACGCCGAACGCGCCCAGGTTCATGAACGCGTAGACGGCCAGATAGTAGACCGCGCTGCGCATGCCGGTCTCGGTGGTGCCGGCGAACGCGGCCACGAGGTACCCGGCCTGCGCGACGCTGGAGTACGCCAGCAGCCGCTTGATGTCGGTCTGGGCGAGCGCGCCCAGGTTGCCCACCAGCATCGAGGCCGCGGCGAGGATGAAGACGGGGAGCAGGATCCAGTGGGCGTCGGCATGGGGAACGGCCGTGTAGATCACGCGGCCCAGCGCCGCCAGCGCCCCGGCTTTCGTCGCGACCGACATGAATGCGGTCACGGGAAGCGGGGCGCCTTGGTAGACGTCCGGCGCCCAGACGTGGAACGGCACCAGCGCGAGCTTGAAGGCCAAGCCAACCAGGAAGATGCCCATCCCCAACGCGTAGAGGCCGTGGGTGCCGCCCTGCGGGTTGATCAGGGCCGCGATGCGCACGGTGCCGGCGGATCCGAAGAGCAGCGCCATGCCGTAAAGCAGAAAGCCCGAGGCCGTCGACGAGAGGATCAGATACTTGAGACCGGCCTCCTTCGCTCGATCGTTGTCGCGCTGGATGGCGCAGAGGCAGTAGAGCGCGAGCGAGAGGATCTCGATGCCCAGAAAGAGCGTCATCAAGGTGCCGGCGCCCGACATGATCATCGCACCGGTGGCGGACCAGAGCACCAACGCCACATACGCGGGGCGGTCGTCGGCGTCGCCGCGCCGGCTGAAGAGCAGCAGCGTCACCACGGTCGAGAGCAGCACGATCTCCTGAAACGCGATGCTGAGGTTGTCGAGCACGAAGCCGCCGCCGAAGGCCAGGTAATGCACCCCGTAGGAGCCGTAGGCGTAGAGCCCGGCAAGCACCGTCGCGATCACGCCGACGAGCAGAGCGGTCGCGTTGGCCACGCGCCGCGGAAGGACCAGATCGGCGAAGACCGCCAAGAGCCCGGCGCCGCCGATGATGATCGTCGGCAAGAGCGCCTGATAGTCGAGCATCGTGACGAGCTGGACGTAGCCGTTCATCGGGTCGTTGCCTCCGAGGCGACGTGGGCGGGAGCGAGCGTGGCGGACGCCGCCGGCGCGCCGCCCGCGATCTCATGGGCCGCCGGTACGACGAGCCCCGGCCAGAGACCGAAGAGCAGCAATCCCGCCGCCAGCGGCGCCACGGCGACGATCTCCCACCAGGAGAGATCGGGGCGGAGCGGCAGATCGGGAACCTGCGGCCCCCAGATCACCTTGAGCATGACCCGCAGCACGTAGACGGCCGCGAGCACGATCGGAAGGAGCGCGATCGCGGCGTACCAGCGCTCTCCCGCGCCCCAGACCCCGGTGAGCACCAGCAGCTCCCCGGCAAAGCCCGCCATGCCCGGCAGCCCCAGCAGCGCCATCGAGCCGATCGTCATCGCGCCCGCCAGCTTGGGGTTGCGGATGCCCAGACCACCCAGGCGGTTCAGCATGCGCGTGTCCTCGCGCGCCTCGACGTAGCCGACGACCAGGAACATCATCGCGTTGAAGAAGCCGTGCGCCAGCGCGTAGACGATCACGCCCACGATCGCCAGGGGGCTGAAGCTGAAGATCCCCAGGAACAGCAGGCCCAGGTGCGAGAGCGAGGAGTACGCCAGCACGCGCTTTGCGTCGTTGTGCCAGAGCGCCACGAAGGCGCCGTAGAGCATGCCGGCCAGTCCGAGCAGCGAGAGCAGCGGAGCCCAGCGGTGCATCTCCTGGGGGAAGAGGCCCAGACCCACCACCAGGAACCCGTAGATCCCGCTCTTCGATTGGACCGACGAGATCACCGCGGCCAAGGGCGAGGGGCTAGCCGCATACGTCTCCGGCATCCAGGTGTGGAACGGGAAGAGCGGCGTCTTGACCGCGTAGGCCAGCGCGAAGCCCGCGAAGATCCACCACGTCGCCTGGCCGGAGAGCGCCGCGGGCGCTTGGGCCCCGCCGATCACGTCGGTGCTGCCCGCGAGAATGCCATAGGCGGCCGTGGCCAAGAGCAGCCCGAGGCCGGCGGCGCCGTTGTAGATCAGAAAGCGCCACGCGGCCGAGGTCGACTCTCCCCAATTGACGAGCATCAGGAAGACCGGCACCAGCATCGCGTCCCAGAAGAGCGCGAAGACGAGCAGATCGCGCGCCAGGAAGAGACCCATCATGGTCCCTTCCAGCAGCAGCAGCTGGGCCACGAAGTCCCGTCGCCGCGGAACCTTGGTGGCGATGGCCGCGGCGACCGTGATCACCGCGAGGAGCACGCAGAACAACAGCGAGAGTTGGGAGGAGCCGAAGTGGAACGCCGCCTTCCAGGGCAAGGTGAACCACGGCAGGCTGACCTGCCCGCCGACGTCGCCGTACTGTGCGGCCACCAAGCCCGCCGCCAGCAGGCTCGCCACGACGCCGTAGCCCCGCGCGAGCGAGTCGTTCCCCTTGGGCAGCGCGAAGGCCGCGAAGCCCAGCGCGATGGGCAGCAGCACCACCCAGATCAGCGAATCCGCCACTTCTACCTCACCACCGCGAAGTACACGATCATTGCCGCGGCTCCGCAGAGCAGCGTCAACGCGTAAGTGCGCACGAGTCCGCTCTGCCAGCGGCGGAAGAGCAGGCCCAGGATGCCCGCGTCGGTCGCCACGTCTCGCACCAGCACGGCGTCGATCACCTTGGGATCGAGCACGCGCGCGAACCACGTTCCGATCGCCCGCGCGGGCACCGTGAAGAGCGCGTCGAGCAGCTCGTTCCAGTAGAACAGCTTCACCAGGAACGCCGGCTGCGTCTTCGCCTCGCGCTCCAGGCGGTCGGGAGCGTCGGCCAGCGCCGCCGCCGTGCCGTACTGCAGGTAGGCCAATCCCGCTCCGACGATCAGTGCCGCCAGCAGCGGCAGCTGGGTGGAAAGGAACTCGCCGCCCCACGCCCCGACGGGCACCTCCGGCGCGCCGTTGAAGACGGGCGCCAGGAACCGCGCGAAGCTCTCGACCGGCCAGTTGAGCCAGCCGATCACCACCGAGCCCACACCGAGCACGGCCACCGGAAGCCCCATGACCCATGCGGGGACGTGCGGCCCGTGACCGTGTTCGCCGGCATGGGGATCGCCGCGGTACTCGCCCGCGAAGGTGATCCACATCATGCGCGACATGTAGTACGCGGTGAGCGCCGCGGCCAGCACGCCCAGCGCCCAGAGGATCGGGTGGCCCAGTGCCAGCGTCTGGTAGACGACGGCGTCCTTGGAGACCCAGCCGCTGAAGAGCGGCACGCCGGTGATGGCGCACGTCGCGGCCAGCATGCTCCAGAAGGCGACCGGCATCTTCTTCGCCAGACCGCCCATCTTGCGCACGTCCTGCTCGCCCGCCAAGTTGTGGATGATGATGCCGGACGCCAGGAAGAGGCACGCCTTGAAGAAGGCATGCGTGTAGAAGTGCAGCACGCCCGCGCTGTAGGCGCCCACGCCCACGCCCATGATCATGTAGCCGATCTGCGACATGGTCGAGTAGGCCAGGATTCGCTTGATGTCCCACTGCACCACGCCCAGCAGGGCCCCGGCCAGCGCCGTGACCGCGCCGACCACGCCGACGGTCTCCATGGCACCGGGCGCGTGCTGGTAGATCGGCCAGCAGCGCGCCACCAGGTAGACGCCGGCCGTGACCATCGTGGCGGCGTGGATGAGCGCCGAGACGGGAGTGGGCCCTTCCATCGCGTCGGCCAACCACGTATGCAGCGGCACCTGCGCCGACTTCGCCGCGGCGCCGACCAGCAGGCCCAGCGCGATCAGCGTCATGATCGCCGGCGGCCCCTGCGCCGCCTTGGCGAAGACGTCGGCGTACGAGAGCGAGCCGAAGGTGCCGTAGATCGCGAAGATCGCGAGCAGGATGCCAACGTCGCCGACCACGTTCATGACGAACGCCTTGCGGGCCGCCTCGACCGCCGAGGGGCGCTCCGTCCAGAAGCCGATGAGCCAGAACGAGGCCAGGCCCACCAGTCCCCAGCCCACCAGCAAGAAGACGAAGTTGTCCGCGAGCACCAGCGTCAGCATCGCGAAGATGAAGAAGTTGAGATACGAGAAGAAGCGCGCCTCGGCCCGGTCGCCGGCGAGGTAGCCGATCGAGTAGAGGTGGATCAGAAAGCCGACGCCCGTGATGATCGAGAGCCAGATGAAGGCGAGCCGGTCGACCAGCAGACCCAGGGAGATGCCCGGCGCCCACTCCCAGAGGGCGACGTGCACGCCGCCCGGCTGCGCGGCGACGGCCGGCCAGAGGGCCAGCGTGGCGACGAACGCGGCCCCCAGCACCGCCGTGGCCAACGGCCCCGCCAAGCGCTTGAGCTGCGGGCCGAACGCCCAGAGGAAGACCGCTCCCGCAAACGGCAGGATCCAGACGATCAGCGGCCAGGTGTTGAGGCTCGACTCCACAGTGCGACTACCCCTTCAACAGCGCGATGTCGTCCACGTTGGACTGCGGACGCGGACGGAAGAGCATGACCACGATGGCCAGACCGATCGCCGCCTCCGCGGCGGCCACGGTGATGACCAAGAAGGCGAAGATGTGCCCCGCGTTGTTCAGCCACGCGCGCGCGTAGGCCATGAACGTCAGGTTGGCCGCGTTCCACATCAGCTCGATGGACATCAGCATGATCAGCGGGTTGCGCCGCAGCACCACCCCTGCCACCCCGATGAAGAACATGGCGCCCGCCACCAGCGCGTAGAGATTCGGCGGCACCGGCATCTGCACCGGGATCATCGCGTCGGCTCCATCGTGCGCTCGGGCTTGGCGATCGGCTCGCGCGCGGCGGCCTTGCCGCGGCGCTCTTGCACCGAGCCGCCCGCCAGGACCACCACGCCGATCACCGCGATCAGCAGCACGAAGGCCGTGAGCTCGAAGGGCAAGAGGTACGTGGTGAAGAGCGCGCGGCCGAAGTCGGCGATGCTGCCGAAGGCGCCCGGCGCGCCGGGCGTGATGGTGATCGCCGCGATCTGGTTCTCGCCACCCGGCAGCACCGTTGCCGCCCCCAGCATCCCGCCGCCCTGCGGCGAGGGCGCGTGGAGCAGCGAAAGACCCAGCACCACCAGCGCCAGCACGCCGACGATCACCGTGGGCGTGACGATGCGCGCGAGCCGGTTGGCGCCGAGATCGGTCACCGTCGTGCCTGCGCCCAGCAGCGCGATCACGAAGACGAACAGGATGAGGATGGCGCCGGAGTAGACGATGATCTGGATCATCGCCACGAACTCCGCCGACAGGCTCAGATAGAACACCGCCAGGGCGGCGAAGTTCGCCAGGAGGGCCACCACGCTGTGAACGGGGTTCTTCGCGGTCACCACGATCAGGGCCGAGGCGATCAGGGCGACGGCCAGGATCACGAAGACGAGCACGCTATTTGCCTCCCTTCACGCCGCGGTGCTCCGGCAGGAGCTCTCCGCCGGCGGAGGTGGGCATGTAGGTCTTCCCCTTGGAATCCAGGATCACGGAGCCGCGCCACGTGGCCGCATAGCCGCGTTCGGGATCGACGGTCGACTTCTGCCGCGCGACCTCGCCCAAGTCCCCAGGAATCCCGCCGGGGCGCTCGTCCGGCGCTTCGCCGACGCCGGCGTCCACGGGCACCAGCAGGCGCGTCTTGTCGTAGATGAAGGCGCTGCGCCGGTAATCCGCCATCTCGAAGCGAGGCGTCAACGTGATGGCGTCCGTCGGACATGCTTCCTCGCACATCCCGCAGAAGATGCACCGCAGCTCGTCGATCTCGTAGCGGAACGCGTAGCGCTCACCCGGGGAGCGCCGGTCCTCGGGCGTGTTCTCCGCGCCGACCACGGTGATCGCGTTGGCCGGGCAGGCGATCTGGCAGAGCTCGCAGCCGATGCAGCGCTCCTTGCCGTCGGCGTAGCGCCGCAGCTCGTGGAGGCCGTGGAAGCGCGGGGCGTGAGCACGCTTGACGAAGGGATAGTCGATCGTCGCCTTGCGGCGAAACAGGAAGCCGAACGTGGTGGCCATCCCCTTGAAGATCGCGGCGATATTCATCTCTCAGCCTTCCCGACTCTAGTACCAGACCGCCACGACGATCGCCGTGACCAGCAAGTTGAGCGTGGCGAGCGGCAGCAGCACCTTCCAACCGAAGGCCATCAACCGGTCGTAGCGCAAACGCGGCAGCGTCCCGCGCAGCCAGATGTAGAAGAACAGAAACGCGAAGACCTTGATCACGAAGTAGAGCAGGCCGAGCCAGGGATTCCCCGCCGCGCCCGGGCCGTTCCACCCGCCCAGGAAGAGCAGGGTCGCCAGACACGAGACCGTGATCATGTTGATGTACTCGGCGATGAAGAAGAGACCGAAGCGCAGGCCCGAGTATTCGGTGTGGAACCCGGCAACCAGCTCCGACTCCGCCTCCACCAGGTCGAACGGCACGCGGTTGGTCTCGGCGACGGCCGTGATCGCGTAGATGCAGAAGCCCAGGAACTGCGGCACCACGAACCAGAGCCTGCTCTGCGCGTCGACGATTCCGGAGAGCGAGGTCGTGCTGGCCTGGAGCACCACGCCGATGACGGACATCGTCATCGCCAGCTCGTAGCTGATCATCTGCGCCGTGGAGCGGACGCTTCCCAGCAGCGGATACTTCGAACCCGAGGCCCATCCGGCCAGCGAGATGCCGTAGACGCCGATCGAGGTGATCGCGAAGACGAAGAGGATGCCCGCGTCGACGTTGGCGATCGACCACGGTCCGTTCTCGCCCGACGAGAAAGGGATCACGGCGTACGCCAGCAGCGAGGAGAATACCGCGATGAAGGGCGCCAGCTTGTAGATCACGGGGTCGGCGGTATTCGGGGTCAGATCTTCCTTGAAGATCATCTTGACGGCGTCGGCCGCCGGCTGCAGCAGTCCCCAGGGTCCCACCTTGTTCGGGCCCACGCGCAGCTGCATGTAGGCCAGCACCTTGCGCTCGGCCAGCATGGTGTACGCGAAGAGCGTGACCACGATGATCAGCAGGATCAAGCTCTTGACCGCCACCAGCAGCCAGACGGGCAACGTCTCGATCATTCTCCCTGCGCCCCCGCGAGCGCGGCTGCGCGCTCGCCCTTCTTCACCAATGTCAGCGTCGCGCCGACTCGCCCAACGCCGTCTGCCAAGGCGTTCGCCGGCGCTTCGGGCAAGGCGCCGATCACGCCCACGGTGCCTGCGGGAACGTCGTCGCTCACGACCACCATCATGTGCTCGAGCGCGCCGGCGGCGTTGCGCAGGTCCACCACGTCGCCGTCGTCCAGACCCAGACGGCCGGCGTCGGCGGCGTTGACGAACGCCGTCGGCCTCGGCCGCAGCTCCGCCTCCAGCGCGCGGTCGTTGGCACTGGTGCCGCCACCGGCGTAGAGCCGCGGCAGCGTCAGCACGGTCAGGTCACCGCCGGCCGTCGCGTTCCCCATGCCGGCGGCAGCAGCCGCCGAGCCGGGCGCGAGGCCGCGCTGCGTCTCGGCAGCGGGGAGCGTGATCGCCGCTTCCTCGAGCTCGCCCTCTCCCGGCACCA
>Ga0307372_10012110_pt1 | contig 11381 bp, 9 predicted proteins | sample OX1MG_FD_202533 | JGI IMG/M metagenome (GOLD analysis project Ga0307372, IMG submission 202533) | Soil microbial communities from Risofladan, Vaasa, Finland - OX-1 | ecosystem: Environmental > Terrestrial > Soil > Coastal area > Acid sulfate soil | place: Finland: Risofladan, Vaasa | collected...
CCGGGCGAATGAGCCGCGGATGCTCGAGACCGGAGGCAAATTCGCCGATCGAAAAGCCGGCCGGAACGCTCGGCTTTTGCCCATCGTGGCGGACGGTGGTGACCCTGTTGCTGACCGACCCGGCAAAATCGGGAGCGGGCAAATCTTGCGGGCGGATCAGGCGGCGGGTCCCGGGAGCGTCCGCATGCCAGTCGCCGAACGCTGCTTTGCCTTCGCGTAATGGACCGTCGGTCTGCGCCGCCGCCGGCACGCCGGCGGCGACAATAAGTGCGATGATACCGACTGCGGCGATCGCCGGCACGCGACGACGCATGCTGCGCTCCTGATTTTGCTCGCTCCGGCCGTCAATCCGCTACTTTGAACGAGCCGAGGTGTTGAGGGTTCCATCATAAGCTTATGACAAGATCCGTGCATGAGGTTGCCGCCGCTTGATCGATAAAGTGATCAGTCAATTGGAAATACCGCGACGGCTGCGGGCGTTCGTGCGGGCTCGCGAGTCGAGCCTGATCGTGCTGGCTGCGCTGGTTGGGGCGATTGCCGGTCTGGTCGTCGCCGCCATGAGTACCGGCGTCGATCTGCTGCATCGTATTTTCTTCCAGCTCGAACCGGGCGTGCGGCTGTCCGGTCTGCACCGGCTCGCTCCGGCCTTGGCAATTTCGGTGCCGCTGGTTGGCGGGCTGGCTTTCGGAATTGTGCGCGAACTGCTGGCGCGCTGGCGGCCGGATCAGGAAATCGATCCAATCGAAGCGAACGCCTTGCATGGCGGACGCATGTCGCTCGTCGGCAGCATCATCGTCGCGGCGCAGACGGTGTGGTCGAGCGGCGTGGGGGCCTCGGTCGGCATCGAGGCCGGATACACGCAATTTGCCAGCGGCATCGCTTCACGCATCGGCATGGCTTTCCGTCTGCGGCGGGCCGATTTGCGGATTCTCGTCGGCTGTGGCGCCGCCGGTGGAATTGCCGGCGCCTTCGGAGCGCCTTTGGCCGGCGCGTTCTACGCCTTTGAGCTCATCATCGGCGGCTATTCGCCCAACAGCCTGGCGCCGGTCGCGGTGTCGGCGCTGCTTGGGTATCTGATCGCACACGCGCTCAGTCCGGCCGAAGTTGGCATCGTCGCGCCGGACCAGATGACGGTCGCGGTTCGCGACCTCGTCGTATCCGGCATGATCGGCATGCTGTGCGCCGCCGTCGGCATCCTGATCATGCGCGGCGTTGCGATATGCGATGCTTTGTTCGCGCGCCTCAACGTGCCGCTGTTTCTGCGCACGACGATCGGTGGGCTCGCCGTAGGGCTGCTGGCGGCGGTCGCGCCGCAAGTTATGTCGTCCGGTCACGGCGCGCTGCACTTTGCCGGGATTCTTAATTTGTCGCTGTGGACGGTGGCGCTGCTGTTTATTCTCAAAATCGTCGCGTCGATTATTTCGCTCGGCTCCGGCTTTCGCGGCGGCCTGTTTTTCTCTTCGCTACTGGTCGGTGCGCTTGGCGGCCAGCTTCTCGCGGTGGCGCTCGTCACGATATGGCCGAACGAAACTTTCGATGCCAATGCGTACGCCGTGATCAGCATGAGTGCGCTTTCGGCGGCGGTCATCGGCGGCCCGCTGACCATGACATTTATCGCGCTCGAAACCACCGGCGACCTCTGGCTGACGACGGCGGTGCTGATCGCGGTGATCATCTCCTCGCAGGTCACCCGGGAAATGTTCGGCTATTCGTTTGCCACCTGGCGCTTCCATCTACGCGGCGAGACCATCCGTAGTGCCGCCGATATCGGCTGGATGCGCGACCTGACCGTCGGCAAAATGATGCGTCACGACGTGCGCACCGTTTCGGCCGCGACCGTCGTTGCGTCTTTCCGCGAAACCTTTCCGCTGGGGTCATCGGCTGCAATCGTGGCGGTTGATGATCACGGCCGTTATGTCGGCATGGTCCTGGTCGCCGATGCGCACGCCGCCGAAGTGTCGCCGGACCAGCCAATCAAGGCGCTGGTGCGCGCGACCGGGGTAATCCTGATTCCGAGCATGGCGATCAAGGAGGCCGTGCTCGCCTTCGACCAGGCCGAAACCGAGGCGCTTGCCGTCGTCGATTCCCGCACCGATCGCCGCGTTATCGGGTTCCTGACCGAGGCCTACGCGCTCCGCCGCTACGCGGCGGAATTGGAACGACGGCGGAAGGAGCTGATAGGCGAGGAATGAGGTCGCGCATCGGCCGCATGCGAGAGCGAGTGTTGACAGACCACGCGGGAACGGGACCATAAGACCAACAAAAGTTGTCCGAGGGAGGATTTTCCCGCCATGAGCGTGGACGAGCGCATCGCCGCGCTGACGCAGAAAATGCTCCGCCGGAAGCTTTATGCCGTCATATCGGCGGCATCGCCTGCTCCGGAGAAATTGAAGGCGCTGCTGCCCGCGCATCTCGAATACATGATCGCGCTGGAAAAGCGCGGTGTCTTGTTCGCATCCGGGCCATTGGCGGAAGGCGAGGGGCCGCCGACCGGCGCCGGGTTGACGATTTTACGGGCGGCAAATGCCGCGGAGGCCCGCGAACTGGCGGACGCCGATCCATTCGTTACAGGCGGATTGCGCAAATACGAATTGAAGGAATGGACGGTTATGGAGGGATCGCTCGGGCTGCGGGTCAATTTCTCCGATCAATCCGTCGACGTTGCCTGATGTCCTGAATTCCCGAAGGGAGACAACCGAATGCAGACTGTCGGCTTTGTTGGCGTTGGCAAGATCGGGATGCCGATTGCGCAAAATCTGATCAAAAGCGGCTATCGCGTGGTTGGCTATCGGCGCGGCTCGCTCGCCGAATTCGAGAAGATCGGCGGTGTGTCGGCCCGCTCGGTCGCCGAAGTCGGCGAGCAGGCCGACGTCGTGTTTTCGTGCCTGCCCTCGAACGCGGCATTGGAAGACGTTGTGCAGGGTCCGAACGGGCTGGTGAGCACTGCGCGTCCCGGCCAAATCGTCGTCGAGCTCGGTTCCTATTCGGTGCCGTTCAAGCAGCAGCAAGTTGCGCCGCTGGCGGAAAAGGGCGCCATTTTCATCGACGGCGAAGTCGCCGGTACCCCCGGCATGGTGCTGGCGCGTAAGGGCGTCGTATTTCTCGCCGGCGACGAGCCGGCGTGCCGCAAGATCGAACCCGTGGTCAGCGGTTTTGCCGATTCCTGCATCTATTTCGGGCCGTTCGGCGCCGCAAGCCGCGTCAAGCTGATCAACAATCTCCTGGTTGCGGTCCACATCACCGCGACCGCCGAAGCGATGGCGCTTGGGGTGAAGGCTGGCGTCGACGTTCCGACCATGATCAAGGCCATCGCGGCCGGCAGCGGCGGCTCGACCCAATTTGGTATTCGCGCGCCGTGGATGGCGGAGCGCCGCTTCAAGCCGCTTCAGGGCAGCGTTCCGGGCTTGCAGCACTACATCGAACTCATCGGCGATTTCACCGACGAAATTGGCATCGCGACACCGTTGCTCGATCGGACCGCCGAGTTGCTCGATCGCTTCATGGAAATGGGGTTCGGCGATTGCGACAACGCGGCGATGATCGACGTGATCAGCTCGATGCCGCGCAAATCGCAAAAGGCGCCCGCCCAAAAGTCAGGTAATAAAGGAGAGTTGGCATGATCCGCGTCAGCAAGATCGCCCACGCCGTCTACGAGACGCCCGATCTCGATCAGCAGAGCGAGTATTACACCGACATCATGGGACTGACGCTCGCCGGCAAGGAAAAGGACACGGTGTATCTCGCCTCGACCGTGGACCATCATTCCATCGTCTTGCGCAAGGGCGCTCAGGCCCAGTGCGCCCGCCTCGGCTTCCAGATATCGCAAGACGCCGATCTCGGCGCGTTCGAGAAGCAGGTCGCCGCAGCTGGCGTTAAAACCCAGCGCAAGAAAGATCCGGGTCCCTTGATCGCCGAAACCGTCGAGTTCGCTGATCCGAAGGGAACGGTCATCGAGGTGTTCAAGCGCGAAGCGTTTTCACCCCAGAGATTCCAGCAAAAGGGCATCGTGCCATACAAGCTCGGGCACGTGGCGTTTCACGTCACCGACGTCAAACTCGTCACCAAGTTCTATTGCGATGTGCTCGGTTTCCGTGAATCCGACTGGATGGGCGATTTCTTTTCGTTCCTGCGCTGCGGTCCCGATCACCACACCATCAATCTGATGCAGACCGGCTCGAACCGCCACTTCCACACCGCCTTCGAATTGCGCGACTGGGGCCACATGCACGACGCCTGCGATTTCCTCAGCCTCAATGGCTACAAACTGCTGTGGGGTCCCGGCCGGCATGGCATCGGTCACAACCTTTTCGCCTACCACCGCGCGCCGAACGGACTCATCACCGAGACCTTCGCCGAACTCGACCGCATGAACGAGGACCTCGGTTACTTCGAGCCGCGCCCCTGGCACCGCGACAATCCGCAGCGGCCGAAAGTATGGGAGAAGGATCCTTCAGCTTCCAATCTCTGGGGTATCATGCCCGGCGACGAGATGATGAAATAAAGACGGACCGCAGAGTCCGTGTAATTCCCGGGGAGGGTTCGATGCGTTGGCCTTTTGGTCGCGCCGGCAGGCGCCGGTGGATCGTCACCACGCTTGCGGCTGCCGCTGTCTCACTGTTCTTCGCGCACGCACCTGTATCCGCCGCAGAGCCGATCAAGGTCGGATTCAGCATGGCGCTTACCGGCGGCGTCGCCCAAAACGGCAAGCAGCTCTTGATCGCGCTTCAGCTCTGGCGCGACGACGTTAACGCCAAGGGTGGCTTGCTCGGCCGTCCGGTTGAGCTCGTCTATTACGACGATCAGAGCAATCCCACCAACGTGCCGGGCATCTACACCAAGCTCATCACCGTTGACAAAGTCGATCTCTTGCTGGGGCCATATGCGACCAACATGGCCGCGGCGGCGATGCCGGTCATCATGGAGAACAAAAAAGTGACCATCGGCATGATGGCGGTGAGCATCAACCGGCACTTCAACTATCCGAGATATTTCTCGATGCTGTCGCTTGGGCCCGATGGCGTGAAGGCTTTTTCACGCGGCTTCTTTGAGCTTGCCGCGGCCCAAACGCCGAAGCCGGCGACGGTCGCGATTCTCTCTGGCGACGCTGAATTTGCAAGGACGTCGGCCGACGGCGCGCGCGAGAACGCGATCGCCGAGGGTTTTAAGATTATCTACGACAAAAGTTATCCGCCGCCGACGACGGACTTCGCGCCGACGGTGCGCGCCATCCAGGCGGCCAATCCGGACGTGGTCTTCGTCGCCGCCTATCCGCCGGACACCGTCGGCATCGTGCGTGCCGCAAACGAGATCGGGCTTAAACCGAAAATGTTCGGCGGCACCATGATCGGTTTGCTGATCACGCCGATCAAGGCGCAGCTCGGTCCGATCCTCGACGGTCTGGTTATTATGGAAAGCTTCGTGCCGTCGTTTAATTTTCCCGGCGACGCCGACTTGCTCAAGCGCTATCGCACCGCGGCGACCGGTCAAAAAATCGATCCTCTCGGCTATGGATTCGTTCCGTTCGGTTATGCCGCAGGCCAGGTTCTGGCCCAGGCCGTCGAAGGGACCAAGAGCACCGATCCAGATAAGCTCGCTGCTTATTTGCACAGCCACACGTTTCCGACGGTGGTTGGCGAAGTAACTTACGGCAAGGACGGCGAATGGACCGAGGGGCGAACGGTGTTCACGCAGTTTCAGCACGTCAAGCCGGGCGATCCCGAGCAGTTCGCCGATGGCGCCGTGCAGCCGATCTTGTGGCCGCCGGAATACAAGACTGGGACGATGATCTATCCCTACGCCGACGCCCGGAAATAACGGCGCGCCGTTATTCGCTCTTGCCGCCAAGCTGCTTGAGCTTGGCGAACACCGCCTCGACGTTGAGTTGTTCGGATTTCTTGTCGGGCTCGGACGCCGGCTCTTCCTTCGGCGCGGTGGTCACCGAGGCCGGCAGCAATGTCGCGCCTTGCGCCTCCATCGGAACCGGTTTCTCCTTCGCCGCGCGCTGAACCTCGTGATCGAGATCGACCTGCGAGCAAAGGCCAAGCGTCACCGGATCGAGCGGCGATAGGCTGGCCGAGTTCCAATGCGTGCGCTCGCGGATCGCCTGGATGGTCGACTTCGTCGTACCGACGAGCCGCATGATCTGGCTGTCCTTCAACTCCGGGTGGTTGCGTACCAGCCAGAGAATGGCGTTGGGCCGATCCTGACGCCGTGACACCGGTGTGTAGCGCGGGCCTTTCTTTTGCTTGGCTTCCGGCAACCGGACCTTGGGGTCGGCGATTTGCAGCCGGTGCTTGGGGTCGGCTTCGGCAGTGGCGATCTCCTCGCGGGTGAGTTGGCCGGTCAGGATCGGGTCCAAGCCCTTAATGCCCTGCGCGGCATCGCCGTCGGCGATCGCCTTCACCTCGAGCGTGTGCAGGATGCAAAATTGCCCGATCTGCTCGAACGAGAGCGCCGTGTTTTCCACCAGCCAAACCGCCGTCGCCTTCGGCATCAATGGCGCGATAGACATGGGCAAATCTCCTTTGTGCTCCGCCCGCCCTTCCGGGCGAAGCCACTTACGTCATCGGGGATGACTGAAAAGCACGCGGAATATAGGCGTATCGGCCGCCCCGTGCAACCAGCGGTCAGAACGGGCGGCTCAACTTGCCCGTTGCGAAATGGCCCGGATTTGGCATTAAGGAGCCGGCGAACGCGGTTGCCGGCGCGCTCAGGTCGCCAATATGGAGCCTTCGTGACCGAAACGGTCGCCGAAATCCTCGACGCTTATCGCGGCGGAGACGCCAAGCCCGAGGATATTGTCGCGCGCAGCTTCGCGCGCATCCGCGCCCACGACGATCCGGCGATCTTCATAACGCTACGCGAGGAGGCCGACGTGCTTGCCGAGGCGCGCGCGCTCGCCGGCAACGCGGATGAAACACGGCCGCTGCACGGCATTCCCGTTGCCGTGAAGGACAACATCGACGTCAAGGACCTGCCGACGACAGCGGCGTGCCCGGCCTATCTCTACCGGCCGCACAAAGACGCCGCCTGCGTCGCGCGCCTGCGGGAAGCGGGCGCTATTATTATCGGCAAGACCAATCTCGATCAGTTCGCAACCGGCCTGGTCGGCGTACGCACGCCTTACGGCATCGGCCGCAATCTGTTCAATCCGAAGCTTATTCCCGGCGGATCGAGCTCAGGCTCGGCGCTCGCGGTCGGCGCCGGCCTGGTGCCGCTGGCGCTTGGGACCGACACCGCGGGCTCCGGCCGGGTACCGGCCGGTTTCAATAATGTCGTTGGCCTCAAGCCAAGCCGCCGCGTGGTTTCCAATGCCGGCGTGGTGCCGGCCTGCCGCACGCTCGATTGCGTGTCTTTGCTTGCGCTCACCGTCGATGACGCGGTCGCGTTGCTCAAAGTCATCGCTGCTCCCGAGGCGGCCGATGGCGAGGCGCAGCCGCGGACGCTGAAGGACGTCGGTCCGATGCCGCAGGGCCTCAAACTCGGCGTGCCGCTCAAGGGCCAGCGTTTGTTCTTTGGCGACCGCCTTTCGGAGGCGGCCTACGATGCGGCATTGGCGAAAATAGCGGGCCTCGGCGCAACGATCGCCGAAATCGACATCGAGCCGTTCTATGCCGCGGCACGACTTCTCTATGAAGGGCCGTGGGTGACGGAACGGTTTCTGACCGTCAAGGCGCTGATCGCGTCGTCGCCGGAATCCATGCATCCGGTGACGCGGCAAATTCTGCTGGCCGGCGCGCACGGCACCGCCGCCGATGCCTTCGCCGCCTTTTATCAACTCGACGATCTGCTGCGCGTGCGCGATCATCTCTTCCGTTCCATCGACGCGCTGGTTTTGCCGACAGCGCCGACCATCTACACGGTCGAGCAAGTGCTCGCCGATCCGATCGACCTCAACAGCCGGCTCGGCACCTACACCAATTTCGTCAATCTGCTCGATATGTGCGGGCTGGCCGTGCCGGCGTCGATGCGGCCTGACGGAGCGCCGTTCGGCGTGACGTTGCTCGCGCCCGCGGGCGAAGACGCCATGCTGGCGTCGATCGGCCGCGAATTCCATGCCGCGACCGGCTTGCCGCTCGGGGCACTCGACTACAAGCAGCCGCGATTGCCGTCGCTCAAGGACGCAACGGCCGAAGGCGAAATCCCGATCGCCGTTGTCGGCGCGCATCTCTCGGGCATGCCGCTGAATGGCGAATTGCGCGCGGCTGGAGCGCGCCTGATCGAGCGCACCTCGACCGCACCGCATTACCGGCTTTACGCGCTGGCCGGAACACGGCCGCCGAAGCCGGGGCTGCTGCGCGTCAAGAACGGCGCCGGCGCTTCGATCGAGATCGAGGTGTGGGCGTTGTCGGAGAGTGCGTTCGGCCGCTTTGTCGCGGCGGTACCGCCGCCGTTGTCGATCGGCACGATCGAGATCGATGACGGCCGCGCGGTCAAAGGCTTTTTGGTCGAGGCCGAAGCGGTCGCTGGCGCGCGGGATATTTCAAGCTTCGGCGGCTGGCGCGCTTTCATGGTGCAGGAAAAAACAACGACCTAACGGCGGGCATGCTCCGCAATGCCCGCTATGATAATCTGCTGACGCGGATCTTCCAACGCCACAGCCCAGCGGGCAAAGAAATTCTCAGCGCGCCGGCGCGACGTTGTCGCGGGCGAACCGGCCGCCCCGGCGCTGCAATAGTCAGATCGCCTAAAACGTAGGCAGAGCTGGCGGTCGGCTTTACTCCCCCATTCTCCGGAATCTGGCGCGAAGATTGCTATGAACAAGCGGACAATTGGCTGGAAGTACCGCATGTTCGACGAAATGATGGGCAGCGGGTCAGTAGGCGAAGGGGTTCGTCCGGCCTACGCGGCCCTTTCGGACTGGCTCTCGGAGGTCAAGCCCGACGTCCTCGACTTCCGCAGGAGTGAGGCGGAGCTTTTGTTTCGGCGCATCGGCATCACCTTTGCGGTCTCCGGCGATAGTGAGGCGCAGGAGCGGCTGATCCCCTTTGACATCATTCCCCGCATCCTCTCGGCTCCCGAATGGGAGTTGTACAGCGCGGGCTCGAGCAACGCGTCAGGGCGATTAACGCTTATCTCAACGACATCTATCATCGCCGCGAGATTCTCAAAGCCGGCATAGTGCCTGAAGATTTGGTTTTTCAGAATCCGGCCTTTCGCCCGGAGATGAATGGCCAGAAAGTCCCGCACGATATTTACGTGCGTGTCGCCGGGATCGATGTGGTGCGCGTCGATGCCGACTCCTTCTACGTGCTCGAGGACAATGCGCGCACGCCCTCCGGCGTGTCGTACATGCTGGAAAATCGCGAGATTATGCTGCGTCTGTTTCCGGAGTTGTTTTCGCGCTACCGCATCGCGCCGGTCGAAAACCATCCGGATGAGCTTCTGCAGACGCTCAAATCGGCGGCTCCGGCGACGGTATCCGCCGATCCGACCGTCGTCCTGCTCACCCCCGGGGTCCACAATTCCGCCCACTACGAGCACTCGTTCCTGGCCGACAAGCTCGGCGTTGAGCTGGTTGAGGGCCGCGACCTGATTGCCAGGGACCAGGTTGTCTACATGCGCACCACGGAAGGCCTCAAACGCGTTGACGTGATCTACCGGCGTATCGATGACGATTTCCTCGACCCGCTCATATTCCAATCTTACAGCGCGCTCGGCGTGCCTGGATTGATGTCGGCTTATCAGGCGGGCAACGTAACGCTTGCCAACGCGGTCGGCACCGGCGCCGCCGACGACAAGGCCGTCTACAGCTACATGCCGGCGATCGTGAAATTCTATCTTGGCGAAGAGCCGCTGCTGAAGAATGTGCAGACGTGGCGGTGCCGGGAGAGCGCGCATCTGTCCTACGTGCTTGACCACATCGGCGAATTGGTGGTCAAGGAAGTGCACGGTTCGGGCGGCTACGGCATGCTGATCGGTCCGAAGGCCGACAAAGCGACGATCGAGGCGTTTCGCGCCAAGCTCAAATCCAATCCAAAAAACTTCGTCGCCCAACCGACGCTGTCGCTGTCGACCTGCCCAACCCATGTGGAAGAGGGTATCGCGCCGCGCCACGTCGATTTGCGGCCATTCGTGCTTTGCGGCCGCGACCGCATCCGCATCGTGCCCGGGGGATTGACCCGCGTGGCGCTGACGAAGGGATCGCTGGTGGTCAATTCCAGCCAAGGCGGCGGCACCAAGGATACCTGGGTGCTGGACCGATAGATGCTGGCGCGCACCGCCAATAATCTTTATTGGCTCGCCCGCTACGTCGAGCGGGCCGAATATTTGGCGCGCATTCTCGATGCGACGCTGCGGCTGAGCGCGTTGCCGCTCGCTTATGTCGGCGCCAGCAACGAATGGGAAACCGCCGTAGCGACTGCGGGTTGCGCGAATTCCTTCTTTGCCGCCCATGCCGAGGCCAATGAACAGACAGTGACTGAGTTCTTGGCGTTTTCCACCAGTAATCCGTCCTCGATCCGCAACTGTTTCGAAAGCGCCCGCCTCAATGCGCGGGCAGTGCGCACGGCGCTGACGATCGAAATGTGGGACGCCATCAACGGCATCTGGCTTGATCTGAAGAGATGGGGCAACGGCGTGTCATCGCGCGAGGAATTTGCGCGCTTCTTGCGCTGGGTGCTCGAATCGTCGGTTCGCTTTGACGGTTCCGCATATCGGACCATGTTGCGCAACGATGCCTATTGGTTCTACAGACTGGGTGTCTACATTGAGCGCGCCGACAACACCGCGCGCCTCGTCGACGTCAAGTATCACCTGCTGCTGCCAGCGGACGAGCACGTTGGCGGTCCACTGGACTACTTCCAATGGTCTGCAATATTGCGTTCGGTCTCGGCGTTGACCGCCTACCATTGGGTTTACCGCGAGAACGTCAAACCCTGGCTGGTGGCCGATCTGCTCATTCTCAAAGACGAGATGCCGCGCTCGCTGGCAAATTGCTATGACAATCTGGTGCAAAACCTCGACCGCATGGCCCGTGCCTATGGCCGCCAAGGGTCGGCGCAGCGTCAGGCGCACACGGTGCGCGCCCGGCTGGAGAACAGCCGAATCGAGGAAATTTTCCAGAACGGACTGCATGAATTCATCGGCGGGTTCATCGAGGACAACAATCGCCTGGGCGCCGCGGTGGCGCAGCAGTATCTTACGTAACGGAGAGAGAGGACGGATGACGGAGGATGATCGAGTGTAAATCACATCGTCGCGTAATTCACATCGTCGTCTATCCTCGATCGGTCGCCTGGCGTCTGTGTTCCGTCGTCTGATTTACACCGTCTCACCATGCACCTGCGCATTGCCCATTCCACGATCTACCAATATGAGCTTCCGGCGACCGACGCGATCCAACTGCTGCGGCTCACGCCGCGCAATCACGATGGTCAATA
>Ga0307372_10012112_pt1 | contig 11381 bp, 15 predicted proteins | sample OX1MG_FD_202533 | JGI IMG/M metagenome (GOLD analysis project Ga0307372, IMG submission 202533) | Soil microbial communities from Risofladan, Vaasa, Finland - OX-1 | ecosystem: Environmental > Terrestrial > Soil > Coastal area > Acid sulfate soil | place: Finland: Risofladan, Vaasa | collected...
GATCCCCGAGCAGTCGACGCTCGCGCTGATCGCCCATCACCCCCAGGCGATCTACTTCGGCACGCGCCAGGGCCGCCTCTTGCCCGACGGCTCGCCCGATGACGTGATCAAGGGCTCCGCTCGCGATCCCTCTTTGTTCGCCGACCTCGACGACGAGGATCCGCCCGACGGCGTCGTCGAAGCCGAGGACGAGCCTGCCCTCACCTCCTGAGCCGGCCTCCTCTCTACCTCTCACCTCCTGAGCCGGCCTCCTACTACCCTTTAACGCCCGAGGGCGTGCCCTGGGCGACCGTGGAGGGTCGCGCCCCTGCGGGCAGGGGATCGAGCTTCACCGGCGCGCCGTGCATCGTGCGCAGGCGCACGTCCTTCCAGGAGAGGCCCTCGGTGATCAGGGCGGGGATGCCCATCAGCACCGCGGTGGCGAGCTCGACGACCTGCAGGACGATGCCGTAGGCGAGCGCGTCGGGCGTGGAGACGTGGTAGGCGCCGGCGAGCACGGCCACGCAGGCCGCCTGGAAGACGCCAATGTTGGCGGGCGTGGCGGGGATCACGGCGGTGACGTTGACGGCGAACAGCACGGCCGCGGCGCCGGCGATTCCGACGCGGCTGTTGAGGCCGAGCGCCATCAGCAAAAGCCAGCAGGACAGGCACTGCAGTCCCCACGCGCCGAGCTGGGCGGCCGTCGCGAGCGCCGCCTGGCGGGGATGGCGGAACACGCGCAGCCCTTCGCGCACGCGCACGAGCGAGCGGCGCATGCCGGCGATCAACACCCGCAGGCGCAGCGAGCGTGAGATCGCGGCGCTCGGCACGAGTACAGGCGCCAGCAGGATCGCGACGACCGCGGCGAGCGGCGCCAGCGCGACGGCGACGAGTGCGCCGTGATGGCCGTTGAACGGATCGACGCTCGAAAACATCACGATCCCGAGGATCGCCAACGCGAGCAGGTTGAGCAAGGTCTGGGAGACCATCGTGCCGAGCACGACCGGCAGCGTCTCCCGCGCGCGGCCGAGGCGGCGCGCGACAATCAGCGCGCGCGAGGGCTCTCCCAGGCGCGCGGGCAGCGTGGCGGACATCAGCACGCCGATGAACGTGCCCTGCATCGCGTCCCTGCGTTTCGCCTTGCGCCACGTCGGCGCGGCCGCGAGGATCTCGTACCAGGCGAGCGCGCGGACGAACATCGCGGCGCACATGAAGCCGAGCCCGGCGAGCAGCAGGCCCGGGCTGGAGGCGAGCAGGCTTTCGGCGACGCGACCGACGCCGATGTGCACGAGCGCGAGCAGTGCCGAGCGAGGCGGCCAGGAGCGCGCCGCGACGCAGCGTACGCAACGAGCGCTCGTGCGCTGAGCTCCTCGTCCTGGGTCGCTCGCCAGATCCGTTCACTGGACCGCCCCCCGCGGAGCCGGCGAGCGCCACATCGGCAGCGGCCATCGCGCGCGGGGCCTCGAGGCTCGGCAGACGCTGGGCGGGGATGCGCGGCAAAAGGTCGGCGGGCACCAGGCCGAAGCGCACCCCGAGGCGCCCGGCGCGCGTCGCGGGCCGGCCGACGGCCTGAGCCTGCTCGTAGCAGTCGAGCACCTCGGCGGCGACGTGCGGCCAGGCGAAGCGCTCGGCGCGGGCACGTGCGTCGGTGGCCATACGCATTCGCACGGCGGGGTCGAGCGCAAACGCGCGCAATGCCTCGGCCAGCGCGAGCGCGTCGCCGGGTGGGGTCAGCACACCCTCGATCCCGTCGCGCGCGACGTCGCGATAGCCGGGGATGTCGGAGGCGATCACCGGCGTGCTGGCGGCGAGCGCCTCGGTCAGGACCATCCCGAAGCTCTCGCCGTGCAGCGATGGCGCGCACAGCACGTCGGCGCCGGCGAGCTCGGCGTGCTTGCGCGCCTCGGAGACCTTGCCGAGCGCGTGGACGCCGCGATCGTCGAGCATCATGTGCGCGACCTCCTCCGCGGAGGCGCCGACGAGCGTGAGCGTCGCCGAGACCTGCTCGCGCAGCGCCTCGAACGCGCGCAGCAACACCGGCAGCCCCTTGCGTTCGACGGCCTGGCCGATGAACAGGATCCGCAGGGGCGCGGCGGCAGTGTCCTCGGCTCGATCGGGAAGAGCCTCGCCGAGGTGGACCCCGTTGGGCACGATCCGGTAGCGGCCGCCATAGAAGCGCCGCGCGGTCCAGGCGGCGGCCTCGGAGACGGCGATGCGGACGTGCAGGTGGTTCATCCGCCGCCGCGCGCCGAGCGCGGTCGCGATCCCGTTCGTGAGCGCGTTCTCGGAGTAGGTGTGGAAGGTGCCGACGAGCGGCAGCTCCGTAACGGTCGAGCAGAGCGCGTCCCAGCCGAGCAGCGGCACGACCGGCTCGTGGATGTGCACGACGTCGTAGCCGCCCTCGCGCAGCTCGCGACGCATCGCGAGCACCGCTGGTGGGATCGGGACGAGGTTCGAGACGGCGCCGTTGGCGGGGAAGCCGGCGGTGCGGCCAAGCGCGACGAAATGATCGGGTGCCCGCCCGCCCGGGTCCAGGCGCTGGGGGCGCGCGCCCCGGTGCAGACGCCGCGAGAGCGCGTCGTCGGGGTCGAACGGCGCGAGGATGCGGGCCTCGTGACCCAACGCGCTCAGCTCCCCCGCAAGCGCCTCGATGTGGCGTGTGACCCCGCCGGGGTACGTCCACGAATACGGCGAAAGCAGCGCGATTCGCATGGCCACCACTCTACCCCGACGAGAGGTCGATCGCCAGCGCCTCGTGCGAGCTTGCGATAATCGCGGGATGAGCGCGCGGCACTTCGTCAAGTACACGTTCCTGAAGCTCGACCCCGCCTGGCGACGGCTCGAGGACGAGCAGCGCGAGCGGGACAAGCGCGAGTTCAACGCCGCCTGCGAGGACTTCGCCGACGGGCACCTGCTGCAGGCCTTCTCGCTCGTGGGCACGCGCGGCGACGCCGAACTCTTGCTGATCTCCGAGGCGGAGAACCTCGACCGGATCCACGAGCTGCACGTCGTGCTGGGCCAGAGCGGGCTGATGAAGTGGGCGCAGACCCCCTACTCGTTCCTGGGGATGCGGAAGTCGTCGGAATACTCCGAAGACGAGCGCACGACCCCGCGGGGGTTCAGAGGGAAGTACGTGTTCGTCTACCCCTTCGTGAAGTCGCGCGCGTGGTACGCGCTACCCGCGGAGGAGCGCTGGCGGATCATGCAGGGACACATCGCCGTCGGGCGGGAATACCCGGGGGTGGACAATCACACGACGTACTCGTTCGGGCTCGACGACCAGGAGTTCGTGGTCGCGTTCGACACCGACGACGTCGGCACGTTCCTCGACCTCGTCCAGCGGCTGCGCACGACCGAGGCCTCAGCCTTCACGGTGCGCGACACGCCGAGCTTCACCTGCCTGGCGATGTCGGTCCCGCGCGCGCTGAACGCGCTCGACGGCGAGCCGGTCTCCTTCGCGAGCTCGCTCACGCGAGGATGACGAGCCTCCTAGCCCCCATCCCGGTCAGCGACACGCCGGCGCCGTCGGAGGCGACTTCCGCTGTCTAACCGAGGCCTCGCACAACTACGCCGCAGCGATCCGGTGCTGGCGGAGCTGATCGCCGGGGTCGGGAAATTGCCAGACCCGGGCGAGGGACGCCCGGACAAGGACGACCACTACGGCGCGCTCGTGCGCACGATCGCCGGGCAGCAGCTCTCGGTGCTCGCCGCGCGCGCGATCTACGGACGGTTGACGGCGCGCTTCGGCGACCGGCCGCCGACGCCCCAGGAGATCCTCGACGACGAGCCCGAAGAGCTACGCGCCTCGGCGGGGCTCTCGCGCGCGAAGGTTCGCTACCTGCGCTCGCTCGCCGAGCACACGCTCTCCGGGGAACTGGAGCTCGAGCGGCTGAACGAGCTCGATGACGAGCGGGTGATCGCGGAGCTCACGGCCGTGAAGGGCATCGGCCTGTGGAGCGCGCAGATGTTCCTCATGTTCCACCTCGAGCGCCCCGACGTGCTACCCACGGGCGACCTCGGCATCCGCCGCGCGATCGAGCGCGCCTACGGCCTCGACGGCCTGCCAGACCCAATCGCGATGACCGAGATCGCCGAGCCGTGGCGCCCGCACCGCACGCTCGCCTGCCGCTACCTGTGGCGCTCGCTGGCGAACGAGCCGGCGTAGACGAAGGCGAGCCCTGTTCCGATGCGGGCGTTGCCGATGCTCCGATGCGGGCGTTGCCGATGACCGTCAGGCCACCCGCCGAACGACCACCGTGCGGTCGGCCTCGGCCTCGATCTCCCAGTCCGGCGTGGCCTCGGCGGAACGAAAGTGGCGCCCCACGACGGCCGTCGGCCCCGGCAGCCCTCGACCCCCGGACCGGTCGGCGCGCGCGTCGTGGAACACCACACGACCGCCGGTCGCGACGAAGCCGTGCCACTCAGACCAGTCGAGCTCGCATCCCGCCTCGGAGTGATCGCCGTCGATGAAGACCACGTCCACCTCGACCTCCTCGCCCTCGTCCGCCCAGCGCGCGGCCAGCTCGTGGGAGAGCGCGATGTGCCAGTGAACGCTCGGCGCATCGGAACCAAGCCTACGCAGGGCGCGTGCGACCACACGCCTGGTGGCCCGCTCGGTGGCGCCCCAGCCGCTCGGCAACGCATCCGGGTGCGCGCCGAAGGGATCGACCAGATGCAGCTCGGCATCGGGCCCTAGCGTCTGGCACAGCGCGAGCGCCGAGGAGCCCTCGTAGACGCCGATCTCGACCACCCGCCGCGCGCCTCTCGCCGCCTGCAACAGCACACGCGCGTCCCCCTCCGAGTGCATCGTCCGCGGTGGGATCAAACCCGAGCCGACCGCGAGCGCGCGCAGGCGCACGTCGTCGCGCAGGCGTTCGGGCGTCAGCCGGCGCAGGCTTGCGGGGAGAGCTGCCATCGGGAGCGCACCCTACGCGCTCCCAGCCCTAAACAGCTGAAACCTGCTCCTCCTCGGCCACCCTGAATGAGGAGCCGCAGCCGCAGGCGGCGACGACGTTGGGGTTGCTCACCTTGAAACCGGCGCCCTGCAGGCTCTCCTCATAGTCGATCACCGAGCCGCGCACGAACGGCAGGCTCTCCTCGTCGACCAGCAGCTTCAAGTCGTGGCTCTCGAACACGATGTCGCCATCGCGCTGCTCGTCGAACGCGAGCTGGTACTGAAAGCCCGAGCAGCCGCCTCCGCGAACGCCGACACGCAGGCCGGCCATGCGCACGTCGGCCTCCTGCGCGGCGAGGAACTCCTGCACCTTCTCGGCACCCTTGTCGCTGATCGTGATCATCGCTTTCCAAAGTATAGCGGCTAAGCTGAGAGCTGAAATGCCGTCCCCAGAGGAGATCAAGCAGCGGATCGAGGCCGCGATTCCGGGCGCCCGGGCGGAGGTCGAGGACTACACCGGCACCGGCGATCACTTCCGCGCGACCGTCACCGCAACGGCCTTCGAGGGTCACAGTCGCATCCAGCAGCATCGCCTCGTCTACGAGATCTTCGGAGCGGAGATCGGCGGCCCGATCCACGCTCTCTCGTTGAAGACCCAGGTTCCCCAGAAGGCTCCCACCCCCTGACCGGCCCGCCCGCCGGCCGCCCGCAGACCACCGACAGCCAGGAGCACACCATGTCAAGCCAGCCCAACACCGCCCAAGACCTTCCAATGTCAAGCGCCCAGCCAACGAGCCCGGCACCCGAGACCCCGGCCGTGAGCAACGCCGAGTCCAACCCGATCCGCGACGCGATCGCCGAGGCGATCTCCGAGCACAAGGTGATCCTGTTCATGAAGGGCACCCCCGAGGCGCCCGCCTGCGGCTTCTCCGCGCGCACCGTCGCCGCGCTGCAATCGCTCGACGTGCCGTTCGCCGCGGTCGACATCCTGCCCGACCCGCGCCTGCGTCAGGAGCTCTCGGCGATCTCCAACTGGCCGACGATCCCGCAGCTGTTCGCCAACGGCGAGCTCGTCGGCGGCTGCGACATCGTCGTCGAGATGTACGAGTCCGGCGAGCTCGCCGACGCGCTGCAGTAGGGGCGAGCGGGCTCGGGAAGGCCTTGCAGTAGGGTCCCGGCGTGCCCTCCGTCGCCGTCGCCACCGACAGCACCAACTATCTCCCGCGCGCACGCGCGGAGCGGGAGGAGATCCATCAGGTCAGCCTCTACGTCGGTTGGCAGGGCCAGCCCGAGCGCGAGCTGGAGATGGATGGATTCGAGGACTTCTACGAGCGCCTGCGCCGCGATCCCGAGCTGCCCACGACCTCCCAGCCCTCAATCGGCGACTTCCTCGCAGTCTGGGAGCCGCTCCTGGACGAAGGTCGCGAGATCGTCTCCGTGCACCTCGCCGGTGGCATCTCCGGCACCTGCGAGGCCGCCCGCCAGGCGCACGGGCTGCTCGCCGAGCGCGGTCTCGGCGAGCGCGTCGAGGTGATCGACGGGGAAACCGCCTGCGGCGGGGTCGGCCTGCTGGCGCTCGCCGGGGCCGCGGCCGCCCGTAGCGGCGCCGACAAAGCGGCCGTCGCCGCGCGCGTGCGTGAGACGCGCAAGGCGCTGCGCATCTGGTTCTGTCTCGACACGCTCGAGTACCTGCGCCGCGGCGGGCGCGTCGGCAAAGCCCAAGCTTGGCTCGGCGGCACCCTGAAGATCAAGCCGATCCTCTCGCTCGAGTACGAGATCACGCCGGTCGAGCGCGTGCGCACGGCCGGCCGTGCATTCGAGCGCATGGTCAAGTACGCGCAGGAACTCCACGACGCGGGCGCCGACGGCTGGGTCGTGCAGCACATCCAGGCGCCCGAGCAAGCGCAGCGCCTGATCGACCGCTGCCGTGAGATCTTCGATTCCGAGCCGGTCTTCACCTCCGAGGTCGGCCCGGTGATCGGGACCTATACGGGGCCCGGGCTGATCGGCGTGGGCGCGGTGCCGCGAACCCTGCTGAGCTGATCAGCGGTTACGGCGCCGGCGACGCAACAGGCCGCGGGCGACGAAGAGGCCGACGACGACCGCGCCGCCGACCTTCAGCTCCTGCTCGTGGCGACGCAGGTGCCCGCGCCAGTCGGTCAGATGCGTGACCTCGCCGCGCAGCTTCACGATCGAAACCGCGAGCTCCTCGCGGTTGGCCTCGATCGAGCTGCGAATCTCGGCTGCGGAGCGTTGCGCCATCAGATCTTCCCCTCGATATCGGCGACGATCGAGAAGGTCATCAGATTCTCTCCGTCGCGTTCGTGTCCGCGCCGGCTGAGACCGTCTCACGGATCTTCTGCGCCTCTTCGATCGCCATGCTCGGCACGGGTGGGGAGCTTTTTTTGACGACTTTCGCGGCGATCAGGCCGGCGAGCAGGCCGAGCAGCACGAGGATCGCGGCCATCGCGAAGAATCCCCAGAAGAACGTGTAGTCGTTGCCGGGCAGGTAGTAATAGAGCAGGAAGGCGAACCCGATCAGCACGAAGAACAGCGCCGTGACGAGAAAGATGCCGGCGGCGACGGCGACGACCGCGCCCTTCGCGAGCTTGCCGACCTTCTCGCTGACCTCCGTCTTCGCGAGCTCGATCTCCTCGCGCACGAGCAGCTGCGCGCGCTCAGAGACCTCGCTGATCGCGGCGGCGATGCTCTTCGCGGAGTCCGGCCGCTCACCCGCTGGCGGCGGCGGCGAAGCGGCGCTCACTCCGGCGGCTCCTCGTCGAACAGCCGCCGCCACACGAGCCCCGCGGCGCGGTGGGCAACGATGCTCGTCAGCGCGCCGAGACCCGCCAAAAGACCTGACCAGATCAGTCGCTTGACCATCTCGTTCTCCATATTCACGGGAGTCTATTCCCCGTGGGGGTCGTGTTCACACTCGGTCGCAACTTCATCCGACCCGCGGCGGTTTGGCAAGGCTCATCCCAAAGTCCCCTCAACCGACCCGCGCCCGGTCGGCAGCGCGCGTTTCCAGGCCCCCGCAGACCGCCTCGACGACCAGCCACTTGGCCCGCTCGAAGTGCTCCTCGCCCTGCGGCAGCAGCCCGAAGATCCAGCCCGTCAACATCTGCTCGATCGCGCCGTAGAAGGCCATCGCCGCGAACTGCGCCTCGATCTCGGCCTTGAACACGCCTTCGGCCTGCGCCTTCGTGACGATCTCGCCGATCAGCTCATATGCCGCGCGGATCTGACCGAGGTGGGTCTGCCCGAACGAGTTCGCCGCGCGCGTGACCTCGACGATGATCACCTTCATCAGATCCGGGTCGTGGCGGTAGCTGTCGACGATGAACGAGGCGATCGCCCCCAGCTTCTCGCGCACCGGCAGCGGCTGGGCGTCGACGTCGCGGATCAGCTCGAGCATCACGTTCCAGCGCTCGAGGAACAGCGTGTCGAGGATCTCGTCCTTCGAGGCGAAATAGTGGTAGACGAGCCCGTAGGCGACGCCCGCCTCGTCGGCGATGTCCGAGACCCGGCAGGCATGAAAGCCCTGGCGCGCGAACACGCGCACGGCCGCGTTGAGGATCAGGCGGCGCTTGTCGGGGGCGGCTGCACTCATCATGATGTTCCCTCCCGCGGCATCTGTCGATCGATCCCCGCAGAAATAGATTGACTAGTCAGTCAACAATCCCAAGCATAGCGTCCGCCCCGCGGCGGAGGCCGGTGCGACACTACTTTATAACGGTGCTACACTTGTTGTGTGCCGACCATCCATCCCCGATATACGATCACTGACACCGGTCCCGTGCGGGAGCTTCTCGACGATGCGCAGCGTCGCTGGCCGGAGATCAGCAATCGTAAGCAGCTCCTGCTGCGCTTGGCGCAGATCGGCCGTGAGTCGCTGCGTCTGGGCGACTCGAGTACTGGGGCAAACCAACAACGTGATCGGCAGCGTTTGGCGCTCGAGCGTCTGCGAGCCCTGGTCGACTGGGACGCGATCAGAGACGACCAGGCGTGGCGCTAGAGCGACTGCTGCTCGCCGACAAGTCGGCACTGGAGCGCGCCACACCCGAGACATTCGAGCTCGGCGAGATCTGTCTGTGCGCCGTCACACGACTGGAGATGCTCTACGGCGCGCGTAGCGCGAGCGACTACGCCGACATCGAGGAGCGACTCGATCACTTTCGCGATCTGAGGATCGACATCGAAACGATGCAGATCGCCATAGGCGCGCACAGGGAGCTCGGCCAGCGAGGTCGACATCGTCTCCCGATCCCCGACCTCCTGATCGCCGCCTGCGCCCAGCAGCATCAGTCCGCCGTCCTACACCTCGATCGCCACTACGAAGTGCTTGCCGAGGTACTTGCCTTCGAGCCGATACGACTCCCCACCTGACTCCACTCACGGCTCGCGCTGCTTGCGCAGCTCCGCCAGCAGCAGCTTCGAGTGCATCGCGCCGATCAGCTCGCGCAGCGGCTCCGCGCCGGCGGCGACGATCTCGAGCGCCCGCTCGATCTCGACCTCGCCCGCCAGGCGGTCGAGCAGCGCCCGAACCTCCTCGCGCACGAGCGGCTCCAGCGCCTCGCGGTAGCGCAGCGTGTCGTAGACGGTGAAGCCGAGCGCCTCCTCGTAGCCGCCCGCGCGGAAGCTCGCGATCGCCTCGATGATCTTCACGTCGTCCTGCTCATAGCCGCGCCTGCTCGGCGTCAGCACGCCGATCTCCGCCAGGCGCTCGAGCACGTTGCGCGGGATCTCGTAGCGCTCGCGCACCTCCTTCGCCGAGGTGCGCCCGCCTTCCTCGGCGCCCGCGAGCGCGCGCTCGAGGATGCGGTCCTCGAGCTCGACCAGCGCTAGCACGTGCTCTGGGTCCTCCTCGAGCACGACCTTGATCATCCGCAGCGGCATGAACCGCTCCTCCTGCAGGCGCTTGATCAACCTGACCCGCTCGATCAGCTCAGGCGGGTAGTAGGCCATGTTGCGGCTCGTCCTGACGATCCCATCGCCCTCGCCGAGCAGGCCCTCGCGCAGGTAGTGCCTGATCGTGCCGGCGCTCACGCCGGAGCGCTCGGCCAGCTCGCTGATCTTCAGCAGGGGGCGATCTTCTTCCGACGGGGGCGGATCACCCGGAATAGAGGGCTCAGGCGAGGCTGGAGGGCGCTTAGGGGTAGGCCGATCGCGTGAACCGTCCAAAGCGCCGCGTACGGTTGTCTGCGTGCTTGGACTCACAACGGAATCCCGTACATCACGCCCGGAACGTCGCGCTCGACGGCGCTGCGGCCGGGTTGGCCGGTCCTGCGACGGCGCCCGTTCGCAGCAGCTCTGCGATCTCCGCGTCGCTGTAGCCGGCCGCGCGCAGCACCTCCTCGGTGTGCTCGCCCAGCGCCGGCCCCGGCAACCGCCGCGGCTCGCCCGGGGTACGGCCCAGCTTGACCGGGATGCCGAGCTGACGCACGGGCCGCTCCGCGCCGGGCTGGTCGATCTCGACGACCATCTCGCGCTCGTGCACCAGATCGGAGGCGAGCGCCTCGTCGAGCTCCAGCACCGGCTCCAAACAGCAGTCGTGCTCGCGCGCGAAAGACTCCCAATCCTCGCGCGGGCGCGCCTTAAAGATCTCCTGCACCTGCTCGTGCGCCTGCGAGCCCGGGCGCTCGAACTGCTTCTCGATCAGATCCTCGCGCTCCACCCCCCTGCACCACGCCTGCCAGAACTTCGGCTCGAGCGCCCCCAGCGAGACCCAGCCGTCGGCGCACTCGTACGGCCGGTAGCAGATCAGCGACCCCGCCAGCGGCAGCTCGCCGCGGTGCGGGACGGTCCCGTCGGCGAAGTACGCGGCGGCGACCATCGCCAGCCAGGAGAGCGCGCCGTCGGCCATCGATACGTCGACTACCTGCCCTTCGCCAGAGCCCTCGCGGCCGGGATCTCCCTCCGATCGGGATCCAGCCGCCGGGCGGGCGGGCGTTCCATCGCGCTCGTGCAGCGCGGCCAGGATCCCGAACGCCGCCATCAGCGCGCCACCGCCGAGATCGGCGATCTGTCCCGCGGATTGAATGGGACCACCGCCCACCCCTCCCCCGTGCGCGGAGGGTGGGTCTCCCGTCAAACCGAGCAGGCCGACGAGGCCGAGGTAGTTCATGTCGTGACCCGCGGCCTCGCGCTTGGGTCCGGTTTGGCCGTAGCCGGAGATCGCGCAGTAGACGATCCCGGGGTTGACCTCGCGCATCCGCTCGTAGCCGACCCCGAGCCGGTCGAGCACGCCTGGGCGGAAGGACTCGAGCACGACGTCGTATTCGCGCACGAGCGCCAGCAGCGCCTCGCGACCGCCCTCGCTCTTCAGATCCAGCCGGATCGAGCGCTTGTTGCGATTCAGCGACAGGAACAGCGCCGACTTGGCGCTGTCGTCGGCGCCGTCGATGTAGGGCGGGGAGAGGCGGATGTAGTCGCCGACACCAGTGTCCTCGACCTTGAGCACATCCGCGCCGAAGTCCGCGAGCAGCAGCGAGCAGAAGCCCCCGGG
>Ga0307372_10012113_pt1 | contig 11381 bp, 10 predicted proteins | sample OX1MG_FD_202533 | JGI IMG/M metagenome (GOLD analysis project Ga0307372, IMG submission 202533) | Soil microbial communities from Risofladan, Vaasa, Finland - OX-1 | ecosystem: Environmental > Terrestrial > Soil > Coastal area > Acid sulfate soil | place: Finland: Risofladan, Vaasa | collected...
CGGCCCTGAGGGCGGATGGTTGATTCTGGACACCGGGGGGCGCCTGGAGATGTCCCTGGCCCCCACCCTGGGGTACCTCGCGGCTCCCTGAACCGGTGCGCCTTCCACCCGTGACCGTCGAAGTCCGCCACGGCTGACGATTTCGCCGTCCCCATCTCCGTAAATGAAGGCACGAAAAGGTCGGCACTTCTTCCGGTCTCTCAGGCCACAGCATCGAAAGATGCATCAGCACCATGTGCGTTGAGCACACGGAGTTGAAGTGGGGGGCCTGCCCATGGCGCCACGGTCACCTGGTATGCGACAGCACCCGAACCCAGCGGCGATGCCTTTTGAAGCAGCGTGAGCGCACTCATGGCCGTTTCCACGTACGATGCTGTCGCCGAGGGAGCCTGGCGCCCAAGCGGCACCGCAATTCCGCCTACGCACTCGCCCTGGACGGTCCCGTCAGGTGACTAGCAGAAGATCGTGCCACCGACGTGCAAGATGTCGGTCGCGGGTGGTAACTGGCCCGGTGTGTAGTAGGCACTGTCCGGGGTTGTCTGAATATTAAAGGTCGCGCCCGTCAAGCTGTTGTAGTTGGTCACACCATCGCTAGTCAAGGCAATCCAAGCATTGGTCACGGTAGAGGTCTGGCTTTTCGGACCCGCGTTCTCTAACACCTCGCTGTAATTCCCAGTTACACCAGGCTGGGCAATGATGACGCTATAGGTGTCGCCGCCTAGACTGCCCCACATCTGTACGGCAGGGAACTGATTTGAGCAAAGAGCGTGGCCGCCCGAGAGCGCACCAGACCGGGCACCAGCCAGAGTCACTGTGGTTCTGGGAGTCGGGGATGCGGTCGGAGCTGGGGAGGGTGAAGCAACCGGGGTAACCGAACCGCATCCGCCAATGAGCAAAGCCGCAGGAACAACGATCGCCCGCAGAATTCGGAGTGAAGTGGTGTTCACCTCTGAAAACTTAATACCGTGGAGGTAGCGCCGGTTACTGCTGGCGGCAGACCCTCGTTCCGAGCTCACTGGTGCGCCATGTATATCGCTGCCCTCTGACCAGCGCTGCTAGTCAGCATCTCCCACCGTTGCTAGATGCTCGGCTTGGCTCAGGTCGATTCGGCAGTAGGGCTGGGAGTCGGAAGCACCGTGGCTCCGGCCGGCGGTCGCCGGCCGCGACCACCCCGTCGCCGTCGCCTGCCCGTCCGCCCGGAGCTGGCACCTTCGGCGTTTGGCGTCTCTGGCGCAGGCGCGGCCATCCCCTGGACCGGAGCCGGGGTGCGCCGCTGGCCGGGTTTAGGGAGGACCCGAGGCGCGGGCGGGGTGCCCACGGCCACCAGTTCCGCCAGCGTGCTCCAGCCGAATTCCTCTTGACCGAGGCGAACCAGTCGAACGAAGCAATCGGCGGTGGCCTCGGCATCGGCGAGGGCGTAGTGCGGGTTGCGGTGGGTGACGCCCAGCCGCTCGCAGAGTCGCTCGAGGCCGATGGTGTCCTTCAACTGGAAGAGGAAACCAGCCACTCGGGAGGTGTCCAGGTGGTGGTTATTGAGGGGCCTGCCCAGCGCCTTGGAGACCAACCGGGTGTCGAAGCCGTCGGCCGAGTGTTCGATCAGAACCGTGCCCAGCGAGAGGTCGGCGAACGCCGCCGCGACCTGGTGCAAGGTAGGGGCCCCGCCGAGCATCGAGCTGTTGATCCCGTGGACTCGACGGGCATAGGGATTGATGTGGTCGGCAGTGTGAACCAGGCTCTCCAACGAGATCCGGGCATCAGGCGGCTGATCGTCAGCGCCCAAGAGAAACCGGACCGCCCCGAGCTCAACCATGCGGTGGGGGAAATGCCCCGTCGTCTCGCAGTCCAGGGCGACGAAGCTGAGTACCGAGAGTTCGGTGTCCAGAGCGGGACGCTCCGCCAGCTCCAAGGCTGCCGCCGGGGCGAGCGCCGGTGGGTTGTGGAAGGGGGCCGCCTCGGGGGAGGCCGGGCCGAGCCTCGGGATCAGCCGTTCACCGGGGCCGCCGATCCCCCTCTGTCGGCCTCGCTTGGGAGGTGGAGCGGAGGAAGGAACCGCGGGCGGCACATCTCGAGCGGCTTCTGGAAGTGGGCGGTCCACCGCCCCATCCTATCCGTGTGCCCGTATCGGCACCGGCCCGAGGGAGCCCGCCGATCGGGGGACGCAGCCCCCACGGATATACTCGGCCGTAGTTTGCCCTTTCTCGCCACCGGGCTTAGCCACCACCTGGCGCCCCTGCCGGTTCGGGAGCGACTCCACCTCGACGAAGCTCAGATCGTGGAGGCGCTACGAGCGCTGGTCGGACATGCCGGTCTCACCGGAGCTGTGTGCCTCAGCACCTGCAACCGGACCGAGTTCTACGTCACCACCTGGGATGACCGTCAGAGCCAGCAAGCGACTGCCCGCTTCTTTCACTACTTTTCGCCTGGACCCGCCTACGCGGAGCTCATCTACAGCCATCCCGGCCGGATCGGATTGCACCACACCTTCCGGGTCGCCAGTGGACTGGACAGTGTGGTGCTGGGGGAGGCGCAGGTGCTGGCCCAGTTCAAACGGGCCCACCGGCTGGCCCAGCAGGCTGGCACTATCGACGCCGAACTCGATCTCGTGATGCGCCGCGCGGTGGAGACCGCCAAGCGGGTGCGGACCTCCACTGGCATCTCGCGTCAGGCGGTCGGATACGGCCAGGCGGCCATCTCGATTGCGAAGGGGCAGTTGGGCGATCTGACCGGGCGTGGAGTTGTGATCGTGGGCGCCGGGAGCATCGGCAGCGCCACAGCCCGGCTGCTCAAGCGGGCCGGGGCGGCGCCGCTGTTCGTAGTCCGACGAGGCCACAAGGCTGAGGCTCTGGCCCAGGCCCTGGGAGCGGAACTGGTGGAGCTAGCGCAGCTGCCGGAGCTGGCCCACCAGGTGCGGCTCATCGTCTCCAGCACCAGCAGCGAGGACCGGGTCCTCAGTGAAAGCCTGATCTCGGAGGTGCGACTGGCGCAGGGTCCGGATGAATGCCTGCTGATCTTGGACCTGGCGGTCCCGCGGGACGTCGACCCCGATGCAGCTCAGGTCGCCGGAGTGACGCTCCTCGATCTGGACCAGTTGGGCGAGGTCATCCGCAAGAATTTGAGCCAGCGCGAGAGCCACCGCCCGGCCGCGGAGGCGGTGGTGGAAGCGGCGATCTCCGAGCTGGAGCTGGAGTTGGGACGGCGTGCGGCGGTGCCGCTGATCACCGCGCTGGTGGACCGTGCGGAGTTGGTGCGGCAGGGGGAGCTGGCCCGGACCCTTTCCCGAATGAGACCTCTCAGCGAAGAGGAGCGTGCCCACCTGGACCGGCTCACCCAGGCGATCGCCGCCAAGCTGCTCCACCATCCCATCGCGTTTCTGCGCCAACATGCGGACGACCCCGAGCGGCGCCACCTGGTGGAGGAGGCGTTCGGTCTGGAGGGAGCGCGGGACGATTGATCGCGCTCGCCACCAGGGGGAGCGCCCTCGCCCGGGCTCAAGCCGAGCTGGCGATGACCGCTCTGCGGTCGAGATTCCCAGACGAGGAGTTCCAGGCGGTGGTGGTGGATTCGGACGGGGATCTGAGCCCTGCCACCCTGGCTCCTGACCTGCCGGGGCAGGGTTGGTTCACCTCACGGTTGGAGCGAGCCCTGCTCAGCGGTCGAGTGGAGGGAGCGGTGCACAGCGCCAAGGACTTGCCCACCGAGCTCTCCCCAGATCTCGTGCTCGCAGGTTTCTTGCCACGAGGTGACCCGAGAGACGCGTTGGTAACGCCCGGCGAGGAGACTCTGGCGAAGCTCTCCGCAGGCGCTCGGGTCGGCACCTCCTCGCCCCGGCGCGCGGCGCAGCTGTTAGCCCTGCGCCCCGACCTCACGGTGATGACGATTCGGGGCAATGTGGAGACCCGGGTCCGCAAGGTTCGCGATGGGGAGTTCGATGCCTGCGTGATCGCACTGGCCGGATTGGTCCGGATCGATCGGGAGGGCGACGGTCAACCCCTGGACCCCCTGCGTGAGTGCACTCCGGCCCCGGCCCAGGGGGCGATCGCCATCCAAGCGCGGATCGGCACTCGGTTCGCAGAGATGGCGGCGGAAGTCGACGACCCGGTCACCAGGAGTTGTGTCGAGGCCGAGCGGTTGGTGCTCACCCAGATGGGGGGCGGCTGCCGGCTACCGCTCGGCACCCTGGCCGAACCGCTGGCATCGAATCGGGCTCGTCTCACGGTCGCCTGGGCGGCAGAGCCCGGTGCGCCGGTGCGGCGGATCACCGAGGAGTCGTCTATGGCGGGATTGTCGGAGTTGGCGATCTCCTTGGCGCAGCAGCTTCGGTGACCTCCTCCACCCTCCTGGGCCGCCGCATCTTGGTGACCCGGGCCAGCCACCAGGCGGAAGAACTCATGGTGATTCTCCGGGGTCGGGGGGCTGACCCCGTGTCGGTCCCGGTGATGGTGCTGGAGCCACTCCTGAGTGATGGGGAGTACCGGGTTCTGGGGGAGGGGATCTCCTCCGGACGCTGGGATGACGTGGTCTTCACCAGCGCCAACGCGGTGCGGCTGGCGCTGCCCGAGAGGTCGGTCAGGAGACAACAGGTGCAGATCTTCGCCATCGGGCCGGGGACCGCTGGCGCGGCCCGTAAGCTCGGCTGGCGGATCGAGCCGCTGCCAGCGAGCTTCATCGCCGAGTCGTTGGCGGAGCAGCTCATCACCAAAGGGATTGCCGGCCGCCGCGTGCTGTTGCCGCGCGCAGTCGGCGCCCGCGAGGTTCTGCCCGAGGCGCTGGGGCAGGCAGGTGCCGAGGTTGAGGCGGTGGACCTCTACCGGATGAGGCCCGACGAGGCTGCCCGACCGCTTCTGGAGAAGGCCCTCGCCGAGCCCGGTCTGGACTGCATCGTCTTCGCCAGCGGTAGCTCGGTGGAGTGTTTCCGGGCGCTTCGGGGAGAGAGTGAAGTCTCGGGCCGGGTGCTGGTCGCTTGCATCGGTCCGATCACCGCGCAGGCTGCGGAGACGGTTGGATTGCGCCCCGGGCTGGTCACCCAAGAGCACTCCCTGGCCGGTCTGGTCACAGCCTTGGAACTGCGGCTCGGCCCGGTACCGGAAAATGGGCGCCAGCCATGAGCTTTCCCGAGGACCGTCCGCGCCGGCTCCGCCGCAACGCCTTGCTCCGCGGCCTGGTCACCGAGGCATCGCTTGATCCCCGACAGCTGATCCTGCCCGTCTTCGTCAGCGACGCCATCTCCGCCCGACGGGAGATTACTACCATGCCCGGGATCTTCCAGGAGACCTCGGAATCGCTGATCAAGCTCGCCGAGGAAGCCGTAGCCCTGGGGATCCCAGGCGTGATTCTTTTCGGCATCCCCGCCCACAAGGACGGGGAGGGCTCGGCTGCCTGGGATGACCAGGGAGTTATTCAGGTGGCGCTGCGAAGGCTGCACGCAGCGGTTGGCGACCAACTGTTGCTGATCGCCGATAACTGCCTCGACGAGTACACGGATCACGGGCACTGCGGCGTTCTCTCCGAGTCCGGTGAGGTCGACAACGACGCCACGATTGCCGTCTATGCCCAGATAGCTCTCAGTCAGGCTGCCGCCGGGGCGGACATCATCGCCCCCTCGGGGATGATGGATGGCCAGGTGGGGGCGATCCGTTCCGCCCTGGATCAATCCGGCTTCACTCAAACCGCGATCCTGGCCTATGCCGCCAAGTACGCTTCATCCTTCTACGGACCGTTCCGCGACGCCGCCGAGTGCCGGCCACAGTTTGGAGATCGGCGTGGCTACCAGATGGATCCGGCGAACCGGAGAGAGGCCATGCGCGAGATCGAGATGGATGTGCTGGAAGGAGCCGACCTCTTGATGATCAAACCGGCGCTTCCCTACTTGGACGTGGTGCTCGACGCCCGCCAGCACTTTGACCAGCCGCTGGGAGTCTTCAGCGTGAGCGGCGAGTACGCGATGCTGCGGGCCGGCGCCGCCACGGGTGGACTGGACCTCCAGGAGACGGTGCTGGAGACCCACTTGGCCATGCGCCGGGCTGGCGCCGACTTCATCCTCACCTACTTCGCCCGGGAGATCTGCCGATGGCTCGCAGAGGCCTCGTGACCGGCTTCTCCGGCTGGCGGGCGGCGAGTGCCCTGTTGGCCGGGGTGCTGGTCTTGGCGGTAGTCGGGCTCGGTGCTTATTTCATCAACGTGGCCGCCACCAGGAGGACCCCCTCAGTGACCAGCGCAGACTGCAGCACGGCGAACTTCAGCGCACCTCTCGGACCCTTGGATCAGCCTTCCAACGTTCACCACTACTCCAAGGAGCCCGCCTTCACCATCGATCCCGACCGCCTCTACCAGGCGACCATCGCCAGTCCCAAGGGCGACATCGTGATCTGCCTGGTCCCGGGGTGGGCTCCTAACACCGTGAACAGCTTCGTGACCCTGATCCGCAACCACTTCTTCGAGGGGCTGCGCTGGGCGCGGGACCCCTCCACAGCGCCGGGCGGGCCGGTGATCCAGGGTGGCAGTCCCACCAGCGACCTCAGCGGAGGACCCGGCTACAAGTTCAAGGACGAGAAGGTGGTCAGCCCGCTCTACAAGAGCGGGGCGTATCAGCCGGGCGCGGTGGCCATGGCCAACTCGGGGCCTAACAGCAATGGCAGCCAGTTCTTCATCACCCTCTCGTCATTCACCCTGCCGGCCAGCTACAACCTGTTCGGCGAGGTCACCTCCGGACTCAACGTCGCCGCCCTGGTGAAGAAGGGTGACCTCATGGACATCACCGTTCGGGAGCAGCTGCCCTGACCGAACCCGACTCCTTCTCCCTGGAGCGCTCGGAGGCTGCCATGACCCGGGCGCGGCGCTACCTGCCGGGCGGGGTAAACAGCCCGGTGCGGTCCTTCCGGGGTGTTGGGGGGACCCCTCCGTTTTTCAATCGCGCTGAGGGCCAGTTCGTCTACGACATAGACGGCAACCGCTACCTGGACATGGTGCTGGCCTACGGTCCCCTGATCCTGGGACATCTCCACCCCCGGGTGGTGGCGGCGGTCAGCCGGCAGCTGGAGCTGGGGGAGGCGTTCGGCGGCCCCACGGAGGCGGAGGTCGAGCTGGCGGAGCAGATCGGGCGACGGATGCCCAGCCTGGAGATGATCCGGCTGGTCAGCAGCGGCACCGAGGCCGCCATGAGCGCCATCCGCCTGGCTCGGGCGGCGACCGGGCGCGACCTGTTGGTCAAGTTCGCCGGCTGCTACCACGGGCACAGCGATTCGCTGCTCGCGGCGGCTGGGTCCGGGGTCGCCACGCTCTCCATCCCAGGATCCCCGGGCGTACCTCAGGGCACGGTTGCCGACACCATCGTGCTTCCCTTCAATGACCCGGAGGCGGTCGCCGAACTCTTCGCGGGCTCCGGGGAGCGCATCGCCGCGGTCATCGTGGAGCCGGTGCCGGGGAATATGGGTGTGGTGCGTCCTCGGGATGGCTACCTCGAGCTACTGCGGGAACTCACCAGGGGGCATGGTAGCCTCCTGATCCTCGATGAAGTCATCAGCGGCTTCCGGGTGGGGCAGGGGGGCGCCCAAGGCATGTTCGGGATCACCCCCGACCTAACCTGTCTGGGCAAGGTGATCGGGGGCGGGCTGCCGGTCGGGGCCTTCGGGGGCCGTCGGGATCTGATGTCGCAACTCGCCCCTGAGGGAGCGGTGTACCAAGCCGGCACCCTGAGCGGAAACCCGCTGGCGGTGGCGGCGGGGCTGGCGGCCCTCCAGGTGCTGGACGGCCCTGAGCCCTACCAGCACCTGGAGGTCTTGGGAGCCCAACTGGAGTCAGGGATTCTGGCCGCCGCCCAGCATCGAGCATGTCCAATTCAGGTCAACCGGCAGGGCTCGATGCTGACCGTCTACTTCTCCACGGTGCCGGTCACGGACTACCGGAGCGCCCTGGCATCGGACCGAGACGCCTTCGCTCGGGTCCACTCGGAGCTTCTCCGTCGTGGGGTGTTCTGGCCCCCTTCCGCTTTCGAGTCGGCCTTCCTGTCGGTCCGCCACGAACCCTCCGACGTAGACCACCTGGTAAGCGCGTTCGACGCCGGTCTGGCTGCTCTGGGCTCTGTCTGATACCGCTCTCGCAGGTCCCGATTTGAACTGGAGCAGAGGGCGGGCTGAACTCAACCCACTGCTATACTCCGGGCACCCTCGGCGGCTCCCTCAGAGGCATTTTCAGTGATCGGTCTCGACCACCGGTGGGCAATCTCGGTCCCGTCCCCGGACGTGCCGGCTAACCGCCCCCTGCCCCACGCACTGGACTGCCCTGCGGGTCGCGGCAGAAGGTCTAGGCGTGGCCGCTGAGCGAGCTGCGGGAATCGACCGGCCGGCACTCTCCCCGCGAAGCGCGCCAGTCGCTGAAGAGCGCCAGCTCACCCTCATGGAACATCTGGAGGAGCTGCGCCGGGTGGTCCTGGTCAGCATGGTCGCCTGGGTGGCCGCGACCGCGGTGGCGTTTGTCTTCAACCACCAGATGATTCAGATCCTGGAGCGCCCTCTTCATCTCGCGCTCGTCCACACCCATTCTCCCTTCGGCCAGAACGTGGTCGTGACCAGTCCGATCGAGGGCCTCTCGATCCCCTTCAAGGTGGCTGCCGCCGCGGGGGTCGTGCTCTCTTTGCCAATCACGGTCTGGCAGATCTGGACCTTCGTCAAGCCGGGTCTGCGCCGGACTGAGCGCAACCTCGCCTTCCCCTTCATCTTCGGGACCCTGCTGTTCTTCGCCATGGGCGGTCTCTTTGCCTACTTCATCCTCCCGATCGGACTCTCATTCCTGGCCACCTTTCTGGGCAGCAACGCGGTCTATCTCCCCGACCTCAACTCCTACCTGACCTTCCTGGCCCTGGTGGTCTTGATCTTCGGCGTGACCTTCGAGATGCCGGTGGTGCTGTGCACGCTCGGAGCGGTGGGCATTCTGAGCAGCGCCAAGCTGCGCAAGTGGCGCAAGGCTGCCTACTTCATCATCGTGTCGGTGGCCCTGATCGTCACCCCGGGAGCGGATCCCTTCACCCCCACTTTCCTTTCTGTTGCGCTGCTGTTGCTCTACGAGCTCAGCATTCTGGTCATCGCTCACGCCCTGAATCGTTGATGGAGCGGCGAGACGGCCGGGCTCCGGACCAACTGCGTCCAATCGTGATCGATACTTCGGTGCGGAGCTGGGCCGAGGGGGTGGCCCTCATCACCATGGGCGCCACCACCGTGCTCTGCTCGGCGACAATCGAGGGGCGGGTCCCCGCCCACCGGCGCGGATCCCGGTCCGGCTGGGTCACCGCGGAGTACGCGATGCTGCCCCGCTCCACCCACGAACGCAGCCCGAGGGAGCGCGGTGGGCGGGTTGAGGGCCGGTCCCAGGAGATCCAGCGCCTGATCGCCCGCAGCCTCCGCGCCGCTGTCGACTTGGGCCGGCTCGGAGAGCGGACGGTGGTCGTAGACTGCGACGTCATCCACGCCGACGGGGGCACCAGGACAGCCGCCATCAGCGGAGGCTACGTGGCCCTGGCCTTGGCCTGCCGCAGGCTGGAGCAGGCCTCCATGGTGTCGGCTTCTCCCGTGGTCCGCCAGGTCGCCGCGGTCAGCGTCGGCCTGCTCGAGTCCGCCGCATTGCTCGACCTCGACTATCTGGAGGACTCTCGAGTCAGCACCGACATCAACCTGGTCATGAGCCCTGATGGCGGCATCATCGAGGTCCAGGGAACTGCGGAGCGCGAGCCGTTTAGCGAGCTGGAACTGGGGACCCTGATCGGCGTGGCCCGCAGCGGAATGGCAGACATCTTCTCTGCCCAATCACAAGCTCTGGCACCTTCCCCCTGACCAGGGCCACCGCGACCGACGAGAGGGCTCGGCTGACCGATCAGCCGCTGCACGTGGTGGTGGCCAGTCGCAATCCCGGCAAGGCCTCGGAGTTGCGCCGCCTCCTGCGGGCGGTGCCGTGGCGGCTTTTGGAACTGGAGCAAGCACCTGGGGGCCAAGATATCGAGTGGGTGGAGAACGGAGCCTCCTATCGGGAGAACGCCTCCATCAAGGCCCGGGCAGTCTCCGCCGGAACCGGACTGCCGTCGCTGGCCGACGACAGTGGCATCGAGGTGCCGGCCTTGGGCGGCTGGCCCGGGCTGCACACGGCCAGGTGGATGGGGGAGGGGGCGACGCCGATGCAACTGCTCCGGGGACTGACCGAGCGGATCGCGACTCTGCCTGAATCGAGCCGCCGAGCTACTTTCGTCTGCGCCTTGGCACTTTCCGTCCCAAGGTCCGGCTCCGCGCCGTTATTGATCGAGACGGAGTCGCGGCTCGAGGGAATGCTGGTGACTGAACCGCGGGGACGCCGCGGCTTCGGATATGACCCTATCTTCATTCCCAATGGTGAGCAGCGCACCATGGCCGAAATGAGTCAGGCGCACAAGGATGAGATCAGTCACCGTGCGATGGCGGCGCACCAACTGCTCGCGAAGGTTCTCTGAGTCAGCGATTAAGCACTGTCCTCGGGCGGCGCGCGGGCCTCCGGATCGCGACCAAACCGCATGGATTTTGTGGGCTTTCGTGCGGGTTTACCGAACCATCACCCTGAGCATCTAACTTGAACAGTGCACGGGATGTGTAGACGGTTGGTGCTCATCGTGGGCGCATCTTTCTAGCCCCATAGACCAGCTGGGACGGCGTCCCTCCGGCGACGTGGTGAGCCCGCACGTGAGTCGCCGCCGACCCACCGAGGAGGATTGGTGACGCGACGGCTGGCGCGTGTTCTCCTCGCCTCCGGGTGAGGCGCAAGTGCAGGCCACCGCCTCGCGGCCACTGCCTCAGCCGCCCTCCAGCCCCGGGGTCGAGGGGACTCACCCTCGTGGAGGGGACCTGTTCTCGGGGCGGGCGGATTCGAACCGCCGACCTCCACTTCCCAAAAGTGGCGTGCTACCCCTGCACCACGCCCCGTCTTAACTACATGGTAGCCAGGCACCCCGACGGCAGAAGCAGCGATCGTACTTGGACCCGAGCCCGCCGCCCACTTCGAGCGCGCGTCGCGGATCGTTGAGAGCAGTCGCGGCGAATCGCTTCGGCGGGAGGTCGACGAGCTGAGAGTACGGAATCGCCCGGTCTCGTGCGATTCAGGCGGGGGCGCTCTGGACATCGGCCCCGGAATCGACAAACGGCAGGCCCACGTAGTTTTCCGCGAGCGCGGTCGAAGCGGCGAGGCTCTGCACGATGTACTCCTGCCGTGCACCCTGCAGCCGTCGCCCGAACGCGTCGTCTTCGGGGTTGAGGTGGAGGAGGCCGGTCATCGTAATGGAGAAGTTCTGGGCTTTCCAAACGCGGTTCAGACAGCGTTGGCTATAGCGGTCGAGACCGGTGCTGTCCTGGTGCTGCAAGAAGCGCTGGAAC
>Ga0307372_10012114_pt1 | contig 11379 bp, 12 predicted proteins | sample OX1MG_FD_202533 | JGI IMG/M metagenome (GOLD analysis project Ga0307372, IMG submission 202533) | Soil microbial communities from Risofladan, Vaasa, Finland - OX-1 | ecosystem: Environmental > Terrestrial > Soil > Coastal area > Acid sulfate soil | place: Finland: Risofladan, Vaasa | collected...
AGGGCCAGACACTGACCGAGACCCACGGCACCTGGTCCAACAACCCCACCAGCTACACCTACCACTGGCAGGACTGCAACAGCACCGGCACGATCTGCAACCCGATCCTCAACAACGCCACCGGCCAGACCTACACCCTGACCTCAAACGACGTCGGCTCAACCATCGAGGTCCAGGAAACCGCGACCAACAGCTTCGGCCCGGGAGCAGCAGCCAGCTCAACACGGACCGCGCTCGTCACCGCACCACCGGTGCCGGTGAACAGCGCGGCGCCGACGATCACCGGCAGCGCCGTTCAGGGCCAGACGCTGACCGAGACCCACGGAACCTGGTCCAACAACCCGACCAGCTACACCTACCACTGGCAGGACTGCAACAGCACCGGCACGATCTGCAACCCGATCCTCAACAACGCCACCGGCCAGACCTACACCCTGACCTCAAACGACGTCGGCTCAACCATCGAGGTCCAGGAAACCGCCACCAACACCGGCGGACCCTCAACAGCCGCCAGCTCCAACCCCACCGCCGTCGTCACCGCCCCGGCCGTGCCGCCGGCCATCACCGCCATCTCACCGGCGTCGGGCCCCGCAGCGGGCGGCACCACGGTGACGATCACCGGCAGCGGATTCAGCGGAGCCACCAAGGTGACCTTCGGATCGGTGGCCGCCGTCAGCTTCAGCGTCGGCTCTGCCACCACGATCACCGCCGTCTCGCCGGCCCAGGGAGCGGCGAGCTACAACATCTCCGTGACCACGCCCGCCGGGACCAGCCCGACGGTCAGCGCCGACCTCTACACCTACCAGCCACCGAGCCCGCCGTCCGGGACGCCGCTCGTCTCGAGCACGACGAGCGACTCGGGCGGCAGCACGGTCGCCAACGGCACGGTGCTCACCGTGAACTACAACGAGACGCCGGTCCTGGGCGCGTCCTACAGCCTGACGCTGACCGACGGGTCCCACGTCGCCACGCTCAGCTCGACGGCGGGCACGCTGAGCGCCGTTGTCAACGGCACGAGCATCTCCTTCACGGTGCACGGCGCGACCAGCCTGACGCTCTCGGTGCTCGAGGTCCTGGCAGCGACCGGGGTCAACGACTCCTCCGGCAACCCCTGGAACCTCGTCGCCAGCGGCCAGGTCGACACGGGCAGCGGCTGCACGACGATCGCCGGCTTCACCCGCGTGTTCCGCGGCTCCAACTGCCAGATCGCGGGACCGGCCGCGCCCGCCGTCTACGACGTCATCCCGCTTCCGACCACCGACCTGCCGGGGCCGCCCAACGACAACGCGCCTGAGGTGATCACCAACTGCCAGGCCGGATCGACCGACTCGGTCTACGACCTCAACAGCGCTGCGGCACTCGGCACGAACCCGTGCGGCAACAATCCGAACGAGACAGCGATCGGAAACACCAACTCGAACACGCTCGACTACATCCCGACGCCGAAGCTCGTGTCGTTCGAGGAGGTCGGGGTGATCGAGACGATCCCCGGCTCGAGCTACCTCAGCGCCACCTCGGTGCCGCCGCAGCTGAGCGCGATCAGCGTCAGCGGCAACAAGGCGACCTTCACGTACTACGAACCGGTTGTCTGCCAGGGCTCCAACACGGATCCGGCGACGATTTCGCAGTTCACCTACGTGACGCCCTACACGAACCTCAACCACAGCGCCCTGGTCTACGCCTCGGGCATCTCCTGCCCGCCGAGCGGCGGCGCGACGTCGATCACCGTCACTTGGTCCGCCACGATCCCGGTCAGCTCCGGCGTCCGCTTCAAGTACGAGGGCTACGGCCAGGGGCACTTCATCGTCGCCGCGCCGGGCAGCGCCTACGCCGGCGAGCGTGAAGCCTCCGAGAGCGGCTACGCGGGACCAAGCGCCCTCGGGCCGCACTAGCCAGGCGGCGCGGTAGTCGTCGAGCGGTGCCCGCCGCTGCCGTGCGAGCACGTAGGATCCGCGCTTCGCGCCCTGACGCGCTGTGCTCGAGTCGCACGTCGTGTGACTGACGAGGATCAAATTCCGACCGGCCGGGTCTGGCTGATCACGGGGGCCTCGCGGGGGCTCGGTCGCGCGTTCGTGCAGGCGTCGCTCGAGGCCGGCGACGCGGTCGTGCTGACCGCTCGCGATCCAAGCACGCTGGAGGAGCTGGCCGATCGTCATCCTGACACGACGCTGGCACTCGAGCTCGACGTGACCGACCGGGCGGCCGCCCGGCGGGGGGTCGCGCGTGGCGTCGAGCGCTTCAGCCGGATCGACGTTGCGGTCAACTTCGCCGGCTAGGGACTGCATGCCGCGATCGAGGAGACCACCGAGGCCGAGGCGCGCGAGCAGATGGAGCCGAACTTCTTCGGCGCGCTGTGGGTGACCCAGGCGGTGCTGCCGGTGATGCGCGCCCAGCGCCTCGGGCACATCATCCAGGTGTCCTCGGCGGCGGGCGTCACCGGCTTCCCGATGGTCGGGATGTACTGCGCCAGCAAGTTCGCGCTGGAGGGGATGGCCGAGTGCCTGGCGCTCGAGGTCGCACCGTTCGGCATCGCCGTGACGATCCTCGCCCCAGGCGACTTTCGAACCGGGGTTCGCGCCGCCTGCCACCGCCGCGAGCAGCCGATCGCCGACTACGGCGACCAGTTCGCCACCAACCTGGAGGAGATGGCAGCCCACCACTCGGGATCCGAGGCCGCCGACCCGGCACGGGCGGCGAGGGCGCTGCTCGAGCTCGTCGACAACGCCGAGCCGCCGCTGCGGCTGCTGCTCGGGAACATGGCCTTCGATGTCCTGACCGCCCACCATCGCCGCCAGCTCGAGGAATGGGCCGCGCTCGAGGCCGTGGCTCGCGGCGCCGACGGCTGAGCCAGCCCCGGCGCCGGCCCGCTGTCGCGCCCCCTGCGCATCGTGGGCCGCCCCGGCACCAGCCGGAGCGGCCCACATGTTGCCGGGCGACGCTTCAGCCTGGAATGCCGGGGGGGCCGAGGATCTCGATGCCGTAGTCGGCTGCGGTGGCCATCATCACTTCGGGTGCGGGCGGCGCGGTGGATGCGGGTGGGAGGGTCTGAGCCTGTGCCGGCTCGGACAGCGCGCGAATGAAGTTCTCGAGGCCGGCGGGCTCGGTGACGAGCAGGAAGCGGGCCTCGGCCGAGCTGACGATGAAGGTGTGCGGGATCCCGCGCGGGCCGTAGACAAACGATCCGGCCGGCGCCGTGATCACCTCGCCGCCGACCCAGAAGGTCAGCTCGCCCTCGATGACGTAGAACCACTCGTCCTCGTCGTGATGGAGGTGCAGCGGTGTGCCGTAGCCCTGTGGACCGAGATTCTCGGTCACGGCCACGCGCCCATCGGTTGTCTCGGATGAGGACTTGATCGTGGTCAGGCCGCCAAGGAACCAGCGTGCGTCGCCTTCCCCCGGCTGTAGTGCGATCGGAGCCGGCGTGGCCGTGGAGCCAGTGTTGGTTGTCATCGTTTGCCTCCTTCGGGCGTCTGCTGTCGGGTGTACGCAGCATGCGCTTCGAGCATCCGCGTTCCCATCCCTGGGATCCGGGGATATTTGGCGCGCGCCAAGTGAGGTCGCCGACGACCTTGGGCGATAATCTCGGGATGGGAGCAGCCCGCTGGCCGCTCGATCGGCTCGAGGAGACCGTGGCGTCCCTGGGGCGCCGGGGGCTGCCGCGCGATCAGTACTTCGCCGAGGTCGCGGCGCGCGTGCGACGCGTGGTCGACTGCGACGCGATGTGCTGGCACACGCTTGACCCGTTGACCCGGTTGATGACCAGCGACGCGCCCCAGGAGTTGATCGGCGCAGGGATATTCACCCCGCACACCGCTCCGGCGGCGGGCGCGACATTGGTCGCGAGCGAGTACCTGCGCGAGGACTTCAACACGTTCGCTGCTCTCGCGGCCCGGCGGGTCCCGGTCGGGGTCCTCCGCGAGGTGACCCGCGGGCGCCCGGAGCGCAGCGCTCGCTACCGGGACCTGCTCGCTCCATCGGGCATCCCGTTTGAGCTGCGGGCGGCGTTTGTCGTGCGCGGGCGCTGCTGGGGTGCCGTTCACCTCGCCCGACGCGAGGACAGAGCCGATTTCAGCGCCGCGGACGCCGACGCGCTCTCGAGGATCACGGCGACGGTCGCGGACGGGATCCGCACCTCACTCCGATTCGACGCGGCCCGACGTCCCGATGACGGCACCGCGCCGGGCCTGGTCGTGCTCGGCAGCACGAACGCCGTCGAGTTGATCACCCCGCCGGCACGGGTGCTGATGGCAGCGCTGCGCAGCCCCGCGGTGGCCCAGGACGATGAGACACCTCCGACGCCGCTGATCGCCCTCGCAACATTCGTTCGCGGGCGGCCACACGGCGCGGGGCCGCAGGGCGATGTCGTCGCGGTCCCCAGCCCGAGCGGCTGGATCACGCTGCACGCCTCGCTACCCGAGGGCCGTGCCGGCGGCCAGGTCGCGATCGTCCTGGAACGCGCCGGCGGTCCCGAGACGACGGCCGTGCGACTGGAAGCGCACGGAGTGACGCCACGCGAGCGGGAGATCGCGACGCTGCTCGCCCAGGGTCTCTCCAATGGCGAGATCGCGGCGACCCTGGTTCTCTCCCCCTACACCGTCCAGGACCACATCAAGAGCCTCTTCGAGAAGACAGCGGTCAGCTCGCGCCAAGAGCTCGTGGCGCGCGTCTTCCTCGACCAGTACATGCCGCAACTCGCCCGGCAGGCCCCACTGACGTCCAACGGGCACTTCGTGGCACACGAGCGCGCGACTCCCGTGAGCTGACCGACTCAGACGCGGTCCGCTCTGAGATACGCCTCGACCGCGGCCGCCTCCTGCTTGAGCGCGGCGGTGGTGGATCGGCTCTGCCGCTGCCAGAGGTCCAGCTCGACGTGGCCGCCGGCCAGTCTCCAGGTCCCGGCGGCGCGTCCGCCGATCAGCGCGACCGCCTTGACGATCCCGTTGACCGTGACGACGTGGCCAACGCTGTCGAGCACGAAGCTGCGCGAGCGCCACCCGAGCAGCAAGGGGTCGAACGGGCCAAGCAGCCGTGGCGGTGGGAGTGGCGGAGCGTCGGTCCGATGCAGGTCAACGAGTCCGTCGTGACGCTGTTCGAGCTCGCCCGCGATCGCGTTGAGTCCGGCGCGCGCGTCGCGGAGCGGCAGCTGTGCCCACTTGGCAAGGTCGCGCTCGTCCGCAGGTCCATGGCCGGCGAGGTAGCGGCGCGCCAGCTCAGCGAGCGCGCGATCGCGGTCGATCTTTGGACGCGCACCGAGCCAGTCGGCGACCAGCGCGAAGGCATGGTCGCCTCCGATCATCGGCCCGCGGACGATAAGCCCCTCGAGGGTGGCGCGGAACAGCAGGTGCACCATCGCCTGCCCGGCCGTCGGCACCCGCGCCTTCTCGAGGACCGCGCGGATCTGGCCGCGCGTCAGTGGCCCGTCGTCCCCCAGCGCTGTCACGATCGCGGTGATCCCTCGGGACGCTGTCGCTTCACTCACGCCCTCCTGGCGGAGACGACGGTCGTTGTTGCTGCGCAGCTGGGGTGTCGTCAGCGCGTGCAGGAGCGCCTCGTCTTCGGCGGCGATCAAGTGCAGCGTTCCGCGGTTGACCCAGGTGATGACGAGCGAGCGCTCATGCGTCAGGGCGCAATCCACGGCCGAGGCGTGCCCGCCGGCCAGGCGCGCTCTGAGCGCAAGGCGCGCACCGCGCGGGTCCTGGCCCTGCACCGCGAGCAGGTGCCGGGTCGCTGCCACGACATCCGCGGCGGGGACGCCCGACAGCAGCTGCGCCGCCAAACGCGAAGCGAGCAGCGGGCGCTCCTCGACTCGCCTCGCGACCATCACCGCACCGTAGCGACACGCGACTGTGGCCGGCACTCGCGGCGAGGCTCGCCACGCAGATCAGGCGGGTTGACAGCGAAACCCTGGACTGCTGTAATCCTGTCCTATGACAATAGATAAAGGGCTCAGCAGCGTTGGAGGCTCGACTGGCGGCGGCCCGCCGCCGAGCTCGAGTGGGCGCGATGGATCGGCGGCCGCACGCGGACCGGCGTGCCTGATCGAGTTCCGGCTCGACCCCTCCGCTGGCGTGCCGACGTACCTGCAGCTGGTTCAGCAGGTGGAGCAGGCGCTGCGTCTGGGACTCCTGAAGCCAGGCGACCAGTTGCCCAAGGTCAGAGACGTCGTCGCGTCGCTGGCCATCAATCCGAACACCGTGCTCAAGGCCTACCGCGAGCTGGAGACGAAGGGCCTGACCGCCGGACGACCCGGCCAGGGCACCTTCATCCAGGCCACGCTCCGCCAGGTCGCACTGCCGGAGCTGACCGGGCTTCGCCGCTCCCTCCTCGGCTGGCTGGCCACTGCCGAAACGGCAGGGCTGGACGCGGACGGGACCATGGCGCTGGTGACGAGCGTGCTGCGGGATTTCTATGAGCGCCGCGACGGCTCCGGCGACCGTCGCGGCGCCGAAAGCGACGAATCGGAGGCCGTCGCATGAACATCATTGAAGCCCGTGGCCTCGGTAAATGCTACGGCGGCAGCTGGGCGCTGCGCGAGTGCACGCTGGCGATTCCCACCGGACACGTGGTCGCGCTGGTCGGACCGAACGGCGCCGGCAAGACCACGCTGCTGAACCTCGCGGTCGGCCTGGCGGCGCCCACCGCGGGCACCGTCACGGTCCTCGGCGGCCAGCCCGCGGGGTCGGGCGCCGCGTTGGACGGCATCGCGTTCGTCGCACAGGACACGCCGCTGTACAAGAACCTGTCAGCCGCCGACATGCTGCACATGACGCGTAACCTGAACCGGCGTTTTGACGACGGCTACGCCAGGGCTCGCCTCGACGAGCTGGGCATCCCGCTGAAACGCACGGCCGGCAAGCTGTCCGGCGGCCAGCACACGCAGCTCGCGCTGACCCTGGCGCTGGCCAGGCGCCCCCAGCTGCTCGTGCTGGACGAGCCCATGGCGATGCTCGACCCGCTCGCTCGCCATGACTTCATGGCCGCGGTCATGACGGCGGTTGCCGACCATGGCGTGTCGGTGCTGCTGTCCTCGCACGTGCTGGCCGAGCTCGAGCGGGTCGCCGACTACCTCGTCCTGCTATCGAGCGGGAGCGTCCAGATGGCCGGGGAGGTCGACGACCTGCTCGCCTCGCACCGCGTGCTGACCGGATCGGCCGCCGATGCCGACAGGTATGCCGAACGGCTGAACGTCGTGCACGCGCGGCGCGGCGAAGCACAGGCCCACCTTCTGGTCAGGATGAACGGAGCGACCGAGCCGGTGCCGCACGGCTGGGAGGCGCACCCGGTGAGCCTGGAAGAGCTCGCCCTCGCGTACCTGCGCGAGCCGGGCGCAGCAGCGCTGCCCGGTCCGGCGCGCGACCGCCCGCAGCCATCGGAGCTGACGACGTGACCACACAGACCATGCCCGCACCGCCGAATCCGCACGCCACCCTGCGGCCTCTGCCCTGGCGACGGATGGCCTGGGTCGCGTGGCGCCAGCATCGACTCGCGCTCGCCGGTGTCGTCGCGGTGTTCGGTGCGCCCGCCGTGTACCTGCTGATCTCCGGCCTGCCGTTACACCACGCCTACGCCGCGGTGACCGCCTGCCGCCCGGCAGGATCCGCGACCTGCCGGCAGGTAGCCCAGAACTTCTTGAATGCCCACGTGCACGGCGTGTTGGTCACCGCCGGCCTGTTGCAGGCGATCCCGGCGCTGATCGGAGCGTTCGTCGGCGCACCGGTGCTCGCGAGGGAGTTCGAGACCGGCACCTTCCGCTACGCGTGGACCCAGGGCTTCGGGCGCACACGGTGGACCATCGCCAAGCTGGCGCCGCTCGCGACCGCCGTCACCGTCGCCGCCGCAGCGTTCAGCGTCCTCTTCTCCTGGTACTACCAGCCGATCATCGGCGCCGGAGGCGGCGACAGCAGCCCGCTGGCTCCCACCATCTTCGACCTGCGCGGCGTTGCGCTCCCCGCCTGGACGCTGGCCGCGTTCGCGATCGGCGCGCTCGCCGGCATTCTGATCCGTCGGGTCACGCCCGCGATGTTCGCCACCCTCGCGGTGTGGGTTGGGCTCGCCGTTCTGACCGGCGCGTACCTGCGCCCGCACTACGAGGCGTCGCTGGTCACCCACAACGCCAACGCTCCAGCCGACGCATTGGTGATCAACCAAGGGCTGTCGCGGGGCGGCAAGCCGGCCAGCCTCGACATGATCAACCAGACCCTTCGTCCGGTCGGCGTCGAGGCGATCACCGCCGAGGTGTTCCGCGCCGGGCCCTCGACCCCGGCGGGCTTCGGCGACCCCATGCAGTACCTCACTGCGCATGGCTACACGCAATCGACGACCTACCAGCCCGCAAGCAGGTTCTGGCCGTTCCAGTGGATCGAGGGCAGCTGGCTGCTCGCGCTCTCCCTGCTCCTCATTGCGACGACCGTCTGGCGAGTCCGCCGCCGCGCGACGTGAAGCGCCCTGTCTTCACAGCGCTGTCGACGAGGAAGTAACCGTGGGAGTAACCGAACTCGTCGCGAGATGCGCCGTTTGCCCTTCACGCCCGGAGCCAAGGACGCGCCCACGGGCAGCCTGAAATCCGAGCCGTTCGTAGCGGCGCTCGTCCTCGGCGGCGAAGTCTCCGTCAGATCCGATCGCCGCGGCTGCGTTCAAGACAAATTGAGCGTCGTGTTGGTCGACGTTTGGAACCTCCTCGTCGCCGTGGGCTACTCCGGGTTCGTCGCCGCGGTACGCGTAGAGCTTCTCGATCAGCTCGGCCGTCAAGAGCACCCATCGTTCGGGCCGACGGGTCGAGCACGCGTTGACTCGCGCGGATCGCGGCGCCTTCGATACGCGCGGCGGGCGCGTCTCGCGCCGAAGCTTCGAATGCGCGAATTGGAGCCCTTCGCATGCGCCCGGCGTGCGTCTGTCGCGAAGCCGAGTGGGACACTCAAGAGTGTGTGTGTTCCTCGCCGATCGGCGGTGTGATGCTGGGGGTGGCGCGCGTTGTGGCGTGCGGTTGATCGGGTTTCGGATGTGCTGCCGTTTGCGCTGTCGGGTGCTGTCGTGATGGGTACCGCGATCGTCTCCACAGCGCTGTCATTGGACGGCCGTGACACGCTGTCGCGGATCCTGCTGGTGGTCGCGGCCGGCGCGTGGGTCGTGCTCGGTGTGTTGCTCGTCGCCCGACTGATGCGCCGCCACACTCCGGCGCGCCTTGGGGCCGGCTCGCCTGCGGCGCTGAGCGGTGTTGCGGCGACCGCGGCGCTCGGCGCCCGGCTTGTGCCGCTCGGCTGGACCGCGGTGGGAACCGGGCTGCTGGTGTTCGCGCTGGGCCTCTGGTGCGCGCTGCTGCGGCCAGTGCTGCGCGAGTGGACGACGCCTGTGGCGGGTTCGGGCTTCATGCTCACGGTCTCGACTGAGACGCTCGCTGTGCTCGGCGCCGAGGTTGCCGCTCGCGAGCGCGCGACGTGGTTGCTGGCGGTTGCGTTTGCGCTGTTTCTCCTGGGCCTCGGTTGCTATGTGTTCGTGCTCGCCGGCTTCGATGTCCGCGAACTGGCGCGCGGGCGCGGCGATCACTGGGTCGCCGGCGGCGCGCTCGCGGTCTGCGCCCTGGCCGGGGGGCAGACCGCGCTGGCCGCAAAGACACTCGCGACGCTGCCCGCGGTCGCGGCAGTCCTGAGGGATCTGTCGCTCGCCGTCTGGGCGCTCGGTGTCGGGTGGCTCGTCGTGCTGGTCACCGGCGAGGTACTCCGGCCGCGCCTTCGCTACGACATCCGCAGGTGGTCAACCGTCTTTCCGCTTGGGATGTACGCGGCCTCGGGCTTTACTCTCGGCACGGTCTTGCACGTGAGCGCCATCACGATGTTCGCGCGGATCTGGGTCTGGGTGGCCGCCGTCGCATGGCTAGCTGCGTTTGCCGCGCTCCTCGGCCGCACCATCCGTGCTACTCGACCGCACTGCCCAACTCGCTCGCAAGACTAACGCGGCAGCGGGCGGTGCTTGGTTCGCACGCGACGCCGGTCGGGCTCGTTTGGCTCTGGCGGCGGGAGCGTGATGAAGTCGAATGGCAGTTCTCTGAGCTGGCCTTGGCGGATTCCCTCGCGCACGGCGGCGTCGAACCCGCCCTCGCGCCAGTGGGCGCTGCCAGCGGCGCGGGCGAGCGTCGCGCGCGGCAGCGGACCAAGGGCGCGCACGACGCGGACCAGATGACGCGTCTCGGCTGCGAGCACCGCTGCAGCGCGGGCGTCACGACGCACGGCCGTCACGCTCGCGACCTCCCACCGAGCGCGGGGCCGCCGACGTATCCAGCTCGCCCGAGGCCGGGGTTGCGAGCGATCATCACGCGGCGGGCCGGTCGTCGAGTGGGGCGAGAATCCTGGCCGCGAGTTCGGGGCGACAGCCTCGCTGTGCGAGTTCAAGCAGAGCATGCAGGTCATGCCGGGGATCGACCGCGAGCGTGTGAGCGAGCCCTGCGGGGAAGCCGGCGTCACACAAACAGTCGATGCGCCGCGCGATGCAGTCGGACGGGCGCTGTCGAAACACTCGCCGCTTGAACAGTTGTGGCCTAAACATCTCGTCCGCTCCGTTGGGTTCCGGGCCGCGCCTCAACCATTGGAGGTCCTTGACGGGAGCGAGCCGTAGCCCGCTCCCGCCAAGGGTGACCTCGAAGCGTCGGTCTCGCGTGCTTGTCAGCGCGCACCCGCCAAGTCGGCTGTCCGCTTGGAGGCGTTGACCTCGATGGAGTGCACGACGCGCTCGGTCTTGAGCTCGTGGAGGGTGAGCCCGATCAGCGCGAGCGCGAACAGGCTGGCGCCGAACGCGAACCCGAGCCAGGTCACCACTGCTCCGCTGAACACGACGGCGACGACGATCGTCCAGACGCCGAGTACGCTCGTCAGGCCGTCGAGCCCGCGCTGCGCGGCCCCACGGGCCGAGAGCGCGGCGGCGGGAGCGGCGATCGCGAGCGCGACGATAGCGCCAGCGAACATCAGCCACATGAACGTGCTCACGGCAAAAGCCTGTGAGGTCACGACCACGAATGCTCCCAGCACGGTGAGGATCACGTTGGTCAGATAGCGAGTACGCATGAATGCCTCCTTCGAGTCGGCCGCGGAAAACCCAAACGTGTCGATTGAACCGACGAGGTCGTGCCGTCCTCGAGGCACTATATCATTCTGAGCGCTCAGTTCAAGCCTCTCAGACTGTGCTACCGTGTGGTGTGTGGAACGACCAGTCGACAGCCCGTGGCGACGGCGCTAAACAGCACGGCGCGGGTCCTTCTGGGCATGATCGCCGAGGGCCACGCCACCGGCTACGCGATCAAGGCCGAGATCGAGCGCTCAACGCGGCTCTACTGGGGCGCCAGCATTGGCGGCATCTATCCCGAACTGCGGCGCCTCGAGCACGCCGGCT
>Ga0307372_10012115_pt1 | contig 11379 bp, 10 predicted proteins | sample OX1MG_FD_202533 | JGI IMG/M metagenome (GOLD analysis project Ga0307372, IMG submission 202533) | Soil microbial communities from Risofladan, Vaasa, Finland - OX-1 | ecosystem: Environmental > Terrestrial > Soil > Coastal area > Acid sulfate soil | place: Finland: Risofladan, Vaasa | collected...
TTTCCCCATTCTCCTTTCAATCCGTGCGTGCGGTTTTGGTAAGTAGCGGAAGGGAATCTCACCCTTCCGCTCTTGCAGGACCGGACGTGACGATCTCTCGTCATCCGGCCCCCACAGGTCGACTGTCGGTGCGTGGGAGCATATGCCAGTGGGCAAAGAGTCCCGGTTGGTGCTGTCTGACAGCATCCAGCCAGGCCCATGCTTTGGTCGGCCGTCCCCTCAATCGCTTGAATTTCTGCATTGCCCATCGAACGAGATGTTCGTTGATGCGCATGGCAAGGGAGTACAACTCGGAGCGGTAGAAGGCTCCGTAATAGTTGACCCAGCCTCGCACCTGGGCGTTGATGCCCTGGGCGAGGCCGGACAGGGTCGTGCCAGTGCGACGGTTGAGGTGCCAGTCCCTGATCTTCTTGCCGACCGCTTGCCTCGCCTTTTGGCTCATGGCCGGCGAAAAGCCCACAAAGAGCCCTCGTCGTCCCTTCGCCCGGCGTGCCCGGAAGGTATAGCCGAGGAAGTCGAAGCTGGTGTGCTCGAAGTCCCTTCGGCGGCGGCCGTCTTTGCAGTAGACGACCTTCGTCTTGTCGGGATGCAGCTCGAGACCGAGAGTCCCGAGCCGAGTAGCGATGGCGTCCCGAAGGTTCTGGGCCTGTTCCTCAGTGTTGCAGTGGCACACAATGTCGTCTGCGTAGCGCTCGAAGGGACAGCCAGGATTCTCCCGATCCATCCAACGGTCGAACGCATAGTGCATGAACAAGTTGGCGAGCAGGGGTGAGATCGGAGACCCTTGCGGGGTTCCTTTCTCCCGTGCGGCAAGGGTCCCGTCTGGCATCTGCATGGGGGCTTTCAGCCACCGTTCGATGTAGAGCAGAACCCACCGCTCGTCGGTGTGGTGAGCAACCGCTTTGAGTAACAGATCATGGGGAACGCTGTCGAAGAAGGCCCGGACATCAAGGTCCAACACCCAGTTCTGCTTCCAACAACGCTTTCGAGCCACGGCCAAGGCGTCATGGGCAGATCGCCCAGGACGGTAGCCATAGCTGTCGGGGTGGAAGATCGGCTCCAGCTTCTCTTCCAGCAGCATCGCTGCTGCGGTCTGGGACACCCGATCTGCCACATTCGGCACACCGAGTGTCCTCACCCCTGCCCCATGGTCCTTCGGTATCTCCACCGCTCGCACCGGCCCAGGAAAGTAGCTACCCGAACTCATCCGGTTCCAGAGCTTGTAGAGGTTGGACCTCTCGTTGCCCTCGAACTCGGTGATGCTGACGGCGTCCACGCCCGGTGCCCCGGCATTCGCCCGGACCCTCTCCCACGCCTCGAATACGAGGCGCTTTCGAATGTCGAACGACTTCACCTTCAGTTGTGGTCCGCTCATCGGCTCATCCCCCGAAGGGTTGACCGCTGGGTGACCTGACCTGCCCGACCCCTTCGCTCCAGCCTCATTACAAGGCCTTCATCACTACTACGAGTCGGCCCGTCCCTGTGCCTCGCATTGGTACTCTGCCGCTCACGGTGTTCGCCGCTTGCGGTCCTCCCTCTTGGCGTCCAGGGGGCCACCATCGCCCCTTTCGACTGGTCGCCGGTATCGAGACGACAGGTTCTCCTGTTCCATGCCAGCGCCTGCAACGAGCTCACGCCACCTATACACCGGACACCACCAGGGCCACATACAGGCCGCTCCCTGGTTGAGGGAGTGCCAGCAACAGCACGCCTTTGTCCCGGGGCATGCGAGCCTCCCGGTTTCGGTGTCATCAATAAGCCTTTCGATGCGTCAGCAGTGGTTTACACATGTTCGTCTTCTCGTCGCCTACCTGGCCCGCTGATTGCGAACCGTTTCCGCAGTCGCTTCCCACCCCGGCTCTTGACCGACATGACACTGCGGCGGTTTGGGATCTCCGCCTGCACGGCGACCCCGGAGGACCTACCTCCATCACTGGCACAGCACGGTTGGTGCTGGCGATCTTCTACATCGTCATCACTTTCCTTTCAGGACACACCCCGCACACGGCTTAACGACGGTCTTCTTGACATGGTTACGCAGCTTTCGGGTAGCGGATAGTGCCCATGAGCTTGTGCAGGCCCTGGTCGTGGAACCAGGCCGAGGTCCAACGATCCGCCTGACCGGCCCGCAGGTTGCGACCACGCTTCTTCACGAGCAAGCGGAAGAGTCGCCACCACACGTAGCGGTCCAGTGAGACGAACTTGATGGCCGCATTCCCGGTGCGGAAGTAGTTGCCCCATCCCCGAAGGAAAAGGTTCAGGCGTGCGATGACGTCTTCCAACTGCTGTCCGACCTGGCTTCGAGCGGTGAGGGCCTTGATCCTGGCTCGGGCACGCTTCATGGACCGTTCTGATGGCCAGCGCTGGAGGTAGTAGCGGATGACCCGCCTATCTCTCCAGATCTTGCCTGACATGCGGGCATGAAAATGGCACCCAAGGAAGTCAAAGCCCTCCCTGCCTTCTCGGAGGTCGACCACACGGGTCTTGCCCGGATGAAGGCTCAGACCGAGGTCACCGAGCATGGCGGTGGCCCGCCGCTGGGCTTCCTCGGCCTGTTCCTGAGACGAACACAGCACCACGAAGTCGTCCGCATAGCCGACGAGCTGCCCGACACCATGCTCTGCCCAGGCCCGGTCGAATGCGTGCAGGTAGATGTTGGCCAAGAGGGGTGAGATCACCCCTCCTTGGGGGGTCCCCGTGACCGTCTCGGTGACCACTCCATTGACCAACGCCCCTGCTTGCAGCCACTGTCGCAGAAGTTTGAGCACCCTGCGGTCCGACACCCGCTCAGCGACCAAGGAGAGCAACCTCTCGTGGTCGATGGAGCCGAAGAAGTCCTTGATGTCGGCTTCGAAGACAAACTCGTTGCCCTTGATGAAGCCGACCCGGATCTCCTCCATGGCGTCGAGAGCCGAGCGCCTGGGCCGAAACCCAAACGAGCAGGGCAGAAAGTCGGCCTCGAAGATTGGTTCGAGGACGAGCTTCGCTGCCTGCTGGCACACACGGTCTGTGACAGTCGGGATGCCCAATGGTCGCCTGGACCCATCGGGCTTTGGAATCTCGACCCGGCGTACTGGTGCCGGGCGGTACTTGCCTGCACGAAGGCGCGTCTGGAGCTCGGCGAGCATCCGCTCTGCTCCATAGGCCTCCACCGCAGCGATGGTCAGTGCATCGACCCCCGCTGCCCCACGATTGGCTCGGACACGCTCCCACGCCTCTTCGAGAATGTCGTCTCGATAGATGCGGTCAAACAGGGCGTGGAAAGCCCGATCCTTTGACTGCTTGGCCGTAGCCCATAGTCGGTTCTGGAGGCATCGCACTTTGACGGGGGCCATATGACGGCCCTCGGGGAAGTTGGACCGGGCAGACCCGGCCATGCCCTCACGCGTACCTCTTTTCCCAACATGACCGAAGCCGGGGTCCTTCCCTCCTGCCGCGTTGCTCACGGCGATCAGCGGTACTACTACCCCGTCGGACTCCCGCTGCGCTCCGCTCAATTTCACCATTGGCTTTTATGAGCGGTCTTTGCTGACAAGGCTGCGTAGACGGGTCTCTCCTGTTCCGAACCAAGCCGTGCGTACGTGCCGCTCCCCGTACCCCGGAGGGACTCGACCAGGGGCATGTCCGGACCGCCAGTTGGTCGAATGCTGCCTTCGCCGTGACATGAGCGGCTCGGCTCCCTCGTTGTAAATTTGACGAGGCTGCAGGACTCATGCCGGATGGCATTACGGCCCGCACGCTTGCTCCCTCCGAAGAGGCTCTTGACACCCCGCTCAGCCCGACGCCTCTCGGCGACGGACCGGGGCCTGCTACCGGGCTTTCCGGCTTCTACCCGGATGGGACTCGCACCCACTGGTCTGGTCCAGCTTTCAGGACGCAACATGCCCAAATCGTAGCGCCGCCCGTATCACCGGGGGCTGCCCGATCAGGGGCTGGAAACAACGATGCCGACCCCGAAAGGCCGGCATCGTGCGAGTCGGCCGGGAGGCGGATCCCAGCAGCGACTCTTTTGGAACCAGGTGGCGGGAACCGGTTCCAGTGACCATGGTACCGCGGAGATTCCGAATATCCAGCGCGAAGCGGCGGTATTGGGCCAATTCGGCAAAATTGATCCAAAAGTCCTACCCGGGCCATGAGGGGCAGAAATCGGCCAGACGACAGCGGCCGCAGTCGGGTCTCCGGGCGGTGCACGTGGCCCTGCCGTGCAGGATCAAGCGCAGGCTGAAGGCACCCCGCTCGGCCGCCGGCACCAGGGCGTCGAGTGCCACCTCCACCTTGACGGGGTCGTCCCGGGCCGCCGGCGCCAAACCCTCGGTCAGACCGAGACGCCGGCTGAGCCGGAGCACGTGGGTGTCGACGGGGAGCCCGGGCAGGCCGAAGGCGACGCTGCGCACGACGTTGGCGGTCTTGCGTCCCACCCCGGGCAGGGTGACCAAATCGGCCAGCGCACTGGGGACCACCCCTCCGAAACGGTCCTCGACCGCCATCGCCATCCCGATCAGGCTGCGCGCCTTGGCCCGGAAGAACCCGGTGGAGCGGATGATCTCCTCCACCACGCCGGGGTCGGCCCGGGCCAGGGCGGCCGCGTCGGGGTAGGCGGCGAAGAGGGCGGGGGTCACCATGTTCACCCGCACGTCAGTGCACTGAGCCGACAGGATGGTGGCGGCCAGGAGCTGGAAGGGTGAGGCGTGACGCAGCGCGCACAACTCGTCGGCCCGCCCGGGAAACTCCTCGGCCAACCGTGCCGCAGCCACCCTGGCGCGTCCCCTCGGCGTCCGGGGTCGTCCCATCGGCTCACGGTACCGGTCCAGACGAGCGGTTACGTTGGCGGCCGTGAACGTGCTGGTGCTGAGCAAGATCGACGCAGCGCAGCAGTCAGACCTGGCCGCACTGCTGGACCGCTGCGCCGCGGCAGACGGCCATCCCGCACTGCCCGAGCCCCAGCGGATGGCCCTCGGGCGTCCCGACCTCGGGGCCGCGGGCGCCCGGGTGCTGTTGGCCATTGACCGGGTGGACGGCGGCCAGGGACTGGTCGGTTGCGCCGTGCTGTCCGGGGCCAGCGACGGCTCCATGGCGCTGCACGTGATGATCGACCCGGCCTGGCGGTCGAGCGGGGACATCGGTGCCACCCTGATCGGGCAGGCGCTCGCCGTGGTGCCGCCCCCCCGCCCGGTGCGGCTCTGGGTCATGCGGGCCTCCCCCACCGACGACGAGGCCGCCCGTTGTTTGGCCTTCGTCCCGGAGCGTGACCTGCTCCAGATGCGGGTCCCGCTCCCCCTCCCTGACGCCGTGCTTTCGGGCACCCGGCAGCTGGCCACCCGTGCCTTCGTCCCCGGCCAGGATGACGCGCGCTGGCTCGCCGTCAACAACCGGGCCTTTGCCGGCCATCCCGAGCAGGGAGATTGGACGATGGCGCAACTCCACGACCGCCTGGCCGCCGACTGGGTGGACCTCGGGGGGTTCCTGGTGGCCGATGCCCCTGAGGGGAACGGGCTCCTCGGCTCGTGCTGGACCAAGGTCCACCAGTCCAGCCAACCCGTGCTCGGAGAGATCTACGTGATCGCGGTCGATCCCTCCCACCACGGCCAGGGCTGGGGTCGGGCGCTCACCGTGGCCGGGTTGGAGTGGATGGCGGCCCGGGGCGTCCCTGTCGGCATGCTCTACACCGATGCCGCCAACACGGCGGCCGTCGCGCTCTACCGCGCCCTCGGCTTCGAGGTCGACCACGTGGACCGCTCCTACATGCGGGCGGGGGGCGGTGCCGCCCCGGTCAGCTGATGCCGGTGCCGATGGCCCGCCCGACGCCGTAGGTCACCGCGGCCGCCAAGGCGGTCACGGCCAGCTGCCGCAGGGCCGAGCGCACCATCGGCCGCTCGGTGAAGGCCGCCAGGATCACCCCCACCACGAGCGAGGCCACGACGCCGAGGACCACCGATGACACCACGGCCGGAGTGCCCCGGGTGTAGAGCCAGGGCAGCAGGGGGATGAACGCACCGACGGCGAAGGTCACGAAGGAGGAGGAGGCGGCCTGCCACGGTGATCCCAACTGCTGGGGGTTGATCCCGAGCTCTTCCCGGGCATGGGTCTCGAGTGCCAGCTCGGGGTCCTGCATGACCTCGTTGACCATTTCGCGGGCCACGTCAGGGTCGATCCCCCTCTGCACGTACATTCCCCGTAGCTCATTGGCCTCACCTTCGGGGTTGCCCCGCAGAGCCCGGCGCTCCACTTCCAGTTCCCGCTCAATCAACTCACCCTGCGCGGTCATGGAGAGGTACTCGCCGGCCGCCATGGAGAACGACCCGGCCACCAATCCGGCCACGCCGGCCAGGCGCACGATGGAACCGCCCGCACTGGCTCCGGCGATGCCGAGGACGAGGGAGACGTTGGTGACCAGGCCGTCGCTGACCCCGAAGATGGCGGCCCGCGCCCCCCCACCCCGGTTGTCCCGGTGCTCATGGGGCGCCAGGGGGGGCGGAGGTTGCGGCTGGTCTTCTGAAGTGTCCCCCACGTGCGCCAGCGTAGTGAGGAACCCGGGGCGGGTAGCGTCCCAGACCGAGGTACACCCACGAAGCGCAAGGAGCAGACCATGACCACCATCGTCGACGGCATCGACGCCTTCCACGATCTCATCGGAAAGCAGCTCGGTTACTCGGAATGGCAACCGGTGACCCAGGAGCGGGTGAATGTCTTCGCCGATGCCACCGATGACCACCAGTGGATCCATACCGACCCCGAGCGGGCCAAGGACGGGCCCTTCGGCACGGCCATCGCCCACGGCTACCTGACCCTCTCCCTGGCTCCCGTGCTCCTCAACAAGGTGCTGCGGGTCGACAACATGAAGTTCGGGGTGAACTACGGCGCCAACAAGGTCCGCTTCCCCTCTCCGGTTCCGGTCGGCTCCGATCTGCGCATGGGGGTGACCGTGGCCGGCGTCGAGGACGTCGAAGGTGGGGTCCAAGTGACCTACGACCTCGTCATGGAGGTCCGGGAGGCGTCCAAGCCGGCCTGCGTCGCCCAAGTGGTCTACCGCTACTACCGCTGAGGCCGACCGTGGCGCGTCCGGGGAGCCTGCGTACCCTCCCCCCTGAGCCCCTGCCCACCGGCGAGGAGAAGACCGCGCGCGTCCGCTCCATGTTCGACTCCATAGCGCCGCGCTACGACCTGATCAACCGGCTGATGACCTTCGGGCTCGACCAGTCCTGGCGCCGCACCACCGTCGCCTCCCTGGCGCTCCCCCCGGCCGCCCTGGTGTTGGACCTGGCCTGCGGCACCGGCGACCTGTCACGCCTGGCGGCAAGGCAAGGGTACGACGTCATCGGGGCCGACCTCAGCGCAGGCATGCTGGCGGCCAATCACGGCGCCAACCCCGTCGCCCAGGCGGACTGCAGCCGGCTCCCGTTCCCCGACGCCGTCTTCGACGGCCTGGTGTGCGGGTACGCCCTGCGCAACTTCACCGACTTGACGGTGGCGCTGGGCGAAATGGCGCGGGTGCTGCGACCGGGGGGGCGGCTCGCCGTCCTGGAAGTCGACGCTCCCTCAATCGGATTGCTGCGGGCCGGCTACGACGTCTGGTTCCACCAGGTGGTGCCCACCATCGGGGGTCTCCTTTCGGACGGGGACGCCTATGCCTACCTGCCCCGCTCGGTGGCCTATCTTCCGGCGGCCGCGGTGCTCCGCCGCATGCTCGGCGGGGCGGGCTTCTCCGCCGTCGGCATCCGACCCCTGGCCGGCGGCCTCAGCCAACTCGTCCTGGCCACCCGCGCCGGCCTGCCGTGACCACCGATCTCCATGCCCGCACCGTGCCGCTGGAGTACGGGCCCGACGCCCTGGAGTTCGACGGCAGCCCGACCGTGCTCTTCGACCGTCCGGGCCTCACCCTGGTCGGCTGGGGCACCGCCTTGCTGGTCGAGGCGTCCGATGCCGCCACCGTGCTCGCCGCCATCCCATGTGACGACACGGTGCGCTGTCCCGGATCCGGGGTGCTGGCGCTCGGTGCCCTCCCCTTCCTCGGCACCATGGCGGGACTGTTGATTGTGCCCCGGTTCACCATGGGCGTCGCCCGTGATCCCGACGGCACCGCATACCGCTGGGCCACCGCTGTCGGGCCCAATGAGGTTGCCCTGCCCGAGCCGGAGGAGCTCTTCGACGCCGTCATCTGGCAGTACGGCTCGGCGGGTGACGGCGCAGGGGCCCGTGACGTGGACGTCACCGAACTCACGACTTCCCTGCCCACCGACGACTACGAGAACGTGGTGGCCCGGGCGGTGGCGACCATGAGCGCCCGGGGGGCCGCGCTGCACAAGGTGGTGCTGGCCCGCTCGGTCAACGCCCGGCTCAGCGGGACGCTCCCCCTCTCACGCGTGCTGCGCCGGTTGCGCAGCCATGAGCCGCACTGCACCATCTTCTCCGTCCCGGTGCCCAAGGGGACCTTCTTCGGCGCCAGCCCTGAGCTCCTGGTGGCGCGCCAGGGGGAGCGGATCTCGTGCCACCCTCTGGCCGGGACCATCGCCCGGGGTGAGACGGCGCGCAGTGACGCCGACGCGCAGGGAAGGTTGGCCGCTTCGGCCAAGGACCATGAGGAGCACCGCTACGTGGTGGAGGACATTGCCGCCACGCTGGCCCCGTACTGCTCCGCGCTCACCGTGCCCGCGGAGCCCTCGCTGGTCGCCTTCCACTCCGTGGCCCACCTCGGCACCCGCATTGAAGGGCTGCTCCACGAGCCCACCCCCGTCCTGGCGCTGGTGCGGGAGCTCCACCCCACCCCGGCGGTCGGAGGGACACCGCGCGCGGCGGCGCTGGCCGCCATTGCCGAGGGGGAACCGGTGCCGCGCGGCCACTGGGCCGGGCCGGTCGGCTGGGTCGACGCCGAAGGGAACGGCGAATGGATGATCGGCCTGCGCAGCGCCTGCCTCCATGCCGACGGCGAGTCGGTCACCCTGCACGCCGGCTCCGGCGTGGTCGCCGCATCCGATCCGCGCGACGAGGCGGCCGAGACCAACATGAAGCTGGCCACCGTGCTGGAGTCCTTGGTCCCGGGAGGCTCAGCGCACCTGGGGTGACCGCAGCGGCTCGGATGGAGCCGGCTGCCGTACGCCGGCCAGCGGGACCCTGACCATCAGGGAGGCACCCCCCGCGGGCGACAAGGTCGCCTCGGCCGTACCGCCGAGCGCTTCGGCGATGGCGCACACGATGGACAGGCCGAGCCCGGTGCCCCCTCCCGTCCGGGAGGGGTCGGCCCGGTAGAAACGGTCGAACACGCGGGGCAGCTCTTCCGGACTGATGCCCGGGCCGTTGTCGGACACCTCAATGCAGCCCATGCCCGCCTCTGCCGCCGTCCTCACTGTCACCGAGGTCCCGGGCGGGGTGTGGACCACGGCGTTGCCCACCAGGTTGTGGACCACCTGGGCCAACCGCTCGCCGTCGCCGAGTACCACCACGGGGGGGCCGGGCTCCAATGTCAGGTGGTGGTCATGTTCGACCGCATGGGCATCGTCGACGGCGTCGGCGCAGATGCGGTGCAGATCGACCGGTTCCACCCGTAGCGGTCGACCACGGTCGATCTCGGCCAACAGGAGGAGATCCTCGACCAGCCCGCCCATCCGGGCCGCTTCCTCCTCAATCCGCTTGATCGCCTTGCGCTGCCCGGCCCCGTCGGAGAATCCGCCCCGCCCCAGGAGCTCGGCGTAGCCCCGGATGGACGTCAACGGCGTGCGCAGCTCGTGGGAGGCATCGGAGACGAACTGGCGCAGGCGCTCCTCGGAGGCCGTCTTCTCGCTGAAGGCCACTTCGATCTCGGCCAGCATTTTGTTGAGAGCCACACCGAGGCGACCGACTTCGGTGCGGCGGCGCTCCTCGGGGACCCGGCGGGTCAGGTCCCCCGAGGCGATGGCGTCGGCGGTGCCGGCCATCAGGCGCAGGGGCCGCAAGCCACGCCGCACGACCCCGAGGGCCAGTATCCCCATGACCACGAGCAGCGAGAGGCTGGCGATGAACTCAACCCTGCGCAGCGAGTTCAACGTGTCGTTGGTCGGGTTCAACGACAGGGCCGTGATCAGCGTTCCCTGGGGAACCGTCACCGCCACCACCCGGTACTGCCCGCCGGGATCCCGCTGGCTCCGCACCACCACCGCGTCGGGATCGGGCCGGAAGGTCCCGGCGTAACGGCCGAAGCGTGTGCGGTCGACGTGCAGGACGCGCTGCACCGGTATGGCCGCCGTGAGGATGGGTGCCGGGTCGGGCCGGGTGGGGGAACCCGAAGGGCGACGGAGCAGCACCGTGCCGCCGGGGCCGGTGATGACGAGGTACACGTCGTTGGAGACGTGACGGGAGATCTCGGCCACGGTGACCGGCATGTCGCGCGCGGCGGCGTACGTCAGGTAGTTGAACGCCAGCCCTTCTGACGATGCCAGGGTGTCGTCGGCTCGCCCGTACAGGAACGAGCGCACGGAGGCGTAGGTGACGATGTCGGAGACCACGAGGCCGGTGACGAGCAGCAGCGCCATCACCGCCACGAGCCGACGTTGGAGGCTCACCAGTCCCGGGGCAGCCGCAGGGTGTAGCCGACGCGCCGGATGGTGTGGATGAGGGCGGGCCCGGGTGTGTCGACCTTCTTGCGCAGGTAGCTGATGTACGTCTCCACAATGTTGGGGTCGCCATCGAAACCGTATCCCCACACCCGGTCGAGCAGCTCGGACTTCGATATCACGCGGCGGGCGTTCTCCAGCAGGTAGCGCAGGAGATTGAACTCGGTGGCCGTGAGTTCGATGGGACGTGCCTGACGGAAGACCTCATGGGTATCGATGTGCATGGCCAGGTCGGCAAAGCGCATGATCGACGAGTCGGCCGCGGCCACCTCCCTGGCCCGGCGCAGGATGGCGCCCACCCGGGCCATGAGCTCTTCGACGCTGAACGGCTTGGTGACGTAGTCGTCGCCCAGGTTGAGACCCTCCACCTTGTCCTGCGTGGAATCGCGGGCGGTCAGGAAGACGATGGGAACGTGCTCACCGTCCTGGCGCAGGCGGCGACACACCTCGTTGCCGTCGAAGTCGGGCAACATGACATCGAGCATGACCAGGTTGGGTCGGAAGGTGCGCACCATCTCCAGCGCCTCGTTGCCCGTGCCCGCCACCCCCACCTGGTAGCCCTCGAAGGCCAGGGCGGCCGAAAGGAGCTCGGCGATGTTCGACTCGTCGTCGACCACAAGGACGCGGGCGCCGGATGCCTCCACGCTCACCAGCGGGCCGGATCCTCGGCCCGGGCCGCCACGGCCGCGGTCCCCGATCCCTGGCGCAGGGCGCGCAGGAGCCGGCCCAGGCCCCACCAGGTGACCAGCCCCAGCGCCTCGATCACGATCATGGACGACATCTTCGACTCGCCCAC
>Ga0307372_10012116_pt1 | contig 11377 bp, 13 predicted proteins | sample OX1MG_FD_202533 | JGI IMG/M metagenome (GOLD analysis project Ga0307372, IMG submission 202533) | Soil microbial communities from Risofladan, Vaasa, Finland - OX-1 | ecosystem: Environmental > Terrestrial > Soil > Coastal area > Acid sulfate soil | place: Finland: Risofladan, Vaasa | collected...
AGCAGACGTCAGAGATGCCCGGCGCGGTGCCATCGCAGCACGCCAGATCGGTGAGGAATGACGCCGGTCCCGTCGAAACGACCGGGACCCCGGCCCCAGACTCCTAAGCTGGACCGCTATGCCCGGCTTCGTTGACCAGGCCCAATTGCACGCGCGCGCTGGTGATGGAGGTGCCGGGGCGGTCTCGTGGCGCAGGGAGGCCCATGTGGACCGTGGTGGTCCCGATGGCGGCGACGGCGGCCACGGCGGGGACGTCTGGCTGGTTGCGTCCGTGAACGAGGCGTCACTCCTCGGCTTCAGGGACCACCCTTTCCGCCGGGCCACGGATGGCGTGCACGGCTCGGGCTCCAAGCGGCACGGGGCCCGGGGCAAGGATCTTGTGGTGCCGGTGCCCGTCGGTACCGTCGTGCGTGACCGAACTGGTGCGGTCGTCTGTGACCTCGATACCGAAGGTGCCCGCTTCATGGTGGCCGAAGGCGGCCAGGGTGGGCGCGGCAATGCGCGCTTTCTCTCGAACCGCCGCCGCGCCCCAGCGTTTGCCGAGCAGGCCGAGAAGGGCCAGGAGTTCTGGCTCGACATGGAGCTCAAGCTCATGGCGGACGTCGCCCTGGTCGGCTTCCCCAATGCCGGTAAGTCGACGTTGATCTCGACGGTCTCAGCCGCGAAGCCCAAAATCGCCGACTACCCCTTCACGACTCTCGAACCGCATCTCGGTGTGGTCAGGATCGGCGGCCTGCGCGACGGGACCGAGTTCGTCATGGCGGACATCCCGGGGTTGGTGGAGGGTGCGGCGGAAGGCAAGGGCCTGGGCCACCAGTTCCTTCGGCACCTCGAGCGCGCCCGTGTGCTCGTCGTCCTGCTGGACCTGGGCTCGTCCGACGTCGGCGGCGTGTCCCCGGCGGAGCAACGGCGCATTCTGCTGTCCGAGCTCGGGCAGTACCGCCCCGAGCTGCTCGACCGCCCTCGCATCGTGGTGGGCAGCAAAAGCGACCTCGGCGAGGACGAGGAGGGTGTCTGCGACATGGTGCTCTCCGTGGCGGCCGGTAGAGGCGTGCCGCCGCTGGTGGAGCGCCTGGGGCCGATGGTGCAGGAGGCGCGGGCCGAGGCCGCTGTGGCCGCTACGAGCGAGATCGTGGTGCATCGCCCCATCCCGGAGGGTGTCTCGGTGCAGCGTTCCGGATCGGGCGCGTGGGTGGTCCAGGGCCGGGCGGCGGAGCGCGCCGTTGGGTTGTCCGACCTGAACGACGAAGGGGCCCAGGCTGAAGTGGTGCGACGTCTGCGGCGCCTCGGCGTCGACCGCGCCCTGTCCCGGGCGGGGGCACGTGACGGGGACGAGATCACCGTCGGCGCGATGACGTTCACTTGGGGGGAGGACCAGTGATCACCGTTGTCAAGGTTGGCTCGTCCTCGGTGACCGGTGAAACGGTGAAGCGGCTCTGCGGGGAGCTGGCGACGTTGCGCGAGGCCGGTCACACGGTTGTCGTCGTCTCGTCCGGTGCCATCTCCGCGGGCTGGGACGCGCTCGACCGCGGCAGGCAGCGCCCTTCGGACCCCGCCGTCCTGCAGGCTGTGTCCGCGGTCGGCCAACATCGCATGATGCGGCTCTGGCAGGACGGCTTCGACGCCCACGGGCTTTTGGCCGGCCAGGTGCTCCTGGCGCCGCTGGACTTCGTGCACCGCACCCAGTACCTGCACGCGCGAGGCACGTTGCGACACCTGGTCGACCTGGGAGTCGTCCCGGTGGTCAACGAGAACGATGCCGTCGCTGACGAGGAGATTCGTTTCGGCGACAACGACCGGCTGGCCGCACTGGTGGCCCATCTGGTCGGCGCGCAGCTGCTGATCCTCCTCACCGACACGCCTGGCCTGCTGACGGGCGACCCCCGGCGCACGACGGAGGCCTCGCTCATCGAAGAGGTCGTGGAGATCGACCAGCAGCTCGAGCGATTGGCCGGAGGGCCCGGCACGGCGGAAGGCAGTGGCGGCATGGCGTCCAAGCTGGCCGCAGCGAAGATCGCCACGTGGTCGGGCGTCCAGACGGTGATCGCCGATGCCGCCCGCCCCGGAGTGCTCGGGGCCGCCCTGGCTGACGAACCAGGCATCGGAACGGTGTTCCGCGCCCGTGAGAGCCGACTCCCGGCTCGCAAGCTCTGGATCGCCTTCGCTCTCGGATCGAGCGGGAGCTTGACGGTCGACGAGGGGGCGCGGGCGGCGCTCACCGGCCGGGGACGGTCGCTCCTGGCCGCCGGGGTCACGGGGGCGGCCGGCGCCTTCCGGCCCGATGACGCCGTGGAGATCTCAGGTCCTGACGGCGAGGTCTTCGCCAAGGGCCTGGTCCGGGTGCACGCGGAGCGGGCCTCGGAGTGGATGGGGCGACGCAGCCAGGTCGTCGTTCATCGTGATGACCTGGTCCTTGTAACCTGAACCGATGACCTCGCCCGCGTTGGAGCAGCTCGCGGGCCGCGTCCGTTCGGCCGCCCGGGTGGTGGCGCGGGCGCCGAGCTCGGTCCGGGACGACGCCTTGCGGTTGGTCGCTGACCTGCTCGAAGAGGAGTGGGCGACGCTCGTGGAGGCCAATCAAGTCGACCTCGAGCGGGCAGAGGCCTCCGGCATGGTGGAGGCGGCCCGGGACCGGCTCCGTCTGACAGAGGACCGTGTCCGCGCCATGGCGGCAGGGTTGCGCAAGGTGGCGGGACTGCCCGATCCCGTCGGCGAGGTGACCGAGGGATGGGTCCGACCCAACGGGCTGCGGGTCAGTCGGGTGCGGGTCCCGCTGGGCGTGGTCGGGGTGATCTACGAGAACCGTCCCAATGTGACCAGCGATGCCGCCGGGCTCTGCCTCAAGTCCGGGAACGCTGCTTTCCTGCGCGGATCATCGTCGGCCATCGACTCCAACCGCGCCATCGTCGCCTTGCTGCGCCGGGCCGTGGTGAAGGCCGGGCTCCCGGAAGACGCGGTCGCGCTGGTGGAGGACACGTCGCACGAGACGGCCACAGCCTTCATGCGCTTGCGCGGCTACATCGACTGCCTGATACCCCGCGGCGGGCAGGCCCTCATCGCCTCCCTGATTGAGCACGCCACCGTGCCCTACGTCCTCGATGGTGACGGAAACTGCCACATGTACATCGACGGCGCGGCCGACCTGGCCATGGCCCACGAGCTCGCGGTGAACGCCAAGACGCACCGCTTCGGCGTCTGCAACGCGGTCGAGACGATGCTGGTGCACTCGGCGGTCGCAGCCGACTTCCTGCCCCGTTTGGCGGATTCGCTCACCGCGGCCGGCGTCGAGATTCGCGCCGACGAGCGGGTGCGGGTCTACGTGCCCAGTGCCGTGCCGGCCCTCGAGAGTGACTTCTCGACGGAATTCCTGGGTCCGGTGGTGGCCATCGGGATGGTCGACGACGTCGGGGAGGCGATCGAGCACATTGCGGAATACAGCTCGGGACATTCCGAAGCGATCGTGACCTCCGACGTGGCCGTGGCCGACCGTTTCGTGGCCGAGGTGGACGGGGCCGCTGTCTTGGTGAATGCGTCGACGCGCTTCGTGGACGGCGAAGAACTTGGGCTCGGGGCGGAGGTGGGTATCTCCACCCAGAAGCTCCATGCCCGTGGACCGATGGGAGTGAAGGAGCTGACGACGTTGAAGTGGATTGTGCGTGGTGACGGGCAGGTGCGCCGGTGAGCAACGGGAACGCAGCATTGGGTCTGCCGGAAGGCGGTCCCCCCCGGTTCGAGTCCTTGGACGCGGTGCGGGGCGGTCTGGCCCAAGTCGGTTATCTGGCCGACGAGTCCATCAGCGGCGTCGTGTACCTGGCCGACCGTCTGGCGAAGCCGGTGCTCGTCGAGGGCCCGGCCGGGACCGGCAAGACGCAGCTGGCCAAGTCGGTCGCAGAGCTCACCGGGTCCCGACTCATCCGGCTGCAGTGCTACGAGGGGCTCGACGAGTCCAAGGCACTCTACGAGTGGAACTACCGCAAGCAGTTGTTGCGCATTCAGGCCGGGGAGCACGGCAAGTCCGAGAACGAGGGACCGTCGTGGTCCGAGCTCGAAGAGGACATCTTCTCCGAGGATTTCCTGCTGACGCGCCCGCTCCTCGAGGCAATCCGGGCCACCGAACCGGTGGTGCTCCTGGTCGACGAGGTCGACCGCGTCGAGCTCGAGACCGAGGCGCTCTTGCTCGAGATCCTCTCGGAGTACCAGGTGTCGATCCCCGAGCTCGGCACCGTGCGGGCGACGCAGTTGCCCATGGTGTTCCTCACGTCGAACAACACCCGGGAGCTTTCCGAGGCGCTCAAGCGCCGCTGCCTCTACCTCCACATCGACTACCCGGACCTGGAGCGCGAGCGGGACATCGTGCGGGCCAAGGTGCCCGGCATCACCGAGGAGTTGGCCGACCAGGTGGCGCGCATCGTGCGCTCGCTGCGAACCCTCGAACTGCGCAAGGCACCCTCGGTGTCCGAGACCATCGACTGGGCACGCACCCTCGTGCTGCTCGGGGTGGAGACCATCGACGCCGCGGGGGCTAAGGAGACGTTGCACATCCTGTTGAAGTATCAAGCCGACATCGAGCGGGCTTCGAAGGAGCTGCTGTCGGCGTCGACGAGCTGAATCCGTGCTCGACCTCCTCTCCGGCTTCGTCACTGAGCTCCGCCGCTCCGGGCTGCCCGTCTCGCTGACCGAGCATCTCGATGCCGCCGAGGCGGTCAAGTACATCCCGTTGGAGGACCGCGAGGCGCTGAAGTACGCCTTGGCGGCCACCCTGGTGAAGTCGTCGTCGCACTGGCGGGCTTTCGAGACGGCCTTCGAAGTGTTCTTCGCCGTACGGACTCATGGGCGTGGAGGTACCGACGGCGAGGAAGGGGGCGAGGAAGGCGAGCTCGACGCCGAGCAGCCCTCAGGCCAGGGCGCCGGTCAGGGGCAGCGCCGTTCCTGGCAGAGCGGCGGAGGTGGCGAGGGTATGACGCCCGAGGAGCTGGCCGAAATGCTCTTCAAGTCACTTTTGTCGGCCGACGCCGGGCTCATGAACATGGTGGCGAGCAACGCCGTGGACCGCTACGCCGGCATGGAGCCCGGGCGCCCGGTCGGCGGCACGTATTACCTCTACCGCACGTTGCGGAACCTCGATCTGGACGCCGTGTTGGAACGGCTCATGGCCCAGGCGCAGGCCGGGGCGCCCGGCGGCTCGCTCACCGACCTGGAGGAGCGGCTGGCCGCCGACGAGTTCAAGGCGCGCATCGACAAGTTCCGCCGGTCCGTGGAGACGGAGATCCGCCGGCGGCTCGTCGAGGACCGCGGCGTCGAGGCACTGGCGCGCTCGGTCCGGAAGCCGCTCCCCGAGGACATCGACGTCATGCACGCCACCCGCGAGGAGCTGGCCACCTTGCACCGCGTGCTCCAGCCGCTGTCCCGCAAGCTGGCCGTCCGCCTGGCCCGCAAGCGCCGGCACGGGCGCAAGGGCCCGCTCGACTTCCGGGCCACGGTTCGGCGCTCGCTGTCGACCGGAGGAGTGCCGATCGAGCCGCGGTTCAGGCATCCACGGCCGGCCAAGCCCGAGATCTTCGTGATCGCCGACATCTCGGGCTCGGTCGCCAGTTTCGCCCGCTTCACCCTCCATCTCGTCTACGCCATCTCCTCGCAGTTCTCCAAGGTGCGCAGCTTCGTGTTCGTGGACGGGATCGACGAGGTCACGCGCTTCTTCGAGGGCGTGGTGGATCCGGCCGAGGCGGTGGCCCGCATCAACCTGGAGGCGGACGTGATCTGGGTGGACGGGCACTCGGACTACGGCCACGCGCTGACCGAATTCCACCGACGTTGGGGTGATCAGGTGACCTCGCGCTCGAGCGTGATCATTCTGGGCGATGCGCGGAACAACTATCACGCGTCGGCTTCGTGGGTTGTCGAGGACCTCCAGGCGCGGGCGCGCCGGGTGTACTGGCTCAATCCCGAGCCGCGTGACTACTGGGGCTCGGGCGATTCGATCGTGGGGGAGTACGCCGCCCACTGCGACGACGTGGTGGAGTGCCGCACGTTGCGCCAGTTGGAGCACTTCGTCGGCAACCTGGCGTGAGCGAGGACGGGAGCCGGGCCGCGACCGGCCAGGGGAAGGATCGTGCCGAGGCGGGCGTCCTGCGGATCTTCCCGCCCGAGGAGGGCGCGAGCCGCATTGTGCTGGTGCGTCACGGCGAGGCGGAGTGCAACCTGAACCACGTCATCGGTGGGCCCAAGGGCTGCACCGGACTGACCGCCCTCGGCCGCGCCCAGGTGGCGGCGTTGGCCGATCGCCTCTACGAGAGCGGCGAGCTGCGGAAGGCGACGGCGCTCTATTCGTCTGTCTTGCCACGGGCGAAGGAGACGGCAGAGCGCCTGCGGCCCGTCGTCGGTGCGGGGCCGACGGCACTGGGGCCGGTACGGGAGCGATGCGACCTGTGCGAGCTCCATTCGGGCGACTGCGACGGCATGGAGTGGAGCGCCATGGTCGACGCCTTCGGGGTGCCGGATTGGGATCGTGACCCGACCGTGCCGATCGCCCCGGGGGGCGAGAGTTGGACGGAGTTCGTGGAGCGGGCTTCGGGCGCGGTCCGTGCCGTGGTGCGCGAGCACCCGGGCGAGCTGGTGGTGGCAGCCGTCCACGCCGGCGTGATCGAGGCGACGATGATCGCTTTCTTCGGTGTGTCGCCGGAGGTCTACAGGCGGGGCTGGGTGCGCATTGTCCATGCGTCCATGACCGAGTGGGAGTGGGTGCCCTCAGAAGACCGTTTCGTGCTGCTCCGCTTCAACGAGTCGTGCGGGGTGCCCCGACGGTCCGAGGGAAGCTCAGGAACCGTCGAGGTGCAGGCGGACCAGGGCCTCGGGCGCACAGGCAAGCCAGGCATCCTCGATCGCCTCACGCAAGGGCTTCTTGGCGGCCGTTCGTAGTTGCACCAGGACGGCGGCATAGCCCTCGAAGTGGGGGATGGTGAAGAACCCTTTCGCTCCGGTAGCGAGAAGCACGTTCTTGTCGTCCAGGTCGGCGGTGCACAGGGCGAGGATCGGTCCCGCCGGCGCGGGCGTGTCGCCGAACCGCTTCAGATCCGCCTTCGAGAACGGCCGTTCCCACGCGAACGCCTTGCCATGCACGAACCACGTCCGGTTGCCATGACGCTCGCCCTCGGTCACCTCGGGCAGGACCGACACCATGCGCTCGACGTCTTCGAAGCCCGCCATGCAGGCACGCTACCGTTAGCGAGCGCGGATGACCCTCTTCCTTCGGCACCCGACGTGAGTGCCGGATTGGACGCGGTCGGCGACCCGGCTCCGCTCCGCCACGACGCCATCTTCCGCATCGCCTCCCTGACCAAGCCGATCGCCGCCGCGGCAACCATGCTCCTGGTCGACGACGGGGTCTTGACGCTTTGGGATCCGGTGGACGAACTTCTGCCGGAGTTGGCCGGGCGCCGGTCTTGCGCACCCTGGAGAGCCCACTCGACGACACCGTGCCGGCGGATCGGAGTATCACCGTCGAAGTCCTGCTGACCGTCCGCCTGGGGTTCGGGTTGATGATGGCTGCGCCGGGCACGTATCCAGATTCGGGAGGCGGAGGCGGAGGCGGAGGCGGAGGCGGAGCTCGGGCTGATGACACTGGGGGCGCCCTGGCCGCCACCGCCGTTCGGTCCCGACGAGTGGATCGCCCGCTTCGGTCTGTTCGATCCGCTGGGGATGGTGGACACGTCGTTCAGCGTGCCGGCCGAGGAGGTGAGCCGGTTCACGACGGTGGCTTCGTCTCGACCCTGGACGATTACTGGGCCTTCGTCTCCATGGTGGTGGCGCGGGACGCTCCGACGGGCAGCAGCTGGTGTCGCCGGGGCGGTCGAGGCCATGATGCGGGATCATCTGACTGCGGCGCAGCGCGCGTCGGCCCCCATCTTCCTCGGAGAGCACGGTGGCTGGGCTACGGCATGGCGGCACCGGGGCCGACGCGGGCGGCGCCACCCGAGCCGTCGGGCTACGGCTGGAACGGCGGCACGGGCACCGAGTGGACCACCGATCCCGACTATGGGCTGACCGGCATTGTGCTGTCCACCCGGGCCATGACCTCACCGGAGCCGCTGGCACAGATGGAAGATTTCTTGGAAGCGGCCTACGGCGCTGGCCGACTGAGCGAGGACGGGTCCTCGCCGCCCGGGTACGCTGACCCCGTCGGCGAACAAGGGGTAGCGAGATGTACAAGACACTGGTGGTCGGCACGGATGGCTCGCCCACCGCGGACAAGGCGGTCCAGGCCGCAGCCGAGCTCGCCCGCTCGCTGAGCGCGGCGCTCCACATCGTGACGGCATTCCGCGCCCCCCGACCCGGCATGGGCGCCGCGTCCGGTGTGGCCATGGTCGACTCCGGTGCCGGCCAGGCCCTCGCCGAGGAAAGCGCCCGGACGGTGGGCGAGGAGGCCATCGCAAAGTACGGGGATGGCCTGGTGGCTGAGGCGCACGGCGCGCAGGGGAACCCCGATGACGTGATCCTGGCCACGGCGGTCGAGGTGGGGGCCGACCTGATCGTGGTCGGGAGCAAGGGAATGCAGCGGCGCTATCTCGGCAGCGTCCCCAACTCGGTGGCCCACGGCGCGCACTGCGCCGTGCTCGTCGTCAAGACCGACTAGCCCCTCAGCCGGGCGCCGGGCGCCGGGCCACGCCGGCCTGGCACAGTGTGCGGATGCCCCGGGACTACTTCGAAGGGTCGATCGCCGAAAACTACGACGAAGACGAGTCGCTGATGTTCGACCGGGCTTTCGTCGACGTGACGGTCGGTTTCCTGGCGGGTCTGGCAGAGGACGGGGCCGCCCTCGAGCTGGGCATCGGCACCGGTCGCATTGCGCTGCCGCTCTCGGCCCGTGGCGTGCCGGTGCACGGGATCGACCTGTCGCCCGACATGGTCGCCCGACTGCAGGCGAAGCCAGGGGCAGCGGCAATCGGCGTCACCATCGGCGACTTCGCCACCACCGTGGTCCCTGGCACGTTCCGCTTGGCGTACCTCGTCTTCAACACGATCGGAAACCTCACGAGCCAGGACGAGCAGGTGGCGTGCTTCGTCAACGTCGGCCGACACCTGGAGCCGGGAGGTGTCTTCGTCATAGAGGTCGGGGTGCCACCGCTGCGCAGGCTGCCTCCAGGGGAGACGACCCTGGCCTTCGACGTCACGCCGGACCGGCTGGGTTTCGACACGTTCGATGTGGCCGGACAACGCGGCGTGTCCCACCACTACTGGGTCGGCGCCGGACGGGCCGAGACCTTTTCCCTGCCCTATCGCTACGTCTGGCCCGCCGAGCTCGACCTGATGGCCCGGATCGGCGGCATGCGCCTGCGTGAACGGTGGAGTGATTGGAGCCGTGCGCCGTTCACGGGTGAGAGCGCCTCGCACGTTTCGGTGTGGGAGAAGCTTCCCGAATGAGGCGGGCCAGCGCGGCCAGGTGCTGCCCCCGCTCAGCGGGCGGCGGGGGAGGCCGCCGGTCGGGCCGAGGCCATGGCCACCAATGCCGCGACCACGACGACCGCGGCGACGAGACCCCGGTGCCACAGTGAACGCAACGCCACACTCTGTACGTTCATGGATGCCCTTTCGCCGGCCACCGGCGGGGACCGCCGGAGTGGTGTCCACGGTAAGGGATCGGAGCGGGCATTTCATGGGTCCGAAGTCTCATTCGGGCCGTCCTCGCCTCCGCCCTTCGAATGACAATCACGGCGCGTAGAGGTCCGGAGCTGTGCTCCTCGTACTGATAACCGGGCTGCCCGGATCCGGGAAGTCGACCATGGCCGAGGTGGCCGGCCGGCAGCTGGGGGCACCCGTCCTCGGCCATGACTGGGCCATGAGCGGCCTGCGCCCCTTTCCCGAAGTGCAGGCCGCGCTCGACGCCATGGGATTGCGGGGCCATCGCGGCGTCGGCTGGTCAGTGTTGTGGGCCCTGGCCCGCTCCCAACTCAGGAATGGGTCATCGGTCGTGCTCGACGGTGTGGCTCGACAGCCCGAAGTGGACGGGACCCGCCAGGTAGCGCTCGAAGAAGGCGCCGAGTGCCTGGTGGTCATGACGTCCTGCCGTGATGCAGCAGTGCATCGTTCCCGGGTCCAGGGTCGGCAGCGGGGGATCCCGAACTGGTACGAGTTGGACTGGGAGCACGTGGAACACGCCCGGTCCGCCTGGCTTCCGCCCGACGGCCTCGACCTCGTCCTCGAGGCTCAGAAAGCCGTCGACGACAACGCCGACGCGTTGCGGGCGTTGCTGGCGGCGGGGTCGTAGTCGGTCAGCGCAGGGCGATCATCCCGGCCAGCGTGGGCGTGAAGTCACAGGCATAGAAGTAGAAGTCGCGCAGCGCATCTTCGAAGTCGACGTGGAGCCACTCGCAGCCGGCGCTGCGGCTCTCCCGTTCGGCCACCTCGAGCAGCTTGCGGCCGATCCCGGCGTGCCGCCTGTCGGGTGCGACCAGCGTGTCGATGACGAAGGCGTGCATCCCACCGTCCCAGGCCACGTTGACAAAGCCGATGAGGCGGTCGGCCTCGAAGGCGCAGACCCAACCGAGACTGTGGTGCTCGACCTGGTTCCGCCAGTCGATCGCCAAGACGGGGTGACCGAACGCCTCGGCGTGGAGGGCATTGAGGTCGGCGTTGGCGAAGCCGGTCCGCCACTCGACACGTGACGTCTCGGGAGGGGCGCTAGCAGGCGTAGTCGTCGTCGAACTGCGTGCTGTTGTACTGGACGATCTCGAGCGGCCCGGTCGGGAGGAGAGCACCCTTCGCTTGCCACCTTGTGATATCGGAGCAGCTGTTCGGTCCACTTGGCGGGTTTAGGTAATCAGCCATCCAGAAGGGCACGTCTGGCTGATAGCTGCCGACGATGTTGTTCCACAACCCGGGGCTGGCGTAGATGCCGACGTCAGCGATCCCTTCCGTCTCGTGCAGCGCGTTGATCGCGCCCAGGACGAATTGCGCGTTCTCCGCCAGGTTGCTGGACCAGTTGGCGCTAGCGGTCTCGACGTCGAGCCACCACGGAGTGTTCGGGGAGCCGGCACCGGCTTGGAACGCGACGTTGTACGCATAGATCCCTGCCTGGTAGCCGGCATTACAGGACGTGTCGCCGTTGCACCCCGGCTCATTGGCGCCTGCCGTGGCATAGGTCAGGTAGGTGTAGAGGTTCAGACCGCCCCCGGCCCAGGACAATTCTTGCGAGAGGCACGGGTTGGGGTTCCCCGAGGAGCTCCCGTTGACCTGCACGATCCCGATCTGATGGTCTCCCGCCGGCAAGCTCGAGCACTGATACGTGCTGATGTCGTAGCCGTAGGCGCCGGAGGGGTAGGTCCCGCCTATGAAGGCTCCGGTGGTCCCGGGCGCCTCCGCCATCCCCACGATCGGCCGAAAG
>Ga0307372_10012117_pt1 | contig 11376 bp, 9 predicted proteins | sample OX1MG_FD_202533 | JGI IMG/M metagenome (GOLD analysis project Ga0307372, IMG submission 202533) | Soil microbial communities from Risofladan, Vaasa, Finland - OX-1 | ecosystem: Environmental > Terrestrial > Soil > Coastal area > Acid sulfate soil | place: Finland: Risofladan, Vaasa | collected...
CCTGGTGCCGTGTGTCCTCCAGCGTCCGCCGCGCGACTCGGGTTGCTTTGGTCCCCAGCATGGATCCATCATACGCACGCGGAGCGCAGATGTCCAGTAAGCAGCTAGCTCCTTAGTAACAGTCACACGCATGACGTCCTCGTTGATCTCGGGCAGTTGTGGGCGTATAGCAGGGGTGGCTTTGCCCAGCAGCCGTTCTACGTCTTCCCATGGCCCGGCTGGCACGGCGATCTCGCGGCGCACGCTTCGGCCTCGGGACGAGCTGTTACAGAGTCGGCATTTGCGCGCAGCGGTCCTGGCTGGTGGTTCGCTGATTGGATGATTGTGCTTACGACCGCTGCCGTCGCCACCGTACTTGCGGCCGAACTTCACGTTCACAACTGTGCCCGACGTGGCGTCAAGAAGCGGCTCGTTCGCTTCGACTTGAACTCTTCGACCCCCGACGTCTGGGGCGCTGGACCCGCGATGCGGAGGCCACGATTCGTCCCATGGCGTACCTTCTGGTCAACGCTCGAACAATGCGGCCAGCCTGACTGGCCGCAGTTGGCTAGAGTTCCGAGTCTGAGCCTACAGCAGCTAAAGCAGCTGCACGGGGGCGTCTTCTCGCGGCAGGACATTGTAGCTGCCCTGCGACACGCCGCTGCTGAGCTGCGATTCAGTGACGGAGCGGATGAGCTTCTGACGCTTGCGGGCAATGCCGACGGCCAATACACCGAGATACAACTGTCGGACCGGCATTTGGGCCAGTCGTCCGACCCGGAAGACGACGACGCCGACGACGATCGCCGACAGGTAGTGTTCATTGACGCCAGAGCGCTGTTTGGCACCTCAAGGTAACGATCGAGGAGCGCCGCGACGCCGGGGGTGGGGCCGAGATCGAAGAGTCCGCCAGCAGCGTGGAGCCTCTCGAGCGGAGGATGTAAAGCGACAAGCGAACACTTCGACAGCAGGATCTCCGTCACCCCGCAGGCCGAACGCCCTAGGGGACGGCCAAGGCCAATCCCACGATCGGAATAGATCGTCCCGTAAGCCCCGTCGCGTGAACTGCCCGGCATACAATTCTATCCCGGGGCCGCCGGCAGAGTTGCGCTCCGCCCGGCGCCGAACACAGAGGTGGCCATATTGAGGGGTGTGGTGCGCGCCGGTTTCACCGCGCGGGGGGCAGGCCTGTGTCACCGAGCGTCGGTAGCTCTGTCACGCCCGGGGGGCCTATCGGAGCCCTCTATCTAATATCCCCCACGACCCTTGACACACGAACGGTAGTTCGGTACCTTGGTGGCGAACGTATGTGCTCACCTGGAGGCAGAGCCGTGCATGCCGAAGGCAACCGGCCGCTCAGGCAGTCCGAGTATCGATCCCGCGGGGTCGTCCGAGCCGAAGGGCGCCGCGCCCCGAGCCCATGGCGCCGGCAGCGGCGTCTGGTGCAGCGCGCCGGCCTGCTCGCGCTGCTTCTCGGCGGCCTGCTGATGCCGGTGGCCTGGGGGGCGCCGGCGGGCAACGTCGGGACGGTCAGGGTCCGCCGCGGCGAGACGCTCTGGGCGATCGCCGCCCAGCGGTACCCCGGCACGGACCCCCGTCTCGTGATTCCGGCGATCGAGCGAGCCAACGGTCTCCGTGGGCCGGTCATCCAGCCGGGGGTGCGCCTGGTCCTCCCCGCCATCTGATCCCCGGCCACCTGCCGCGATTCGCGCCGGGGACCTGGAAGGCACCCGGCCAGGGCGGCGCCCCACGCGACCACCGTGCCTTCCGGTAGGCTCGGCCTCGATGTCGGAACCGAGTGCGCCTCCGGTCACCCCCGCCATCGGCCTCGTCGCGGCGGCGCCGCGCCAGCTGGGTGCGGCGCAGTCCCGACACCGCCTCCCCGGGGTCAGCGCCACGGTGGCCGGGCCGGAGGGCGTGCTCTGGTCCGGTGGCATCGGACTGGCGGATGTCGCGTCCCAGCAGGCTGCCACGCCCGACACCCAGTTCCGCATCGGGTCCATCACCAAGACCTTCACGGCGGTCGCCATCCTCCAGCTGCGCGACGGCGGGCGACTCCGCCTCGACGATCCGGTGTCGGCGCACGTGCCCGAGGCGGGCGGCTCTCCGGTCACCCTCCGCCACCTGCTCACGCACGCGTCGGGCCTGCAGCGCGAACCGCCCGGGCGGGTGTGGGAGCGGCCGCGGATGCCGAGCACCGAGGAGTTCCTCCGCAGCCTCGGGGATGCGGAGGCGGTGCTCGAGCCTGACGAGCATTGGCACTACTCGAACCTTGGCTTCGCGCTCCTGGGCGAGGTGGTCGCCCGGGTGTCGGGACGACCGTACACGAAGGTGGTGGAGGAGACGCTCATCCAGCCACTGGATCTCGCCCGGACCAGCTGGGCCCCGGAACCGCCCATCGCCACCGGATACCTGGTCGACCCACTCACGGATGGGGTGGAGAAGGAGCCCGTGCTGGAGCTCGACGGTCTGGCCGCCGCCGGCCAGCTCTGGAGCACGACCGACGACCTCTGCCGGTGGGGGCTGTTCCTGCTGGCGCCGGACCCCGACGTGCTGCGGCCGGAGACCGCCGAGGAGATGCTCCGGCTCCGGATCATGTCCGACCCGGACCGCTGGACTCAGGGCTGGGGGCTCGGCCTCATGCTCTGGCGCCGGGGGGAGCGGTTCTTCGCTGGCCATCTCGGTGGGATGCCGGGGCACCGGGCAGCCCTGGTCGTCTCCCGCGCCGAACGGAGGGCGGCGGCGGTTCTGGTCAACGCGACCGCCGGCGGCGACGTCGGGTCGATGGGGCTGGAGCTCCTCCAGCTGGCGATCGACCGGGTGCCGGCGGTGCCGATCGCGTGGCGACCGAGCGGTCCGCCGCCGGCGCAGCTCCTGGACGTCGTGGGCAGCTGGTGGAGCGAGGGCGTCGAGCATCGCTTCGTTCACAGGGACGGCCGACTCGAGGCCCGCCCCGCGGCCACGCCCGACGCCGAGCCGTCCGTGTTTGCCCCCCTGCTGGCGGACGTCTGGCGGACGGTGTCGGGCCCGGAGCGCGGCGAGCGGCTGGAGCTCGAGCGGGAGGCGGGCGGCACGGTGGCGCACCTGCACTGGGCCACCTACCGGTTCGACCGCAGCCCGATCCCGTTCGGGGCCACCGCGCCGCCGCCCTGAGCCGTCGGCCGGTCTCTGCTGCGGCCGCGGTGGTCGAGCCACGGGTCCGGGTCGCGGCCCTCCTCCGCCAGGGGGAGGCGCTCCTCCTCGTCCGCCAGCGCAGCGCCCAGGGGGAGCACTGGATGCTCCCCGGAGGCGGCGTGCAGTGGGGAGAGACGCTGGCGGCAGCGCTCCGCCGCGAGGTGCTGGAGGAGATCGGCCTCCCCGTCGAGCCTGGCCGGCTGGCCCTGGTGTGCGAGTCGATCGCCCCCGATCGGGGGCGTCACATCATCCACCTCTGCTTCCACGCCCGCGCTGCCGACGACCAACAACAGCCTGCGCCGCGCGACCCGGCGGTGCGCGCGGTGCGCTGGTGGCAGCTGGCGGACCTCCAGGGCGTGGCCCTCCACCCCCCCGTCGCCGCGGCCCTGGTCCGGGCCTGCGGTGCGCGCGGGCGGGACGTCCCCATGCTCGGCAACACCTGGCGCTGACCCGCCGCCCGCGCAACCGGCAGGCCCCCTTGGCCGTGCTCCGCTACGCGCTCGGAGCCGGCCGGTCGGCGACCAGCCAGATGGTCGCCAGGGGGGGCAGGCTGAGGACCGCGGAATGGGGCTGGCCGTGGTGGGGGAGGGCGGAGGCGGTGACCGCCCCGAGGTTGCCGAGGTCGCTGCCGCCGTAGTGGCGGCTGTCGGTGTTGAGCAGCTCGCGCCAGATCCCGGGGGCGGGCAGTCCCAGCCGGTAGCCGAGCCGGGGCACGGGCGAGAAGTTGCCGACGCACACCAGGGGGCGGTCCTCAGGGCCGCCGAAGCGGGCATAGGCGATGACGTTGGCATCGGCGTCGCTGGCGTCGATCCAGCCGAATCCCTCGGGCTCGTGGTCTCGCGCCCACAGCGAGGGGCAGCCGCGGTAGGCGCGGTTGAGGTCGTGGACCAGGGTCTGCACCCCCCGATGCTGGGACTGCTCCAGCAGGTGCCAGTCGAGGCTGCGCTCCACGTCCCACTCCCGCTCCTGGGCGAACTCGTCGCCCATGAACAGGAGCTGCTTGCCGGGGTGGGCCCACATGTGGGCGAGCAGGGCACGGAGGTTGGCCAGCTGCTGCCAGCGGTCGCCCGGCATCTTGGCCAGCAGCGAGCCCTTGCCGTGGACCACCTCGTCATGGGAGAGGGGGAGGACGAAGTTCTCGGTCCAGGCATAGAGCAGGCCGAAGGTGAGCTGGTTGTGGTGGAAGCGGCGGTGCACCGGGTCGTGGTGGAAGTAGTCGAGGGTGTCGTGCATCCAGCCCATGTTCCACTTGAACCCGAAGCCCAGCCCGCCCAGGTAGGTGGGCCGGCTGACCCCCGGCCAGGAGGTCGACTCCTCGGCGATCAGGAGCGCCCCCGGGTGCTCGGCGTGGACCGCGACGTTGAGCTCCTGGAGGAAGCCGATCGCGTCCAGGTTCTCCCGGCCCCCGAAGCGGTTGGGCACCCAGGCCCCCTCGGGCCGGCTGTAGTCGAGGTAGAGCATGGAGGCGACCGCGTCCACCCGCAGCCCGTCGATGTGGTACGCCTCGAACCAGAAGAGGGCATTGGCGACGAGGAAGTTGCGCACCTCGTTGCGACCGTAGTTGAAGATCAGGGTGCCCCAGTCGGGATGGCTGCCCTGGCGCGGGTCCTGGTGCTCGTAGAGGGCGGTGCCGTCGAAGCGGGCGAGCGCGAACGCGTCGCGGGGAAAGTGGGCCGGAACCCAGTCGACGATGACCCCGATCCCCCGCCGGTGGAGGTGGTCGACGAGGGCGCGGAAGTCGTCGGGGTCGCCGTAGCGAGCGGTGGGGGCGTAGTAGCCGGTCACCTGGTAGCCCCAGGAGGCGGTGAGCGGGTGCTCGGCGATGGGGAGGAGCTCCACGTGGGTGAACCCCATCAGCTCGACGTAGTCGGCGAGCGGCTCCGCCAGCTCCCGGTAGGTGAGGGGACGGTTGCCGAGCTCGGGGCGGCGCCGCCAGGACCCGAGGTGCACCTCGTAGATGCTGAGCGGCCGGCGGATGAGGTCGGTCGCGGCCCGAGCCTCGAGCCACCCCCGGTCCTGCCAGTCGGGGCCGCTGGGACCGGCGGTGGGGCCGTGGACCACACTGGCGGTCAGCGGCGGCGCCTCGGTGGCGAACGCCAGCGGGTCGGCCTTGAGCTGCCACCCGGTCCCGGTCAGGATCGCGAACTTGTATCGAGCGCCCCGACCGACGCCGGGGACGAAGAGCTCGTAGGTCCCCGAGCCCATGACGTTGCGGAGTGGATGGGCGCGGCCGTCCCAGCCGTTGAAGTCGCCGACCAGCTGGACCCCACGGGCGTTGGGTGCCCAGACCGCGAAGGACGTCCCCGCCACCCCGTCGACCGTGCGGGGGTGGGCGCCCAGGTGGTCGTAGAGGCGCAGGTGGCGACCCTCGCCGAAGAGGTGAAGGTCGAGCGGGCCGAGGAGGGGGGCGAATCGGTAGGGGTCGGCTCCCACCCGCCAGTCGCCCGCGGCCACCTCCACCTCCAGCTCGTCGCGGACCGCCAGGGTGTCCGGAGCGGGGCCGCAGTCGGCCACGTACAGTCCCGACGTCCCCTCGGGGTGGGCCGGCCAGGTGGCTTCGCCCACCCGCACCCGGACCGCGCGGGCAGCCGGCTGGAGGGCGCGGACGACGAGCCGGCCGGCCTCGACGTGAGGGCCGAGGATGCGGTGGGGATCTCCGCAGTGGCCCGCCGCCAGCGACGCGAGCTCGGCCATGGTGGGCGCCGGCGCCATCAGCAGGGCCTCCGCTGACCGCTGGTCAAACGGGTCATGGAGTGTCGCCCGGGCCGCCGCGGCGGCGGGCGATGTCGGCGATGTCGGCGAGCGGGATCACCGCCCAGTCGGGACGGTGGGCGAGCTCGTAGCTCACCTCGTAGAGGGCCTTGCCGAGCTGGAACGCCGCCAGGCTGTCGGCCACCGTCGCCGGATCCCGGGGAAGGAGTTCCGACCCCTCCAGGGTGGTGAGGTAGCCGGCGAGGAAGCGGGACCGGTTGCGCTTCGCCCAGGTGCGGCCGAAGGGCACCAGGCTGTTCCAGCGCGGCTCGTCGGGGGCGGCCTGCTGGCGCACCGCCACCGCCGCCGCGTAGTCGAAGGAGCGGAGGACCCCGGCCACGTCCTGGAGCGGGGACCGCTTGGCCCGCCGCTCCGCGATCGGACGCGCCGGCTCGCCCTCGAAGTCGAGCACGGTCCAGCCGTCGTCGACGCGGAGCAGCTGGCCGAGGTGGAAGTCTCCGTGGAGGCGGATCCGCTGCCCCGACGGGGTTAGGCGCCGGAGCCGCTCGAAGGCGGTGCGGAGCGCGTCCGCCTGCGGCCGCAGCGCCTCCAGGCGGGGGTCGTCGGCGGCCAGCAGGCGCTCGAGCGCGGCCTCCATCTCGGCCGCCCAGCGGTCCAGGTCGCCGCCGAGGATGGGCTCGGGCTGGAGCTGCGGCTCGGCCCCCGCCGCCAGCGCCCGATGCATCGCCGCGGTCAGCACCCCCAGCCGCTCGGCGTCGGTCTCGAACGACCCCCCCTGGCCAGTCACCGCCTCCTCGCAGACCCCCGGCATCGGCACCGCCCCGTCGGCCTCGAAGCGGATGTCGCCGAAGAGGTCGCGCAGCGAGGTGAGCGCGAGGCTGAAGCCGTCGGTCCCGTGGCGGAGGTAGGTCTGGACCACGGCCAGCGACCACGGGCCGCCGGGCGCCTCCAGCTCCAGCGCCAGCAGGGGGCGGGGGATGCGGTCGAACCCGGCGGCCAGCAGCGCTGTGGTCAGTTCCACCTCGGGGTTGATGCCCGGCCAGAGGCGGCGGAAGACCTTGAGCAGGAGGCGCTCGTCGTAGACCACGCCGCTGTTGGTGTGGTCGCCCCCGAGCGGGGTGGCGGAGTCGGGCGGCTCCAGCGCGGCGGCGGGGCCGAGGCGGCGCCGCACCACCGTCGCGCCGAGCGCGCCCTCGCGTCCGGGTCGGTCCATCCAGCGCAGCAGGTGGGTGGCCAGCTCAGGATCGCCCAGCCCGTCGTAGGCGATCCAGGCATCGCCGGGGCGGCCCTCCTCGTCCTCCGTCGCCAGTGGCTCCAGCCCCGGGGGCAGGGTCTGGGTGGCGGGGCGGAACCCGAGCGGGAGGTGGTAGCGATCGGTGGCCCCGTCGGCATCGGTGACCTCCCAGACGGTGAGGGCGGCCGCCGGGCTCTCCTGGCGCACCCACACCAACGCCAGCGGATCCACCTGGCGAGGATGGCGATCGCCCGCGTACCAGCGCTGCTGGGGGAGGAGTTCGGCGACGGCGGGTGCCAGCGGGCGGAGGCCGGGAAGGTCGCGGGGCAGGATCACGGCGTGCCCTCCAGGCTGAACCAGTAGAAGCCGTGCGGGCCGAGGGTGAGCAGGAAGGGGAGCTCACCGATGGTGGGGAAGGGGACCCGCCCCACCAGCTCGACCGGGGTCCGTCCGCTGAAGCGGTGCAGGTCCAGCTCCACCGGCTGGGAGAAGCGTGAGAGGTTGTTGACGCACAGGATGGTCTCCCCCTCGTGGTGGCGCAGGAAGGCCAGCACCGAGGGATTGCTCCCCCCCAGCACCTCCATGGCGCCCCGCCCGAAGACCGGGTGGGCCTGACGCACCTGGATGAAACGGCGCAGCCACTGCAGGAGCGAGCTCTGGCTGCGCTGCTGCTGCTCCACGTTGCAGGCCTGGTAGCCGTAGAGGGGGTCCATCAGGGGGGGCAGGTAGAGCTGGGCGAAGTCGGCCCGCGAGAAGCCGGCATTGCGGTCCCCGCTCCACTGCATCGGCGTGCGCACCCCGTCGCGGTCGCCGAGGTAGATGTTGTCGCCCATCCCGATCTCGTCACCGTAGTACAGGATCGGGGTGCCGGGCAGCGAGAGCAGCATCCCGTAGAAGAGCTCCATCTGGCGACGGCCGTTGCCGAGCAGGGGGGCGAGCCGGCGGCGGATGCCGAGGTTGTGGCGCATCCGGGGGTCGCGGGCGTACTCCCCGTACATGTAGTCGCGCTCGGCGTCGGTCACCATCTCCAGGGTGAGCTCGTCGTGATTGCGCAGGAAGAGTCCCCACTGGCCGCCCGCCGGCGGCGCCGGAGTCTGGGCCAGGATGTCGGTGATCGGGTAGCGCTGCTCCTGGCGAAGGCTCATGAACATGCGCGGCATCAAGGGGAAGTGGAAGCACATGTGGCACTCGTCGCCGTCGCCGAAGTAGGCGATCACGTCGGTCGGCCACTGGTTGGCCTCCGCCAGCAGCAGGCGGCCGGGGAACTCCCGGTCGACCTCCCGCCGGATCCGGCGCAGGTAGGCGTGGGTGGCGGGCAGGTTCTCGCAGCTGGTGCCCTCGGCCTCGAACAGGTAGGGGACGGCGTCGAGACGGTAGCCGTCGAGGCCCAGCCGGAGCCAGTAGCGGACCACCTCCAGCATCGCCTCCTGGACCTCGGGGTTCTCGTAGTTGAGGTCCGGCTGGTGCTTGAAGAAGCGGTGCCAGTAGTAGGCGCCGGCGACCTCGTCCCAGGTCCAGTTGGAGGGCTCGGTGTCGACGAAGATGACCCGGGCGTCGCGGTAGCGGTTGGGGGTGCCGCTCCAGACGTACCACTCCCGCTTGGGCGACGCCGGCGAGCGGCGCGCCTCCTGGAACCAGGGGTGCTGGTCGGAGGTGTGGTTGACCACCAGGTCGCAGATCACCCGGATGCCGCGGGCATGGGCCTCGGTCAGGAGCCGGTGGACGTCGTCGACGGTGCCGAACTCCGGCTGGAGGCTGTAGAAGTCGCTGATGTCGTAGCCGCCGTCGCGCAGCGGGGAGGCGAAGATCGGCAGCAGCCAGAGGCAGTTCACCCCCAGCCAGTGGAGGTAGTCGAGCCGCTCGATCAGCCCCGGGATGTCGCCACTGCCGTCGCCGTCGGCGTCAGCGAACCCGCGCACGTAGACCTCGTAGATGATGGCGTCGCGGTACCAGTCGAGTTCCGGGCTCAGGTTCACGGCCGGATCGCGAAGATGTGGGCCGGTTGCTGCTGGGGGTCGAGCCGGACGTAGTTGCGGGGGCCCTGCCAGGGGTAGACGGCGCCGGTGAGCTCGTCGCGCACGGTGAAGGCCGCGTCCCAGGCCAGGCCCAGCTTCGGCAGGTCGAGGTCGGTGGTGCCCTCCTGGGGGCGGCGGTGGTCGAGGTTGACGATCAGCAGGACGGTGTCCCGACCGTCGTCGCTGCGACGCGAGTAGCAGAGCAGGCCCGGGGTGTCGACCCGGTGGACCGCCAGACCGCGCAGGCGCTGGAGGGCGGGGTGGCGGCGACGGATGTCGTTGACCGCGGTGATGAGGGGAGCCAGCGACTGGGGCTGGTCCCATTGCCTTGGTCGGAGCTGGTACTTCTCGGAGTCCAGGTACTCCTCGCTGCCTGCTCGCAGGGGGTGGTTCTCGCAGAGCTCGAACCCGCTGTAGATGCCGTAGCAGGGGCTGAGGGTGGCGGCCAGCACCAGCCGGGCGCGAAAGGCGGCCGGGCCGCCCTGCTGGAGCTCGGCGGTGAGGATGTCGGGCGTGTTGGCGAAGAGGTTGGGGCGGAGGAAGTCGCTGGTCCCCTCGCTGAGCTCCAGCGCATACGCCGCCAGCTCGTCCCGCCCCTGCCGCCAGGTGAAGTAGGTGTAGGACTGGCTGAAGCCAGCCTTGGCGAGCCGCCACAGCAGCTGCGGCCGGGTGAAGGCCTCGGCCAGCAGGACCACGTCGGGATGGTCGCGGCGCAGCTCGGCGATCAGCCAGGACCAGAGCGCCACCGGCTTGGTGTGGGGGTTGTCGACCCGAAAGATCCGCACCCCGCGGGCGATCCAGGTGTACACCACCTCGCGCACGGCGGCCCAGAGCGCCGCCCGGTCGGCGCACGCGAAGTCCAGCGGGACGATGTCCTGGTAGACCTTGGGCGGGTTCTCGGCGTGGCGGATGGTGCCGTCCGCCCGCCACCGGAACCACTCCGGATGCTCGGTGACCCAGGGGTGGTCCGGCGAGCATTGGAGGGCGAGGTCGAGGGCCACCTCCAGCTGGAGCTGCCGGGCGGAGGCGACGAAGGCCTCGAAGTCCGCGACGGTGCCGAGATCGGGATGGACCGCGGCGTGGCCGCCCTCCCTGGCGCCGATGGCCCACGGGCTGCCGGGGTCGCCAGGACCCGCCGGCTGGGTGTTGTTGGGCCCCTTGCGCCCGGTCCGGCCGATCGGGTGGATCGGCGGGAGGTAGACGACGTCGAACCCCATCGCGGCCAGGGCCGGAAGCCGGCGGGCGGCGGTCGCGAAGGTCCCGCTCCGGGGACGCGGGCCCACCACGGCGCCCTCCGAGCGGACGAACAGCTCGTACCACGCTCCGACGCCGGCCCGCTCGCGCTCGACCCAGAGGGGGAGGGGAGCTGCGGCCGTGGTCGTGGCGGGGTCGGGCGACCGCCGCAGCCGAGCCACGACCGCAGCACCCGCCGCCGCCGCCAGCCGCTCCGCCTCGCTGGCCCCGGGCGCCCGCAGCATCGTGGCGAGTGCCCGCGCCGACCGGCCGTCCCGCGGCGCGAGCTCGGGGACGCGCTCGGCGACGAGCCGCGCTCCCTCCTGGAGCTCGAGCTGGATCGGCTGGCCGGACCGCTGCCTCGCCGCCGCCTCCCGCAGCCAGCTGCCGATCCTGTCCACCCATCCCATCACCTGGAACTCGGCGGCCCCCGGCTGGCGGCAGCGGAGGGCACCCAGCCACCGGTCGCCTCCGATCGGCTCCATCGGCGCCTCCTCCCACCGGCCGTCCGGAGGGCGCCAGCGGACCAGCGCCGCGAGGACGTCGTGCCCGTCGGCGTAGATCGCCGCCCGCACCGGGATCAGCTCCCCGCACAGCGCCTTGGCGGGCAGCGCCCCGCAGTCGATCTGCGGCTCGACGGACTCGATCACGACGCGCGCCAGCGGGCCCGAGCCGACCTCCGCGCGCGCCGCTCGCCTGGCGTGGGGCATCGACTCAAGCTTGCCAGGCCGGGGGGGGGCGCCGGTGCGACGACGCCACTGCTGCCACCTCGCGCTATTTGCGACTAAGTCGCATGTATCATGACGAGGCAGGTGAGCCAAGAGGATCCGAAGGCCGCCCTCCCCGTCCCGCCCGGATCCGGTCCGGCGGCAGCGGCGGCGCTCCCAGCCACGGCCGGTCACAGCCTCCTCCGCTCGTTCCAGCTGCTGGACCTCACCAGCCTGTCGATCTCCAGCGTCGGCCCGCTCTTCAGCATCGCCGCCACCGGCGGGGTGATGGCGGCGGCCAGCGGGTGGTGGACGCTGCCCG
>Ga0307372_10012118_pt1 | contig 11376 bp, 12 predicted proteins | sample OX1MG_FD_202533 | JGI IMG/M metagenome (GOLD analysis project Ga0307372, IMG submission 202533) | Soil microbial communities from Risofladan, Vaasa, Finland - OX-1 | ecosystem: Environmental > Terrestrial > Soil > Coastal area > Acid sulfate soil | place: Finland: Risofladan, Vaasa | collected...
CGATCGTCGCCGCGAACTGGTTCCGGGGCGTCTTGGCGATGAAGAAATCCAAGCTCTTGCCGGTGCGCGTGGCGATCAGCTGCAGCGTCGACATCGAGGGGCGGCACTTGCCGTGCTCGACGAGGCAGATCCCGGCACCGGTGAGATGACCTGCTCCCAACTGGCGCAGTGACAGCTGTGCCTCGGTGCGCGCCAGCTTGACCGAGCCGGGGATGATGTCAATACCGACACGGCGGCCCTTGCGTCCGGGGCGCTGCGGTTCGATTTCAGCATCGAGCGTCAGGAAGATCTCCCGCTGCTTCTCGAGCGTGTTGAGGAAGCGCGACGTTTCATCGAGCGCCCCGAACAACTCAGCTTCGAGAAGCACGTGCGCGGCGGCCCGGATCTGATTGATGGCCTCGCGGAAGGCCTGCGCGCGCTGCTCGTGCGTCATGGGGGCGGTGGGGAGTTGCTCGGCGATCATGCGGCTGCTCCCCGAGAGGGCGACGCAGGGTGAACCGGGGCCGTCACGCCTGGGGAGGAAGTGGTGACCTCCTGCGCCGTCCTCTCAGCCGACATCGTGATTGCGGTGCGGGCGCGCTCTCGCTTGGTCCTTTTCGTCGTCCACCACTCAAGCTCGGGGCGGCGCCAGTCAAACGGTTTGCGCGGCGTGCGGTCATTCCAAGCGTCGACGCCTGTCCAGGCGCACATGCCGAGCAAGAGCGCGAGCAACGGAAGGCTCCAGAGCATCACGACGCCAGCTCCGACGCGGCCTGCTCGGCCATGGCACGCTGGTTGATCCCGAAGCGAATGAGCCAGCCGCCTACCGATCCAGCCGGTACGCGGAGCCGCTTGGCTACCTCAGCCTGGGTCAGCCCCTCGTCGTAATAGAGGCGCTTGAGGATCTGCTCGATCGGCTCGTCGCCGAAGCGCTTCTCAATCGCCCGCATTCGCTTCGATCGGCGACCTCGGGGCGCCGTTGCCTCTGCCATAGCCCGTGATTATGGGCAGAGCCTTTAGAGATGTCAAGCCTTTTTGAGAATTGCCATCAGAAATGCGCTAAGGTCGGTGCCATGGAAGAAGGGCGACATCCTCACATTTGAAGATCGCGCCTATCGGATCGTGAAGGTGAAGCGCAAGAGAACGCCGGGTTTCGAAGAAGCCACGCTGGAGCTCGAGCCCGGAGAAATAGAAAAAACCCGGGCCCCCTCCGAGAGGGAGACCCGGGCGCGCGTGAGGAGGAGGAAGGGGGGCTAGGTCTTGGGGGCTGCCACCTTGGCCGCACTGACCACAGGCGGCCGGTTGAAGATCGCATTGTAGATGGCGATCAGAAGGTCGAGGTCCTCATGCCAGACCTTCGCGCTATACATGCCAGCGGCTGCGGCCAGTGCAGTAAGTACAGCCGGGGCCACCACGCTCGACAGCAGCGAGAGGACGCCGGAACTGCCGCCGAGGTACTTCATCACGACGGCGGCGCCTACGGTGCTCACCACCGAGGCGTAGACGAGCTGGAGGATGGTCTTCATCTCCGGGCTGAGGTACTGACTGGCGAGCTGGCCTGACCAGCGTCGCAGTTGCCACTGGACGGTTATCAGTCCCCGCACGTTGCCGAGGATGAAGTTGACCACCAGGGCGCAGGCGAGCGAGGCCGCGAGGTATTCCTTCGAGGTCGGGTCGGCGAGGATACGCATGAGAAGACTGCCGAGATCCATGGACTTTCCTCCGTTGGAAATGTGCCGGCGAGAGGTAGCGATGCCACGGGACGGCGGCCGGCAGGGGCCGTCCGGGCTACTTGCTGATCAGGCCGCGCACGTACTGTTCGGCTTCCCAATCCGCGTGGGCGGCCGTATGCGCTCCACCAGGCCCGCGGTGATGGAAGACGCAGAGCCAGCGGAAGTTGATGTCCGACTCGACCCAGGCGCCGACGTCCGTGGTGTTTGAGATCCCCGGGAAGTCCTTCTCCAACGCTGCCAGGTCAATGCCCTGCTGTAGGGAGAACTCGACGTGCGCGTGATGGAGCTCAAGCCCCGCCTGTTCGGCGGTGGGGTCGTCGGGCGGCGGGGTCGGCTTGCCCTGTGCATCCTTGCAGTCCTGATAGCCGATCCGCTCGCCGACGTAACAGCGAGCGGTCGCGCGGTTCTTCTTGTGGTAGTGGTTGAAGTCGACGTAGTGCGGGTCGGACGTCCGGGCTGGGTGCGGAGGGAAGTGGACGGTGTAGTGGTGGGTCTGAGCTGCGTCGTGGGCTTCAATCGATTTCGCGTCGTCGCTCATGGATGACCTCCAGGGGGATGCGTGGAGAGATAGGCGATTAGGGCGATAAACGCGGCGATGGCTCCTGCGAGCGCCCCACCAGCAGCTCCGACCGCCTGCAGCCACGCCTGGCGACGTTTCTCGGCGCCGTCCTCTTCCTTGCGCTCTTCGCGCGTCCGGACATACCCCTCGAGCACCGCGGGAAGCGCCTTTCGCTGCTCCTGGCTCAGGGCGTCCACACCGAGCTCTCCGACAACCTCGACGCTCTTGGTGAGGCGATCGAGAATCCCCGTGGTGCCCGCATGCCATGCAAGTTGGGCGTGCGTGTCGATCGCGATATTGGTCTTCAGGACCATGCGCTCAAGGTTTGCAATCTGACGGCCGAGCGTTCGCTTGATGTGGTTGGCGTCCGAGATCTCCTTGCTCATCCGAGTGAGTTCTGGCTTAATCGCGGCGGCAATCTCTGCCACGACGTCCTGACGCTCCTTGAGCCGTTTGGCGACTATCCTTTCGATCTCCTCGTCACTGACGGGGCGGCTCGAGGCGCTCACCAGGCTGGCATCCACGGACGAGGAGTCACGGCGCGAGATCCTTCTCGACCAGCCGCTTGACCGTGGCAAGGTCACCGCCAACCACATCGAGTTCGCTCTTTACCGCGCCGATGGCATTGAGCGCAGGTGTCAGGTCGACGGCGGTTCCGGCAGGCTGGCCAGGGCCGAGCGCGACGAGGGGAGCCTTGTACGTTCCGCCCAGCAGTTCGAAGGCGCTGAAGGTAACCCCCGCGTCGCTGGAGTGAAGGTGGTAAGCCTGCCTGTCGGTCAGACCGCGGGCGTAGATGTCGATGCGTTGGCCGGCGCCCGAGATGTCGAACTCCGAGATCGCGCCGCCGAGCTTGGTAGCGCCCGTCCACGCACCCTTGACCATATCGAAGCGGTCACAGTAAAGGGCGTCGTCATCCCCGATACCGAACATGATGTAGCTGTCTGAGGTTGCGATAGTGCGTGTCCTCCTTAGAACCGGCGCGGTTATTGATCCGCTGCCGCCTCCGTGCAATCCGGCGAACCAGTCGTCAAGCCAGGATGAGTCGACGGTTATCCCGTTCTCGACATGCGAACCTGCCCATTGCCAACCGCACGGCCCGGCCGGTCGCGGCGCATAGGCCGTATTCCACGAAACGCCGCTCGGATCGCCGGATGTTGGATAACCGGAGAGAATGTCGAAGGCCGCCGCGCGGCCGTTATGAACCCAACCGTTGCCATAGAGGCCGCCGCCCGAAGCCGTTAGCTCGGCTTGGACCCATGAACCATCGGGCCTCATGCCGCTTTCGTCGTCAAGGCACGCCAGGATGCCCCACGACGCCGCCAACGCCTTAACTGTTGCCGGGTCATCGAAGCCGCTGAAGAACCCGATCGGGGTCATACCGGCCGCCCTGACGCGGGCAAAGTCGGACTGACTCCAACCGTTTAGAACCCCGTCGTTACCCAGCTTGATGTAGCCGCCAAAGACGCGGACGCCTTGTGCGAAGAACGCCGCTAGTTGAACGGCGTTGGGCGCGTAAGCGGAGTCGCGTCCTTCGATCAACGGCGCCCTCCTTCGCGGGTTTTGCGCTGCGGCTGTTAAGTAAGTGATAGAGTCGGCTGCGATGGTTTGGATAATCACGATCCTGGAGCAGCTCGAGGCCCTCTTTGCAGCGTTCGGACTCCCGCACCTCGCAGCCGCTGCGTGTCACATGGCAGTAGCCTTCGGGATGTTCGGCCCCTGTCTACCTAGCTGAGACCTTTCACGGGCCTGACGGTCGCGATCTGTTTGCCCTGAGGACGTAGGGCTAGGAATTCAACGAGGTCCTGAGCGATGGCCAGGGCGCGTGCTATTCGCGTTCTTCCCCGAGCTGCTGCGCGCCACATGGGCAGGTCGAGTTGACGGACGAGGAAGATGGCTAGGCGCGTCATTGGTACCTCCTAAGTCCAGGCTTTCTGCCAGGACCCTGACGAAGTGATCGTCGATCGCAAGATCGTCGTGCTCGTGATTCATCACGTGCTTGAGGGCGTCGAACACGAGGCGACTAGGGAGAGTTGCCGGAAAGAGAAGTACAGGTTCGTCCATCACGCGCTCTGGATGTAGCCGTAACTACTCAGGTGACCGAGGATTCTGCCATTTCCCGTCGGAGTCAGATCGACCGTGTTGAGCGCGCCGATGGTGAACCACAATCCCACCTCCAACTCAATCTGGTTGGTCGTGAAACCGGTGCCGCCTCCCAGCGCGACCGTTCGGTCCGTGCCGTTGATGGTTACCGTCACGCCGGTCGCCACCGTGCTTTCAAAGATCCCGTAAGACAGCGTGGGGGTGAGGTCGTGGGTGTGAGGGATGCCGTGCGTGTGGCTGCCTTCCGCCGAAGAAGTACCGCCGCCACCCGATGTGTCGGTGGAGATGGTTCCGACGGCTGGCGTTTCGACTACCAACGAGACCTTCTGGCCGCCAGTCGTGATGTAGGGATTGGCTGCGTTTAGGCCAAGAGCAGTCGTCGTCGTGAACAGCACGTGCGAGTGGTTCGGCGTCGCGTGGTTGTGATTACTGCCACTTGAGGAGCTGGATGCGCTGCTCGCCCCGGATGTCACTGTGTTGGCTCCGGCAACCGGAGAGCGGAAAGCCTGGAGGAAAAAGGAAAGTTTGACGCTGTTGATTTTGAGAACTCTCGACGGGACGAATGCGTCGAAATGAAAGGGATGCGTCGCATCGCAACTGTCCGGGTAGGCCTGTGAATCCAGCCAAGGTGCACCCTGCGGCTGAGCCCCGAGCACGTTGAGCGAGTCGGCGGTTGACTGCGCGCCCTTCTGAAGTTTCAGCAGGTACTCCGTGCGGATGTCGTTCAGGTCAAGACTGACCTTCTCGTATTCGCCGCTGGTCGCAGTATCCGGATCCGACACCTGGATGCCGACGACGCGGTATTTGTTCAGCCAGTTCAGGAGCACGACGTTCAGGTTTACGAAGTCCCCGAGGTCAAAATCGCGGTAAAGCTGCGTGTGCGTGGAGTCGAAGAAGCTGACGGTGATGCGCTGATCGACGGCCTTGAACTGCGTGATCGCGCCATTGGCGACTAGGCCGAGTTGAGTGGCATTGTCGGTGTTGCGGGTGCTCACGAAACCCTCTCGCCGGCGCAGGGCCGCGATCGAGGGGGCATCGGAGGAGACTGCGAGCGGGGCGTTGATGCCCTCAGCTGTGCCCTGAGCAATTACCCAGTTCTTCACGGGCCGCGCATCGCCCTCCAACTGGAGGCCGAGCAACGAGTCCTGCGGGCCAAGCTGGATCGCCACCGTCGCCGACTTGTCCGTTCCGCGCTGGTTGACCGCCTGGTAGTCGAGGCCGACCATCTGGGCGTCCATGGGGCCGTTCTGCACGAGGTAGTCGTGCAGCTTGCGCAGGTTGTCGAAGCGCAGCTTGAGCGTCTGAGAGTCGGTGTCCGTCGTCACGGTGTGGGTCAGCGTCGTGGCGAAACGGGAGTTCGAGCGGTCGATCTCTGCGGCCATGATTGAACCGCCCGGCTGCGCGGTGTACTGCTGCCACTGCGCCGTGATGGTTGAAGGAGTGACGCCGTCGAACCCGGGCGGGAAGGCCAGTCGGTCCTCGAGCAGGCAGAGAGTGCCCCGGCCAGACACCGTGATCCAGGCGTTCGCGTCCTCCTGCTTGTCGATGCCGAGCACGCGGCCCTCGACCACGAACGAGAAGCGGTCGACGAACGCCGGCTCGGGATCGGTGGGGTTGATCTTGGGTGGCTTGCGGAGTAAGTGAATGATCCAGCCGTCGATCCCGCCCAGCAGGATGTTATATGCGATCGCGTCCGCGTCGAGGCGGTGAATCTTGAAGCTGCCGACCCCGTCCGAGTTCAGCTGCTCGTAGTAGGCGCCCGCCTTCGCACCGGACAGCACTTGGATCTTCTTGTCCGAGGGATCGTGGAGCTCGACCTTGATCAAGGGTCTAGGAGACTGAGCCGGCTCGCAGGATCTCCACGGTCAGCCCGCGCATGGTCGCCGTGTTGCTGGCGCTCGAGACGCTCCAGGTCCAGGTGACGTCGACCGTGATCGTTCCGGTGACCGCGAGGACCAGGGTGCCCAGTGCCGAGACCTGGTTGAGGCTGGCTGCCTCGATACCGGCTATGCGACCGGTTGGTTGGAAGGTTCCGTTGCCAGTTGTAATTGAGCGAAGGAGCACATCGGATTCGATGCTCCAGGCAACACCGGTCAAGGCGCCGATGGCGAAGACGCTGCCACCGACGCTGGTGGCGCCCATTCGTAGACGCATGGTGGCCGTTGGGGTGGACACCGAACTGAGCACGCCGTGGGCTCTAATCCTGATCACGTCGCCAGCGCGCAGTTCGTTGGCGGGGATCACGAAGGTCTTGTTGAAGGCGGTCTCAACGTTGGTGCTCGCGATCGCCGCTGAATCGGCGATCTGCGAGTAGTAGAGGGGAGCGCTCTGGATCGTGGTGGCAGTGCCAAGGTTTGTGAAGGGGGCGCCAGCTCCGTTGTAGCTGTTACCAGATCCGATCTTGGTGTCGACGGCATTGGCCGTGAGGTTGATGTGGCTGTTGCCGGTAGGTGCGTTCAGCCAGTTGTCGTCGATCTTTGCGCCAGTGGTGTGGTCACAGCGGATGGCATCGACTGCGCCTCCGCCAGCCAGGATGCTGATCTCGTTGTCTTCGACCTTCACGTTCTGCAGGGCAGCAACGCTGCCCGAGAGGTTGACCATGGCGGTGTTCGAGCCGGTGAAGGCGTAGGGCAACTCGAATTCGTTGTCGATGATGCTGACTGCGATTCCCGCGGTGACGATCAGGCCGCCTGTTCCCTGGAAGTTGTTGCCCGTGAAGCGGAACTTGCCAGCGCCAGCGACCAGGTTGACGGTCACGCCTCCGGCGTTGGTCCCGTTGGACATATTGCAGATCGAGTTGTCCTCGACATTCAGCGAGTCGCCAGCGCCGGTGAAGTTAATTCCGCCGCCGAAGAAGCTGTCGCGGAACGAGGACGTGAAGATAGCCCCGTTGGCGTTGCCGGCATTGTTGGTGGACTGAATGCTGTTGCCACCGAGCGGATCGGTCCATACGCGTGACACTCCGGACGTCCGCATGAACACGCCGAGCGCGGATGCGTCGAAGTTAAACGCGTGGCGTGCCGGCGTACCGGACTGAGCGACGATGCGGAAGTCCTCGAACAGGTACATAGTCGCGTCGGCGCTGGTCGCTGTGGCTGGTACGACATGGATCACGTCGACTGCGGCGCCCGTGCCCGTCTTGACCAAGATCACCGTGCCGTCGCCAGCGCCGACGAAGTGGATCGGGTGCGTGAACTTCAGGCACTCAGCCCCGGCGCTAGTGACGAGGTAGTTGCTGACCGGGCCGTACAGCACCCCACCCGCCGGAGTCGCCGCGATCTTGAGCAGGAAGTTCGCGGTGTCGTCGGTGGAACCGTCGCCCACACAAGCATTCGTCCCGCGCTTGAGATTCACGCTGAGATCGCTGAGCGCTTGGTCGAGCTGACCGAGCGGAGCGTTGACGACCGCTGCGTCGGCGGCGGCACCGCTGGCGACGTCGGTGTGGAAGTTCGTCGTCGCAAGCGCGCGCTCAAACTGCGGATAGCGGCGATGTGCCTCGCGCACGACCCATCGCGCATGTCGGTGAGCCGCACGCATCCGTAACTTGCGGGCGCGGTGCGGGAGCCGATTCAGCAGCAGCATGTTCACCGCCGCCCTCGGACGCGCCGCGAAGACCTCGACCAGGCGCTCGTTGAGCGTCAGGCGTGGCTGGGCGACTCGTCGCAGAGCCCAGCGCCAGGCACGTCGCCGCTCGCGGTTCTGCCTTCGCTGTGGCGCCAGAGCGTGCCAGCGGCGAAAGGACACCACGCGCCAGACAGCGAGGGCTGCGTACATGCGGGCGCGGCTCGACTCCGGCTTGGCTGCGAAGTAGCCGACCACGAGGGCCAGAAGAGGATTCATACAGACCTCCGTTACAGGTAGGCGGCGTTGAAAGTGACTTGGAAGGTCCCGCCCCCGGGCAATCCGAGGTCGATGAGCAGGGCATTATCGCCGGGTTCCAATCTGAGCCAGTCGGTCTGACCGGAGCCAAGCACGATCAGCGAGGTGGGGACCGGAATCCCGTTCATGGTCACTTTCTGCAGACCACAGTCGAAGACCACGCTGGCGATGAATCTCTCTGACTGTCCGGTGTTCACCATCTGTACCGAGTAGCCGTTCGTCAGGTTAGTAATCTTCGGATTTGCCATCGAGGTAGCGCTGAGCGAAATGACTGCTTTGCGGGTGGCCGCCACGCCAGCGTTGCGCACCCCGACCACCGTGGCCTGCTGCCCGAGCGTCTGCGCGAAGAGGGCCGAGCCGGGCGAGTCGAACCAGTGGGCCCCATCGTCGAAGTTGACTCCAGAGTCGAACGTCCAGGCTCCGGCTCCGAGATTGGGCGGCGCTGCGTTCAGGTCGCCATACCAGAAGGGGTCCGAGGCCGCAAGTTCGATCGAGAACTTGGAGGCGGCTGGGCTCAGCGAAGCGTCGCGCGCGATTCCGAGCGTATTCCGGACCTCGGCCATGATGTAGCGAGTGCTGCCGTCAGGCCGAGAGACCTCGAGCTTCTGTTCGCCGGCGCCAATCGGAAAGAGCTGCCGCAGCGCGTCGGTCGAGTACATGAAGTTGCCAGCGGCCGTCGGGATCATCAGACCCTTCAGCACGATCGGGCGCTCGTCGTAGTACTTCGGCACCCAGCGCTGTCCGTGCTGGTAGGGGATGACGAGGTTCATGGTGTTCCCTGAACCTCGAATCGGTGGCGAGCTCTCCACGCCCTCCAGGACCTCGCACTCCACGCCAAGTGTCGAGAGGTCGACCCCGGCGTACTTGGTGACGAGGATCGCGGGTGGTGGCGTGATGCCGCTGATGATCGGCAAGGGCTACCTCCCGGTGGGTGCGGCGTTACCGATTGTGGTCATTATGTGTTAGCCCCGATGAAGCTCGCGACCTGCACGGGGTCTACTTCAGCCCAGGTCGATTCGGCGTGTCCCCCGGCAATCGAGATGACGGTTGCGGACGGCACGAGGTTGGCAAAGGCGGTAGTCTCGCTTGGCGGTACGGTGGTATCGGATGAACCCTGCCAGATTTGGATTGGCATTCCGACGTACTTGCTGTTCCCCGCCATTATTTTCGGGTTGTAGGTGGCTCCGTAAGTGGCATCCGTGTAGCCTCCGGGATAGACCCCGTTGATGGCCGTGGCGAGCACCGAGTTGTTGGTAACCGTCCACTGAATGTCTGACACTGGGGCCAGACAGACGACACAGGAAACGTTTGCCGGGAAGGTGCCTGCGTAGTACAGAGCGTTCAGGCCACCCATGCTGATCCCGAGTAGGACGACCTTCCCGGCCTTCGCCTTCATGGTGCCCTGTAGGTACGTGATGGCGTCATTGATGCGACTGGCGGTCGGGATATATGCCCAGGTGTCCCCGCCGCCAAGATCACAGGCGAGAACCGGATAGCCCTGTGCAGCGAGCTTGGTTGCTAGATTATTTGATCCGGGAAAGTTCACCGGGTCCACCCAGTTCGATGCGGCACCCCCGTAACCGTGGCAAGCAACGATGCCGGGAACGGTGACGTCCGCCCGCCATTCGCCGGGAAGGAAGGACGCATACCACTCGCTTGCCGTAACTGCACCGTCACCGTATGTCTGCGAGTAGCCTGCGGTCCGGATTACCGGCGTCATACCTCGTTCACCATGAAGTCCGCGACGTAGTCAATTCCGCCAAAGACAACCAATGTGGTTGCAACATCAGTCCGAATCTGCACTTTATAGGTGTGGGCGCCAGCTGCGGGATTGCGGCGAGAGGTGAAGCACGCCGGAGTCCAGTTTCCAGTCGCAGCAACGGCGTCTACTATGCCGCTAACGCGGGTGTTGTCCTCGACCAAAGCCAATTCAAACTGCCCGCCATCCACCCCCGACTGAATCTGAAGCTCTACGCAGACATTGAGAGGGCGACTTGCGACGGTCACGGCTAAGGAGAGGCCGGTTAGGTCCACGAATGAGGTGGAGGTCGTGGAGAAGTTGGAGGCAAGGTGAGCCGAGGCAAGCTCGCCGCGAGGGAAGCCCGCCCAGGTACCGGGCGTTCCAGCAGCCGTACAAACCCAAACGTTGCCCGTTTGGTCGGTTACAAATGCTCCAATCTTCCAGGTGCCCGTAGCGGGAGGCCCAGAGGCCGTTGATCCGCCAAACTCTCCGGCGACCGCGCCAGTAGCGGCGGCGCTTACCGTCCCTCCGGTCGCGGTTGGAGTATAAGGGCTACTGTCCTCGCTGCTGACAGACCCAACCGCGAGGTTATCGCCGCGGGTATAGGAGACTTGGTAGAGGCTATTTCCCGCCGCTACCCATCCGGCATTGAGCGGTGCCAGGTTGGTGGCTGCAACATAGACCGTGTACATTCCGGCCGGTGGCGCGGGGTTCATGGTGAACTTGCCATTGCCGTCGGTCGCGGACGTCGAGACATAGCCCGTACCGCTGACGTTATCCACCAACTCCACGAAGGCACCGACACGCGCGCCCCCGGTGGGCAGGAGCAGATAGTCGCTGAAGGCAGCAGGCATCGGGTCTTCTCCTTAAGGGGAGTGGTCTAGAGGGAGAGGTTCTGCGTCGCGCGGACCAAACTCACGCTGACGCCGTCCCGAGCAGCACCATGCGCTGGAGTGTCCTGCGCACGCCCTCGGGGTCATTGGCCGCGCCCGAGCCGTTGAGAGTGAGGTTGATGTTGTTACCGCCTCGCGGATTGGTCAATAGGTCGATGAGCTTGTCCAGCCGCGAAATGACGTCAGCTCCGGACCCCATGCCGGATGAACTGCCGCCGGTGGAGCTCCCACCCGACCCGGCCAGCGCGCCGCCCATACTGCCCTTGATCGAGCCGGCCATCGTTGCGTAGTGCCCTGCGATCGCAGTCGTGCCCGAGAGCACGTTCTCGACCAGAGAGGGCGAGTGCTTGGCCCAGGGGTTGATGGCATTGAGGAACCCGCCTGCCGTCTTTAGCGCACCGCCCATCGCACCGAGGATTGGCCCGAAAGTGTTCTGGATCCAGGTGCCAAAGTCCTTCAAGCCGCCCCACGCAGCGCTGATGTCCCCTGTGA
>Ga0307372_10012120_pt1 | contig 11375 bp, 9 predicted proteins | sample OX1MG_FD_202533 | JGI IMG/M metagenome (GOLD analysis project Ga0307372, IMG submission 202533) | Soil microbial communities from Risofladan, Vaasa, Finland - OX-1 | ecosystem: Environmental > Terrestrial > Soil > Coastal area > Acid sulfate soil | place: Finland: Risofladan, Vaasa | collected...
CTCGATCCGGGCCAGGTCATCTACGCCGGAACGACGTCCAAGTCACTGGCGCCGGGACTGCGACTGGGCTGGCTGGTCCTGCCTCCGCGCTGGCTCGAGCCGGTGCTGGAGCTCCGCCCCATGGTCGACCGTCACACCAGCGCCCTCGACCAATTGGCCTTGGCCGAGTTGATCACCTCGGGAGCCTTCGACCGCCATGTGCGCTTCGCCCGGACGCGTTACCGGCGGCGGCGCGACCTGCTTCTGGGCCTGCTCGCCCACCACGTTCCTGCCGTCACACCGCACGGCATCGCCGCCGGTCTTCACACGGTGATCGACCTCCCTGTGGAGGGACCGACCGAAGATGATGTCGTCAACCATCTGGCCGACGATGATGTCGTGGTCCACGGACTGGGTGACTACCGGCACCGTACCGGCACGACCTCACGGCCCGCCCTGGTGGTGGGATTCGCCACACCGCCGGAGCACGCCTTCGCCGTCGGCGCCCGGGCGCTCACCGCGTCCCTGGCGCGGCTCTACCGGTGAGGCATCCCCATCGGGCTTGCGCGGTCACTGACTGGCCATCCCGACCCGGTCTTCTGATGGTGGTGTCCGCTGGGGTCTCGAAAGGGTCTCGATGATCACCCGACGCAGGACGCCGGGGGTGACGTCGCGACGACCGGCGAAACTGGGATCGATAGCGGAGCCGCGCTGGTAGCCGACGGTGAAGCCGTGGACACCGACTGTCACCAGAGTCGTCCGGGGAACGTGGCCCTGACCGACGGGCACATCGCCGTAGAACAGGTCCACGTCGCCGGAGTTGTCGCCGGTCGGGGTGAATTCGATCCGGGCTTCGACCGGACCCGTCGGCAGCGCCACCTCGGCCGCCACGGTCGTGACCGTGGTTCCCAGGTGGTTGTAGGCGAAGTACAAACGGCTCTCGCGCAGAAACACGGCGTAGCCGCCGGCGTGGCTCCCGTGACAGGCGATGGCACCCTCGGCGCCACTATCGGGGACCACGAGCTCTGCCCGTAGCCACCAGGCCCGGTTGCTGACGTTCGGCGCCACGATCTGGGGGATGGTGCCGATGCCCGGATAGAAGACGAAACGACTGCGGCGATAGCGGCGATCGGCGCCCTTGATGGGAAGGTTGGTCACCGGCAGCACGTTGTAGCGCTCAGCCTCGCGCCACCAGATGTCGACCAGTTCGGCCAGCTTGTCGGGGCGCTCGCCGGCCAGGTCGTGGATCTCCGAGAAGTCCTCGGCCACGTGGTAGAGCTCCCAGTCGTCGTCTTCGTACGACCGGTAGGGATCGTCCCTCTCGGTGTACCGAACGAAGGCGAGGGGGCGGAAGACGACGGCCTTCCACCCCTCATGGTAGAGGGCCCGAGATCCGAGCATCTCGTAGTACTGCGTGGTGTGACAGCTCGGTTCCTCCGGATCCTGAAGCGTCGGCGTGAAGCTGACGCCCTCGATCGGGCGCTGCCGTACTCCGTTGATCTCCGCGGGAGGATCGACGCCGATCAGGTCGAGCAACGTCGGCATGACGTCGATGGCGTGGACGTACTGCGGGCGCGTCTGGCCCGGTCGTCCGAGTTTCCGGGGCCAGTGCACGATCAACGGGTCGCAGACCCCGCCTTCGTGGGTCTCGCGCTTCCAACGCTTGAGTGGTGTGTTTCCGGCCCACGCCCATCCCCAGGGGTAGTGGTTGTACGCCTCCGGTCCACCCAGCTGATCGATCCGCGCCAGATTCTCCTGCATGTTCTCGGGTTCGAAGTTGAAGAAGTACATCTCGTTGAACGACCCTCTCGGACCGCCCTCGGCACTGGCCCCGTTGTCGCTCATCACCAGCACAACCGTGTCGTCGAGCTCGCCGAGGTCGTCGATGAAGTCGAGGAGACGGCCGACTTGCGCATCGGTGTGGGTCAGGAATCCGGCGTAGACCTCCATCATCCGGGCATAGAGCCGCTTCTCGTCAGCATTCAGGGAGTCCCAGGCCGGGACCCAGCTCGGACGATCGCTCAGACCGGTTCCGGGCGGAAGCAACGACGACTCGACTTGACGGGCGAAGACCCGGTCACGCCAGGCGTCCCATCCGAGATCGAATTGACCCCGGTAGCGCTCGATGTACTCCGACGGCGCGTGATGGGGAGCGTGGCACGCCCCCGGGGTGAACCAGAGGAAGAACGGCTTTTGCGGGGCCACGGCGCGCAGGTCCTTCACGAACAGAGTGGCCTGGTCGACGAGGTCCTCCGTGAGGTGGTAGCCCTGCTCGGGGCTCCGGGGAGGATCGATCTGGTGGTTGTCGTGGACCAGGTCGGGATGGAATTGATCGGTCTCACCTCCGAGGAAACCGTAGAAGCGCTCGAAGCCACGACCGAGCGGCCATTTGTCCTTCGGCGCCCCCATGGCCATCTCTCCGGCCGGGGCGAGGTGCCATTTGCCGACGGCGAACGTCGAGTAGCCGTTGCGCAAGAGGATCTCGGAGAGGAACCCACTGTCCTTCGGGATGGTGGCGTCGTACCCAGGGAAGCCCGTCGCCGTCTCGACGATCCGGCCCATGCCGTTGGTGTGATGGTTGCGACCGGTCAACAGCGCCGCCCTCGTCGGCGAACAGAGAGCGGTGGTGTGGAAGTTCGAATAACGCAACCCGTTGCCGGCTAACCGGTCGAAGGTGGGCGTCGCGATGTCGGAGCCGTAACAGCCAAACTGGGCATAGCCCACATCGTCGAGCAGGACCACGACGATATTGGGTGCGCCGTCCGGCGCCTGGGCCAGCGGTGGCCACCACGGTGTCGAGGTTTCCAGGGTACGGCCGATAACGCCTTCGAACGGGTGATCAGTGGGCATGGCTTGGCTCCTCCGACTTCAGGTCGGTCCGGGCGATGATGGGCTGGACGGCGAAGGTACCGGGCTCCGGCGACGGGCGGGTCGCTCGGTGTCCGGCTGCTGCCGGTCCTCCGAAATTGGCGACGATGAGGTCGAGAATGCTCAACGCCTGCTCGACAGGAAGAGATTCGCGCTCGATCTGGTCGGCGAGACCGAACACGGCGTTCACGACGGACCAGACGATGGCCCGCGCCTCGATCTCGGTACGCCCGGTCCGGCGGACGAAACCCGTCCACCGGCCGAGAATGCGTTCTCGGAGCTCGTCTGCGATGCCGGCCAGCTCGGGACGATTTCCGCCGGCGCCGTCGACGAGGGCGCGCAGGATGCGCCGGTCGGCAGGGACGAGAGCGAAGACCTGCCGGGCGGCCAAACCGGCCAAATCCGTCCCCGACACCCGTTCCTTGGCGGCGTCGACAGCGGCGTCGAGCGCGGCGAACCGGTCCAGGACCAGTGCCCGGTAGAGACCGTCGAGATCGGCGAAATGCTCGTAGAGCCACTGACGGCTGACGCCGGCTTCGGCCGCCACGCCCACCATCGTCAGGCTCCCGAGTCCCCCGCGCCCGACCATGGCGGCGGCGGCCGCCAGGAGCTGGGCCCGGCGCTCTCCGGCCCGGAGGTACGGCCGGGTTCCGGCATCGCTTCGGGACATACGACGAGGCTAGAAAGATATTTACTCAGCGTCAACTTTCCGATACCGTGGCGCCGAGCGCACCGACGTCGTGTGGCGTACGACGGCCACCACCGAAGGAGCAGAGGGACAACCAAATGGCGCAGGCCGGACCCACCGCGGTGGACTTCCACTTCGACATCATGTGCCCCTACGCCTACCAGACCTCGATCTGGATCCGGGAGGTGAGGGACCTCGCCGGCGTCGACGTGCGCTGGCGATTCTTCTCTCTGGAGGAGATCAACCGGACCGAGGGAAAGAAGCACCCGTGGGAGCGCGACTGGTCCTACGGCTGGTCGATGATGCGGATCGGGGCCTATCTCCGTCGTATCGACATGGATCTGCTCGACCGCTGGTACTGGGCCGCCGGGACCGCCCTGCATGTGGAGGGAAGGAAGCCCCATCGCCGCCAGGTGGCCATGGAGCTTCTCGAGGAGCTGGGGCTCGACCCCCAGGTCGTGACATTCGCTCTCGACGATCCGGAAACCGGGGAAGAGGTGAGACGCGAACACGAGATCGTGGTCGACAAAGGCGCGTTCGGCGTTCCCACCCTCGTGTTCGACGACGGGCAGGCGCTCTTCGGCCCCGTCCTCATCTCGCCACCGACCGGCCCCGCCGCTCTGCGGCTGTGGGAGCTCGTCACCGGCTGGCTCGAGTTCCCCGAGGTGTACGAGCTTCAGCGTCCCAAACAGAGGGTCGATCTCATGGCCATAGCCGAGGCGTTCGCCCCCTACCTGGCCGCTCGGGACTGGGTGAGCGTACAGAGGCCGACACCCTGATGCCCGTTCATCTGACCTTCCGGCGAACAGGACCGCGGGAACGACACGTCAGGTGAGGCCGATTCACCGGGGTGGTCCGTTCCTCGTCCTCGTCGGGCTGGCTTCTCCGCCGGTGCCACGTTCTCGATCGTGTACGCGTGTGCTCATCAGGGTCAGATTGCAGCCGTCGCCACCGTGGCCGTCGAAATTCCAACTCGGCTGCACCCGACCCCTTTCGATCCTGGCCTTTCACGGGACCAGGGACCCGCTGGGCCTAATCAGAACGGCACCGTCGGCCTCTCGCTGCCCGGCGTCAAGGTACGGGGTACCGAGCTGAACATGGAGAGCTGGGCCCGACTCGATCACTGTCGGACCGCTCCCCGTCGTGGGCGGATCGGATCACGGGTCATCGAGCAACTATGGTCAGGCTGTACCGGCGCCACAGTGGTCGAGCTCGACACGATCATCGGTGGCGGCCATTCTTGACCCGGCGCCGATCCGAAGCAGTCCCTCGGTCTGACCGCGCAAGAGGTCATCGCCACACAACGGATGCCGTCCTCCTTCGGACGCGTGGTCGCCGGTCCGACCCCCTGAGCCGAGCCTCGTCCGCTCGTCGTGAGAGGGTCCTACAGGCCCAACCCGATCCTGCCGACATACCTAAGGTGGACGGTCAAGAGGTCAGGGCTCCCCGGGAGAGCCCGCGGGCACCCCAGGGCATGGAAAGTCGAAATTGGACCGAGCTGGACCGGTTGTTGCAGGTCTTGTGTGAATTGGACGGATCTGACCTGCACATCAAGGGAGGGGCCACCCACAGCGTGCGGGTGGACGGCTGCCTCCGCACGCTGGACAGCGAGCCTCTTCTCAGCCACGAGGACACTTTGGCCATGGCCGAGGCCATCATGCCCCCCAACATCCGCGAGATCTTTTGGGACAGGCACGAAGCCGACTTCGCCTACAGCCTGAACGGTGTCGGTCGTTTCCGGATCAACGCCTTCTACCAGCGCGGGTCGGTGGCACTGGCCATTCGACAAGTACGGACCAGCTCGTCGAGCATCGAAGAGCTCGGGCTTCCCGACGTCGTGAGACGGCTGTCCGAAGAGCAACGCGGTCTGGTCGTTGTGACCGGCCCCACCGGTTCGGGCAAGACCACCACCCTGGCCGCCATGATCAACCACATCAATCTGACGCGGGCGTGCCACATCGTGACTGTCGAGGATCCCATCGAGTGTCTGCATAGCGACAAGACGGCGCGCATCGACCAGCGTGAGGTGGGATTCGACACGGACTCCTTCAGCAGCGCCATGAGGGTCGTTCTCCGTCAGGATCCCGATGTCATCCTGGTCGGCGAAATGCGGGACTCGGAAACGGTATTCACCGCTCTCACCGCCGCCGAGACCGGCCACCTCGTCTTCTCGACTCTCCACACCACGACGGCGCCGGAGACGATCAACCGGATCGTCGATTTCTTCCCCCCCCACCAACACCATCAGATTCGTTTGAGTCTGGCCGGCGCCCTGAAGGGGACGATCGGTCAGAGACTCGTCCCCCGGGCCGACGGGACCGGCCGGGTGCCGGCGCTCGAGGTCATGGTGGTGAACGGCCGGATCCAGCAGGCCATCGCCGACCCGCTGTTGACGGGCGATATCAGCCAGATCATCGCCGAAGGCGAGTACTACGGCATGCAGAGCTTCGACCAGGCTCTGGGCCAGCTCGTCATCAAAGGTGAACTCGATCTCGTTCAGGCCATGAACGCGGCGTCGAACCCCCATGATCTGAAGGTGATGCTCGAGCGTCTCGGGGTGGTCCCGGTGGGTCGTACCTTCGCGCCCACCGTCGCTCCCTGATCCACAATCAGGATCCCGAGGCGCCGATCCAGGTCGTCTTCCCCGAGATCTCGATCGCCCCAGTGCCGGCAGTGGCGACCGTGCCCGTCGGAACGGGCGAGTACCGGGTGTAGGTGCCGGTCCCCGGGGCGTTCACACAGACGATGCCGGTGAAGTTCCCTGTCCGGGAGGTGGCCGCGTTACAAGTGCGTGTCACTGACGATGACCAGGGATTTCGCCGCATTCTGGGACTGGCGGAAGGGGCGGGGATGGAGTTCAAGGTCCTCGGCCCGCTACCAGTGCCGGGCCAGTTCGACTCCCCGGTCAAGGCGGCGATGCCGGCTGCTCATCGAATGGAGTCACCAACTCCCCCTCGGCCCCATCCACGACGCGGCCAACAACGGTGTCGTCGACCAACAGCCCGGCGACGACAATTCCGTTCGGCATGGCCAAGAACGCCCGGCAGGATGTGAACAATGGATCGTGCACCCAGGTGGGCGGAAACAAGCGGTGGTGACAAGCGCGGCCGCCGTCGGTCGGACCTACCAGATAGTCGTCGACCTCGTCACCCAACCGGGAACCGCGATTCCGGTCAGCCTCCTCGGGGCGCTCGACATCCTGGGGTGGCGCCATCCGCATGGCCGGATCGGATATGTGACGCGACCCGTAGCCCCGAGTACCAATGCCGACAGACCCGGCCTCGTTGCTTCCGGTCCCTTCCCGCACGGCTTGATCAGTGGCGGGGGCGACAACGATCAAACGCTGCGCGGAAAGGGCACCGGACACGGGTTGGCTAACGGCGGTTCTCCTGCGTTTGGCCCGGGGCCGGGCGTGGAGGCCGTCCCTATCGACACTTCGGCGGACCATGGCCAGCCGTGCAATTGCGCCGCCGACCTGCCACGGTGACGACATCCTGGCTGCCCCCTTCCACCTGACCGCGGCCGAGCAAAACGCTCGGCACTTGCGTCACCAGGAGTCTGGGCAACGATGTCGCAGGCATGACCGACCGGGTCTTATCCTCGGTTCTCCGTACCACCAGCCCAAAGGAGATGCGAGGGGTGCGTCCGACGGGGTTGACCAGTTGATCGCCAGACACCGCGACTGTCCGGGAAACGAGAACTTGCCCCCGAAAGAGCCGCGCCCCTGTGCTCCCCAATCGGGGGGCAGGACGCTTCGCCCGTAACAGGTCGGGGTTCACACAAGTGGAGCAAGACATCACGATCGGATGCCTCTCGAAGCAACGGTATCGCCCGGGTTGGCTTTCATCGTTGTCCGTGGCGTGGCGCACCGGGCGGCTGGCCCGGTGATCCCCTCGTTAGCCCTCGCCGCACTCTCGCATCACGAACGGACGGCCACCGCACTCAAATCAGGGGTTTCTGACCGATCGTATGAAGTTCTCTGAACGGCGGGTGGTTTACCAGCTACGATGAAAGCGGCTGAAGACGCCCAGACCCTGCTTCCTTCGCTCCTGGCCATGGTCAGGAAAACGAGATGGAGGCATGAGAAATGGGCTTGACGGGCATGGTTTTCAGCACCATCGCCATCGCGGTTGGTGCCGTTATGTACTGGGCCGTGACCAGCACACAAGGCCACGGGTTCCGGATCTCCACGTTGGGGGTCATCCTGATGATCGTGGGAGCGATCGGCCTGGCAGTCTCAGTGGCCATCTTTGGCTCATCCCGTCGCTCCACCGGCCGCCGTTCCCGCACTTACGATCGAGAAGTGACGGATGCTCAGGGGCGCACCGCGGCGGTGCACGAAGAAGTGCACTAAGCAGCGTGGCTGGCTATCGGATTATCTGCATCGGGCAGCTCAATTCGGAAACGGGACATCGACACATTGCGAATGTCGGCATCGGCAGAGACGCGGGCAATGTGGGCTCCAAATGGACTATCGAAGCGGTTCGCGATTCGTTGGATACGGGCCACCGCTTCTACACCGTAAACCGTGCGGGGATTGAAGTCGAGGTCGTCCCGGTCGACTGTTCATGCGGCGCTGAGACGATCACGCTGGACACCACGGCTCTTGACGATCCGGATGAACCTCTTCTTCCTTCTTGTCAATGGGTCGACAGGCGTGCGAAAGAGGGCGTCCGGTCGACGGCTCGCAGTGACTGACCCGAGGATTCAGGAGGTTGAACAGGTGCAAGAGAACATGGATATCGGCGGCTCTCGAGGCGGTGTGGCGCTCAAAGGCTACGGTCGGCCTCCTCGAAGGTTTCCGTCGGGACGGGTCTGCGCGACCCATGATTGTGGTACCTGCCTGTCCGTCTACAACGCTGGTTGCTACTGCTCTCAGCACACGCCGGACGTTAGAGCCCGCTCGCGTTCCAAGAAGAACGTCTGATCGTTTCGGGATCTGTCGGGCCAAGCGCCCAGCTGCCCTGATCCGGGTGTGCCTCGCGGCCTTGGCTCCCGCTCCAGCATGTATCACACCCGGACCCGGATGCGCGCGCTCGGTGGGACTCAGGGGCCATCCGCGGCTGACCCCGCGATCTGATCGAACCGGCCGGGTTCACTCGACGTAGCGATTACGAGCGCGTGGCCCCGGCCGGCAGCAGCTCCGTAGGACGAGTTGCGGGTCGGCTGTGTCGGACGAAGCGGTGGGCGGTACCTGGGCTGCACCGCACCGTTGATCCCGACCACGGTCTGGAACTGGCACGTTGCGGCGCACACTCGTTCACTGCGGCTCCGAGATTCCGGGTCGTGCTTGCGGTCGTCCCCAACCGGCACCTATGAGTGGTCCAGTACGATCGATTATCAGTCAAATTTGGGAGTGGCGATGCCGAAGGCGGAATGGACTTCGAAAGTGGAGCGGATCGACAAACCCTGGGGCTTTGAGATTCATTTCGCTCTCGTCCCTGGAAAGTACTGTGGAAAGACGCTGCACGTTGACGCGGGGCATGCTCTCTCTCTCCAATACCACGTGCGCAAGGAGGAGACGATTGCTGTGCAATCTGGGAAGCTCCTGTTCGAAGTCGGAACTGCTGATGGTTCGCTTGAGTCATTCGAGCTCCTGCCGGGCGAAGCCGTCCATCTGTCTCCAGGTACTCGCCATCGCATGACGGCCCTAGTCGACACTGTCGTCCTAGAAGCAAGTACCACGGAACTGGACGATGTAGTCCGGATCGAAGACCGATACGGGCGCGAGATCAAAGATGCGAGTTCGACAGGTACGTAAACGAACCGCGTGCGAACTCCAATCTGGTCGGGATTTTCGATTTCTGCACCTCATCGCCGAGCACCGGTTGGCCAGGAACTCGTCCCGATAGGTCCGGTGGAATCGCTCCACTTGCCGGTGGTCGTTGGCGAGTAGGGACCGGTCAGGTGGTGTTTGGTGTCGTTGTTGTGGCAGATCCGGTCGAAGAGCACCGGTCCTGGTCCGGGGCCGAATCGAGCGCAGAACCGTGCATGGCGGTGCAGACTCATGCTCAACGGAATTGTGGGTTGAACTAGCCATTCGCCGAGTTGTGGCAGGCTCCGGAATTGCCACTTAGATTTTTCCGTCATTTTACCGCAGCGTGGCTGGGGCCTCGGTCCCAGCTTCGCCGGTCGCTGACAGTGACACACCCGCACGTCATCCTGGTGGGATGACTGGCTACCGAACATACCGGGACAAGCGCCACATCCGGTGGGACCAAGACGTCGGTGGCGCTGAGGATGGCGCTTCGCACAACGGCATCGTGGCCAGGTGGCGTATCGATGACGATGTGGGCGTACCCTTCGCCGAACTCGGCGATCCGTCGGTGAAGATTTTCCCCGGAATCGGTGAGAAGGTCGAACGGTCGCTCGTCTTCCATGAGCATCGTCCATTCGGTCGCAGAACCCTGGGGGTCAGCGTCAACAAGCAACGTTCGCCCGTGCCGTCCGAGACCAGCGGCCAGGTGAACGGCGGTCATCGTCTTCCCCGTTCCCCCCTTGAGATTGGTGATAGCAAGTCGCATATGAGGCACCTATGACAAGTGTGGTGCAGATATGCAGACGTCCATATGTATGCATATGCAGACAGCAGCATTTGCATACATCAATATCCGGCAGCGTGCCCAATCTGTCAATACATTGTGGGCATTCTGCTCAACGACGCCGAGGAACTCTCCTCACCGGTTCGCTGGTTCTGGTGTCGCCCTCGGGGCTTGCGAGCTGTCGCTCCAGGTCGGTAAACGCAGCGATGATCTCTGGGGCCTCGTAGGCACGGTTCCTCCGACCGAGGTTCCCCTGCCGGAGGACGCCTGCTTCGACAAGCTGCGAGACGGCGTTGTTGGCGGCAGGATACGTTCGACCGATCAACGCAGCGGCGCTGTTGACCGTTACGACTGGCGCACCGACGAGAGCAGAGAGGAGGAGGTCGGCAGCGGAGTTCTTTCGGAGGGAACCAATTCGCTCCCTCCAGGCATCTTGGATGTCCTGGGCCTTTTCTTCGAATTCGTCGGCGTCAGCAACGGCTCTGCTACAGGCGATGGAGAATTGGGCAATCCATCGGTTCATTCCAGCGTGAGCATCACGGCTGGTGGATGGTCCTCGATATCGGACACCAGTCAGCGCCGTGACGTAGTCCTTCGACCAGGTCGCAAGGACGAGTGAGACAGGCGGGAGGACTCGAACGGCGAGTCCCCTCCGGCGAAGGATGAGGTGGATGAGCGCTCGTCCCGTTCTGCCGTTGCCATCCACGAACGGGTGGATGGTTTCGAACTGCGCATGCGCAATGGCGGCTTGAGCGACGGCGGGGAGACCGTCGTCGTTCGCAAACGCACAGAGGTCCGCCATGAGTTCAGGGACGTTCTCGGGAGGTGGCGGAACGAAGGCCGCAGAGCAGGGATTGTACGAGCTACCCCCGATCCAGTTCTGGACCTCTCGATAGTGGCCCCCGTGTTCTTCAAGCCTGGTTCCGACGAGCAGGCAACGATGTATCTCCAAGAGGAGACCCTCGGTGATCTCATCTCCAAGACCGATGCCGTCGATGCCATAGATCATGGCGTCGATGTTGCCGAGCACCTCGGTGGCGGTGACATCACTTGGAGCGTCGTCGAGCCCACGAGCAACCTCAGCGTGAAGGAGTCGTCGTGCTCCGACGTCAAGCCCCTCGATGCGTGAAGAGGCCACGGCCTCAGCACGGAGCAGGATTCGAGCGAGCGCCTCGGTATTGACGAGGCTCGCTCCGGACACGTTCAGTCGAGCGATGGATGCCTCGGCATCTGCAACCTCGGCGGCGACGTCGCCGTCCAGCCCGAACCGGCGGGTGAGAAGGCCGTCAGGAACGTAG
>Ga0307372_10012126_pt1 | contig 11372 bp, 16 predicted proteins | sample OX1MG_FD_202533 | JGI IMG/M metagenome (GOLD analysis project Ga0307372, IMG submission 202533) | Soil microbial communities from Risofladan, Vaasa, Finland - OX-1 | ecosystem: Environmental > Terrestrial > Soil > Coastal area > Acid sulfate soil | place: Finland: Risofladan, Vaasa | collected...
ACTGGAAAGAACTCCCGTTCTGCCGGAAGATTGGACGTTCAGTAAAGTTCAACCGCGGAGGCCTCAGGCAGTGGCTCGAGACGACGAGCGTTTGATCGAGTGTGTGAAATCGTTGGCCGAATACGGAGCTTCGAAACTGGCCAACGGTGGATCGCAAGTCCGTCGGCAACAATTCCGTATCAGAGAGGCCGGCGTTGACGGTGCATAAATCGTGAGAATCCTAGTAAAATTAAGACATCGGAGGAGGAAGGGGCCCGGTGGCCCCACCGGTCTTCAAAACCGGCCTGTTTGCCTAACCTGCCAAAATAGCCAATAAAACCTTAGGTTCCTCGCGGCCCCGCCACCACCCGAATTGGTCGCTTGAGGCTAATTCGGGTCACAAAAACGTATACAGTGGGCTTGCCGTTGCGATGCCGTTGCACTCGTGACAAACAATGTAGCTCGCGACGCGCGCTCCGTCGCAACATTTTCTCATAACCCGGAGGTCGAACGTTCAAATCCTTCCCCCGCAACCAATAATTTTCCATTCGCAACAACCACTTACCGAGCAAGCCGAGAACCTGCTCCGTCGGCCTCGTACAGCTGATGGTAGTTTTGGTGGTATTTGCCAGGCCAACCTGACACTGACCCAGCCGCCGCCCAGCTTCTCTCGGATCCGACTCCGATCGTTTTCATCAACTGACGTTCGGGCATTGCACGACGTCGAATTGCCGGCAGCAACGCCTTATGCTTTACAATTGAGTGCCTGTCTTCGAGGAATAAGAGACGATACACGTGAACCTGCGGCGGTTGGCGGAGTCGAACGGAGATGCCGATAATGGGAAGCACTGTGCGCGCACGAGTCCACAAGGGCCGATTGGAACTGATCGACAAAGTCGATCTTCCGGAAGGGGCGGAGGTCGCCGTGACGATCACGGAATCCGCTCCCGCGAGGGACTTTGGCGCATTTCGCCGGTCTGCAGGTTCATGGCGCGGCTTGGTGGACGCGGACAAGCTGATTCGCAACATCTACCGTGACCGCTTGATTTCCAACAGAAAGAAGCCGCGCCTATGAGCCTGCGTTTCTTGGTGGACACCGATTGGGTGATCCATTGGTTGAACGGGCACGAGAAAATTCGCCACCGCCTCGACGAGGTGAAAGAGCAAGGACTCGCCGTCTCGGTCGTATCGTTGGCGGAGCTTTACGAAGGCATCTACTACGGCAGAAACCGGAAGGCTGCCGAGCAAGGGTTGAGAGACTTCCTGACGGGAGCGGATCTGCTATCAATCGATCAGGCGACGGCTGAGATCTTCGGTCGGGAGCGTGGTCGTTTGCGCGCCGCACGAAAAATCATCGGCGACTTCGACCTGATGATCGCCGCGACCGCACTCCACCACGGACTCACGCTATTCACCAATAATCGTCGCCATTTCGGTCGGTTCGAAACGTTGCGCATCGAGTCTGCCTAGGCTCGCCGTGCAGTAACTCCGGGCCGGTCTCCTTTTCTCTTTGGGCCGGCCGCAGGGCGTTGAGCCGACACCGGTGCCGCGCCATCGCGGTGCTATCACTTCGCGGATACTGGCTTTGCGCGGCTGCCGATTCGGCCGCAGTGGCGCGCGAGCGTTTGGAGGATTTCGATCGCGGCCCGGGGGGAAAATATCCCGCGATCGCGCAGAGCTGGCGGCGCAACTGGGAGCAGGTGATCTCGTTCTTCGCCTTGGCCCCCGAGCTGCGCACAATCATCTACACCACCAACGCGATCGAGAGCCTTAATGCCCAGGTGCGCAAGGCGGTCAGAGTCCGCGGCCATTTTCCCAGCGAGGAGGCCCCCGCCAAGCTCATCTGGCTGGTGCTGCGTAATGTTCAGGCGCGCTGGGAAAATCCGCCGATCACGTGGCAAGCTGCCAAAGTCCAATTGGCGATCGAATTCGAGGAGCGATTCCTGCTGTCGGACTGAGCAATGGGAGCTTTGTCGAAATACCCCCGCGCTAGCCTCCGCGACAGTACGCCGTTACGGGTTCGCGCGTTGCGCGCGCCGGCTGACGCCGCCCTTGACCGCGACCGCCGCTCCGGCTGGAAAGGTGATTATGCAGTCGCCGCTGGCGACTGCCGCGTTAGGCAGCCAGTCTATACTAACGGCTCCCATGAAGGATCGCAGAATTTCAAATCTTTACAGGGATTTACGCGCATTGGAAGGCTCGACTGTGCCCGAAATTGTGCCCGTCCCCGCCGCCAGCCGACGCGCTCCGTCGCGAAGGTCCGCTTCGCTGGCGATCGCATAACGCCGATACATCGATTCGCTGCGCCAGCCGCCGAGAGCCATCGCAACCGAACGCGGAACGCCCGCGCGCTCCATATTGCGCGCCACCGTGCGGCGGAAGTCGTGAGGAATGCGACCGGGCAAATTCGCATTTCTCGCAGCCTCGCGCCACTCCGTGCGCAGTGCGTCGGACGGACGACGGCGACCATCAACGCCATCGAGGAACAGCGGATCGCCCGCGCGATGAAAACGCGATCGAACGTGAAAGAAAAACACCCACGGGATTATCACGTGCGCAGCTTTCTGAACTTCCTCGCGCCGCGCCTGTAGCCGCTCTATGACTTTGCGTAATTCGGGATACTCGCCGAACGGGAACACGCGGCCCGCGCCGGTTTTCGTCGTGCCCGGCTCAAGTCGGAGGGTTCCCGCGTCGAAGTCCACTTGCTGCCAGCGGAGCGAAAGGACTTCCATCGTGCGCCAGCCCGTCAGATAGGCGAAGTCGCCGAAATCTTGAAACTCCGGGCGGAGACGCGCGCGAATTGCTTCCCATTCCTGACGCTCGAAGAAACCCTTGCGCGCGTTCGACACGGTAACGGTTGGAAACGGCGGACACTCCGCCTTTCCCGCGCGGGTCGCGAGATGAAACGCGCGGCGAAGCGCGCCAAGCTCCCATCGTATGGTCGCCGGAGCCGCGCCTTCCTTCTCACGCGCTAGGCGATAAGACTGCAAAGCCGGAAAGTCGATATCGCGTGCGCGCCAGCCCGCAAAGTGTTCGCCGAGCCGCTTTAGGCCAATTTCCAGCCTGTCAGTAGAGCGGCGCTTCGCCGCGCGGTAATCGTCGCGGATCATTCCCGCCAAGTTCTCGAAGGTAGTTCGGTCAAGGTCCGCGCCGATGAACCGCTTGCCGCTCGCGACTTCGCCGAGCCGCGTGCGCAGCAGCTTTTCCGCATCGCCCTTTACGCTCGACTTGGACGATTCCCGCCGTGCGCGCCCGGTACGGTCGTAATACTTCACCCACCAAGTCAAACCGCGCCGAAAGACCGAGCCAGCGCCGCGCGGTCTCACGACACGATCCTCTCAAGCGCCGCGCGCTCCGGCCGCGAATGGCGACGCAGGAAGCCTTCAAGCGCATGACGCGAGAACAGCACATCCGCGCCACGCCCGCTCCCAAGCCTGATGACTCCAAGCTGATTCGCGTGGCGGCGCACCCACGCTTCGCTCTTTTGGAGCATCGCGGCGACTTGCTTCACGGTCATGGTTGAAGTGGAACCGAGCGTCTGGCCGCAAACTACTTCGTTGACCGAAACCCGGCCATCGCGTAGCAAGTCAACGGTTACAGACTTTGCCAATGCTTCACGCCCAGCCGTGGAAACCGGCCCCGAATATTGAAATTGAGTTTCGCCGGGAACGATGTGCGCGGTCAGAACGTGTGCGATTCCCTCGCGCTCGCATTCGCGTTTGAACGCTTCGAGCGTACCGGCCGCTTCGCCCGTGCGCTCGAAGCACGTGACTCCGGGCGCGGGCGAATATTCCCGCACGGCTCCGGTTCCATGATTTGATTTGGTAGGGGAACTATGATTTGACTTTTGCATCGCATTTCACCATGCGTACGAGTTTCTGGTAGTGTCCTATCCTAACTTGCGTTGTGATGAAGAACCGAAACCAAACCACTAGCAGCGCCGATGATTCCCGTCAGGGCGGTGGCGAGTAGTAGCCAGAACTCCCATCGTCGCTTCCACTTCTCGTAGACTCTGCCGTCGATGAAATCGATTCCGGCAACCGTCAAGACACGACCACGATATGGGTTGCCCTTCCAAAAGATTTTCTCGTCAGGCGGTTCTGGTACGCGAAATTTTGCTGCGCACTTCCGCGAATAAATTGTTTGAAGTCGATCAACCTCATACTGCTCCTGCTCTCGGGCGGCCTGCCATTCTGCCCCAAGATCGCCCGATTCCTCTTTATTATTTTTATTGTCAGCTTCCCGAATAAGTCGCGAATAAAGAGCGTCTGTCCGCCGCAGATAGTGATTGCGGCGTTTCCATTCTGTGGCCACATGATTCCAATAAATCTTCTGGAGTTTGTCCCAGATTTGTAAGGTGGCGGTCATCTTTGGACAATCAAGGAATTGATCCGTCAGGTTTCAAATTAAGACACTACCGAGTTTCCGTCCGGTGTGCGGACACGTCAAGTGTTCAGCCGCCGGGTGCTCGTTTTTTTTCGCCTTGTCGTCAACAGAGTACAACAGCGGGTGACAGCGTGCGTTCGGTACGGAAGCGCCGACGTACCAGCGCAGTACCAGCAAAGTAGCGCTTGCGTACCGTCGCGCTGCCAGCGTTCTCCTTGGACTAGCGTTTGACGCTCTTTTCCAGCCTTTCTCCTTGCTCAGCGCCAATCTATAATCCAGCACATGTTCACTGTTGGTCGGTCGAACACGCGCGCTTTGCGGGAAATTACCAGCGCCCTTCGCGAGCAAGTCCAGCGATTGACAACCGAGCTTGCCGAACTTCGCGCCCAAGCTCTCACACGCGATGATCCCGACGCAATCGCCGCGCTCGCCGCGCGCGTGGACGAAGCGCGGCTTCGCTCGCAACGCAAGCTCGATCATCTTCTCGCCGGAATTTGTGACGCGGGCGAAGCCGCGCTACTTCTTGGCGCAGCTCTCGAGAATTTCGCGGCGAATCTTCGCGTGTCCGGCAAACGCGGGCGGGCGGGCGGCATCGCTCGCGCGCGCTTCGCTTGGCGCTACTCGGACGGCGCCTTCATGCCGAATGAGGAAGCCGAACGGTTACTCGAAGAGTTTGAGCTTGAAGAGTATGAGCACCACGCGGCGGGCGGGCGCGCGCGTGCTTCTCGCGCGCGGCGGGCTGCGGATGGAAGCTTCCTTCCGGCGAAGTAACGCCGGAAGGTCGTTGCGCGAAAGCGGCGAGGTTTTCTAGTGATTCGAAGAACACTATTGTTGGCGCTCCTATTTTTCCCGCTTCTGGGCTGCGCCACAGAGGCACCCGGGCCGCCGCCCGACCCCGCGTTCGAGGCGTGCGTGGCGAAGCTTGACCCCCCGCAACGCTTGACCTTCTTGCAGCGGCTTTCCCTCGGGGCCGAGAACGTAGCCACGCACGGCGCGGCGGTAATGCAGCGAGAAAACGAAAGCACCTATATGTTGATGTCGGCTCGCGCGGCGTGCGCGGGTGTCCCCCAGCCCAAGCCGCCGCCGCCCGCACCTACTATAATAGTCGAACACCCGTCGCCGCCGCCGCCGGTATCGCTGCCGTCCCTAGCGCCGCCGGTGTTCACGAACTGCAATTCTTTCGGCAACAGCGTGAATTGCATATCGCGTTGAATCGGCGCGACCGTAAAGCCAAAAGGGGCTTAGGTCGGTTCGCACTATTTTGCCTTCGCAGTTTGGTTGTCAATTCCCGATTATTGCAACGTTGGTTGTCTTGAAGACAACCAACGTTGCAGGCGGTCGATTCAAGGCTGCTCAGGACAAAACGACCATCGGAACCAACATGAGCGAAGTGCGGCATCGTTCGCGCGCGCCGCGCTTGGCGCTACTCGGACGGCGCCTTCATGCCAAATGAAGAAGCGGAACGCTTACTCGAAGAGTTTGAGCTTGAAGAGTACGAGCACCACGCGGCGGGCGGGCGCGCGCGTGCTTCCCGCGCGCGCCGAGCTGCGGATGGACGCTTCCTTCCGGTTGAAGTAACGTCGTAAGGCCCTTGCGGGGAACCGGCGCAGTTTTCTAGTTATTCCCAGAAGATCCAAAATTCGGAGCAGTCAATGAAACACGAAGTGAAGTTCGATATTCCAAGCCGAAACCTGGGCAGAGCAGACATATCTTTCCGTGTGAAGATTAACGGCGCGACCTTCGGCAAACTGGAAGTCTCCAATGGTTCTCTGGTCTGGTATCCCAAGGATTTGACCTATGGTCACAAAATTTCTTGGTCCAAATTTGACATAGACGCGAAAACCCACCCACGAATAGAAAAACGCAAGAGTTAGGCCAGTCAACGCCTTGCTCTCACTACCGTGCAGATGCTTCCTTAGTACTCAAGTGAAGCAAGGGCGCGGGTACTGTCTGGATTCAGCCACTCAGAGCACAAAGTTAAGAAATGACCCCCGACCGTGAACCGATGGAGCCAGCAGAGCCAAAACCCGACGCAAAGGCGTCCGCCCTCAATGAATGCGAGCAGCAACGCGCCGCGCTCGCGGCCGAGAACGAGCGTTTGCACGCTGCCGTGAGCGCCCTTGTGAAACGTCTCAATGACGAAGATGACGCAAGTGACGATCCCTATAGGGCGACACAAAGAAGCAGCCTGCTCTGGGTCATAGCTGCTGCGGGCGTCACGCCCATGCTCCTAAGATTTTTGTATCCTGGCGATGTGGAATTCAGAGGGCCAATGGCGTATCCCTCCTACCCGCTGTAAAACGACTTGGCCGGATCGCGCGAACTGCTCTCGATAGCTATCGGACTGACCGTGATCGCCCGCATTGCGATGGGCCCGCTTTGCGAGTTGATGGAGCCGCTTTACGATTGGTGGAAGGCAAGACAAAAATAAAAAATCCCGCGCTGGATTTGCGACACTCGCGGCCAGATTACGTCAGTGCCCGTTATTCTCAAGCATTTCGACGAACAGGGGAACTCGATCGGCAGCCGCAAAGCATTTCCCAGCGCGAAAAGAAGACCGGGCCTTATCATGGCTGAAACCGCGCAAGACCGGCTCGTCGAAGCGGGTGAAGTGATTTGACCAGCTCGCACGGCATGGCCGTAATCGTCGAAGTGGCCGTATGCGTCGTAGTCGCCATGCTCGCAGTGCCGTACTCGCTGCACTCGCAGTTCCACGGTCACAGCAGTCTCACACTACTCGCCTACCTCGGCTACCTAGCCTTCGTGGCTCTAGTCGCCCTGGCTACAATTTGGCACTGAAAGAGGAAAGCCAATGCCCCTCCTAACCGCTCTGTTTATCATCGTCGCGCTCGCGCTGTCACACGCCCTCATCGATCGGATTCGTGCCGGTCGCATAAGTTGGGGTCGCCTACTCGTGCGGCTAGCCTGGTTAGCCTTCGGTGCTCTAGTCGCCCTGATTACATACGCGGTTCTAGTCGCCTTGACGACATAAGAGAGGAACCCCGATGACCCAGATTCTATCCCGTCGTTGTCCACGCTGCGGCACTTCGATCACCGTCGAGCTGTCCGATATGAAGCTCTCGAGCGCGCTCCGACCCCTACAGAATGTAGAGTCAGATACACACGCTGTGCTGTGCCCGAAACTGTGCCCGAAGTGTGCCCGAAACAGGCCTTAACAGCGCCCAACAGTGGTATTCGCCCGGCGAACGCAAAGCCAAATAAACCTTGTATTTTCGCGGACTTGTGGCGCTTTGTTGAACGGTGTTCGCGCCGCTCGGAACGACCTGTCTGAGCTAACGGCTCACACACGAAATTCCTGACACTCCCGCGCCTGAATCTGCGACTTTTCCTCCACGCACAGCACCAAGGCGCGCTCCGGCGGGTCCAGATAGAGTCCGATGATATCAGCCAACTTGCCGTCGAACTGCGGATCGCGGCTGAACTTGAAGGTCTCGACCCGATGCGGCTGCAGCCCATACTTCTGCCAGATGCGATGGACGGTGGCCGACGACAACCCGAACTGCTTGGCGAGCCGCCGCGCACTCCAACGGGTCGCAGCCTTGGGCTTGCGCCGCGTTGCACTGACCACTGCCTGTTCCTTGCCCGCAGTAATCCGCCGACGACGGCCGTTCGCATGAGCGTCGAGGAGCTTGATCGAGAGCTTGCCACCGAGGTTAAGCGTAACGGCGCCGCAGGATCGTTTCCGGCGTCGGCCCCATCATCATCTTCGCTCGCATCCACCGGCTCTCTCTTCTTGATGAAATTACTGGCCCGCTGACAATCCCCAATGCCGTCCACGACGAGATCGTCGTAAAGAAGCGCAGCATGAAGCGTGTTTTCACGTCGCTCTTGTGAGAACTCGTCGCGCTCGACGAGTCTTCGCTTGAACGACTGCTTTCTCCGCCGGGCCCACCCTCCGCTCCGTGACAATCGGCATCTTGCGGAGACTTCACCTGCCGCCCGGGGTCTTCTTTGCTGACAGCAGACAATTCATCGCGGCCTGCGCGATCCTTGCGAGCGCCTGTTCGGGAAATGGAAACACGGCGCTGACGTTGATCTCGCAGAGGACGTACGTGTCCTTGCCCGATCCGGTCTTTGGTCCATAGAGAAAGTCGGCATCCCAGATTACCGGAAGCGACGCGCGATCGATTTCGAGCAGACGCATCATCGCGGGGGTCCACTCCGCTTCCATCTTTCGTCTGAGCGCATCGAAGGCCGGTTCCGACGCGCCATACATGATGCGAGGGCCGGGTTGTTCAGGTTCTTTCGCCGGCGGCGTCGGCATGAGCGCCTTGATTAGCTGATGCCCAAATCCGGCGACCTCGTCGCGGACCATGTAGCACCGGATCATCCCGTCGGGGAGACGCGGCTGGAACGGCTGATCGATCATGCATCCGGCCCCGGCGAAGTATTGTTCGCATCGCATCATGAAGTCGCCGAGCCGCAGATCCTCCTCGAGGCTCCCTCTGCGCGCGTGCAGCACACGCACGATCGTATGCGGTCCGACCTTTGAGGTTTCGTGTGCTGCAAGCTCGACCTTCCACGTTCCGATGCCGCCGTTACCTCGATTCTGTTTCAGCACGCGCGGTTCTGATGCGAGACGCAGCGGCAACTGTTCCTTCAGCTCGTCGAGCGAGCGGTATCTATGGGTGTCCGTACCCCAGCCGAGGTGCCGGGTGCGAAAGAGCACTTCCTTGGTGCCCATCTTGAGGATCACATTGGGATGGGCGCTGACCCAGACTCCCTTCGAGGACACCTCTCGCAGCATTGGGTCCAGCTTTGATCGATCCTTGCCGTCGGAGATGGGATCGACCCAGACGAGGACGCCATCGAGGCGCAGGAGTTGGTCGCGTACCTCATCCACGATCTCGTCCGAGTACACCACGGGTTCGGCGGCGACATTGGCGGCCGCGAGAGCCTCAAACACCGGGCTCAGCCGGTTATTTGTAGGTGTCGCTTTGGCGCGCGCGTCGCGGTCGCCTCGCCATAGAAGTGCTATTCTCCCGATCTGGTCGGTGGCCATTTCTAAACCTCTCGTCTGATCAGTGCCGCATCAGTCATCCTGCACTGAAGGATTCACGAATTGGACTCATTGTGCAGGTGCGACGGTGAAGACGCGAAGTTCCGCCTTCTGCTCGCCTCGGTGAGGTACCGCTACGTAAAGCGTTCCTGTTTCGCGCACGAAGAAGGATGTACGGGCGCCGGGAGCGGTAGTGACGTGGCCGGCGACGTTGTACATCTCGGGGTTGGTCTGGCCAATCACCGTGACGCGGCCTTCGCCGCCGGAGACATAGATCCGCTTATTGTCCGCGTCGTAGAAGAGATCATCGGCGTCGCCGGTGATGTCGAGGGTCGCGATCGTCTTGCCGGTCTCCGTGTCCAATACCAGGAGCTTCGCGGGACGACGGCAACCGATGAACAGGCGGTGATCGGCCTCGTCTAGCGCCATCGGGAAGTTCGCAAAGGCCTCTTTCATAGAAAACTTCTCGATGACTGTCTTCGTCTCCCGGTCAACGACCGCGACGTAACCGGCGTTTGGCACGTTCACGAAGATCCGCTTGCCCTTGGCCTCGAGTTGGAAGGACTCGGGGTGCGCCTCGAGTTTCACGTCTGCGACCTGCTTGCCGGTCTCCGGGTCAATCGCGGCCAACCCACCCTCGCCGTAGCCGACCCAGAAGCGGCGGGAGACCTTGTCGTATCGGACGTTGTCGGCATCATCCTTCAGCTCGACAGTCGCGGTCTGATGCAGCGACGTGCCGTCATATAATCGGCAGGAGCCGTCCTCGTCGTTGGCCACAGCCAGCCGGTTGGATTCAGGGGCGAAGCCGATTCCCTGCGGCGCGCGGAGGTTCCTGATCTGCTTCGTGACCTTGCCCGCAGACAGATCGATCACCTCGACAGTGTCGTTTCCGAGAGCGGAGACAAAGAGCCGTTTACCCTTCGCGTCGAGCCCGAGGTGATCGATGCGGCCCTCGACGCCGTCGAGCGGAATTGTCTGGATTTGAGTCAACAGGTTGGAGCTCTGACCAGTGCCCTGCGCGTAGGTGCCGCCACCGAAGGCGAGCATCATGGCGACAAGGAACAGAAACAACTGTCGCATAAATCTTCCTGAAGGAATTGAAGGCATATGAATTCGAAACCGGAGCTAAATGCTTCTTAGCAGATCGACGATGTTGCGGCGGACCATCTGGACCGCGGGAGTGGCCGCACTCACGAATCCGATAATCGATGAAGCCACTATTTCGTAGAGCGCCACGATGATCGGCATACGAATCGCGCCGAAGGGACCCATGATCTCGCGACCGATGTCGGCGGTCCACAGTAGCGTGTAGGCAGCGAGGCATCCCGCTATTCCACCGATCAACGCGACAGCGAGTGACTCACCAATCAGAAGTCCCAAGATTTTCGCACAGCCGAATCCGATCGCGCGCATCACCGCGACTTCCCGCTGCCGTTCCCGTACCGACATCGCGGAGGTATTCGCGGCCACTAGCGTCATCGTGATCAGAACGATGACGCTGAGGACCTTCGCGACCGTGAACAGCATGTTGAGCGACGACATGAAGCTCGTGATGAAACCGACTTCGCTGTCGGTCATCGTCTCATACGATGAATTCGCGAATGTCTTGTCGACCTCCGCGATGATTGACGGAATCGAGCTGACGCTGTCGGCCTTGATCCAGTAGAAATCAACGTCGTATTCAGGCTGAACGCGATGAGGAAAATGCCGATAAATCTCGACCAGGTAGTCGCGCCGAAAGATGAAGTAATTTTCCGGCGCTTTCGGTCCCAGCACCCCGACGATCTGCGTCGTCACAGGAATCAACTCCTGAATTCCGAGCAGAGAGACTTCGTCGCCGACGCGCCATCGGTAACGCCTCATCAGCTTCGGCGCGACCAGCGCGGCACGCCGACTCTTTCGAAACGCCGCGAGCGCCTCCGGCGCGATCTGCCATTCGGGCCAGATGGTCTCCAGGTCCTGAACGTCAACGTCGATCGTCGGAAAG
>Ga0307372_10012128_pt1 | contig 11371 bp, 12 predicted proteins | sample OX1MG_FD_202533 | JGI IMG/M metagenome (GOLD analysis project Ga0307372, IMG submission 202533) | Soil microbial communities from Risofladan, Vaasa, Finland - OX-1 | ecosystem: Environmental > Terrestrial > Soil > Coastal area > Acid sulfate soil | place: Finland: Risofladan, Vaasa | collected...
ATTCGTCATATGACACCATATAATAATATATAGTGTTATATTTCAAGCAGAAAATGGGGAATCCGGTAAAGCAAACACGGATTCCCGCATTTTAACGACGGTTAGAATCTACTTTCGATTTTCCTGCGGCGGCGCCAGTCCCGTCGATAAATTTGCAAAAAATCAACTTCTTTGTTATCATTGGTCAATCGGATGAGCGGCTACTATCGTTGGTTGGGCCTCCCCATTGAGGCGTCCAGCTACGCGCATTCCATCGATTACGGCCTCCTCCTGATTCACGCCGCCATGCTCCTCATTTTCGTCCTGTGGGGCATCTTTTTCGCCTACCTGCTGGTGCGCTACCGCCAGCGCGACGGCGTGCCGGCCACGCGCGACGACGAGCGGCACGGGTGGGGCAGCCTGATTCCCGATCTCATCGTGATGGCCTTCGAAATAGCGCTCATCGTTTTTTACGCCATCCCGGTCTGGAGCCGCATCAAGGTGGACGAGCCCATGGGCAAGGTCAACACCATCGATATCGTGGCCCAGCAGTTCGCCTGGAACGTCCATTACCCGGGCCCGGACGGCAAGTTCGGCAAAAGCGACCCTAAACTGGTTTCGTTCACCAACCCTATCGGCCTGAATCTTAAAGATCCGGCCGCCAAGGACGACATCGTGTTGTCCGATGAGATACATCTGCCGGTGGACGTGCCCACCTTGTTCAACCTGAGTTCGCTCGACGTTATTCACGATTTCGCCATCGCCGCCTTCCGGGTCAAGCAGGACATCGTGCCGGGAATGATGATTCCCGTATGGGTGACTCCAACGAAGGTTGGAACCTACGAACTGTTTTGCGCCCAGCTCTGCGGGTTCGGACACAGCCTGATGCACGGCCGGGTCATCGTGCAAAGCCAGAAGGATTACCAGGCCTGGCTTAAATCCATGGCGCCGGCGCCCTCCGCGGCCGCGCAGCCGGCCAACAGCGCCAATTCCTTCTAGGACAAAGAATGGACACCTCCCACCACAACCAAAGCTGGCTCAGAAAATACGTTTTCTCCACCGATCATAAGACCATCGGCCTGCAGTACATGTTCACCGCGCTGACCATGCTGCTCATCGGCTTCACTTTCGTGATGGTTATGCGCTGGCAGATCGCCTTTCCGGATTTGCCCATTCCCGTGCTGGGACGCTGGCTGCCCGCGCGGCTGGCGCCCAACGGCGTCATGACGGGCGCTTTCTATAATTCCTTGGGCGCCCTGCACGGCACCATCATGGTCTTCTTCGGCATCGTGCCCCTGGCCGTGGGCGCCTTCGGCAATTATATCGTCCCGCTGCAAATCGGCGCGCCGGACATGGCTTTCCCGCGGCTCAACATGCTTTCTTATTGGCTTTATTTTGCCGCCTCGATCTTTATCCTCTCCTCCTTTTTCCTGCCCGGCGGAGCGGCCCAGTCCGGCTGGACGTCCTATCCGCCGTTGGCGGACTTCAATCCGGGCCAGACGGCGTGGATTCTGGCCATGGTCATCGTCATCACCTCTTCCCTCCTGGGCGCCATCAATTTTTTGACCACCATCATCAACATGCGCGCCCCGGGCATGACGCTCTGGCGCATGCCGATTTTCGTCTGGTCCGAGTTCGTGGCCTCGGTCCTGCTGCTTCTGGCCTTCCCGCCGCTCGAAGCCGGCAGCGTGCTCCAACTCATGGACCGGGTCATGCACACGAGCTTCTTCCTGCCCAAGGAGGTCATGCTTTTCGGTGTCCTATATAAGGGATCAGGCGGGGGGCAGCCGCTTTTGTGGCAGCACTTGTTCTGGTTCCTGGCTCACCCGGAGGTCTACATACTCGTTCTTCCACCCATGGGCATCGTCGCGGAAATCATCGCCAACAACACGCGCCGGCCGCCGCACGGCTACAAGATCATCATCTCCTCGATGCTTTTCATCGGCGCCTTGTCCTTCGTGGTGTGGGCCCACCATATGTTCCTGAGCGGCATGTCCCCCGTGCTGGCCAACTTTTTCCTCGTGACCACGATGATTATCTCGGTCCCCTCGGTGGCCATCCTGACCTGCCTCATCTACAGCCTGCGCGGGGGCTCCATTCGTTTCAACACGCCGATGCTCTACGCCCTGGCCTTTTTGCCCATGTTCGGCATCGGGGGGTTGACCGGCCTGCCGCTGGGCCTGACGCCGACCGACATCTACCTGCATGACACCTACTACGTCATCGGCCATTTTCATTATATCGTCGTCACCGGCTCCATCATCGCCATGTTCGGCGGCCTTTACTTCTGGTTCCCGAAGTTTTTCGGGCGCAAGATGAACGACACGCTGGGCAAAATCCATTTCTGGGGCAGCCTGATTTGCATGAACGGGGTTTTCTTCCCCATGTTCATCACCGGCATGGCGGGCGAGTCCCGCAGGCTCTGGGTGCCCACGGCGCAGGTTCACGACTTGGCCGTGCAGCCTTGGAACGTGGTCGGCTCCATTTCCGCGTGGCTGCTGTTCCTGTTCCAACTGCCTTTCATCTATAATTTCTTCCACAGTTTGTTCTACGGCGAGAAGACCGCGGAGAATCCTTGGCACGCGACCACTCTCGACTGGGCCTGCCCCTCGCCTCCGCCGCACGGCAACTTCGCCGAGCCGGTGCGCGTCTACCGCGGGCCTTATGAATACTCCCTGCCCGGGGCCAAGCACGACTGGCTGCCGCAGAACCTGGAGTCGGAGGCGGCGCTATGACGAGCGAGGCGGCCGTGATGGACGTCCCCCATGTCGGGGCCGGCACCGGCGTCACCAACGCGAAGCTGGGCATTTGGCTGTTCTTGGCCTCCGAGATCATGCTGTTCTCGACGCTTTTTACGACCTACATCATCCTCCGCCTGGGCTCGTCCTCTTGGCCGCGCGGCTGGAACGTGCTCAACGTGCCGATGGGCACGCTCAACACGCTCGTGCTCATCACCTCCAGCGTCACGGTGGTCATGGCCTACGCCAAGGCCGTCGAGCGCAAGCGGGGGCAGTTCCGTCTCTTCATGGGCTTGACCATCGCTCTCGGCGTCGCGTTCTTGATCATCAAGGGCTTTGAGTGGGGCGCGCATTTCAAGGCGGGCGAGTTTCCTTCCAGCAGCATTTTTCTAGCGGCCTATTTTACCATGACCGGGCTTCACGCCCTGCACGTCATCGGCGGGCTCATCACCAACTCAATTCTGCTGGTTTTAAGCGAAAAACAGTGGGACCATCCGCTCTTCGTCGGGCGCGTGGAGGCGGCCGGCCTCTACTGGCACTTCGTGGACATCGTCTGGATATTCCTGTTCCCGGCCCTTTATCTGCTATGACCGCCGAAACGCCGCACGCCGCCGCCGGGCACGGGGGACACGCGGCCCCCAACGTCAAGCTCTACATGCTGATTTTCGGCGCCCTGGCCTTCTTGACGCTTTTGACGGTGCTGATTTCCTACATCCACCTGCCGCCGGGGCCGGCCATCGCCGCGGCCATCAGCATCGCCGTCATCAAGTCCTCGCTGGTGGTGCTTTTCTTCATGCATTTGATTAACGAGCGTCCGATTATTTACGGCATTTTGGCCGTGGTGGCGTTTTTCGTGCTCTTTCTCTACCTCGGACCCATGGCGGACACCATCGCCACTTCCGGCCGCCGGCCGGCTCAGTCCGTGCCCACGGCGGTGGAGGCCGCGCGGTAGAACGGGCGGACTTTATATGTCGTTGAGAGCCTTCCACATCGTTTTCATCGCGGCCTCTTCCGGCGTGATGGCTTTTCTTCTGTATTGGGCCTCGCGCGGCGTGGGCGGGGCGCACCCGGGCCTTGAATTGTGCGCCCAATTGGGGCTGGTCGCGGCCTTGGTCTATCTGATTTGGTTCATCCGCAAGTACAAGACATTGGCATGAAAGAACTTTCTTTCCGTCTCCTCCGTTCCCTTCCGTTTTTTCCCGTCCTTTTCCTCCCCGCGACGGCTTGGCCCTGCGCCGTCTGCTTCGGCGGCAAGGGGATGCCCATGGGATTCTACCGAGGCTTTTTCATCGCGGCCATCGTCACTTTGGCGGTTACCTTCGGCCTCATCGGCGCCATCATCCGGACCGTTTTGAAGATCGAGAAGCACCGGGCAGCCCACTCATGAAGGCCGCCCATCGCCTGGCCCAAGCCACCGCCGCCGTCGCCTTTTTGCTCATCATCGCGGGAGCGCTGGTCACCTCGACCGGGTCGAGCCTGGCCATCCCCGATTGGCCGCTGGCCTACGGGCGCCTCATCCCTCCGATGCACGGCGGCATTCCTTTCGAGTGGGGGCACCGCGTGATGGCCGGCATCGTGACGCTGCTGACTTTCTTTCTGGCGGGGCTCATCTGGCGCGTGGAAAAACGCGGGCGGGTGAGGCTTTTGGCCGCGGCGGCGGCCGGCGGCATTGTCGTCCAGGCGATTTTTGGCGGGATGACGGTTCTGCTGCGTCTGCCGCCGGAACTTTCCATCGCGCACGCGTGCCTTGGCCCCATCGTATTCTGCCTCCTGGTTTCGCTGGCGCAGACGACTTCGGTTTGGTACGCCGAGTCCGCCACGGTCATCGCGACGCCGTCTTCCGCCGCGCTAAAGAAAACGGGCTGGATTTTTTCCGGCGTCGTCTTCCTGCAGATTCTGTGGGGCGCCGTCATCCGGCACATGGGCCGGGCCGTCGGCCTGCACATCCTCTGGGCCTTCGTCGTCCTGGGCGTGACGGTATTCGCGCTGGCTAAGAGCTACCGCCCGGTCAAGATTCCCCAGCTCTCCCGGCCCGCGCTCCTTCTAATGCACTTGGTTTCCCTGCAGTTCATTCTGGGCTTCATCTCCCTTAAGATTCTTTTTTCCTCCACCTTCAATCCGGGCTTCGGAGCCGCGGCGGCCTTGACCGCGGCGCATGTCGCGGTGGGGGATTTGATTCTGGCGACGACGGTCATCTGGCTCTTAAGGGCGTACAAAACAAGATGAAAGCCTATCTTGAGCTCGCCAAGCCGCGCATCGCGGTGCTGGTCATGGCGACCGCCGCGGCGGGCTACTTCCTGGCGGGCGGGCACGGGCATCCTTGGATTTTTATAGGGCTCGTCATCGGCGTCGGGCTGGCCGCGGCCGCGGCCGGGGCGGGCAACCAGCGCTTGGAGCGGCGCCAGGACGCCTTGATGAAAAGGACTTCGCGGCGGCCTCTTCCCTCGGGAAGGCTCGGCGAGACGCAGGCGGCGACGGCCGCCGCGTTGCTGGGGGCTTCCGGCCTGCTCATCCTGCTTTTGAGCGCGGGCGTGGTGCCGGCTCTTTTGACCGCCTTGACTCTTTTTCTCTATCTCGCGGCTTACACGCCGCTCAAGCGCGTGACGCCGCACAGCACGTGGCTGGGCGCGGCCGCGGGCGCGGCGCCGCCGCTCATCGGATGGGCCGCGGCCTCCGGCGGCGCGCTGCCCTTCCAGGCCTGGGTTCTTTTCATGATCCAGTTCCTGTGGCAGATTCCCCACTTCCTGGCCCTGTTCTGGATGTACCGCGAGGATTACAGGAATGCCGGCTTCAAGGTCGTCACGGTCGTGGATCCCACCGGCGGGCTGACGGCCTTCCAGATCGCGATGCACACCTTCACCGTGCTGCTGGCCAGCCTCATGCCCCTGTTCTGCGGCATGGCGGGCATCGACTACGGCATAGGCGCCCTGATTTTAAGCGCGCTCTATTTGGCGCTCGGCATGCGAGCGAGCTGGACGCTGGCCGCGGGCGACACGCGCCGGCTTTTTTTAGCGTCGCTGGCGTATCTGCCCTTACTCTTCGGGATGCTGTGGCTGGGAGGAGCCTAGAACTATGCGGACAAGACATCTTTTTATTTTAGCGGCGGCCGCGTGCGCCTTGGCCGCCTGCCAGAAACAAAAACCCATGACCCAGGCGCAGGCCGGCGAGACCTACTTCAACGCTTTGGGCTGCAAGAGCTGCCACCAGATCGGCAATTCCGGGGGGACTTACGGCCCCAACCTGACCTACGTCGGCTTTCGCAAGTCGCCGCAGTGGCTCGACTTGTGGCTGAAGGATCCCCATGCCTGGCGCGACAAGACCGTCATGCCCAACTTCCATCTTTCGGACGAGATGCGCGCGGCCCTGGTGGCCTACCTTTCGCAGCAAAATGGTCAGGCGTGGACCAAGGCCGACAAGCCGTGGAACGCCGCGGACTTGAAGGATGACCCCATCAAGCGCGGAGCGATGATCTTCAATAAAGTGGGCTGCGTCGCCTGCCACGGCGTCGGCGGCGTCGGCGGATACCCCAACAACAACGTGATCGGCGGCCTCATTCCTTCTTTGACCAAGGTGGCCGAGGGCTACAGCAAGCAGGAACTCATCCATAAAATCCACGACGGCGTTATTCCGACGCCCATGGATCCGGGCCAGCCGGCGCCCATGATTCACATGCCGCCCTGGGGGCAGGTGCTGAACTCCGAAGAAGTCACGGACGTCGCCGACTACCTCATTTCCCTCGACCCGGGCGCGCAGAGCGGCTCCGGCGGCGCGGGCGGCTTCTAACTGCGCGTTTTCCGGCCGTAAAAAACCCGGCGCCGATTCCTCGACGCCGGGGATAAGCGAAAAACGGCCGCTCGCTTTTAGTGCGCTTCGATCGTCTTCACCTTTCTTACTTTTTCGACGATAACGGCCTGAAGCCCGCTGCGCTCGGCCATTTTCCCCGTCACCTCCACCGTCTCCGCCGCCATTTTGCGGACTTGCTGATAAGCTTTGGTGTCTCCCGAGAGGAGATAGGCGCGGCCGTCCGCCGTCAGAAGACCGGCGGGCGCTCCCTTCTTGAGGCAGGCCCTGGCGCACATGGCGTGGTTCTTGCCGTGGGCGTCCTTGGCCATGTAGCAGTTGAGGTCCAGGACTTCGCCTTTCAGGTTCACCGTGGACGACGCGGGCGTCATAGCGTCCTGCGCGGCGCGGGCGGCGATTGCGGATCCGAGGGTTCCGGCCAGGACGGCCAGGATTGCGGCTAGCGACAATTTTCTCATGTTCGTGCCTCCTTAAGACTTTCCGATTTTACCAAATTGTGAATTAGAGGGAGCGTGAGAGCCATTCTTTGCGCCGACCTCTAAAAAAATCGCCAGAGGAGGATCCATGGCGCGCGTGTTTCGTTCGAGCCATTGCTCCAGCTTCGTCGCCCGCCTATTCCATTCCAGCTTGGCCGATCCATCAGGCAGGGCATCGGCCAAGCGGCGATAGAAGAAAAACGCGCGGGCGTTGAGCGTCGGATCGAAAATCGGGGCGCCGGCCGCGGTTAATCCGAAAGAAGCCGGTTCGTCGCGGAGCGCTCCGGTTTTTGGGTTGGCCAGGTTTTTTGCCGTCGCCCGGGCCAAAGCCAGAGCGCGCGCCATATCCTCGGGGCGGCGTTCGGCGGAATAGCCGGCCAGAAAGGCTAGGCCGAGCTCCGTCTGATCCGGCAGGAAGCAGGATAAACCGTCCTTGTTCGAGAGATCATGCCGAACGCAGCCGTCTTCGATTCCTTCGTTCCACCAGCGGTCGAGCGTCTTTTCGGCTTGGCGCGTTGCCGCGGCGCCGGCGATGGGGCGATTGTCCAAAACGGCCCGGGCCATGAGCCCGTTGGCCGCGGCGAAAAGGCGGCCGTCGACGCGGGGAAGGCCGAGCGCGCGGCGGCGCTTGTCGGGCAGCGAAAAATAGTAGCCGCCTTCAAGCAGGAGGCCGTTGGGTTCTTCGAGATCGGCGGCCTGGCTCGCGGCGTAGCCGCCCGCGGGAACGGCGAGAAATTCATCCACGTAGGCCGCGGTTCGAGCGGCCGCCCGAGGATTTAGATGAGCCAGGGCCGCTAGGGCCCAGGCTTGTTCCGATAAGCGCTTTCCTGTGGCGGGGTGGTCCCATCCCGGACCGCGGGCATAACGGTAGAATCCGCCCCACTCTGGGTCTTCCAATTGGAGCGCGGCCCGCGCCCCTTGCCGGGTCAATTCTTGGGCCCACGGAGAAGGTATTTGCTCCAGAAGGCGAATCCTTTCGAAAAACGGAAAAATCGGCGCGTGGCCGGAGCCTTCCGCCGCCGGGTTCCAGACCGCGGTTAAGCGCCGCTGGAGCGCTGCAATATCCGGCGGAAATTGGGGGTCTCGCGGGTCTTGCCCACCTTCCGCTTCCATGTTTTTTCGGGCCCAGCGCGCGGCGGCTTGCGGGCGTTTTTGATAAGCAGAGAGAATTTCGGAAGACCAGCCGCGGAACAGCTCCGGAGTCATGGCGGAGCCCTCGGCGAGCAAAGCGCCCGACGGCAGGAGAATATCGAGCGCGGGCCAGGCGCGCGGCGGGTAGCGCAGCAGCAGATCCGGGCGCTGGTCCGCGTCGATGCGGACGGGAATGAGGCGCTTTTGGATGAAGGCCGCGGCGCCCGGGTCGGCGTAGAGAATCTGGTCGGTTAAGGTGGACGCATGCGACCACCGGGACGAGATATCGAGAAAAATCAACCGTCCTGACTTTTTGGCTTGAACGAAAACTTTCGGGCTCCACTTCTCCCAGGGGACGAGGTCGGGCTTCAAGCGTTCCATTCGGGGAGCGTTTTGCGCCGACAAGCCTAATCCATAGAACAGCGAGGGCAGGTTTCCCGAACTGAAAGCCAAGTAAGCGGCGGCCAAGCCCATGGCGAATAGGAAGGCCCCCAAGATCATCATGACCCGCCGGTGAACATCCTTTGGGTCGGCCATAATCAGTTCCCGCGCCGGGACAGCAGACTCTCTAGTTCCCGCGCGTCGTGGACGGGCGCTTGGCAGGAGAAATTTTCGCAGAGATAGGCGGCCGCCCGATTCTTCGAGACGTAGGGCTCAAGCCAGGGTAGGACGGCGCGAAGCTTCTCAAAATCGGCGCCGGCCGCCTCGACGACCAGGGTCGAGGGCAGGAACCGCCGGCGCAGGAGCCGGCTCATCTCGCGAAATTCTTGGGACTGCGCGGGACCGGAGAGGATGATTTGGTTGTTTGGCTTCAGCCGGCGCCCTACGGCGGCCAGCATCACGGGCAAAGACAACGGATGCGCGCGCATCCGTTGGGAAAAGGCCCGAAACACGGCGTCGGCAGTCTCCAGAAATTCCATGCGGCCGGTAAATTCGTGAAGTCTTAACGCGTTGAGCGCCGAGACGGAGCTGGCGCATGGCTCGACGTTGTCCGCGTCCTCGAGCACGCGAAAGAGCAGGTCGGAACCGCCGTCTGCGGCCAGATAAAAGCCGCCGGGCTCGGCCCAGAAGTTCTTTTTTTGTTCCCCGAAGAGGCGCAGTGCCCATTGCAGCCACTCTGCGGCGTTGCTCGCGGCGAAAAGATCCAAAAGCCCCTGGATGAGGAAGGCATAGTCGTCCGAGGTGGCGCGGATGGCGCGCTCGCCGCCGGCCCAGCGGCGGTAAAGGACGCCTTCATGGCCGAGATTCTCGCGGACAAAGGTCGCGGCCGCCGCGGCCGCCGCAAGATAGTTTTCGTCCTCCAATATGCGGCCGGCCTGCGCCAGGGCGGATATCGCCAGCCCGTTCCAGGACGTCACGATCTTTTCGTCCCGCGCGGGCCGGGGCCGCTTTTGGCGGAGGGCGAGAATCTTGGCCTTGGCTTGGGCGAGTTGCGAGGCTGGGATTTTATGGCCGGACGTTTCGTAAAGCACGTTCTTGTCGCGCAGCTCGCCGTGCGGATCGGAAACGGCGTTGCCTTGCGCCTCGACGCCGTAGTAGGCGCAAAAAGCGTCCGCGTCCGGGCCCAAGACGGCGCGGAGCTCTTGTTCGGTCCAGAGATAAAAGGCGCCCTCTTCCTTGGCTTCGGCATCGGCGACCGGCAGGCTGTCGGCGTCTTCCGCGCAGAAAAATCCGCCGTCCGGGTGCCTCATGTCGCGGAGAAGATAATCCAAAACGGAGCGAGTGGTTCGCTCGAAGCGAGCTTCGCCGGTGATTTGAAACGCTTCCAGGTAATTGACCGCCAGTTGGGCGTTGTCGTAGAGCATCTTCTCGAAATGGGGGACGCGCCAGAGTCCGTCGGTCGAGTAGCGATGGAATCCTCCGCCCAGATGGTCGAACACGCCGCCCTGGGCCATGCGGCGCAGACTTAGAAGAGCCATGTCCAGCGCCTTCTTGTCGCCGGTCAGGGCCCAGTAGCGGAAGAGGAAGTGCTGGTTGACCGGAAGGGGAAATTTCGGCGCGCCGCCGAAGCCGCCGTTCTCCGCGTCGAACGAGGATTCATAGGCGCCAAACGCCTCCTGGAGTGGGGGCATGTCCGGCAAATCTCCATCGGCGGAGGCGACTGGCGCGGCGGCGGTCCGCAAGGCTTCGGTGAGGCGGGCCGCGTCCTGCCGAAGGGCTGCGTCGTCTGTTTTCCACAGCGCGGCGATTTCCTCCAGCAAACCGGGAAACCCCGGCATATGCCAGCGCGGCTCGGGCGGAAAGTAGGTGCCCCCGAAAAAGGGCTTGAGCTCGGGGGTCAAAAAAACGCTCAACGGCCAGCCGCCCTGCCCGGTCATCGCCTGCACGGCCGACATGTAGACGCGGTCGATATCCGGCCGCTCCTCACGGTCGAGCTTGATGGAAATGAAATGGTCGTTGAGGATTTTCGCGGTTTCCAGATTCTCGAAGCTTTCCTTCTCCATGACGTGGCACCAATGGCAGGTGGAATAGCCGATGGACAGGAAAATGGGCTTGTTGTCCCGCTTGGCCGCGGCGAAAGCTTCGTCGCCCCAGGGGCGCCAGTCCACGGGATTGTGGGCGTGCTGGAGGAGGTAGGGACTTTTCTCTGAAATCAGGCGGTTGGGCATCGCAATCGAAGCTTGGGGCGGCGCTTTGAAGAAGTATTGTACAATCATCAGCGAGCGGCGCACAAAGCCGGGGTAGCTCAACGGTAGAGCAATCGCTTCGTAATCGGACGGCCCGGCTTCTCATCATTCCAAAAATTTCCCGTCTGAAACCCGATTTATCGACGAGAAATCAGAAAAATAACCGCGAGCGCCAAGTTGTGCCGAGTAGTGCCAAAAGTGGTGATTTTAGACCCGCGATGGACACTTTTTGGACACTTTTCCGCCCTCGATTTTTACTGAAATGGAACTCTTTTGGAGTCTCAAGCGTATAGAACGCCTGTAACTGCTACGGGTAGAAGAAAAAATAGGCCGAATCCAGTAGCACATTGGAACTCCCAGGGCCACGCAGGCTCAAAGCGTGGTGATCAGGAGCCAGCGAGGAAACCCGCGCCACAAGCGTCGCCGTATCCCAGACTTCCCAAGTAAACTTTTAGGGCGTGAATTACAGGTTATGCGAGAAATTTGTATAGGGTGAGGGGCTCCCCGTCTGTCCGACCACCGTGGACCTGATTTAAGGTAGCCGTTGTCGTTCGAAGAGAGGAAGATATCCGTCGTCGGCCGTTCCTCTTTTCTTTTTGCTTCTTTTTCTTTTCTGTGA
>Ga0307372_10012129_pt1 | contig 11371 bp, 6 predicted proteins | sample OX1MG_FD_202533 | JGI IMG/M metagenome (GOLD analysis project Ga0307372, IMG submission 202533) | Soil microbial communities from Risofladan, Vaasa, Finland - OX-1 | ecosystem: Environmental > Terrestrial > Soil > Coastal area > Acid sulfate soil | place: Finland: Risofladan, Vaasa | collected...
GCCGCCGGGCTCATTATTTTTGACGATGAAGTGCGCAGCTACATTCGCCCATCGACGCGCTTCGGCCAGCTTCATCGGCTGCTCGCCGGACTGGAACACGCCGAACCTCGCGCGCGCACCGATTACGCCAAGCCGCTCAATCATTTTCAGCAATTTCTGCGCCGCCGCGGAATTGCGGTGGTACTTTCCGACTTTTTCGAGCCTGCCGAAAGCGTGGTCCGCACCATCGAGCCGTTGCGTTTTCACGGCAACGAAGTGGTCCTTTTCCACATTCTAGATCCGCGCGAAATCGAGCCGAAGCTCGGCGAGCCGGTGATCCTGATCGATTCCGAAACGAGCCAGCGCATGGAAGTCACGCCGGAATACGCGCACGCGGAATATCCGCAAAAGATTGCCGCGCACATCGAAGAGCTGCGCACACGCGCTCGTAGTTCTGGCATCGATTATTTCTTATTGCGCACCGATCGCCCGCTGGATAGCGCGCTCGCCGAATATCTCACGATCCGGCAGGAGCGCAACTGATGGGATTCCTCGCGCCATGGTTTTTTGCCGGCGCCGCGGCCTTGGCCGTACCGCTTTACCTGCATCTGCTGCGCCGCCATACATCTACGCCTCAGCCATTCAGCTCGCTCATGTTTTTCGAGCCGCGCACGCAAAGCTCGATTCGCCACCGCCGGCTTCGCTATTTGCTGCTGCTGGCCTTGCGTGTTGCGCTGCTCACACTGCTGGTGTTCGCGTTCGCCGATCCTTTTATCAATCGGCCGGCGGCCAGCGTCACCGCGAACAAGCTCATGGCTATCGTCGTCGACAATTCGTTCAGCATGCGTGCCGGGTCGCGCCTCGCTGACGCCAAGCGGGACGGCCTGTCCGTGCTGGCATCGCGCGCGCCCACCGAACGCGCGCAGGTTTTCGCGCTGGGTTCGGGCCTCGAAGCCATGTCGCAGCCCACCGACGATTCCCGCGCGCTGCATGCCGCTATCGAGGCGATCCAACCCACTGATTCACGCGGCAATTTCGGCGAACTCTCTCGCGGCCTGCGCTCGTTCAGCAACAGCGTTTCGGGCCCCATCGATCTTCATTTCTTCAGCGACATGCAGAAATCGGACATGCCTGCGAACTTCTCGGACCTTGCGCTTCCGGCGAAAGTCTCGCTCACGCTGCATCCGGTGGTGACATCCGCGGTCGCGAACTGGGCCGTCGAAAGCGTCAACGCGCCCGGCCAAGTGTGGGACGTGAAAAAGGCGCGCGTGCAAGCGGTGATCGCCGGATACGAAACTCCTGCAGCGACGCGCACGGCATCGCTTGTCGTCAACAGCAAAGTAATCGCCACGCAGAAGGTCCAAGTGCCCGCGAACGGACGCGCTGCCGTAGAATTCAATTCGCTCAACGTACCTTACGGCTTCAGCCGTTGTGCTGTGCGCATCGATTCCGACGATGCTCTTCCCGCTGACGACATTAGCTACTTTGCCGTCGAGCGCTCCGATCCGCAGAAAGTTTTGTTTCTACACCAGGCTTCTGACACGCGCTCGCCCATTTACTTTGGCGATGCGCTCGCTGCATCGGCCGAGTCCGCCTTCACTATGCAAAGTGTCGCTGCGGGACAGGCCGCCAGCGTCGAGCCTTCGAAATACGCCTTCGTGGTTCTATCGGATGTGACTTCCCTGCCTTCGTCGTTTGATAACGATCTGGAGCGATATGTTCGCGGGGGTGGTGGCGTCCTGATCGCTGCCGGCACCAACATCGGCCGCGCGTCGCGAATTCCGCTCTTCGGAGCGAGTATTCTGAACGCCCAATACTATTCGAACGGCCCCGGCGGCTTCCTCACTGTCGGCGACACCGATCCGTCGCATCCCTCGATTGCCAAAGCGGATCGCTGGTCGGACGTAAAATTTTATTACGCCGTGAAAGTGGATGACGCGGGATCGCAGGTGGCTGCGCGCCTCACCGATGGCACCCCGTTGCTCCTCGACAAAAAAATCGGCGAAGGCCGCGTGCTGCTGCTCGCTTCCGGGCTCGACAATCTGACAAACGATTTCCCGCTGCATCCCGACTTCGTGCCATTCGTGGAGCAAACGGCGTTCTACCTTTCCGGCTCGGAGCGGCCCGGCGGCTCGCGCGTGGTCGGTTCGTACCTGCAACTGCGCGCTGCCAAGGAACGCGCCGTCAGCGTGGAAGTGGTCGATCCCGCGGGGCGCCGGCCGCTTTCCCTGCAGGAAGCGACCACCGCGCAAACGTATCAATTGAACGATGCCGGATTCTACGAACTCCGTCTCGCTGATGGCCGGCAGGACGTTGTCGGCGTCAACGCCGACCGCCGCGAGTCCGATCTGGCCGTCATGTCGCCGGACGCGCTTTCGCTATGGGCCGGTAAGCTGAATGGCCTCAATGCATCGACGTCGGAGCAAGCGGTGGCTGGGACATCCGCTTCGACGCCGCAAAAATTCAGTCAACAATCGCTCTGGTGGTACGTTATGCTGTTTGTGCTGTTGACGGCGGTCGTCGAATCCTGGGTTGCCAACCTTCACCTGGGAGTCCGGCGGGAGGAATGATGAGCGCGCGCGACCAGCTCAACTCCTATATCGGGCGAATCGAACGCCGTCTGCGCATTGGCGCCGCGCTTCGTGGAGCTGCGATTCTGGCGTCTGCGGCACTGGTCGCCACTGTAGTTCTCGTCCTCATCGCCAACGCCTTCGCGTTCGTTTCCTGGAGCATCATCAGCGCGCGATTTGTTCTCTTCGTTGCGCTGATCTACGCCGCGAGCTTCGGCCTGGCAATTCCTCTGCTTCGCCTGAACCGCCGGCGCGCCGCCGCGAAAGCAGAAACGGCGTTCCCCGATTTCAAGCAACGCCTAGTCACATTTGCTGAACGCGACGCCTCACGCGAGCCGTTCATTGAGCTTCTGGCCGCAGACACGCTGAATCTGGCGAGCGCGTCCGAGCCGAAGCGCCTGGTCACCAACAGCGCACTGCTCGCTTCGTGCGGCTTCGGCCTTGCTGCACTCGCAGTGCTGGCTTGGTTGATCGCCGCAGCACCCGGATATATGGGTTACGGCGCGGCGCTGCTGTGGCGAGGATCGGGTGCAAACCTCGTGCCCTTCTACAGCATTAAAGTCACTCCCGGCAACGCATCCGTCCGCCGCAATTCCGATGAGCTGGTGACCGCGCAAACGGTCGGCTTCGAACCAGCGCAAGTTCAGCTTTTCGCGCGCTACGACACAGCTTCTAAGTGGAACAAGCTTTCCATGCTTCCGCAGCCAGGAGGCTCGGGTTTCCAGTTCACATTTGCAGGCCTTCCCGATGGCGTCGAATACTACGTCCGAGCCGGCTCGGTCGAATCTCGCCATTTCAAAATTCGCGTGGTAGACCTGCCCGGCGTAAAAGCAATCCGTGTCACCTACGAGTATCCTTCGTGGACCGGCATGAAACCCGCCGTTGATCCGCACGGCGGCGATCTGCGCGCCATCGAGGGCACCACCGCCGACCTGGAAATCCGCACCGACCGCCCGCTGCAGAATGGTGTGCTGATTCTCGACAACGGCCAGCAGATTCAGCTTTCCGGAGGCGAGGGAAATCTGTATCACGGTGCAATCACCATGCACAAAAACGGCGCGTACCACATAGCGTCTCTCGATCAAGGCCGTCCCGTGCGTCTGTCGGAGGATTTTTTCATCGAGGCCAATAAAGCGAATCCACCCGATGTCGCGATCGTGCGCCCCGCGCGCGACTATCGCGCCAGCCCGATTGAGGAAGTCACCATCGGCATCCGCGCCAACGATCAGTTTGGCCTCGATCATCTGGCGTTGCATTATTCCGTGAATGGCGGCGCCGAACAAACGGTCGACTTGCTCGGCCACAAGGGCGTGAAACAGGCCGATGGCTCTACCACCATCGCTCTCGAGAACTTGAAGCTTGTTCCCGGCGACATTATCAGCTATTACGCCACGGCCAAAGACGCGCGCACTGACGCGCACACGGACATTCAGTTCGTGCAGGTCGATCCCTTTGAACGCGAATTCTCGCAATCGCAGCAGGCCGGCGGAGGCGGTGGCGGCGGCATGGGCAATCAGAACGACATTTCCGACCGCGAAAAGGAAATCATCGCCGAAACGTGGAAACAGGCCGGCGAAAAAGATCCGTCGCAGGAAGCCGCTGATGAAACTGGCGAATTCCTCTCGGAAGTGCAATCGAAATTACGCGACCAGGCGATTGCATTGGCTGGGCGCCTCGGCCTGCGCGATCTAAATCAGCAGAACCAAACCTTCGGCAATTTCCAGAGCGATATGTCCGCCGCAGCGCAAGCGATGAGTCCCGCCGCGGAAAGCTTGCACAAGTTGAAATGGAAGGACGCGCTTCCCAACGAACAAAAGGCTCTCCAGCATTTGCTCCAGGCGGAAGCTACCTTCCGCCAGATTCAAGTCGCCTTCGGCAATGCAGGTGGCGCGGGTGGAGGCGGCGCGGGCCGCGATCTGGCCAGCCTTTTCGATCTCGAGCTCGACACGCAGAAAAATCAGTATGAGACCGAGCAGACCGCTGGCTCTTCCGCCAGCCAGCGTCAGCAAGCGATCGACGATGCTCTCCGCAAGCTCGACGCGCTTGCTCGCCAGCAGCAAGATCTCGTCAATGAGCAGCGCACCAATGGCCAATCGTTTGAGCAGCGCTGGCAGGAGGAAATGCTTCGTCGCAATGCGCAGCAATTGCAGCAGCAGCTTCAACAATTGGCCCAGAACCAGCAGCAGAACGGCGCTTCTTCCGGACAATCTTCTTCTGGCCAGTCTTCGTCGGGTCAACCCGGCAGGCAGCCCAGCCAGTCGGCGCAAGGACAATCGTCACAAGGACAATCTCGGAATTCGGCCGACCCGCGCATCCAGAGCGCAATCAATTCCCTGAGGGAAGCGACTGACGCGCTCAACCGCGCCGCTTCGCAGCAGCAGAGCGCCGCCGATGCCCGCCGCGCCGCCGATCGCCTCCGCGACGCCACCCAAGCGCTCGGCGCGATGCAGAGCCAGCAGGATTCCGGGCGTATCGGCCAAATGGCCAACCAAGCCGATCAGCTGGCGATGGAACAACAGAAACAGGCCAATCAGCTGCGCCGAATTTTGCAGCAAAGCGGCACCAGCCAGTCTCAATCGCAAGAGGGCGAACAAGGTCTGTGGCAGCAGGCGCAGCAGCTTGCGCGCGATCGTCAAAACCTCGCGGATGGCGTCGGCCAGCTCGCACAGCAGATGCGCAGCGCAGCGCGCCAGATGGCTTCCAATCAGCATGCCGCTGCGTCCAAGCTTCGCGACGCGCTCGGCAATCTCGATCAGTCCGATCTTGAAACGCGCCTGCAGCGCAGCGCCGATTGGTTGCGCCGCGGTTACGCCCCCGATCCCAACGCCGAGCCGGACATTGCCACCAATCTCCGGCAGCTCGCGGATAACCTCCGCTCCGCGCAGCAAGCTCTTGGACCGGAACAGACGCCCGGCCAGGGATCAGAAACTGCAATCGATAATGTGGAGCGCCTGCGCGATCAAATGCAGTCGCTCACGCGCGCCTTGGGCGCCCGTGCCGGGAATCGAAACAGAAGCCAAAACGGAAATCAGGCTGGCAGTCAAAATGGAAATAGCAGCGGCGAATCCGGCGAAGGCCCGCAATCCGCGCAGCTCGGCCGGTCTGGCCAATTTGGGCCCGGACAGACCGATCACCAGGGTGGCCGCGTGGGCGGACGCAACGGCATCGTCGATGACGGGTACCGCCAAGGCTACGATCCCGGCGCGTGGCGCGCGGGCAACAACAACAATTGGTACATCGACACCGGAAACAACTCGAGCGCGCCCGGCGCCGCCGTCCATCCCGATACCACCATCACGACCACCGATCCCGAGAGCGATTTCGAACAAACGGTCAACACGCTCAACCAGCTCAACCAAAATGTGCAGAGCGATCCCGAAGTCGCCCGCCAAGTGAAGCAGCTCGAAGCTGAAATGCAGCGGCTCGATCCGCGGCGCTTCCCCGGCAATCCCGCTTTGCTCGAACAGCTCCACAATCAGGTGCTATCGGACGTCGATAATCTGGAACTGCAGTTGCGCCGCAAATCCGACGATCAGCAGTCGCAAATCCGTGCCAGCGCGCCGATGACTGTCCCCGCCGGCTACCAGGACGCCGTCGCCGACTACTTCCGCCGCCTCAGCGACACCTCGGGTTCATCGTCACATCAGTGATCCTAAACTCTTCGTAATTGACGCTCGCAATCGTGAGCGGAATTGCACACGACCCCGCCCCATTGACACCAGTGCCCGTAACCAGATAAGAGACCAACCGCGCGAAGGAGTCCAGACAGAAAGGAGTGCATTAAATCTCATGAAATACATCAATAGCGAGATGCTCAAGCAGAACGGGCCCTGTGAGGTTACCTTCACCTTGCACAGCGAGAAGGTAAATACAATTCGATACAAGTCAACGCTATATGAAACTGCCAAGAATCAGACTCGGCAGTTCGACCTCTACGTTCCTCGCGAGGTGGTCCTGGACGATTCAATACCCGAAGAACTCGTTCTTCAGATCGGGATTCGATAGAATCTGGCCAATCCCGAGACTCCAACAGTCATGCTCGAAACCGAGGGTGCCTTTTTTCTGGTGGAACGGCCGGCGTTCGAAGCGTGCTGCAGGCCAATAGCACCGATTTCGATGGCCGCCTAAGTGTTCATACTGCGGCCATAGTCGCTTGCACCGAAGCGAACTTGCGTGATACACCGTGTGCGCACTAAGTCCTGCGGACTGGAGCGGCCATGAGTTCTTCAAGAGAAGCGGCGAGCAGCGCACAAATGGCGAGCCCGGCGGCGGGCACTGCCGTTGAACATGCCGTAGCGCAAGCTAGCGAGTCCTCGCACGATTACCGCAAAGGCGAATCGCGCATCCGGCGCTGGCAAATCGGTGACGTCAAAGTCACGAGTATCATGGAATCGGCCGAACCGATATCCTGGTCGCCCCAATATCCCGAAGATACAGCCGATCACTACAAGAAATATAACTGGCTCGTGCCGCGCTTCGTCACGCCCGAGGGGCGAATCATCTTGGCTGTGCAGGCATTCGTGCTCGAAGCCGCCGGACGCCGCATTGTCGTGGACACCTGCGTGGGCAACGACAAGTCGCGCGAAATTCCGCACTGCACCGGCCTGCAAACAGCTTTTCTGGAAGATATGACTACGGCGGGTTTTCCACCCGAGACGATTGACACCGTCTTTTGTACGCACCTGCATTTCGATCACGTCGGCTGGAACACGCTCCTGGTGGATGGTCGCTGGGCTCCCACCTTCCCAAGCGCGCGATACCTGTTCGCGCGTCGCGAATGGGAGTACTGTCAATTACTCCTGAAAGAGAAAACCGCCGACGTGCGGCATCTCCTCGATTCGGTCCAGCCGATATTCGATGCGGGCCTTGCCGACCTTGTCGATACGAATCATCGCCTCTCGGACGAACTGTGGCTTGAGCCGACACACGGCCACACGCCGGGGCACGTCAGTTTGCACATTTCCTCGCGCGGGCAAGATGCAATCGTTACGGGCGACGTGTTCCACAATCCCATTCAGATCGCCGAGCCGGAAATCGCTTCGATGTTCTGCGTCGACAAGGAAATGTCGCGCAAGACGCGGCGGGAGCTCCTTTCGAAATACGGAAATCGAGTGGCGCGCCTGATCGCGATCCATTTCAACGATCCAGTCGGCTGGATTGATCGTGAGGCCGATCATTGGCGCTATTCCGCCGAGTAGCCTCGCACTCGCAAGCAGGCATGCGCTCACCGATCAGGGATTTTGATCCATCAGCGGCATCCACAACGATACCCACGGTTTGTTCCCCAGCGTGCGCGTCATATGGCCTTTGCCGGTGGTGTTCTCGACCAGCAAAATACTTCCCGGCGTGAGGATAATCTTTTTGCCGCCTGCGATGTCGATCTGTCCGCTGCCGCTGAGCGTGATTAAGTATTGGCGGCGTTTTTCCACATGCCAGCCGATAGAGAAACCTGCTGGTGTGCGGTGGACTTCCTCGCCGGCAACCGGCAACAAGTCCGCCACGCCGTTGGCCCGCGCTGCCACTTGTATGTCCTTCACGTACGCGAGGCCGTCCGGTCCGGTGTAGAGCAGTTGCATCGTGTACGGCTTTCTTGATTGTGCCAGCGCATCGTGCCGCAAAAGCTGCGGCACAACCAGCAGCGCCACCACAATCGCGGCGCCCACAACCGCCGCCGCTCTCTCTAACGCTTTCATAGGATCCTCCTTGAGGCTGCGCGCATGCGCCGGCAGCCGAATCCGGTCGAATGATCCCGCGCGCTCGGAAACTTAGCTTCGCGCGTTAACAATCGAAGCGCCGAAAGTCTACTCCTTCTCGCCGCTCACGGCACGGCCCGCTCGCCGGCGAGGGCATGGGTTGAGCGCGCTGTCACCTTAGGAGGACCGTGCTTTTTGATTCCGCCAACATGGCATTCTGAACGACTGCGTCGCCCTTGCGGTTCATTTCACCGTACGATATCCTCCCCTGCGCTTGAACAGCACCAATTGCGGTTCCGATTAAACCGCAACTAAGCCGAGGGCCAATGAAATTCGCGCGACGATCGTCTTACGCGTTCGCAGTTTTTTGCCTGGCCGCAGCAGTTGGATGGCCGTCACTCAGGGCACAGGCGCCGTTGACACAATCCGCGTCCACGACTGGCCTGCCCGGCTTGGTGAGCAAAGCCCAGTTGAATCCGCCTTTGATCGGACCTCTGCTCGAAATGCGCTTCAGCCCGAACGGCGCAAGTCTCCAGCTCCAGGATGCCTTCGCTGCCTACGTGATCGGCACGAACCCAGTGGCGATGCAACTGAATGTGTCTGCGCGCCAGCTACTGCCTATCCGTTTCTCGTCGAATTCTCAAGAGCTAGTAGCCGCGAGCCGGAACTTACAACTGGCGCGTTTCAAGCTCGGTGCCGACGCGCCACCCGAGCAAAAAACCTTGGGCAGAGGCGGAAAATGTTACGCGGCGGCCCTCTCGAACGATGGGGAGCTCTACGCATGCCTTGACGCCAATTCGGAATTGCGCGTTTTTCACACCCGCACGGGTGAGCAAATCTTCAAAAAGACGATCGGCGAACAGGAAGGCCCTGCGTTTCCGACTCCCGCTCCTTATCACATGGGTCTGGCGCGCTCTGAACCTTTCGGCTACTTCATGACCACGGACTACGTGCCGCCGGAAGCCCTCACCGCTGCCATGCTGAATTTTTCCGTCGACGGCCGTTATCTCATCGCGCGCAGCAAGTTTTTCCAGCAACCCGCGGAGCTGATTGACCTGAAAGCAAAAAAAAATGATCGGGATACCAAAACCTCTCCGGACCGCCGCCGATACCGGCACGGTGACATTTGTCGCTTCCGATCGCGTGGTGGCTACTACACCGGGAAGCAAAAGTGGACCGGAGTTGCTGTCCTTTCCCTCCGGTGAAGCGGTGGGGAAACTCGATTTCATCGGTTTTCTGAGTGCAACGCAAAATCCACGCTACGTGATTGAAGTTCCGCTGGGGATAAGCGGTGCAAGATTAGTCGACCTGCAAACGGACAAATCCGTCGCGCAGATCTCCACGAGCGGCAACGCCGTGAGCGGACAGTTGCTCGCATCCTATTCCCAAGACGGGGTGCTGACTCTCGAGCGGATCGGAGAGAGCAAGCCACTTGTGCGCGTGCGAATTCCGGTTTCTCCTTTGCCTGTGCTGAAAACCGTAGCGGTTTCTCCCGCGCTTGACACGATTGCGCTGGCGACTGGCGGGGACGCAGCGATGTACAGCGTCACAACTGGAAAGCGCATAGCACCCGTTCCGGGTCTCAGCGGCGCCTGGTTCCCGAACGACCAGACCTGCTACGTTCGAGCGCGAGCCTTCGGTCTGGGCCCGTCGGCACTCGAGAGTGTCGATTTGAAGAGCGGAGCGATCGCGAATCTCGCTACACTCCATGAAGGTCCCTATCAAAATGAGATCATTTCTTCCGGCTACGATTCGCGCGGCAACCGCACGAGCGTGACTGACGCGATGGGGCATGTAACCACATTCACTTACGACCTGGGCAACCGCCTTACGCAGATCGCATACCCTGACAATTCGACAGTGATCTTCGGATATGACTATCGCGGCCGGCGCACCTCGATGACCGACCAGAATGGCAAAACGACCACCTATACTTACGACGATGCTGACCGGCTGACGAGCGTTACCGACGCGGCCGGAAACGTCACGCAGTATGGCTACGATACCGAAAACAACCTGACCAGCATCACGGACGCGAATGGGCACACGACCAATTTCCAGTACGACGCTTACGGGCACGTGACGCAGACTACATTCCCGTCGAATTACTTCGAGACCTACTCCTACGATGCGGACAACAACCTGACGAGCAAGACCGATCGGAACGGAAACACGATCCAGTATGTATACGATGCGCTGGACCGGCTGACCCAGAAGAATTACCCCGATTCGACGAGCGCCGATTACACATACGATCTGGTCGGCAAGGTTTTGCAGGTGAACGATCCTACGGGAACTTACGCCTCCGCCTACGACAACATGGGTCGGCTGATCGGAACCACGACCACGTACTCCTTCCTGCCGAATGCGCCGTTCGCAAATTCGTATACTTACGACGCCGACTCGAATCGCACCGGCTACGCCGCGCCGGACGGCAGCACGAACACCTACACGTACGATACCCTGAACCGGCTGACCGCGCTGGCCAATTCCTGGGCGGGCTCGTTCGGCTTCAGCTACGATTCGCTAAGCCGCCGGACACAGATGACGCGTCCGAATGGAATCTCCACCAATTACACGTACGATTCGCTCTCACGGTTGCTCAGCGTCTTGCATCAGGCGGGTGGAAGTACCATTGACGGGGCCGTATACACGTTGGATGCTGCGGGGAACCGCTCGGCGAAAACAGACGACCTGGCGGGAGTAACGTCCGGCTATACGTACGACAAGATTTACGAGCTGACGCAGGTGTTGCAGGGGGCGAACACGACCGAGAGCTACAGCTACGATTCGGTGGGCAACCGGCTGAGTTCGCTGAGCTTGTCGCCGTACAACTACAACACGTCGAATCAGCTGACCTCGACTCCAAGCGCCAGCTACGCCTACGACTCGAACGGGAACACGACGGGCAAGACCGATTCGACGGGCACGACGACCTACAGCTGGGACTACGAGAACCGGATGACGAGCGCGACATTGCCGGGCACAGGCGGTACAACCACCTTCAAATACGATCCCTTCGGAAGAAGAATCGAGAAAATCTCGCCGACCACAACCAGTATCTTCGCCTACGACGGCGACAACCTCGTTGAAACAGCGAATGCGAGCGGCGGAGAAGTCGCCAGCTAT
>Ga0307372_10012131_pt1 | contig 11371 bp, 16 predicted proteins | sample OX1MG_FD_202533 | JGI IMG/M metagenome (GOLD analysis project Ga0307372, IMG submission 202533) | Soil microbial communities from Risofladan, Vaasa, Finland - OX-1 | ecosystem: Environmental > Terrestrial > Soil > Coastal area > Acid sulfate soil | place: Finland: Risofladan, Vaasa | collected...
AATCGTTGGGGATCCGTGAGCGCCGACCAAACGTCACCAATTTCGGTTTCGAACCGGCTCTTCATTCGGACAACTCCGTTGCCGTTTAATGACCGCAACGTTCCTTCAATAGTGTGCCCGTGATGAAAGGACATTGATCACCCCTTCGTTTGAGCTTCCGTTGTCAGAACTCGAAGTACGGATGACGAGTTATCACCCCGGCGGAAGGTCCCAGCATTGCTCATCGGCCACCACGGCGAGTCGTTCCGTCGAGCAGTTCTCTCGCAATATCCAAGTGCCCGGCATGCCGCGCTGTCTCTTCGATCATGTGCAACACGACCCAACGAACATTCGAAGGCTCGTATCGCCCGTGCTTCCCAAGTGGCGAAGCGGACAGGGGGGTGGCCGCCAGCACGGCCTCGGACTGCGCACACTGGTCGCGATAAAAAGCAATGACCTCCGACGACGGCTCGTCGGTTGCGAACACCACCGATAGTGGGTCATACGGAGGAGTGTCGTCCGCGACGTCGCCGGACAACTCAGGCTGCTTGCCCGCTACGACGCCTTGGAACCAGTGCCACTCTGCGCCGCCCAGATGTTCGAGCATCCCAGCCGGGGTCCAGCCCGTTGGCACGACCGATTGATGCCAGTCAGCTTCGTCGAGTCCTTCGACGATCGCTAGAACTGCTTCGCGCTGGCCCCGCAGATAGTCCCGCAGCAACTTGTCAGTGGATTCGGAATCGTCTTCGACCACACCCACCCCCTAGTTGGATGACAAGGCTACCGCGGGCTCCGAGATTGTGCTCAGCGACATTCAGGTGCGTCGCACTGTCTTGGTTGGTCGATGTGTCCAAGACTTGACCCGCCAGTCGGAAAATGCTGAAGTCGGTCCTCGCACTCGTGGCAACTGCGCGCTAGATCGAAGTGCGCTTCCGCGCTAGAAAGGATTCCGCGATGTCGTATTCGATCCGTCCCCTGAACGCCTCAACCTGGGATGCATTCGCGGAACTCGTTGAACGAAATGGCGGGGTCTACGGTGGCTGCTGGTGCATTGGTTTCCACCCTGAGTGTGGTCAAAGAGACTTGAACTATCGCGTGGTCAAAGAGGACCGAGTCAGAACCGGACGAGCTCACGCCGCACTCGTGTTCGACGAAGCCGGGTACGCACAGGGCTGGTGCCAGTACGGCAGCCCGGAAGAGCTCTCCAACATCAAGCACAAGCGTGAATATGACAAAGACGCGCCTCCCCTCCCGCAGTGGCGGATTACTTGCATTTTTGTGGACAAGAAGCATCGAAACCAGGGTGTCGCGCGCGCGGCGCTCGCGGGCGCGCTGGAGCAAATTGCTCAATCGGGTGGTGGACTTGTTGAGGCGATTCCAGAGGACACCGTTGGCCGAGCCGCGCAGGGTCGTTTTTTGTTCAGCGCCACCGCCGAACTGTTTGATCAGTTCGGATTCGTCCGCGTTCGCCAGGTGGGCAAGCACGCATGGATCGTCAGCAAGGCCGTCAAATCCAATTGACTTCGCGATTGAAAGTGAAAGCTCCGTGTCTGGAATCGAGCCAGTGCAAGGTTGCAAGACTGTTTCGTCGGGCGTCGGAAACCAGCACGGGCACGAAGGGCCAGTCGACCGCTGACCCGTAACGGGTGGCAACATGGGTCGATGACTTCATCTTGGGGCGTCTCGCCGAAACGGAGCATCGAAGAAGAGTGCGGGCGACGCGGGCGTGCAAATGTGATCACGGGTTGCATCGACATTTTGGAAGGGCGTTTCGTCGACGATGGCCTGCTACTGGCTCTCGCCGGACCCGCAGCTTTGACTGTTCTCGATGGGCGTGAGGGTGGAAGAGAGGGCTATTGGCCGAGGGTATGGGCTGCGCGAGGTCTCTTGCACGCGTGGGACGGAAGGGCTGCGAGAGTAGTCGTTGAAGCAACCTCAGATACATCGTGGCGAGTCAGGGAGATGCTTGCCAAAGTCGTCGCCGCGCACCGGGTTGACGACGCGGCACCCGCAATGGCGATATTGGCAGTTGACCCGGTTCCGCGAGTGCGAAGAGCGGCCGAACGTGCACTGATCAATTTGAGTACTTAGTCTCCAGTGCAAGGTTGCTTTCCTGTCACGTAGGGCCCCCGACACCAATGAGCAAGCGAACTACGTTTGCGCCACGGTCCGATCGACACAATGTGGCGGGAAGAAGCAGGGCTCTCAGCGAGAAACGGCATCGAGAAACGCCGTTGTGTCCCCCCGCGATCGGAGCACGTGCGACGTGACGTGAGAGGCGTGCCGCAATATTTCGGAGTGCACGTACTCAGGTTCTGATCGGCGATTACGCCATATCCTCCCAACGCCGCTCCATTCGTCGCGCAATCGTCGAGCAACCGAGTCCTCGCAGCCCTCGGGCATCTGGCCAACGGGCTTGCGAAGCCCGCGCACGAGCGCGCGACTCGCGCACAACCACCAAGGCGTATCGAGAAAGATGATGGTTTCTGCGCGCTCGAGTCGGCCGTCAAGCGTCTTGTTGTAGTTGCCGTCGATGATCCATGCTTCGCCGGCGAGCAGAGTGCGTTGCCGTTCCAGCCACTCGTCATCGGACGGAAGCATCCAAGACGGCTTCCAGTAATGGACGTCGAGGTGAATCACTGGCAGGCCGGTCCTTTCCCCCAGTGCACGTGCGAAGGTGCTCTTCCCGGAACCCATCATCCCGTCGACGAGTACGCGGTGGCCGATAATCGGGGACGCACCGTTCATTGCGCTGAGTATGCCAGAGGTGCCGACCACGTTACTTGGCAAGAGAGGAGTGGCTAGCGACACCTACTGACGTGTGCCGCATCCCACGTGATCAGTCGCCGGTCAGAGTTTGTTGACGTCCCCGGGTTCAAGAGGTGCTCGCAACACCAGCCTGAACTGAGATTAGGAGTTCGTCGAGTCGTGCAACCAACTGACATGGGAAGAGGCGTGGTGAAGCGAGCACGCTGCATTCTGCAAAGTCACTTCGCTGGGGCGCAGCGATTACATCCCCATTCGTAGGGTTGTGGCGTACTTGTTCCATGCGCGTCGACCCACAACGTGATAGAGCACCTTCACGGGCGGCGGCAGGTTGGAAAGCATGTAGGCGCGGTCCGCCGGATCGAGGGGCTCAAGAATCATTCCGAACGCGATGAGCCTCATGTTGTTCGGTATCGCCGCAATGCCGTGCTTACCAAGACTGTCCCACTCCATTTGAGTGACGGTCACCGCCGCCAATGGAACAATCTCGCTCTCCTCACTGTCAAGATGGGGCAGCAGGACCGCGTTCAATTCGTCAAGTGAGGACGCAAGTGTTTTGGCTGACTCGGCAGAAGGCGCGGTGCGCCACTTCGAACACGCCGTACGCGCGGAATCGATCGACCTCTTCACGACTTGATGCTCGTGGTCGATCTGTTGAGTTCGAGTTGCGTGATCCGGCACACGCGCGACCAACAGCGGATAGAGGAGTGTGTCTTCGCCCTCGTGGTGGTGATGGAGCATATTCAAACCGAAGTCGATGTGATCGGCGAGAAACGTGACCCGCGCGGGGGAGGGAGTGGGATTGGCGCGAATGAGTTGTGCCGCCTCCTCGTACGCCCGCCGAAATGTCTCGTGAACGATCTTCATGTCGCGCACGTCAATGGGGCTCGTTGATGGCACGTGCCACCTCCTCCGCCGCGACCGTCCGATGGCACGACCGCCCGACAATATCCAGATTTGGCTGACTCCGCTGTCGTCATCCGCCTGTCGCGTCAGTTCGTTGAACCTAGTGCCCAACGCGCCGTGGCGTTCATTGGGTCGATCACAGAATCCCGGCTATCGAGATGTCGTCCAGCATCGACATCTCACACTCGCGGGCACCTGTCAACACCCGGATGCCGACCACCGCGATGTTCGCGTTCCGAAGGCACGTCCTGGGCAGATTTCGTGCACTCACGCACCAGATGGAGATTGTTACGGGGCTCTTCGGATCTCGGCTGCTCTATTCTTTGGACCGAACGTTGATCTTCGTGTACTTCGATCCGAGAGGATGCCGTGGCCCACAAACTTCGGGTGGTCCTTGAAGTCGGACCAAAGAAGAAACGGACTGTCGCGTTCGCCCCGGACTGGCCCGGCCTGGAGCGTGGTGCGAAAACCGAGGAAGCGGCACTGGAGCGGTTGGAGTCCTATTTTCCCCGCTACCTCAAGGTCGCCAAGCTTGCTCGGCACGGCTCCCAGTTTGCTGCCCTCGAGGGTCTCGAAATCGTGGAGCGGTATCAAGGAACCGGTTCAACTGATTTTTGGGGTATCTCCTTCGCGTTTTCGAGCATCGATGCGAAATCCATGTCGGACGAGGAATTCAAACGTGAGACGAGCTTGATGCGGGCGTGCTGGTCCTACTTCGACAGCGTCCGATCCCGCGTGTCCGCCGAGATGAAGAAGGGTCCGCGAGGCGGGGGAAGAGATCGGGACCGCATCGTTCTTCACACTCTTGGCGTTGAGCAGGATTGGGCAAGGAAGGTCGGGGTGACAACCCCGGAGGGGTCGGTGGTGACGGATATCGAAGGACTCGGTAAGTATCGCGATGCGTACTGTGCTGCGATTCGCAGGTTTCACGCCGACAGCAAGGGCGCGCGGACCTGGCCGTTACGCTTCCTGATCCGCCACACCGCCTATCACTCATTGGATCACGCGTGGGAGATGGAAGACAACGATCTTTCCTCAGCACGGAGTAGCTAACAATCGAAACTTCGCTGGTGCGGGATAGAAGACCAGTCACGTCGGACCGCCGTAGAACGCGATCTGGACGCTACTCATCGAGCAAGAGTAATTGGCGAGACGTCAGAAGCGAACACAGAAGATGGCGCTTGCGGCCGAACTCGCGGGGGCCGGGGACGGGCCTAGGCATGGTTCGCGTTTGCCATCTCAAATTACTTCACCCCCAAAGGAAGCTGCTAGTGACCGGGCGACCATCAGCGCATCGGCGTCTCTGACCTCTTTCGGCGTTGGAGGTAGCAGGTCATCCCATATTGCAAAGCAAGTACCACGCAGCTGAACGAATCCTTCGGGTCGAGCAAAGAAGAAGACATGAAGATGCGCTCCGCCGTCACCCCATCTCGACACGTGCGCGCGTGCAATGTTCGGAAGCGATTCAATCGCCAGCGCGATGTGTACGACAAGCCGGCCCAGTTCCGAGGCGAGATCGTCGGGTAACTCAGCCAGGTCGAAATGTTCCTTCGGCTGCAACATCGTGACAAGTGGTGCACCGGAAGGCTCCGAGAAAGTGATCAGGCGCCAGCGTTCGTCTTGCCAGATAGCTCCCGCGCCATTTGACGCACACGACTTACAGGCCGATCCGGCTTCGCCTCGCCGGGGAGGCTCGGGTGTCTCTGGTCCCTTGAGTGGGACAACTTGAAGTCCGTTGGACTCGAAAGGGAAGATCTCCCAAGCCGTGAGTCGTGACACAGGTAGTCGGCCCTCCGCGTCCGCTGACTCGAGGGCATTCGCATAAAAGTCATCCGGTGTCAGCGGCATTGACGGATGGTACTTCCGGCAAATGACTCCGTACGCTTCACCCATCAGTGTCGGGCGGCACACCGGTCGGATCCGGCCCCTACCCTGCCTGATCATTGGCGCCCAGTCGGTGTTCCCTTCCCGGACCACCCGCAGTGGTTGCCTCGACGGTTCGAACCTCACCGAGCACGGCTTCGGGATTGGCTGGATCGTCTTGCAGACTCGTCGAACTCTTGGACCTAATCGAAGGCGACTCCTCAGTCCGTTTAGCCCCGTTCGACAAACATCCAACGATGTCCCTCGGGGTCTTCGGCGCGATACCGTTTCCCGTGCTCCGTCGACTCGACCTCGGTGAGAATGGTCGCGCCATGCTCCCTGGCTCTTTGGTAGTGGGCGTCGACATCGTCGACCGTCACGAGCAGACCGTCAACCAAATACGGCACCTCCTGCCACCTGGCGGAGGATGCACAGTGACGGCGATGTAGAGCCGGTCCCTCGTAGTCGAGGCTCGGCGTGGCGAGCATGACGGTCCCAGAACCGACCCCCAACTCGGCGTGCTCAAGCCTTCCCTCGTCGTTCACCATCCGGACCAGCTCGGCAAATCCGAAGGCCGATACGAGCCAATCGAGGGCATCGACGCCGTTGCGGTACGACATCATTGGAGTGACGTCATTTGACATAGGGGAGGTTTACCACACGTCCATATGTCGACAGACTCGCTCAGTGCGACTCTCGAGACCATGACGACTCATCGCACCAGGGGGTCGGTCATCGCTCAAGATCACGCGCCGGGTCGGCGGCGAACCGGGTAACTGGGGACCGCTTCGAAATCGAGAGGAGTCGAGTTATATCCCCATGAGGTAGCCCGCGATCGGGATCTTGGTGAACCCCAGGCTCTCATACAGCGCTCGTGCCGCGGCGTGGAATGCGTCATCACCGGTGCCAACTTCGACGACCTCGACCCCGTGACTCTTCATTTGCGCGACCGCGTATCTGCACAGTTCGTGACCTAGCCCTTGATTCCGGTGGGTCTGTGCCACCGCGAGAAGGTAGATCTGACCGTGATGAGGTCTGCCCTCCTCTTTCCAGGTCACGAAGCCCGCCAGGTGTCCTTCAATTTCACCAACCCCGATGAAACGTGCATTAGAAGGGTCGTGCAGGGTTGGCACGTCAGAGCGGTAGTCATCCTCCCACTGTCCGTGCTGGTGTCGGAAGACCTCGTCTCCTAACAGTGGGTGAACATAGTCTTCGTAAAAGGGTCGAAAAGTCTCGATCGTGAGATCGATGAGATCTGGAAGATCCGATTCTGTGAATGGTCGAACCAACATGGGTACGCCTTTCGAACTAAGGAGTAGGAACGTTGAACGCCACGGGTGCTACCCGGGCGGAACCCGTCGTCGACGGGACTGTCCTCAGCGGTTACGAATCGCGGCGAAGTTGGTCACCCGACTGACGGTACTACCGCATCACCAACTGTCTGAACTGGATGGTCCCCCGCTACGGACGACCTTCGAATACATCGTCCGACCTTCGTAGTGAGTTCGCTCACCTCATCGAAGTGCCATGGCTTGGTTGATGACTTCAATGGGGTGACCCGCGACCTTGGCTAGATTCGGTCCGGAGATACCTCAAGGTCGCCGAAGGAGGGGATGTGTCGATTCGAGATGAGTTGGACGCATTCAACGACGAGTTTGCGGACGCGCTTGAGGCTCGTGATCCAGAACGAGTCACCGACCTGTACACCGAGGACGCCGTCTTTCTAAGCCAGGGTGCCGCTACCGTGGCCGGCCGCAACGAGATCCGAGAGTTGCTCCTGAGGCTTCCGCCCGCGCCTGAAAAGATCACGTTTGAGGCCGGCGAGGTGATCGAAGACGGAGACCTGGTCATCGACATCGGGACTCTTTTGGCGGGGGGTGCGCTAATCGGCAGATACGTGGTCGTGTACCGACGCCAGGCCGACGGCAGCCTAAGGATTGCGGTCGATGTGCCCGTGAGGGACCACAAAGAGTCGTGACGCGATCGGGGCGCCGCGATCGACAATCGTGCTCGAACACCGGCGCCTGGCATCGGACGTGATCGCACTGTGACTACCTCTGGTCGGGTCGCAACGTCGAGGAGCTCGCACCCATTGATCACCTGCGTGGCGGCGCCGCGGTGTGGGGATGAGCGAGCGTGAGCACCCTGGTCGTGCTCGTGGCGGCCGTCATGCTGATAGTTCTCGTCTTCTTCTGGTCGAGCCGTTACGGAGGTCGTGGCCGGAATACGGGTACATCGCTGCGCCGCGAACGAAGTGCGCATACGACGATGAGGGGTCGGCCCAAGCGCCCCTACGAGACGCGCGAGGAAGCACTGGCGCAAGCCCGACATCTCTCAGAACGCGACGGTCGGCCCATGGGCGTCTATCAGTGCCCCACGTGCACCAAGTGGCACGTGGGGCACGAGAGGTAGCGGCGGACCACGGCGCCAATGACCGCCCGTCGATGGCGGGACGCCAATTCAACCGGTCGTTGCGCCACCGTGGGAGAATTTGGCGTGTTACGTGCGGACCTACGACTTTTGCTGACCACCACCTGTGACTGACGACAGGGACGTGGGAGCGAAGTCCCAAAGGGTGAATGCCGACCCCGACATGCGACTGGTGCTCGTCGCGCTGGCGCTCATCGGGATCTTCTTCATCACCGAGGTCACTGCAGCGATCGTCGGCGACTCACTGGTGCTTCTGGCCGACGCCGGACACATGATCACGGACGTCGCCGCGCTCGCGTTGAGCGCGTGGGCTATCCATGTGTCGCGCAAGCCCGCGCGAGATCGTTGGACGTACGGCTTCAAGCGGGCGGAGATCCTCGCCGCGGCAGCCAACGGCCTGTTGCTCATCGGGATCGCACTGCTGATCGCGGTCGAGGCGATTGGGCGACTCGTTTCCCCGCACCACGTGGCGGGCGGTCTGGTGCTCGTGATTGCTCTGACGGGAACCGCCGTCAACCTCATCGCGGTTCGCGTCTTGGCCCGGGCCAATCAGCGGAGCCTCAACCTTCGCGCGGCGTTTGCCCACATCGTGACCGACCTCTACGCCTTCATCGGCACCGCGGCGTCCGGTCTCGTCATCGTGTTGACCGGGTGGGAGAGAGCCGACTCGATCGCTTCGATCCTGGTCGTCATTTTGATGCTGTGGACATCATGGGGACTGCTGCGCGACTCCGGTCGCATTCTGCTTCAGGCGGCCCCCGAGGACATCATCTTGAGCGACGTTCGAGAGCACTTGGGCGCGGTTGAGCACGTCCTGGATGTCCATGACCTTCACGTGTGGACCCTGACGTCGGGTTCGATCACCCTGTCGGCGCACGTGACGGTTGAGGACCACTGCTTTGACACCGGTCATACGCCCCAACTCCTCGACGCCTTGCAAGCGTGCCTGGCCGACCACTTCAACGTCACCCACTCGACGTTTCAGCTGGAGCCACCTCGACACGCCTCCCACGAGGACGACGTTCACCAGTAGTAGCGCGATAACGATATCCACGGGACCGCGTGAGTCCCCGCGCGCTGCGCCTAGATCCACCGGATGTGCGACGGCGACCAAATCACGAGGAAGACCTTGCCAATGATGTCCGAGCGTGGGACGGTTCCCCACATCCGGCTGTCGCAGGAGTTGGCGTGGTTGTCACCCATCACGAAGTACCGGCCCGCCGGCACCGTGACCTTCCCGATCGCGCCCGACAACGGCTCCCAATGGGACCAGTTCTCATGGAGACGCCGCCCGTTCACGTAGATCGCGTTCCCCCGGGACGTGAGGTGGTCCCCCGGGACGCCGATAACGCGCTTGACGAGGTCGGCGTCGGCTTCGGGACAGTGCTCCTTGACCGACGGCGGCGCCTTGAAGACGATGATGTCACCGATGTTGATATGGCCCAATTCGACGCTGAGCTTGTTGACGATGATGCGGTCGCCCTTCCAGAACGTCGGATTCATGGATCCCGAAGGGATGTAGAAGGTCTGGAATACGAAGGTGCGCAGGAGGAGGGACGCGACGATTGCAACGGCGAGTATCGAGACCCACTCGATGACCAGACGACGCCGCGTGTGTCGGGCACGGCCGCCCGAGAGAGGTTTTGCAGAGGGATCGGGCACTTCGGCAACCGGGGCGTTGTCGACACTGGTCAAAATGCTTCCTTCACGTCCGACGCCCCCGCACGATCCTAGGGGCGGTTGACGAGGTATTTGCTTCGCCTAGCTCCGAGCGCGCGCCACCCCGACGGTCAAGTAGGTCCAGGGCGCCGGCCCGCGCGCGAAACCTGCCTCGCTCCACACCGTTTCGAGTCCTGCGGCCGCGATGAGCGCGCGGGTGTCGCGGGTCAGGTGACAGCCGTCGGCGACGCGCTGCTGAAGACGGTCGAGCCGACGCTGCCACGCGGCGACAGCCGCAGAAGGCGCGAGGCCGTGCTCCAGAAAGTGCAGCGTCCCCTCGGGGCGCACGACTCGCGCAATCTCGGCGAGCACGGCCTCCGGGTCGGCGACGGTACATAACGTGAAGGTCACCAGTGCGGCGTCACACGAGTTGTCGTCGAGCGTCAGGGACTCACCCCGCAGTGCGACGCGCGTGATCTGGACTGGTGAGCGGCGCACACGCTCGCCCGCCAGGCGCCAGGCGAGGGACGACGGCTCGACCGCGTAGACGGTGGTGACGTCGTCCGGGTACAGGGGAACGTTGAGCCCGCTCCCGAATCCGACCTCCACCACCGTTCCGGTCAACAGTTCCGCGGCTTTCGCGCGCCACGGCTGCAGCACGCGGGCGGCGCCCGCCCAGTTGAGCAGTCGTGGTACGACTTCAGCGTTGTAGAGGCCCACGTCAGGCGCTGACGCGAAGTCGCGCCATGACGTCATCGACCACCTCGCTGGTGGTGGCGTCCCCGCCCAGGTCGAAGGTCCGCACGCCGTCGGCGGCTCCTTCCAGAACCGCCGCGCGCAGACGCGTCGCCGCGTTCCGCAACACCTGGTCGCTCGTTCGCGCGGAGGCCTGGTCTAAGAGCGCGGCTTCGGCCAACAGCATGGCCATCGGGTTGGCGACGTTCTTGCCCTCCAGTGACGGCGCCGTGCCGTGGGGTGCTTCGGCCATGGCGACGATCGGCCGGAGGTGTTCGTCGAGGGTCAGGAGCACCGACTCGGACCCCGCGATGGACCCGAACATCGCCAGCACCAGGTCGCTCAGGCAGTCCCCGTCGCGATTGAGCGCCGGGATGACCAGGGCGTGCTCGTGCGCGTCACTGAGGAGCCCCGCGTAGGCGGCGTCGATGAGCGTCGGGCGATAGACCACGTCGGGGTGACGCTGCGCCGCCAGGTCCATCTCCTCCTTGAGCATTCCTTCGTAGACGGGCGAGACCGTCCACTTGGGTCCCCCGTAGACGACGCCGTCGACCATGGCCGCCGCCTCGAAGGCGTACTGCGCCACGAAGCGGCACGACGAGCGTTCGATGCGCTCGGTGCGCCACGCGACCTCCGAGAACGACCCCGGCTCGCCGTCGCGGCCCTCGTCGGCGCCGTAGGCGTCACCGACCGCCATTCGCACGACGATGATCGGCTGGTTGGTCGCGACGACCGGACTCACCCCTGGGATGCGCCGGCCGGTGCGCACGATGACCGATCCGTCGACGCCCTCACGCAAGATGCGGTTGGGTGATCCCACCCCGCCAATCTCCGGCGGGGTGATGGTCGCGGCCTTGAGCCCGAGCCCGGCGTCGCGCATCGCCCCCGCGGCGTCACGCACCACGCCGTTGTTGGTGCGGCGCCGGTTCTCGAGCGACAGGTCGTAGTGCGCGAAGTCGAACGTGACGCCGAGCAGCTCCGGCGTCATGACGCGCAGCGCCTCGACGAGCAGTTCCTGGCCGGTCTGGTCGCC
>Ga0307372_10012132_pt1 | contig 11371 bp, 8 predicted proteins | sample OX1MG_FD_202533 | JGI IMG/M metagenome (GOLD analysis project Ga0307372, IMG submission 202533) | Soil microbial communities from Risofladan, Vaasa, Finland - OX-1 | ecosystem: Environmental > Terrestrial > Soil > Coastal area > Acid sulfate soil | place: Finland: Risofladan, Vaasa | collected...
AGCACGCGCCGCGGCGTTGGCTCTCAGCAGCCTAGGACAACGACATCCGCCGCCGTATTCCCGCCAACGCGCCGGGCCGTGGCGTTTTAAGGGCCGCGTCGGTCCAAACTCATCGATTATACGCCGGTGGCACGGACGCGGCCTTCCGGAACGCGGAGATTGGCCGTGTTTCGGGCGCTAGATCATACCGAAGCACCTGCCGGGTGCCTCCGGCGGTGCGTCTCGAGCCGTCGATCAGATCCCGCTGAGCCGGACGATAGCCTACGCTCGGACTGGCATCAGATAAGGTCTGGTTGGAGCAGCCCGTATTGACCGTCCCGGCGCCGGTAGAGGATGTTGATCTGGGCTTCGTCGGGATTGAAGAAGACGTAGAAGTCGTGTCCGAGGAGCTCCATGTGCTCGACGGCTTCCTCTTCCGACATCGGCTGGATCTTGAAGCGCTTGCGCCGAACCAGCTCCGACACGGGGATCTCGTCCTCGCCGTCCTCCGAGGCCTCGCCCGGGAGCGCGCCGTTGGGGCTCACGAGCGCGTCCGATGACTGCTCGGCCAGCAACTGACTGCGGCGACGACGCGCGAAGACCCGCTTGTCGTGGAAGCGCTTGATCTGGCGGGACATACGATCGACGGCCAGGTCGATCGCGGTGTGGAGGTCGTGGTTTTTCTCTTCGGTGCGCAGGACGGAGTCTCTGGTCGCGATGGTGAACTGAGCGACGATCTGCTCGCCGCCGGTGCGGTTGTGCTCGGGGTGAACCTCGAACTTGGCGTCGACCACGCGCTCCTCGATGCGATCGAGCTTGGCGACGCGGCTTCGGATGTAGGCGTCCAGCGAGTCGGTCAGACGAAGGTTCTTGGTCTTGATCTGGACATCCATCGCTGCCTCCTTCAAGTACCCGCAACCCGCCGCCCCGTCGCCGGAGTCTGGGACCGACCGTACCGCACGCGGCGGGCCTGTAGCGCCCGCGGAGGGACTCGAACCCCCGACCACAGGGCTTAGGACGCCCCGGCTCTATCCCCTGAGCTACGCGGGCACGATCGCGGGGCCTGAGGCAGGTGGCCCGCGACAAAGTCTACCATGGGCCGATCCGGGAGTCGCGCGCACGGGAACATGGAGCAGGAGAGCGGGGAGCACGAGTGGTTGCCGTCGAGCAGTGCCATCTGGTACACTCCCACTGCTCGGGGAGTAGCGCAGCCCGGTTAGCGCGCCGCGTTCGGGACGCGGAGGTCGGAGGTTCAAATCCTCTCTCCCCGACCAGACCAAGAGGGGCGGCAGCTGCCGCCCCTCTTTTGTTGTCGTGCGTGGCACTCAGCTGCCCTGCCGAAACCCATCACCGGCGATGCTATGATGCGGTGAGGGTGGGTCCCGACAGGAGGTAGCGCCGGCGTGAAGCAGCGAAACGCCACCGTGAATCGTGACGCGCTACGCCGTCTGCCCTCCGTCGCGTCGATCGCAGGCCACCCTGAGGTCGTCGTTGCGGCCGAAGGGATCAGGTCCGACATCGTCATAGCGGTGGCCCAGCGTGTGGTCGAGCGCACCCGCGCGGCACTGCTGGCCGGCGATTCGACCGCCGATCCGGGCGCGGTCATCGCCGAAGTGCGGCGCGCGCTCGAGCTCCTGGGGCAGCCGCGCCTGTTCCCGGTGATCAACGCGACCGGCGTGATCGTCCACACCAACCTGGGGCGATCTCCGGTGAGCGCCGAAACGGCCCGGGCGATGGCTGAGGCGGCGACCCGTTACACCCCGCTGGAGCTCGAGATCGACTCCGGACGGCGCGGCGGGCGGATGTCCGAGGTCACGCGCCTTTTGAACGCCCTCACCGGGGCCGAGGCGGCGCTGGTCGTCAACAACAATGCCGCCGCCGTCCTCCTCGTGCTGAGCGCGCTCTGCGCCGGGCGAGAGGTAGTCCTGTCGCGCTCGCAGGCGGTCGAGATCGGCGGCGGCTTTCGCGTGCCGGAGGTGATGGCGCAGAGCGGCGCGCGGCTGGTCGAGGTCGGCACGACCAACCGGACCTACGCGCGCGACTACGAGGCGGCCATCTCCGAGACGACCGCGGCGCTCCTGACGGTCCACTGGAGCAACTTCCGCATCATCGGTTTCACGGCGCAACCGGAGCTCGGCGAGTTGGCCGAGCTGGCCCAGCGCTTCGGCCTGGTCCTGATCGAGGACCTGGGCAGCGGCGCGCTGATCGATACGGCGCGGTTAGGCCTGGTCCACGAGCCAACCGTGGGTGAAAGCCTGGCGGCGGGTGTCGACGTCGTCTGCTTCTCGGGGGACAAGCTGCTGGGCGGCCCGCAGGCGGGAATCGTGGTCGGCAGGGCAGACCTGGTGCGGCGGATCGCGGCGCACCCGCTGGCGCGCGCGGTGCGGTCCGACAAGACCGCGCTGGCCGGCGTCGCGGCGACTCTGCGGCATTACCTGCGGGGCGACGTCACCGAGACGGTGCCGATCTGGCGCATGATCGCTTCCAGCACCGAGGCGCTCGAGGCGCGCTGCCGGGACTGGGCGGACGGGCTCCGCGCCGCCGGTCCCCTGGCGGTCGTCGCGTCGCAGTCCGCGGTCGGCGGCGGGTCGCTGCCAGGGGAGACGCTGGAGAGCCGGGCGCTGGCGATCGATGAGGCCGCGGCAGCGCGGCATGGCCTGAGGCTCGACGCGCTCGCCGCGCGCCTGCGCGGCGGCCGGCCGGCGCTGATGCCCCGGGTCGAGGATGGCCGGCTGCTGGTTGACGCGCGGACCGTCCTGCCCGACCAGGACGACGACGTGGTGCGCGCCATCGCCGCGGCGCTCGGGAACCCGCCGACCTCTGCGTGAGGTACGTGGGCCTGAGGGCCCGGGTGGGCGACTGTGCGCGCCCAGGAACCTGCCAGTGGTTGGACATCGTTCGGAGGAGAGGGTGCCGACATGCGCGTGACCGTCCAGGACCTGCGGGACTTCAAGCGTCATGGCGAACGCTTCGTGATGCTCACGGCCTACGACTACGCCACGGCCCGCGTGCTGGACGAGGCCGGCATCCCGCTCCTGCTGGTCGGCGACTCCCTGGGGATGGTGGTGCTTGGCTACGAGACGACGCTGCCGGTGACCGTCGACGTGATCCTGCACCACACTCAGGCGGTCGTGCGGGGTTCGCAGCGCGCGTTCATCGTGGCCGACATGCCGTTCCTGAGCTATCAGGTCGGCCCGGAAGACGCGCTGCGCAACGCCGGTCGCCTGATCCAGCAGGGCGGCGCGCAGGGCGTCAAGCTCGAAGGCGGCGCATCGGTGGCGCCGACGGTCGCGCGGCTGGCCGCAGCCGGAATCCCGGTGATGGGCCACCTCGGTCTGACGCCGCAGTCGGTCCACCAGCTCGGCGGGTTCAAGGTCCAGGCTCGGAGCATGGACGCCATCGAACGATTGCTCTCCGACGCGCTCGAGCTCCAGCAGGCGGGAATCTTCGCGCTCGTGCTGGAGACGGTGCCCGCGCCGGTTGCCAGAGTCGTTACCGAGTCGCTGGACATCCCGACGATCGGCATCGGAGCGGGTCCGGACTGCGACGCCCAGGTACAGATCATCAGCGACCTGCTGCACCTGATCCCCGGGCGCATCCCCAAGCACGCGCGGGCCTACGTCGAGCTGGGCGAGCTGATGCGGGACGCCGTCGAGCGCTACGCCGCAGATGTGCGAACCGGTGAATTCCCCGGCGAAGCGGAGAGCTTTCGCCTGCCGAAGGGTGTCGATCCGGACGCGGTGGCCGCGCTGAGCCGGAGTCGACGCAGGGAGGGCACCGTCGAGGGACGTGGCGATGGAGGTCGTTGAAACGGTCGCCGACCTCCGGGCATGGCGTCGCACGATCGAGGGTACGGTCGGCTTGGTGCCGACGATGGGCTACTTGCACGACGGCCACCTGGCCCTGGTGCGCCGGGCCGCCGCCGAGAACGACCAGGTCGCCGTCAGCGTATTCGTCAACCCGGCGCAGTTCGGTCCAGAGGACGACCTTGCCCGCTACCCCCGTGATCCCGAGCGCGACCTGACGCTGCTGCGCGACGGCGGCGCCGAGCTGGCCTTTCTTCCATCGGTCGCGGAGATGTACCCGCCGGGGTTCTCCAGCTGGATCGAGGTCGAGGGGTTGACCGAGCGGCTCGAGGGTGCCGCCCGACCCGGACACTTCCGTGGGATGGCCACGGTCGTCGCGCGCCTGTTCGGTCTTGCCAAACCGGCGCGGGCCTACTTCGGCCAGAAGGACGCGCAGCAGGTGGCGGTGGTGCGGCGTATGGTCGCCGACCTCTGCCTGCCGCTGGACATCGTCGCCGTGCCGACCGTGCGGGACGACGACGGGCTGGCCCTGAGCAGTCGCAACGTCTACCTGTCCGAGGGTGACCGGCACTCGGCGCTGGCCCTGAGTCGCGGCCTGTTTCGGGCGCGAGCGCTCCACTGCGCGGGAGAGCGCGATGCGGGCCGGCTGCGCCATGCCGTTGAGGAGATGCTGGCTGCCGATCCCAACGTCGTGCCCGAGTACGTCAGTCTGGCCGACGCCGCGGACTTCGTCGAGTTGACGGTGGTCGACCGCCCAGCGGTGTTGTTGGTGGCCGCGCGTGTCGGCGCTACCCGTCTCATCGACAATGTGCCGCTCGGCGGGGAGTCCACCAGCGACTGAGGGGAACTGTGGTTCCCGGCAGGCCTGGAATCCCAGCCGGAGTTCGCCAGCTCAGCATGGTCATCGGCGTCGGGTTCCCGACAGCCGGACGGCGTCGCCGCCCGAGACAACCATCGGGAGACTTTTTCCGCCAGCGCGGCAGGTGTGGCGCCGGTGAGGGGATCGAAAACGGCGGGCACGTCGCGGTAGGGCGATTTGCAGAGGAATCGGCGGAACGCCGAGTCGGCTCCGGGCATGCAGAGCATGCGCGCGGGGCTCAAGCCGCCGCGCTAGAGGACGAAGCCCACTGAAGGGGCTGAGGTCCGAACGGTAGCTGCGAGAACTGCTTTGAGTGGTCGCCACGTGAAGGGGAATACTGATGGGAACGCTCGATGGTAAGGTCGCGCTCGTGACCGGCGCGAGCTCCGGGATCGGCCGGGCGGCGGCGCTGGCCTTTGCCCGGGAGGCGCGCGGGTCGTGGCGGCGGACGTCGCGGACACCGTCGAGGAGACGGCCAGGCGTATCCAAGCTGCCGGCGGTGAAGCCGACTTCGTCCGTGCTGACGTCTCGCTCCCCGGCGACGTCGAGAGGATGGTTCGGGCCACCGTCGAGCGCTACGGGCGCCACGACTGCGCGTTCAACAACGCCGGGATCGGCGGGGCCTCCGCCTCGACCGCCGACTACTCGTTCGAGGACTGGAACCGGGTGCTCTCGGTGAACCTGACCGGCGTCTGGCTGTGCATGAAGCACGAGCTGCGCCAGATGCGAGAGCAACGCTCCGGCGTCATCGTCAACAACGCCTCCATTCTCGGGCTGCTGGGGTTCCGCAACGCGCCGGCCTACGTCGCCTCGAAGCACGGCATCCTGGGCCTGACCAAGACGGCCGCGCTCGAGTACGCCCAGTCCGGGATCCGCGTCACCGCGGTGTGCCCGGGCTTCATCCACACGCCCATGGTCGACAGCGGACTGAGCGCGGCGGCGGCGCAGGCCATTGCGGGTCAGCACGCCATGGGGCGGATGGGCCGGCCCGAGGAGATCGCCGACGCGGTTGTCTGGCTGTGCACCGACGCTGCCGCGTTCGTTACCGGTCAACCGCTGGTGATCGACGGTGGCTACACCGCGCAGTAACGACCATCTGGCTGCCCGACCGCGCCGGGCAGCCGCCGGCACGCGCTACAGGCCGCCCGCGTCGCGGACGTCGCGGAAGTAGGGGCTGGGCTCGGGGTAGAACTCTGGATAGCGGGCCATCAGGTCGCGCAGCAGTTCGCCGGACTGGCGGACCGCGTCGACGTCTCCCTCGGCTCTGGCGGCGACCATCTCCGCCATCAACTGGCGCCGCCGAAGGTCGTGGCGCTCCTTGCGTAACCGCAGCAGCGCTTCCTCGGCCTCGTGCCGCACCTGGCCGGGGTAGCCGGCCGGTCGATCGGACATCGTTGCGCGCAGCGCCGCCAGGTGGGCGCCGACCTCGTCCGGCACCCGTTGAAGCGCCGACGCCATCCCGTCCGGCGGCGTCCGGCGCAGCAGGTCCAGCAGCTCGCGGTTGCGACCGTCGAGCACGTCCTGCTCCGGAAACGACGCCACCAGCGGCGCCAGCAACTCGGGGTAGCTGACGAGCAGCGCGAAGAGGTGCTCCTCCGGCCCGCCCGGCAGCCGGAACCGGGGCGCAATCTCCTCGGGCCGAGGACGCCGCAGGTTGGCGGTCGGGCGCGCCCGCCGGACGACTCCCTCGTCAACGTCGAGTCGCCGCGCTACCAGCTTGACGTAGTGTTCCCGCACCACGGGGTCGACGATCTCCCGCAGCAGTGGTACCAGGCGTCCCAGGCGCTCCGACTTCTCCCGCGGGTCGGCCGGCGGTGCGTCGCCGGCAACCGCGTCGACGTAGAAGTCGAGCAGCGGCAGCGGCGCGGCCACGGCCTCGCGCCAGGCGTCGGGGTCGGAGCGGATCAGCTCATCGGGGTCTTTGCCGCTCGACAGGCGCACGATGCGGATGTCCGTCTTCAGCGTGCGCTCGAAACGGACGAGCCCGACCGGGTTGACGTCCAGGCGGTCCGCCTCGCCGAGCGAGGCACGCACGACGTCGAGCCCGCGCACGGTCGCCAGCTGGCCGGCCGCGTCGGCGTCGAGCGCCAGGACGATGCGGTCGACCGAGCGGCGCACCAGCCGCACCTGTGCCTCGGTCAGGGCCGTGCCCATCGAGGCGACGACGTTGGTGAAGCCGAACTGGTGGGCGGCGATGGCGTCCATGTAGCCCTCGACGACCACCACCTCGCGTAGGCGCCGGATCGCCTCGTGGGCGAGGTCGAGCGCGTAGAGGTTGGCGCCCTTGTCGAAGATCGCGGTCTGCGGCGAGTTCAGGTACTTGGGCTGGGCGTCGCCGAGCGCGCGGCCGCCGAAGCCGACGATCCGCCCGTCGCGGTCGCGGATAGGGAAGATGAGCCGGTTACGGAGGCGATCGTAGGCGCCGTCGCCGTTCTCCCGGGCCGTCGCCAGCCCCGCCTCGATCAGGTCGGCCGGCGCGACGCCGTGCTTGCCGAGCACCGTCAGCAGGGCGTCCCAGCGGTCGGGGGCAAAGCCGAGCTGGAACCGCTCGGAGGTGGCGCGATCAACCCCGCGGCGCTCCAGCAGCTGCCGGCCCGGCTCGCCGTTGGGGGTGCTCCAGAGAACGTGGGTGTAGAAGGTCGCGGCGCGCGCGTTGAGCTCGAACAGTCGGGCATGGCGCTCGACCTGTTCCGGCAACGGGGTGGCCTGCTCCTCGACCACCACTCCCGCGCGCTGGGCCAGCTCGCGCAGCGCCTCCCGGAAGTCGACGCGCTCGATCTGCATCACGAAGTTGAAGACGTCGCCGCCCGCGCCGCAGCCGAAGCAGTGGAAGTTCTGGCTGTCCGGAAAAACCACGAAGGAGGGAGTCTTCTCCTGATGGAAGGGACACAGCCCCTTGAAGCTCCTTCCCGTCTTGCGCAGTTGCACGTGCTGGCCGACGATCTCGACGATGTCGGATCGCTCGCGCACCCGGTCAACGACGTCGGTTCCGGTCATCGCTCGCCTCACACCTGCCAGAAGCGCGGTACGTAGAGCTCCTCGAAGCGCGCCAGCGCATAGCGGTCGGTCATGCTCGCCACGTAGTCCGCCGCGACCCGCTCGACGCCGTCGTCGGCTAGCGCATGGGCGAACTCGGTCGGGACCTCGTCCGGGTGAGCGACGTGGTGCAGGTAGAGCCACTGTACGACGCGCTGGGCCTTGCGGGTCTCCCCGGCTCGATTGATCGGGTCGTAGACGCGCTCGAACAAAAAGTCGCGCAGCGCGTCGGCCGCCCCGAGCACGGTCCGCGACAGGCCGATCAACTGGTCGCCGCCGGTGCTCTCGCTCAGGCGGGCGGCGGACTCGACGATGGCGTCACGGACAAGCGTGTCGATGCGATTGGAATGGCGCTGGCCCAGGACGTCGAGGGCGGCCGACGGCACCTCGTCCAGGACCAGCATTCCGGCGCGCAGCGCGTCGTCGAGGTCGTGATTGATGTAGGCGATGCCGTCGCTGAGCTTCACGACCTGTGCCTCCGCAGTCGCTGGGTGCCCCGCCGCCTCGCCGGCGATGGCCCCGACCGGCTTGGAGTGGCGCAGGATGCCGTCACGTACCGGCTCGGTCAGGTTCAGCCCGTGACCGTCGTTCTCGACGCGGTCGACGACGCGCAGGCTCTGCTCGTTGTGTCGGAACCCGGGAAAGACCTCGGAGAGCGCGCGCTCGCCGGCGTGGCCGAACGGGGTGTGGCCGAGGTCGTGAGCCAGTCCGATGGCCTCGACCAGATCCTCATTTAGCCGCAGCGCCCGCCCGACGGTGCGCGCGATCTGCGTTACCTCGAGCGTGTGCGTCAAGCGCGTGCGGAAGTGATCGCCATCCGGCGAGATGAACACCTGGGTCTTGCGCTTGAGACGGCGAAAGGCCTTGGAGTGAGTGACCCGGTCGCGGTCGCGCTGGAAGGCCGTACGGACCGGGGACTCCTCCTCGGCGCGGCGCCGAGGCGCGGCAGCACTGGGGGTGGCGATCGGATGCAGCCAACCTGCCTCGTGCCGCTCCAGTTGTTCGCGGATAGAAGTCGCTGACACGGAGCCGGTTCCCCTTCGGCAACGCCGGTGTCGTCCGGCTGTCTCTATTGTACGTACACCATGAACTTTCACAAGAGGTTGGCTCGTAGGCCGTCCAGGCGCGAGCAGCACCTGGGGTGCGCGGAACTCGAACTCAATGATACTCCCGCACTGTGGATGCCAGGCAGATGCGAAAGAGTTGTGTCTGACAGGCACGGAAAACGGCAGGAACGGCGTCTGGAATGCGGTAGAATTATCCGTATGACGATCACGGAATTGGCCGGGCGGCTGGCGGCGCTGGCGCCGGAGCCCGGCGTCTACCTGATGAAGAACGAGCAGGGTGAGGTCATCTACGTCGGTAAGGCGGCCTCGCTGCGTAGCCGCGTACGCTCCTATTTCGGCTCGCGCGCCCACATGGACGGCAAGACGCGCGAGCTCGTCGAGCACATTGCCGACTTCGACGTGATCCGCACCGACACGCCGACCGAAGCGTTGATCCTCGAGAACGAGCTGATCAAGCGCTACCTGCCCAAATACAACGTGATGCTGCGGGACGGTAAGACCTACCCCTTCATCCGCATCACCAACGAGCCGTTCCCGCGCGTCATCTCCACCCGGCGCATCGTGCAGGACGGCTCGCGCTACTTCGGGCCCTACACCAGCGCCGTCTCGGTCCACCGCACGCTGGACCTGCTGAAGCGCCTCTTTCCGTACCGGCCCTGCAGCATCGAGATCACCGGCGACGCGCCGCGTCCCTGCCTCTACTACCACATCGGCCGCTGCGTCGGTCCCTGCATCGGGGCCGTCACCAGCGAGGAATACCGCACGGTGATCGACAAGGTCGTCCTGTTCCTGGAGGGGCGCGGCGAAGAGCTGCTGCCGGCCATGCGGACCGCGATGGAGCAGGCCGCCGAGACGCTCGACTTCGAGCGGGCAGCGCAGCTGCGCGACGAGGTGCGGTCGATCGAGCACGTCCTCGAGGGGCAGAAGATCGTCTCCGCTCGTGGGGAGAGCTTCGACGTGCTGGCGGTGGCCCAGGGCGTTGGCGGGGACGCAGCGGTCCAGGTGGCGACGGTGCGGCGCGGCAAGATGCTGGGCTCGGAGCACTTCCTGATGCGCGGCGCTCGGGTGGAGGACTCCGCGGCCACGATCCTGGGATCGTTCGTGAGCCAGTTCTACGAGGACGCGGCGCTGGTGCCGCCCGAGCTGGTGCTGCAGCACCCGATCGAGGACGCCGAGCTCGTGCGCGCGTGGCTGGTTGAACGACGCGGGGGCGCCGTCAGGCTGACGGTGCCGCAGCGGGGGGAGCGCCGGCGCCTGGTGGAGATGGTGGCCAAGAGCGCGCAGGAGAACCTGGAGCAGAGCCGGCTGCGCTTCCTCAACGACGCGCAGCGCATCACCGGGGCGCTGAGCGAGCTGGCCGACGCGCTGGGGCTGGAGAACCTGCCACACCGTATCGAGTGCTACGACATCTCCAATCTGCAGGGGACCAACCCGGTGGCGAGCATGGTGGTGTTCGAGGAAGGCAAGCCCAAGAAGAGTGACTACCGGCGCTTCGGGATCAAGACCGTCCAGGGGGCGAACGACTTCGCCATGATGCAGGAGGTCATCCGGCGGCGCTTCAAGCGGGCCTCACGCGAGGACGTCACCGAGGACTGGCGCACCATGCCGGACCTGGTGATCGTGGACGGGGGCAAGGGGCAGCTCAACGCCGCGCTCGAGGTGCTGGCCGAGGTGAGCGTCGAGGTGCCGATCGTGGGGCTGGCCAAAGAGAACGAGGAGCTGTTCCTGCCCGGTGAGCGCGACCCGGTCATCCTGCCGCGGGCGGGTCAGGCGTTGTTCCTGGTGCAGCGGGTGCGGGACGAGGCGCACCGCTTCGCGGTGACGTTCCACCGAACGCGGCGGACCAAGAGCGGGTTCCACTCGGCGCTCGACGAGCTGTCGGGCGTCGGCCCGGCGCGACGCAAGGCTCTGCTCAAGGCGTTCGGCTCGGTGCGGCGCATTCGCGAGGCGACCGTCGAGGAACTGTCGGCGGTGGAAGGCATCGGCCCCGGACTGGCCGAGAAGATCAAGGCGGAGCTTGCCTGATGCCGTCCCGTGCCCGCTTGATCGACGGCGCCAACGTGGACGCGCCGGCGATCGCGGCCGACGCCCTCCGTGACGGTGACCTGGTCGTGTTTCCCACCGACACCGTCTACGGCGTGGCCGCCGCGGTCGACCGCCCGGAATCGGTCGCGCGCCTCTACGTCGTCAAGGGGCGTCCGCTGGAGCGACCGATCCCCGTCCTGGTCTCTTCGTTCGAGGCCGTGGAGCGGCTGTCGCCGCATCTGGTCCCGGAGTTGTGCGACCTGCTCGCCCGCTACTGGCCGGGTGCCCTGACAGTCGCCGTGCCCGCCGCGCCCTGGCTGCCGCGCGAGGTCGTGCGCGACACCGGGCGGGTCGGCCTGCGCATGCCCGACCATGACCTGGCGCTGGCGATCATCGATGCGGCCGGCGGCGCCGTGGCGACGACCAGCGCCAACCGCTCCGGCGAGCCCGAAGCGCGCGACGCCGTCGAAGCCGACCGCGCACTCGGCGATCGGGTGGACCTGATCGTCGACGGCGGCCGCACACGGGGTGGAGTGCCGTCCACGGTCGTCATCGTCGACGGGAGCAGGCTGGTGGTAGCCCGCAGCGGGGCCGTCGAC
>Ga0307372_10012134_pt1 | contig 11370 bp, 9 predicted proteins | sample OX1MG_FD_202533 | JGI IMG/M metagenome (GOLD analysis project Ga0307372, IMG submission 202533) | Soil microbial communities from Risofladan, Vaasa, Finland - OX-1 | ecosystem: Environmental > Terrestrial > Soil > Coastal area > Acid sulfate soil | place: Finland: Risofladan, Vaasa | collected...
GACGCGCGCGGTGGCGCTCGGGTGCTGGCGGACCGTGCCCCCGGCCGGACGCCGGGACGCGCTCGCCGCGCTGCATGCGGCGAGCAGCAGCGGGCAGAGCGCGAGGGCGACGAGCGGTCTGCTCCTCAGCCCCACCGCAGCCCGATGATGACCGTCGTGAACGCGAACACGACGGCGACGGTGACCGTCAGGCGGTCGAGGTTCTTCTCGGCGACGGTCGAGCCTGCCGCGGCCGAGCCGACCGACGAGCCGAACATGTCCGACAGGCCGCCGCCGCGCCCGCTGTGGAGCAGGATGAGCACGACGAGCCCGAACGACGCGAGGACCTCGATCCCAACGAGGATGTCGGTGAGCACGTCGTTACCTCCCGAGGTCCCGCGGCGCGCCCGCGCCGCGCCGCAAACGGCCGCAGGCTAGCAGCTCGCGCCGCACTCGCGGACTCGCGTCCCAGCTCAGGCCCGTGCGCGCACGATCGCGACGAAGCGCTCGGCGTCGAGGCTCGCACCCCCGACCAGCAAGCCGTCGACGTCCGGCGCGGCGAGCAGCGCGCCCGCGCTCTCCGGCGTCACGGACCCCCCGTACTGGACCCGGACCGCGGCCGCGGCGCCGGCGCCGGCGAGCCTCCCGACCTCCTCGCGGATCGTCGCGCACATCTGCTCCGCGTCGTCGACGCTCGCGGTCTCGCCCGTGCCGATCGCCCAGATCGGCTCGTAGGCGACGACGACCCCGCCGACGACCTCGCCGGAACGGCCCGAGAGCGCGGCCGAGACCTGTTCGCGCACGCGGTGCGCCGCGTCGCCCGCCACGCGCTCGTCGAGCGTCTCGCCGACGCAGAGGATCGGGTGCATGCCGTGCGCGAGGATCGCGTCGACCTTGCGCCTGACGTCGACGTCCGTCTCCCCGCAGTGCGTCCTGCGCTCGGAGTGGCCCGTGATCACGTACGCGACGTTCAGCTTCGCGAGCATCTCGGCGCTCACCTCGCCCGTGAACGCGCCGCGGTCCTCGTGGTGGCAGTTCTGCGCGCCGAGCGCGATCGGGAGGTGGTCCGTCTCGACCGCCGTCTGGACGGTCCGGATCGACGTGAACGGCGGGTGGATGCTCACCTCGCGCCCCTCGGGCAGCGCGGCTGCGCGCACGAGCGCCGCGAGCTCCTGGACGAGCTTCAGCGCCTCGAAGTGGTTCTCGTGCATCTTCCAGTTGCCGCTCACGAGCGCGGTGCGCGCCTCGGTCACCTCGGTCCCCTCGCCTCGTTCACGCGCTCATCCCCGCAGCGGTGCGTTGCTCGCGGCACGCAGCGCCGCGAGGCCGGGCAGGTCGCCGAGCTCGATGAGCTCGAGCGAGGCCCCGCCACCGGTCGAGATGTGGTCGATCGAGCCCGCGAGGCCGTAGCTGTTGATCGCCGCGACCGAGTCCCCGCCTCCGACGACCGTGAACCCCGGGCACGCCGCGACGGCCTCGGCGACCGCTCGCGTGCCCGCCGTGAACCGCTCGTCCTCGAACACGCCCATGGGCCCGTTCCACAGCACGGTGCGCGCGCCCGCCACGACCGTCGCGTACCGGTCGCGCGTCGTTGGCCCGATGTCGACCGCCTCGAAGCCGGGGCCGATGTCCCGGCCCAGCACCTCGGTCCGCTCCCCCGGAGGTGCGACCTCGCCCCGGTGGAGCGTCGAGCCCGGCGCGAGCGCGACGACGTCGGTCGGGAGCAGGACCTCGGTCTCACCGGCGAGCAACTCACGGCACGAGTCGAGATACCGCTCGTCGAGCAGCGACTCGCCGACCTCGTGGCCGAGGGCCTTGAGGAACGTGTACGACATCCCGCCGCCGACGACGAGCGTGTCGACCTTTCGCGCGAGCGCACGGAGCACGCCGAGCTTCTCGCCGATCTTCGCCCCGCCGACGACCGCGACGAACGGCCGGGCCGGCTCGTCGAGCAGGCCGGAGAGCACGGACACCTCGCGTGCGAGCAGCCGCCCCGCCGCGGACGGCAGGCGCGACGGCGGGCCGACGACCGACGCGTCCGGGCGGTGCGAGACCCCGAAGGCGTCGTTCACGTACGCGTCCTTGCCTGCGACGAGATCGTCGACGAAGGCGGGGTCGTTGGCCTGCTCGCCGGGCGAGAAGCGGAGGTTCTCCATCAGCTGCGCGTACGGCGCGAGCTCCGCGAGGCGGGCGCGCACGGGTGCGAGCGAGTAGCGCGGGTCGACCGCGCCCTTCGGCCGTCCGAGGTGGGTGCAGACCGTGATGCGGGCCCCGCGCTCGTGGAGCCACTCGAGGGTCTCGAGCGCCGAGCGGATTCGGAAGTCGTCGGTGAGCACGACCTCGCCGCCCGGCCCCTCGCCGAGCGGGCAGTTGAAGTCCGCGCGGACGAGGACCTCGCGGCCCGAGACGTCCGGCAGGTCCTCGAGGAGCGGCAGACCGGTGCTCATCGCGAGCCGACGAGGACCGCGAGGTCCACGAGCCGGCTCGAGTACCCCCACTCGTTGTCGTACCATCCGAAGACCTTCACGAGCGTGGAGCCGTCGCCGAGCGACTGGGTCATCGTGAGGCCGGAGTCGAGCGTGCACGACGCGGGCGAGCCGACGATGTCGGTCGAGACGAGCGGCTCCTCGCTGTAGACGAGCACGTTCGAGAGCGGCCCGGACGACGCGGCCGCGGCGAACGCCGCGTTCACCTGCTCGACGCCGACCTCGGCCGCGACCACACCGGTGAAGTCCGTGATCGAGCCGTCGACGACCGGCACGCGAAGCGAGATCCCGTCGAGGCGGCCCCTCATCGCCTGGAGCACGAGACCGGTTGCGCGCGCCGCGCCGGTCGACGTCGGCACGATGTTCACCGCGGCCGCGCGCGCCCGGCGCAGGTTGTCACGCGCGAGGTCGAGGAGCTCCTGGTCGTTCGTGTACGCGTGGACGGTCGTCATGAGGCCGTGGCGCACCGAGAACGCGTCGTCGAGCACCTTGATCATCGGGACGAAGCAGTTGGTCGTGCACGAGGCGTTCGAGACGACGACGTGACTCGCCGGGTCGAACGTGTCGTCGTTCACGCCCACGACGAACGTCGCGTCCGAGTCGTCCGACGGCGCGGAGACGATCACGCGCCGTGCTCCGGCGTCGACGTGCGCCGCGGCCGCGGCGCGCTTGGTGAACCGGCCGGTCGACTCGATGGCGACGTCCACGCCGAGCTCGGCCCACGGCAACGCGGCCGGGTCGCGCTCGGAGAAGACCGCGATCTCCTTGCCGTCGACCGAGATCCCGCGCTCGGTGAGCGCGACCGCCCCCGCGAAGCGTCCGTGCGTCGAGTCGTGGCGTAGGAGGTGCGCGTTCGTCTCCTTCGAGACGAGGTCGTTCAGCGCGACGACCTCGAGGTCCGAGCCCGACCCGTGGAGCGCGCGCAGGAAGTTGCGCCCGATCCTTCCGAAGCCGTTCACTGCGACTCGCACGGTCATCTGATCGCCCCTCGCGTCGTCGACCCGGGGCGCGTCCTACACGCACCGGCGCCCGGCCCTCCGGCCGCACGCAGCCAATCTCTCCCAGCCGCTCCTCCGGGCGCAACCCGGCCATTCGACCCGATCCGGGAGCGGGGAGTCGACCCGGGAGCGTCGCGCGTCAATCGACCGTGCGTCGCAGCGCGGCTTCGAGCAGCGCGGCGTCGTGGACGTGCCCACCCGGCGCGGCGAGGTCGGCCGTGACGACCTGCGAGCCCGGCGGCACATCACCGAGCGCGACGTTCCCGGTGTCCGCGAGCACCCAGTCGGGCTCGACGCCGTGGGCCTCGAGCGCTGCGACGTGCGCCGCCACGTCGTACCCCTCGGTCTCGGGGACCTGCTCGCGCAGGTTGCACACGTAGACGCACGTCGCAGCGCTCGACGCGATCGCCTCCGAGACCTCGGGCGGCGCGCACGCCGCGAGCACGCTCGTGTAGAGCGAGCCGGGCCCGAGCACGATCTGGTCCGCGCGCGCGATCGCCTCGAGCACCGCGTGGGGCGCCGTGGCATCCGGCGGCACGAGCGACACGTGCGTGATCCCGTGGGTCGCCATGATCCGCACCTGCCCCTCGAGCTCGGAGCCTGCGGCCTCGGCCTTCAGCACGACCGGCCCCGTCGTCGCCGGGAGCACGGCGCCGACGGTCCCGAGCAGCCGGCACGCCTCGTCCATGCCCGCGACGAAGTCCCCGAGCGTCGCCGCGAGCGCGGCGATGAGCAGGTTGCCGAACGCGTGGCCGTCGAGCTCGCCGCCCCCAGCGAAGCGATGCTCGAGCGCGCGGCCGAGCGGCGACGGCGACGGGAGCATCGCACCGAGGCACTTGCGCAGGTCGCCCGGCGCGGGGATGCCGAGCAGCTCGCGCAGCCGGCCGCTCGAGCCGCCGTCGTCGGCGACCGAGACGACGGCCGTGATGCTCCCCGCGTAGCGCCGGATCGCCGCGAGGCTCGTCGCGAGCCCGTGGCCGCCGCCGATCGCGACGACGGCCGGCCCGTCCGCGCTCATCTCGCGATGTCCCGGTGGTGCACCGTCGGTGTGAAGCCGTGGGCCGAGACGCGGCGCGCGAGCTCCTCCGCGATCGCGACCGAGCGGTGGCGCCCGCCCGTGCACCCGATCGCGATCGACAGGTACGACTTTCCCTCGCGCGCGTACGCGGGCAGGAGGAACGCGAGCAGGTCGTCGAGGCGCCCGAGGAACTCCTCCGCCTCGGGCCGGTGGAGCACGTACTCGCGCACGTCGTCGTCGAGGCCCGTGTGCTCGCGCAGCGACTCGACCCAGTGCGGGTTCGGCAGGAAGCGGCAGTCGAACACGAGGTCGACGTCGAGCGGGATCCCGTTCTTGAAGCCGAACGAGACGACGCTCGTCTGCATCGCGCCCTCGGCACCGCTGCCGGAGAACGCGTCCACGAGCCGGTCGCGCAGCTCGTGCACGTTGAGATCGCTCGTGTCGATCACGATGTCCGCGTCGTCCCGGATCGCCTGGAGCAGCGCTCGCTCGCTCCTGATCGCGCCGAGCACGCCCTCGCCCTCGACGGGATGGCGTCGGCGCGTGCCTTCGAAGCGCCGCACGAGCACGTCGTCCGACGCGTCGAGGAACAGCACGCGCACGCGCGCGCCGGTCGACCGGAGCGACGTGACGGCCGGGGCGAGCTCGCTCATCGAGTCGGCTCCGCCGCGCCCCGCGATGAAGCAGAAGCGGTCGAGGTCCGAGCTCGACTGCGACGTGAGCTCGGAGATCTTGCCGAGGAGCGCCGGGGGGAGGTTGTCGATGACGAACCATCCGAGGTCCTCGAGCGTCGCTGAGGCGCTCGACCGGCCCGCGCCGGACAGGCCCGTCACGATCAGGTACTCGGCCACGACGCCCCCCCTCGGTCCGGACGATCTTCGCGCGGCGGCAGCGCGGGTCGGTGCTCGAAGCGCATCGCGAGCAGCCGCGGGATCGCGGCCTCGAGCTCGGGGTCGACCGAGGTCGCGAGGAACTCTGCGAGCGGCGGGGGCTCGAGCATGCGCGTGAGCAGCAGGTCGCGCGCCGCGAGCGGGTTCACGTAGCGCGAGAGCGGCCGGTGGGCGAAGGGGACCCGCACACCCGAGTCGACGTCCTCCCAGCTCACGTCCTCCACGAGATACGGCCCGACGCGCCAGTAGCGCTCGCCGAGTATCTGGTCGTCGACGAACCCGCTCCCGGAGCCCTGGTAGAGGGGGTGGTTCACGAGGAGCAGGAACCGGCCGCCGGGGGCGAGCACCCGCGCGACCTCGCCGAGCACGGCGTCGACGTCCTCCGCGTGCTCGATGACGAGCGAGCAGACGACGCCGTCGAAGCTCCCGTCGCGGTACGGCAGCCGCTCGCCCTCGCCGCGCACGTACGCGGGCCGGCCACGTGACGGCGCGGCCGGAACGCGCTCCGCGAGCGTCGCGTGCGCGAGCTGGGCCGCGGCGACGTCGATCCCGGCGAGGAAGGCCGGGGGGGCGCTCGCGGCGAGCAGGTGCCGCGCGACCTGGCCCTCGCCACAGCCGAGGTCGAGGATGCGCACGCACCCGGCGAGCTCGGCGGCGATCGTCGGGAGGATCTCGAGCTCGTACTCGGGATCTGCGCCCGCGGTGAACGTGTCGCGCCACCAGTCGGCCTGGCGCTCCCAGACGCCGCGGCGCAGCCGCGCGCCGGCGTCGTCCGCGGCCCCTCCCGCCGGCCCGGCCGAAGCGTCGGGGGTCCGGCCCGCCGGACCACGCGGGGCTCCGCCCGGCCGGTCCCCGGGCGCGCTCAATGGAGGCGCTCGAACACGGCGTCGGCGACCGGGTCGGGCAGCCACGGCAGCGCCCTCAGCTCCTCGGCGGAGGCCTCGCGGATCCTGCGGACCCCGCCGAGCTCGCGCACGAGGCGGCTGCGCCGCGCCGGGCCGAGCCCCACGACGCCGTCGAGCGCGCCCTGGCGCGTCCGCTTCGCCCGGAGCTGGCGGTGGTACGTGATCGCGAAGCGGTGCGCCTCGTCGCGCAGCTGCTGGAGCAGGTAGATCGCGGCCGAGTCCCGCGGGATCCGGACCGGCTCGTCACGCCCGGGCCGGTAGACCTCCTCGAACTGCTTCGCGAGCGCGGCGAGCTCGACGCGCCCCACGAGCCCGAGCTCCTCGAGCACCTTCACCCCGACGTTCAGCTGGCCCTTGCCGCCGTCGATGAGCAGCAGCTGCGGCGGGTACGCGAAGCGCGTCGGGCGCCCGTCGACCGGGGCCGGCGCGCCCTCGTCGAGGCGCCGCAGCCGCCGGGTGAGCACCTCGTGCATCGCGCCGTAGTCGTCGTTTCCCTGGACGGCCGTGACCTTGAACCGCCGGTAGTCCGAACGCTTCGCGAGCCCGTCCTCCATGACCACCATCGAGCCCACGTAGTCCGTGCCCTGGAGGTGGCTCATGTCGTAGCACTCGATGCGCAGTGGCGCCTCGGCGAGGCCGAGGTAGCCCTGGAGCTCGTCGAGCGCCTGGGCGCGGGTCGTGAGGTCGCTCGAACGGCGCATCTTGTGCCGCTGGAGCTGCTCGGCGGCGTTTGCCTCGGCGACCGCGACGAGCGCCCGGCGCCTGCCCCGCACGGGGACCCGCACGGAAACCCGGCCGCCGCGGCGCTCCGAGAGGAACGCCTCGTAGGTCGGGAGGTCGTCCGGCGCGCCCGGCACGAGCACGACCGGCGGGACCCCGAGCGGCGTCTCCAGGTACTGCTGCTCGAGCGCGCGGGCGACGAGACCGGGCGCGTCGAGCGGCTCGACCTTCTCGAGGACGAAGCCGCGGCGGCCGACGACCCGGCCGCGTCGCACGTGGAGGACCTGGACGGCAGCCTGGAGCTCGCTGTCCGCGATCCCGACGACGTCGAGGTCCTCGCTCGAGTCCGCGACCATCTCCTGGCGCTCGGACGCGAGCCGGACGCTCGCGAGCTGGTCGCGAAGGCGCGCAGCGCGCTCGTAGTCGAGCGCGGCGGCCGCGTCGCGCATGTCCGTCTCGATCCGCGTGACGACCGGCCCCGTGTCGCCGTCGAGGAAGCCCATGAGCTCGCCGACGAGCCCCGCGTACCGGTCGTGGTCGACCGCCCCGACGCACGGCCCGGAGCAGCGCTCGATGTGGAAGAGCAGGCACGGCCGGCCGAGGCGCTCGTGCCGGCGGAACTTCGCGTCCGTGCACGTCCGGATCGGGAACGACCGGAGCAGCAGGTCGAGCGTCTCACGGATCGCGTACGCGTGCGCATACGGACCGAAGTACCGGGTCCCGGGCCGCTTCGCGGCGCGCGTCACGACCGCTCGGGGCCAGGACTCGTCGAGCGTGACCGCGAGGTACGGGTAGCTCTTGTCGTCGACGAGGCGCACGTTGAACCGGGGCCGGTGCGCCTTGATGAGGTTGTACTCGAGCATCAGCGCCTCGACGTCGCTGCGGACCTGGATCCACTCGACGGAGGTCGCGCGCTCGAGCATCTGGAGCGTGCGGGGGTGCAGCTGCCCGGGATGCTGGAAGTAGCTCCCGAGCCGGCTGCGCAGCGAGCGCGCCTTGCCGACGTAGATGATCCGGCCCTCGGCGTCTTTGAACTGGTACGAGCCCGGGGCGTCGGGGAGTGCGTCGGGGCGCTGCAACACGGCAGTACGAGGGTAGTGTCTCTGGTACGCCGGCCTGGTACCCCGGCGGACATCTCCGCTTCGTGGCCGACATACCCGCGGATGGGCGACCAGGCTGTCCCCGCCGGCTGCGTCGAAGCGTCACGGCAAGGGGCTTGCCCATGTTCCGTCTCCAGTCACCGCTGCCCGACCACTACCGCGACGCGACCCCGGAGGAGCTCGCGGCGCGCATCGCCGCGGCACGCGACGCGCTCGGACCGAGCCTCGTCGTGCTCGGCCACCACTACCAGCGCGACGAGGTCATGGCCTGGGCCGACGCGCGCGGCGACTCGTTCGGCCTCGCGCGCTTCGCAGCCGAGCACCGTGACGCTCGTTACGTCGTGTTCTGCGGGGTGCAGTTCATGGCCGAGTCGGCGGACGTGCTCACGGGCCCCGACCAGGCCGTGCTCCTCCCCGACCTGAACGCGGGCTGCTCGATGGCGGACATGGCGGACCTCGAGAGCGTCGAGACCGCGTGGGACGAGCTCGCGGCCGTGATCGACGTCGAGACGCTGGTCCCGGTCACGTACATGAACTCCTCGGCCGAGCTGAAGGCGTTCGTCGGGCGCCACGGCGGCGCGGTGTGCACCTCGTCGAACGCCCGGGCCGTGGTCGCGTGGGCGCTCGGCCTCGAGGCGGGCGAGGACGCGGTCGCAGGAGCGCGTCGCACGGGGCGGCGCGTCCTGTTCTTCCCCGACCAGCACCTCGGGCGCAACACCGCGTTCGCGCTCGGGTTCGCCGCGTCGGACATGCGCGTCTGGGACCCCCGGCGCGAGCTCGGCGGCCTCGAGGACGCGGATGCGAAGGACGCAACCTTCCTGCTCTGGAAGGGGCACTGCTCGGTCCACCAGCGCTTCCGCACCGAGCACGTCGACGCGTTCCGTGCCGAGCACCCGCGGGGCTTGGTCCTCGTACACCCCGAGTGCAGCCACGAGGTGGTCGAGCTCGCGGACGTCGTCGGGTCGACCGACGCGATCATCCGCACCGTCGAGTCGGCCGAGCCGGGCACGACGATCGGCATCGCGACCGAGATCCACCTCGTGCACCGGCTCGCGAACGAGCACCCCGAGGTCACGGCCGTGTCGCTCGACCCGCTCGTCTGCCCCTGCTCGACGATGTTCCGGATCGACGCGGCCCACCTCGCGTGGGTCCTCGACGGTCTCGTCGCCGGCGACGTGCGGAACCGCATCACGGTCGACCCCGAGACCGCCGCAGACGCCCGTGTCGCGCTCGAGCGGATGCTCGCCATCACCTGAGCCCGGCGCCCGCCCGGCGCGTCGCGCCGACCCCCGGCGAGCTCAGCCGGCGCGGCGCGCCCGGCGCGTCGAGAGGAGCGGCTTCAAGAACTGCCCCGTGTAGCTGCCCTTCACCTTCGCGACGTCCTCGGGCGTCCCCTCGGCGACGAGCCGGCCTCCCCCGCTGCCACCCTCCGGGCCGAGGTCGACGATCCAGTCCGCGCACTTCACGACGTCGAGGTTGTGCTCGATGACGACGACCGTGTTGCCCTGGTCGACGAGCCGCTGGAGCACGCCGAGGAGCTTGCGGACGTCCTCGAAGTGCAGGCCCGTCGTGGGCTCGTCGAGGATGTACAGCGTGTGGCCCGTCGAGCGCTTCGACAGCTCCGACGCGAGCTTCACCCGCTGGGCCTCGCCGCCCGAGAGCGTCGGCGCGCTCTGGCCGAGCCGCACGTAGCCGAGCCCGACGTCGACGAGCGTCTGCATGTGCCGCGCGATCGGCGGCTGCGCCGCGAAGAACTCGAGAGCCTCCTCGCACGACATGTCGAGCACATCGGCGATGCTCTTGTGCCGCCAGAGGACCTCGAGCGTGTCGCGGTTGTAGCGGGCGCCCTTGCAGACCTCGCACGGGACGTAGACGTCCGGGAGGAAGTGCATCTCGATCTTGATCGTCCCGTCGCCCGCGCACGCGTCGCACCGGCCGCCGGACACGTTGAACGAGAATCGCCCGGGCTGGTAGCCGCGAAGTCGCGCCTCCTGGGTCTCGCTGAACAGCCGCCGGATGTTGTCGAACACTCCCGTGTAGGTCGCGGGGTTCGACCGCGGCGTCCGGCCGATCGGCGACTGGTCGATGTCGATGACCTTGTCGAGCTGGTCCGCCCCCTCCACGCTCCGGTGGCGGCCCGGCACCGTGCGGGAGCGGTACACGTGCGCCATGAGCGCCCGGTGCAAGATGTCGTTCACGAGCGTCGACTTGCCCGATCCCGACACCCCGGTGACCGCGACGAAGCAGCCGAGCGGGAACTCGACGTCGAGGTCGCGCAGGTTGTGCTCGCGGGCGCCGCGCACGACGAGCCGTGCCGCACCCCGCGGGCGGCGCCGGCCGGGCACCGCGATCTCGAGCCGGCCCGAGAGGTACGCGCCGGTCATCGAGCGCTCCTCGGCGAGCAGCTCGTCGAGCGTGCCCGAGGAGACGACCTCGCCCCCGTGCTCGCCGGCGCCGGGCCCGATGTCGACGACGTGGTCGGCGACGCGGATCGTCTCCTCGTCGTGCTCGACGACGATCACCGTGTTGCCGATGTCCCGCAACCGCAGCAGGGTCTCGATGAGCTTGCGGTTGTCCCGCTGATGGAGCCCGATCGACGGCTCGTCGAGCACGTACAGGACGCCGACGAGCCCGCTGCCGATCTGGCTCGCGAGGCGGATCCGCTGCGCCTCGCCGCCCGCGAGCGTCGCCGCCGACCGGTCGAGCGCGAGGTAGTCGAGCCCGACGTCGACGAGGAACTGCAGGCGTGCCCGGATCTCCTTCAGCACGCGCTCGGCGATGAGCGCGTCACGCTCGCCGAGCTCGAGCTTCGCGAGCAGCTCGGTCGCACGGCCGATGGGCTCGGCCGCGAGCTCGGCGATGTTGCGGCCGTCGACCGTGACCGCGAGCGACTCCGGCTTCAGGCGGCTCCCCCCGCACTGCGCGCAGGGCACCTCGCGCATGTAGCCCGCGATCTGCTCGCGCTGGAAGTCGGACTCGGCCTCCGCGTGGCGGCGCTCGAGCCAGGGCACGACGCCCTCGAAGGCAGTGTCGTAGCTGCGTGCCGTGCCGTAGCGGTTGCGGTAGCGGACGTGGACCCGGCGGTCCCCCGAACCGTAGAGCACGACCTTGCGCTGCGCCTTCGTGAGCTTCCGCCACGGCACGTCGACCGAGAAGCCGTACGAGTCCGCGACGGCCGCCACGACCCTCGTGAAGTACTCGGTGCGTGCGCCGGCCCACGGCGCGATCGCCCCGTGGGAGAGCGCGAGCTCGGCGTTCGGGACGACGAGCTCGG
>Ga0307372_10012135_pt1 | contig 11369 bp, 14 predicted proteins | sample OX1MG_FD_202533 | JGI IMG/M metagenome (GOLD analysis project Ga0307372, IMG submission 202533) | Soil microbial communities from Risofladan, Vaasa, Finland - OX-1 | ecosystem: Environmental > Terrestrial > Soil > Coastal area > Acid sulfate soil | place: Finland: Risofladan, Vaasa | collected...
GAATGCCGCGGTGTGATTCCTGCGGGGTCGTCTCATCGTCTTCTGCTCCTAGGAGCGCCTTGCGGCGCCCATGATTAAAGCAGAGTTCCCACTTACGACACTGTCCGATTATCCGTGGCCCGCTCTGAGCCTGCTGGCCAATCACGTGCAGATCACGGGGCTGTATCACCAGTGCCAGGCCCGGCATGACGCACTTTCCAAATGGGCTGTCGACTCTGCGTCGGGGGCTGTTCCAAATGACCACAAACGAGATCGGGAGCCATGAGCACAACGGACGATGTAGCGCAACCCATGAACACAAAAATGATGTCGGATATCGGCGAGATCAAGGGGCTGCTGACCGGTGTCAGCGAGATGATGCGCCATCAGCATGAGAACGTGAATCGTCGCATCGACGATATGCAGCGCGCCAACACCACGATGCACGCGTCGACCAACTCACGGCTGGATGATCTGACCACTGGCATCGGCAAACGTCTGGATGCACAGGAGTCTGATCTGCGGGATATCGCGCGCAAGGCTGACGAAGCGGTGAATCAGGCGACGGATACGGCGGCGCGGCTGGACAGCGCTGGTGAGCGGATCGCACGCCGCGCGGGGATCTCGGGCGGCGCGTCCGGCGGCGTGATCGCTGCCGGTATCGAGGTCGTCAAATACCTGCTGCAACACTGATCCGATGGCGCACGAACGGATGAAGCGGTCGGCGTTGCGGCGGTCTTATGTGATCGACCGGCAGCCGCTGACGGCGGCGGCGCTGAGCGTGGGGGTGAGTTATTCCACCGCGCGCACCTGGAAAGCGGACTCCGCCCATCGCGGCGACGACTGGGATCGTGCGCGGCTGGCCGAGCAGGTGAGCGACGGTGGCGTGCAGGAGCTGACGCGGATCGTGCTGGCGGAGTTCGTGCCGCTGTTCAAGTCGACCATCGGCGAGCTGCGCGATTGCACGCTGAGCGCCGGTCAGAAAGCCGAGGCGATATCACGACTCAGTGACGCCTATACCAAGACGGTGAAAGCCAGCGGCGCGGTGGACCCGACTATTGCGCGGCTGGGCTGGGCGATGGACGTGCTGCGGCTGCTGGCGGACTTCGTGACTGAGCAGTTTCCGCAGCATCAGGCGGCGTTGCTGGAGATCATCGAGCCGTTCGGGCAGCGGTTGGCCGAGCAGTTTGGAAAATGAAGCTGCCGCGGCTGACCCGACGTGACTTCCTGCGCGAGCTGGGTGAGTTCAGTGCGCAGCAGCGCGCGGCGATCGAGGCGGCGGTGGATGGCTTTGCGCCCAGCGAGGCGGCGCGGCAGGAACGGGTGGCCCGCTCACAGGCCGATTATGCGTTCTTCAAACGCACCTATTTCCCGCATTACTGCACCCAGCCCAACTCGGTGCTGCATGACTTTCTGGATGCGCGGCTGCCGGAGATCGTGGACTCGCCACGCGGCGAGCACGACGCCATTGCCGCGCCGCGCGGCGAGGCCAAGAGCACCAACGTCTCGCTCATTTTCCTGATCTGGTGCCTGGTCACCGGCCGCAAGCATTTCCCGGTCATTATCATGGACGCCTCTGAGTTGGCGGCGACGATGCTGGAATCGGTGAAAGCCGAGCTGGAAGCCAATGCGCGGTTGCTGATGGATTACCCGCAGACCACCGGCGCCGGCCGGGTCTGGCAGGCCGGGGTGATTGTGACGCCGGATAATCGCAAGGTGCAGTCCTTTGGTTCCGGCAAGCGCATGCGCGGCTTGCGGCATGGCCCGCATCGGCCCGATCTGGCGATCTGCGACGATCTGGAAAACGACGAGAACGTGCGCAGCCCGGAGCAGCGCGACAAGCTGCAAAACTGGCTAACGCGCACGGTGCTGCAGCTGGGCGCGGCCGAGGGCACGATGGATGTGATCGTGATCGGCACGGTGCTGCATTACGACTCGCTGCTGTCGCGGCTGCTGCATAACCCGCTGTGGCGTTCGAAGCGCTTCCAGGCGGTGATTCAGTGGCCCGACGATATGGCGTGCTGGGATCGCTGGGAGGAAGTGCTGCTGCAAGAAGGGCTGGATGCGGCGATGGCGTTCTATGCCACGCGTCAGGTGCAGATGGATGCCGGCAGTCAGGTGAGCTGGCCGGCGGCGCGGCCCATCATGCAGCTGATGCTGATCCGCGCCCGTGACGGACATTCCGCTTTCGATTCCGAGTATCAGAACGATCCGGTGTCGGGCGACGATGCGCCGTTTGCGGCCTGCATCAACTTCTGGGTGGAGCGCGACGCCGGCTGGGTGTTCTACGGCGCCTGCGATCCGAGCCTGGGCAAGCGTGGCGCCAGTCGCGACCCCAGCGCCATCCTGATCGGCGGCGTTAACCGCAAGCGCAACCTGGTGACGCTGGATGTGGTGGAAGCGCGGATCGCCAAGCGTCTGCCCGACCGGATCATCGAGGACATCATCGCGCTACAGGCCGAGTATCACTGTCTCGCCTGGGCGTTCGAGGCGGTGCAGTTCCAGGAGTTCATGCGTCAGGAGTTGGTGCGCCGATCCGCCGCGCGCGGGATTCCGGTACCGGCTCGGCCGGTGACGCCGCATGCGGACAAGACGCTGCGCATCGAGAGCCTGCAGCCGCACATGGCCAATGGCTTGATCCGCGTGCATTCCAGCCAGCGCGCGCTGATCGAGCAGCTGCGCCATTTTCCCAAAGCAGACCACGACGACGGCCCGGATGCGCTGCACATGCTGTGGACGCTGGCCCAGCGCGGCCGCGGCGGTGCGGCCGGTCTGCGCATCGGCAACCGTCCAGCGGTGGACAAGCTGCTGGCCGGCTACGGAGACTGATATGAGTGATGACCTGATACGCCTGCAAGGCACCCCGACGCCCGGCGAGATTGCCGGTCGCAATACCGATCCGCGTTTCTTTGCGGCCATCTCCATCCTGCCCAATCCGGACCCGATCCTGCGCCGCTCAGGCCGCAGCGAGGACGTGTTCAGCGCGATCCAGAGCGACGCGCATGTGATCGGCGAGCTGCGTTCGATCCAGGCCGATCTGCTGCGCTATACGCATACCTTGACGTCCGGCGGCGACAAGCGGGTGGATCGGCGCGCGTTCGATCTGTGCCAGGGCTTTCTTGATCGTTCGCCAGCGCCTTATACGGCGTGGCCCGACGTGTTCTGGAACATCGCCCAGAGCACATTTCGTGGGCTTTCGGTGCAGGAGATCGTGTGGGAAAAGCAGGGTGACTTATTCCTGCCCGAGCGGATTTTGGATCGACCGAAGCGACGCTTCCACTTTAACGGTTTCGGCGAGTTGCGCGTGCTGACGCGTGACGATCCGTTATTCGGGCTGCCGGCGGAGGAACTATATTTTCTGGTCGATCGGCACATGGCCAGCTACGACCAACCCTATGGCATTTCGTTGTTCTCGTCGTGCTTCTGGCCGTATACGTTCAAGCATGCCGGCTTCCGATGGTTTGTGAAATTCTGCGAGCGTTTCGGCATTCCGTTTCCGGTCGGCAAGTATCCGGTGGGCGCGAGCAAGGAGACCATCGACGCGCTGGAAGCGGCGCTGGAGAACCTGGTGGAGGCCGGTTATGCGGCGCTGGAAGACGGCAGCGACATCGAGCTGAAAGAGGTTGGCATCAGCGGCCGCAGCCAGCTGCAGCAGAAGGTGCTGATCGATACCTGCAACGCCGAAATGAGCAAGGCGCTGACCAGCCAGACGCTGGCCACCGAGCAAACCGGACAGGGCGGCGGCTCGCGTGCCGCCAGCCAGACCCATGCCGAGCGCGGCGGCAATGTGAATCAGGGCATCATCCAGCGCGTGGCGCGCACGCTGGATCATCTGTGGGCGCTGATCACGCGGGTGAATCTTGGGCCGGATGCGGTGCCGCCGACCAGCGATTTTGTGGGCGATAACGAGGCCACCACCGACCGCGCCAATGTCTACAAGATTTTCATCGACGCCGGCGGCGCACCCAGCCGCAAGGCGATGGCGGAGGATCTTGGCATCACGCTGGCCAATCCGAAAGACCCGAACGACGCGCTGCATGCGCCAGCCCCCGTACCGCCGCTACCCGGCACCGGCGTTCAATTCTCCGCCGCCGATCAATTCCCGGATCAGACCGCGCTGGACGCGGCGATCGATGCCATCGGCAACGAAGATCAATCGACGCTGATGGCGCCGATTCTGCAGCCGGTGTTGGAGATGGCGCGCCGCGATCCGACCACGCTGCTGGCCACGCTGGGCGAGGCGTATCCGAAGATGGACCCGGCGCGGTTGGTGGATACGATGACGCGGCTGCTGTTTGTCGCGGACACTTGGGGACGGCTGATCGCTAATCAGGAAGCGGACGATGCCGGCAACGCCTGATCTCGGCTATGCCTTCAAGCTGCAGCCGAAGGCGGCGATCGAATATTTCGAGTCCCTCGGCCACAAAATCACCTGGGATTGGCGCGAGACCGCAGACGCGATGCGTGGGCGGGCGTTTGCGGCTTCAAATTCGGCACGGCTCGATATTCTCAAGGATCTGCGGTCGGGCTTGGATTCGGCGCTGAAAGACGGCACCACCGAGGCCGATTTCGTCAAGAAGCTGACGCCGATCTTGCAGGCGAAAGGCTGGTGGGGAACACAAGTCGCGGTGGATGCGGCGGGCGGAGCGCAACGGATTCATCTGGGCAGCCCGGCGCGGCTGAAGATGATTTATCGCACCAATGTGCAGTCCGCGATGATGGCGGGGCGCTGGCGGCAGTTTATGGCGAATGTCGATTACCAGCCTTATTTCCAGTATCTGGCTGTGATGGATTCACGCACGCGCCACACCCATGCGGCCATGAACGGGAGGATCTTCCGCTACGACGATCCGATCTGGCAGACCCACTGGCCACCGTGGGCCTGTAACTGTCGCTGCCGGGTGCGGGCGCTGTCGGAATCCGGCGTTAAGCGCTCCGGCCGAGAAGTGGAATCCAGCGCCGGGCATCTGCATACCGTGATGCAGCCCTACGGGGTGGATCAACGCACCGGAGAGATCATCGAGCGGCCGGGCACCGTACTGCGCACCATCGGCCATGACGGCAAGCCGGTGGATATCGGGCCTGCGCCAGGCTTTGGGTTCAATCCCGGTGGCGGTGATCCGTTTGACCCGATCGGATCGTTGCCGGATCTGCCTGCCGATGCTGCAAAGCCCGCAGGGATCGCCGCGACCGCTCGGTTCATGCCAGGTCAACCGACCTGGCATGACATGAACCTGCCTGATCTGCGAGCCGTGCCCGACAGCCAGCGTCTGGCCGCGCCCAAGCTGCTGCCTGCCCAGCCCGATGTGGAATCTGCGTTTACCTTGATTGCCCACGAGTTCGGTGTTTCACCAGACTCTCCGACTCGACTCGTCCAAACGCCGATTGAGACGGTTCCGATCCAGTACGACCTGCTTCGTCATTCAGTGGAAAAACGTGATGCCGCACGTGAGCGCTATGCACGATACGTAATGCCGACGCTGGTAAGCCCCTTTGAAATCTGGGCCACGCAATACGATGACGGCAGCCTGAGGCGCCGGTACATCGGCCTGTTTCAGGGCCGCTCGGATCTTCTGGTGGTGGTGCGCGTCAACGCTGACGGCGCAGTGGTCTGGAACATCATCAATGCCGATGATCGCCGCCTGAACAAGCAGCGCACAGGCGCATTGATCTGGAACCAACAGATAGATTCTTGGAAATGAAAGGGGGAATGACAGGCCGGGCGTCTCGTCTCGAAATGGAGAGTCAGCTCCACCAAGACCCTTCACGAGGTTATGCCCTGACTGGCACCACGATCTCGACCCGGCCTGCTGACACCGATTTTACACCATTCAAATCGGCTTCAAATACCTCTTTGATGTCTATCAACAACGGCATGGAATACAACTGATGATCGATCTTACCGTCACCATCGACAATGCCGAGATCAATCAACGTCTCGGCGATCTGGCTCTCAAGCTGGAAGATCTGTCGCCTGTCATGCGACCTATTGCCGCCGAGTTGTTGTCAGGCATGAAGCAGGCCTTCGTCGATGAAGCAGATCCGAAGACCGGAACGCCCTGGCAACGTCTGGCTGACTCGACCATTAAACAGCGCACCAAGCTGGGGTACTGGCCCGGTAAAAAACTCCAGCGCACAGGCCGCCTTGTCTCCAGCCTGGTTTCCGATTCAGGCCCCACATTCGCCATAGCCGGCACCAACCTGGTTTATGCCACCACCCAGAACTTTGGCGCCAACAAGGGTCAATTCGGCACCACGAAACACGGCTCGCCTGTCCCATGGGGAGACATCCCGCCGCGACGATTCGCCGAGATATCACCAGCAACAACTTCCACAGTGCTCGACCTGATCTACCAGTTCCTCACATAATTATTCTCAACTCTGTGGAGAATTCCAGGCCATTTTTAGCCAGCATTTCAGCCTTCCACCCGCCAAAGCATCCAATTCGCGCAGTTTCACTCTTTTAATTCGCATCCATTTAACCCATTGTCCAGACGTTATTTATTCTCAATTTCGGCTTATTTTCTGTTCCTCATTCCTATCATCCCCCACCAGGTCACGGGGGTAACAGCCTGACCAATAGGCCTACGCGGCAGTGAACAACCACCCAAACCGATCCCTCCGGGGCAATTCTTTCTGAGCTGCCTACGCGGCAGTGAACGCAAGCCACGAACGCGGTCCAGCTCGCACCATTTTCTGAGCTACCTGCGCGGCAGCGAACGAGGTTAGCCTCACAAAATCACAGCCTTGGGTTTTCTGAGCTACCTGCGCGGCAACGAACGTTGGCTCGTGTCCAGCCGCCTGACATCTGCATTTCTGAGCTACCTGCGCGGCAGCGAACGCAATGCAGTTCTCGACTCCGCGCACGTCAACTTTCTGAGCTACCTGCGCGGCAGCGAACAAACTCGACCTGCGCGACCGTCAAGGCAGATATTTCTGAGCTACCTGCGCGGCAGCGAACATCTTGAACTTCATTTTTTCTTGGTCCGGCGATTTCTGAGCTACCTGCGCGGCAGCGAACCTGAACCTCTACATTTCGCGCTCGGCGGACTCTTTCTGAGCTACCTGCGCGGCAGCGAACGCTCCAGCCGTGATGCGACCCACGGATGCGTCTTTCTGAGCTACCTGCGCGGCAGCGAACCTGCGGTGTTGCTTGCATCATCATATCCTCGTTTTCTGAGCTACCTGCGCGGCAGCGAACATCTGCGCCGCCAGCTCGACAGCGAAGGCGCTTTTCTGAGCTACCTGCGCGGCAGCGAACGCGCATTTTGTGTCTCCTGCCCCTAAATCGGTTTTCTGAGCTACCTGCGCGGCAGCGAACGCGACCCAGACCTGCACTCTGCGGTTCCAGGTTTTCTGAGCTACCTGCGCGGCAGCGAACGAGATGATTGATGAATTGATGCTGATACCGAATTTCTGAGCTACCTGCGCGGCAGCGAACGGGATGGTTAGGCATGCGCACGGCACGCTTCGTTTCTGAGCTACCTGCGCGGCAGCGAACTTGAGGCGCATGACGCGATGTTAGACCTGCGATTTCTGAGCTACCTGCGCGGCAGCGAACTACTAGCAGCTCAGGTCGAGGACAAGCTGGTTTTTCTGAGCTACCTGCGCGGCAGCGAACAAATAACGTCTTCCAGCCTCGCCACCCATTCCTTTCTGAGCTACCTGCGCGGCAGCGAACATGTGAATGTCAATACGGAAATGCCCCCGCTATTTTCTGAGCTACCTGCGCGGCAGCGAACGTGAGGCTGCTGGTCTCACGCAGCGCGATGCATTTTCTGAGCTACCTGCGCGGCAGCGAACCGCCCGGATGTACTCCGGGCGCGGATCGTGGTTTTCTGAGCTACCTGCGCGGCAGCGAACGCGTGCGGCGTGGTTGGCGGCACAGAGCTACTTTTCTGAGCTACCTGCGCGGCAGCGAACATCCTGCTCACACGCGCGCAAGCAGAGCGTGCTTTCTGAGCTACCTGCGCGGCAGCGAACCGAAATTGTGCTCGAGCGCAAAGCCCGGGGGTTTTCTGAGCTACCTGCGCGGCAGCGAACCGCGGAAATACGCAATCGGTGCAAAAGTGAGCTTTCTGAGCTACCTGCGCGGCAGCGAACGCGGACACGGCCCTCGGTACCCGGATCGACACTTTCTGAGCTACCTGCGCGGCAGCGAACAATCCGATGACGCAATTGCATCAAAGTGAGATTTTCTGAGCTACCTGCGCGGCAGCGAACCCGATCGCGGCAGTGTTTGCGGTGATTGAGCTTTTCTGAGCTACCTGCGCGGCAGCGAACAGGCCCGCGTCCGGCGTCTGCACCGGCTCGTTTTTCTGAGCTACCTGCGCGGCAGCGAACGCGGCGACCGGCACGGCGACGGCGGAGCGGCTTTTCTGAGCTACCTGCGCGGCAGCGAACGTCGCGCAGTCCACCCCCAGGCCCTTGACACATTTCTGAGCTACCTGCGCGGCAGCGAACGATCGGACTGGCTGCTGGGTACCATCTATAACTTTCTGAGCTACCTGCGCGGCAGCGAACGTCGCAGCATCGATTGATGTGATTTCGACGGCTTTCTGAGCTACCTGCGCGGCAGCGAACTTTTTTCTACAACTGGCGGCTCCGTCGAATTCTTTCTGAGCTACCTGCGCGGCAGCGAACGCTCCAGCCGTGATGCGACCCACGGATGCGTCTTTCTGAGCTACCTGCGCGGCAGCGAACCTGCGGTGTTGCTTGCATCATCATATCCTCGTTTTCTGAGCTACCTGCGCGGCAGCGAACATCTGCGCCGCCAGCTCGACAGCGAAGGCGCTTTTCTGAGCTACCTGCGCGGCAGCGAACTAGACGCTTCGAGCGTCTGGTCATTGGGGATTATGACGCAAGGCGCAAAAAGAGGCGCTCGCCCCTTTCTAACGGAGCAAGCGCAAGGTGCTGATTTTCAAAGAGCGTACTGATGTGGCGGGAAAAGGGTCAGAACCACGGAATCGTTGTGGGCCCGCCCAGTCCGTAGCGGTTGAAATTGCCGGGTACTTCGGCCGGGCCAGACGGGCCTAGTGCGATGAAAAGACAAAACGGTTGTGCGGTGCTGCGGCTGTGGACGTGCAGGTAGGGCAGGTTCGGGGTGCGTTCGACACTGTAGGGAATGGCCTGCTGTGCCTGTTCCGCCGTTTCGCCCTTGCGTTTCATGCGGCGGCGACGCAGCCGTTCGGCGTTGGTCTTGAACTGCTTGCGCTGCACGGTTCGGTGCGGGGCATCAACTGGCGCCAGTGTGATGTCGGTCATGCGCACGTGATCACGCATGCCCTTGAGCCAGCCGGTACCAAACAGTTGCCGCAGCGAAGCGTCGCTGCCATGCAGGCGCAGCTTTGTCCCGAGCGAACGTGGATTCATGTTGTATCCGGGAAAGCTCACGCCAATGCTGTCCAGCCTTTGTCGCACCAGCGCGAGGTGCAGCCGGTCATACAGCGTGCCCAGCAGTTGTGGCGTGCCGGATTCCGGATCCGGCACAACGGTGAGATCGATGTAGTGCGTGGTCATGGCGTCAGTTCGCTTCGCCGAACACGCCGCCACGGATCAGGGTGGCGATGACGAAATGCCGCTGGTCCACGTCGGGCGTCTTGTCCTTGATGATCCAGCCATCGAGCAGGTTGTAGAAATCGAGCTTCTCTTTCGGCTGGCGGTATGCACGCCCCTGGGTGGTGACCGAACCGTAGGGCTCCACGGCGATGGGGCCATTCTCGGCAGCCTCGGGATACCAGGTGTCGATGGTGCGCAGGGCGTTGCCAATTTTTTGCGAGTGGATGGCGGCCACGCCATCGACGTCGTACAGGGTTTTGCTTTTGTCACCGCGACCGCGGTCGAGAATCAGTTCTTGCGAGGGGAAGACTTCTTGGCCGGCGCCGATGCGTACGAAGGCGGTGATCTGCAGCAGCACGTGTTCGACGCCGGCCAAACCGTTGGCGATGATGTTCGTCAAGCCTGAAAGATCGGCGTTGCTTTTATCGAAGTCACGCAAGCTGAGGGCAAACGCGTCAAACGTCCAGGAATGTTTGGCGCTGCCATTTTCCAGTTGCGCCACGCGTACCTCGACGCTTTCGGCACCCATCCGGTTGCGCCACAGGAAACGCCCGTTGGCGAGGTTGCTGGCGTAGCGTGTGGCCAGTGTGTTGAAGCCGCGGTCGGAAACGTAGCCGGCGACAGTGGCCACCAGCTTCTCGCGATAGGTCGCGTTGTTACAGGCGGAGGGGGTGCCGGTGCCAGCTAGTACGCGCACGGTGAACGTTACCCTCAGCGTATCCGTATCAGCAGGCAAGGCGGCGACATCCACGGTCTGCAGGTTGGGGTTTTCAATGGCGGCGTCGAGCTTGGCCGGGTCTTGGTCTTTGGTCTTGAGGCGGTTGGAAATGGTGCCGCGCACGGATTTTTCGCGCAGCTTCACTGGCTGCCACTGGGCGGTATTGTTGCGGTCGTCCCAATTGCCGGCATGGAACACGGCGTCGGAGGGATCGAGCTTGCGCTCGAAGGCGAGCACGGAAGCGGTTTTCAGAGTGTCATTAGCCATGATGAAATTCCTTTGAGAGAGTTGAAGAGGTTTGAGTCACTTCAGTCGTAGACATAGAAATCGTCGGGCTCGGCCGCCTCGGCCGTGGCGACGGGAACGTAGGTATTGCGGCAACGATAGACGGCGCGATCGAGGTCGGTTTCGGCGTGCCATAGCAAGGCATCGATGCTGTCGAGGCGATGCGGGCTGATCCACTCGCCCATCGAATAGATCGACTCGACGAAGCGGAACGACGTGTCGTCATCGCGAGCGTTCTGCACCTGGCCGGGGTCATACAGATCGGACAGGGCCGTGTAACCGACCGGAATCGGCACGATCCAGCCGGAGCCTTTACCACGATCGGGATCGTGCCAGTGCACGCGTTGGTTGGTGCCGGCCTCGCCGCCTTCCTTTTCGGCGCGATAGTTGAAGCGGGAAAGGTCCAGCAAGGCATCCAGTGCGTTGGCCTCAGGGCGTTTCTTTCGCATGGCCTCCAGGCGCGTGGGCACCAAGTCATCGCGCCCCACCAAGGCGTAACCGGGTAGCCATTGCCGCCGCCACTCACGGAAGTTCTTGGCGCATTCACTGGCATCGTCCGGCAGAACGGCGAGCCATGGCCGGGTAAAGCGTCCGGGAGCGGGTCGTGCTGGCAACATGCTGCCACCAGCCACGCGCATGGTGGCAAGGGTCTGCCAGGCCTTGGCGGCGATCTCGGCCAAAGCCTTGTCGTTGCCTTGAACGAGTAGATACCGTCTTGCAAGTCAAATCATTTTCGAGACCAAGGCAGGGTTATAGGGCTGCTGGTGCTTGAGCACACCGAAGGCGATGTGGACCAGGTGGCGCATCAGGGCGCCCAGCGCTGCGCGCT
>Ga0307372_10012137_pt1 | contig 11369 bp, 12 predicted proteins | sample OX1MG_FD_202533 | JGI IMG/M metagenome (GOLD analysis project Ga0307372, IMG submission 202533) | Soil microbial communities from Risofladan, Vaasa, Finland - OX-1 | ecosystem: Environmental > Terrestrial > Soil > Coastal area > Acid sulfate soil | place: Finland: Risofladan, Vaasa | collected...
AGGTGGTACCGCCCTTCATTTGGATCGTCGGCCTCGGATGGTGCGTGAGCACGAACACCGGCGTGTGAAAGACGGGATCGTCACCCCACCAGCCTTTCCAATCCTCGTCGGCCCACGGGCCGCGCTGTGGTCCGAATTTGTTGCGGCCCATGATCTCGGCACCGATGCCTATTCCCCAGTTGCTGACGAACGCCTCGTCGGCGCCGTTGCTTCCGCCCGGCTCGCCATGCATCTTGTGGAACGTGCGAGTGTCAAGGAACCCGTCGAGGAGCCTGCTTCCGGCGTGTCCGAAGGGCTGTTCGAAGGATTGTCCCTCACCGGTGCTGAAGCCGTCGAGCGACACGGCAAAGTTGTGGACACGAACGAGTGACATTCAGGAACTCCTTGGAAGGTGCTGAGGTAGGAGAGAGGCCGCAGACGGGTTTTCGCTACGATCCGGCTCCGTTGACGATCGCAGCCAGCGACTCCAGAAGGGCCCGGGTTCCCTCTTCTCGCTGAGCCACGGTGTCGTGGCCGTCGAGGAACACGCCCTGCTCCGTCAGAACCAGCCGCGTCGTTGCATCGTCGTTGTGGAATTGGACCGTGGCGACGGACACGGAGATGCGAGTGTCGTCGGCGAACATCTCGTACGTGTAGACGATCCGCTGCTCGGGAATGATGTCGCGGAACTCGGACTCATAGGTATAGACGGGCCCGCCGGGAGGCCCGCCGCGGTTGACCTCGCGGCCCCCGACGCGGAAGTCGAGTTCGTAGCCGGTTCCCAGTGCGTCAGCGGAGCCGGCGAACCAGCGGGCCTTGCTCACGGGATCCGCCCAGGCCCCGAAGACCTGAGCGACGGGAACGTCGTAGATCCGGTCAACAACGAATGTGTCATGGGAAACGGTGGACAGGGTCAAGGCTTCTCCTCGGTCGTGGCTACTTCATGCAGGATGTCGCCAAGTCGATCGAGGCGGGCCTCCCACCCCCGGCGTCGATCGGCGATCCACCGTTCGGCGGCGGTCATCGCCGCACCTTCGATCCGACACATGCGTGTCCGCCCGACCTTCTCGGTCTTCACGAGACCGCACGCCTCGAGGACCTGTACGTGCTGGACGACAGCCGCCAGGGACATAGCCAGGGGTTCTGCCAGTTCACTGACCGAGGCGGGTCCCGCGGTGAGTCGTTCCACCATGGTGCGCCTGCTCGTGTCGGCCAGCGCCTGGAAGGTCCGATCCAGGTCGATCGTTTGGTCAAGCATATACTTGAGTATATACCTCTGAGCACTACGGTCAAGTAACTTCTTAAGTCTTCGGAAACGTGCAATGGGGCGAACTGTCACTGCTTCCGAGATCGAGCGCGCTGCGTCAACCCGAGTCGGCACCTGTGGAGGAGTGGGCTCCCTTCTCCTTGAAGCCAACCAATGACGTTCTCCCGGCGGGTGCCACACCCGCTGGCCGCATCGAGCGAGGTGCCGTGGGCGTAGTCCGGCTCCCAGTTCAGGTCAGCGCCAGCCGCCAGGAGGCGTTCGGCGGCGCGGCGCTGCCCTCCCGAGCAGGCGTGCCAGAACCCCTCGGACACCTCCTCAGGAGTCGGATTGGCGGTGTGGAGCAGCTCCTCGATGCGGTCGAGCATGCCGAGCGCGCCGGCGTGCCACAACTTGTCAACCCGGGCGCCGCTGGCCACCAGGAGGCGGGCGACATGCCAGCAGGCGTAGCCGATGGCATTGTCGAGTGGGGTGCCGATGGAGCCGTCCGGGACTTCGATGTCGGCGCCGCCGTCGATGAGTGCGGCGGCAACCTCGACATCGTCGCTGCTTGCCGCCCGGTGCAGCGGCGTTTCCGAACGTGGCTCGGGGTCTCGGACGTCGGGTTGCCGCCGGCGGCGAGGAGCCGCCTCACGATCTCGGGGCCATTGGGGAAATAGCCAGGCCAGTCGGTGACGATGTGCAGGGCGGTGCGGGTCTTGAAGGGACCACCCAGCGGGCTCCGGGCGAGTTCGGGAGTGTCGGCGACAATTCGTTGGACCGCAGTGACGTCACCGCAGTGGATGGCGGCGACCAGCTCGGCCGCGATGTCAGGGTCGGGCGCGTCCACGTCGGCAGGCCTCTCTGGTTCCGGACTGGTGGCTGTGCACCGCTACTGACCGCGCTGCCAGGATCACGATGACTGGCCGGAGCTCGAGCCCGACGCCTGCATCTGTTCGAGGAGCTCCTGTGTTTCGGTCAGCGACGCGGTGATGATCCGCTTCGCCACCTCGAGGAGCTCGAACAGCGCCGGGTCGCTGACCGAGTAGTAGACGCTCGACCCCACCTTTCGTGACTGGATGAGGTTCGCCCGACGCATGAGGCCCAGCTGTTGAGAGAGATGCGATGCTTCAATGCCGACTTCGGGAATGAGCTCGTTCACCGGCCGTTCCCCATCCCGCAGGATCTCCAAGATGCGGATCCGCGCCGGGTGACCGAGCGCCTTGAAGAACTCCGCCTTCACCTGGTAGATCGGGGTGGACATGGGTGAGCCGTCTCCTGGGGTTTTCATGGTCTGCTACTTCCGGGCGGAACAAGTGCGCTCGGCTGGTCGCCGGTCACCGGCCCCTTCAAGCTTAATGAATTGATGAATCTCGCAAGTGAATTGCCGTGAAACACCATCAGAGGTCGTTTCCGGCATAGGAAAGATTGAAGCTCTTGTTGACCAGGGGGAAGTCGGGGACGATGGTGTCGGTGAGGCACACCGGCAGAGCTGGCCAGTTGAGAAATGACGGATCGACCACCTTCACCCTGACCAGTCGCCCTTCGTGGTCGAGTTCCACCCGATGCACGATCGCCCCTCGCCAGCCTTCGGCAATCCCGACCCCGCCGTCGGATGCATGCGAATCCCTGTGGCCCGTCAGCGGCGTGACCGCGTCAAGAACGTCGCAACGCCCGACAAGCCCGAGGAGGAGCCCCAGCGATGTCCGAACCTCCTCCACTCGCACGGAGTAGCGCGCCAAGACGTCTCCACCGCTTTGGAGCGCCGGCGAGAAGCCCTCTCCGAGTTCGGTGATCGGATGGGCGACCCGAGCATCGAAGGCCAACCCCGAGGCTCGTCCGACAACGCCGATGACTCCGAGATCGATGACGTCGGACCGATCGAGGACGGCGGTGCCGGTGAATCGCTCCATCACGAGGGCACTCGACGCGATCAGCTCCACCAGCTCCTCGAACTGGTGAGCGACCTGCGCCAACTCGGCCTCGGAGGGTAGACGAAGGACTCGGCTCCCGCCGGGCACGACCCCACCCCGGAGTAGGCGATGGCCCGTGACCTCGCGGTTCAGGCTCAGGAGCTGCTCGCGAAGGGAGAGTGCCCAGGCCTGGGCCAGCCCAAAGCCGACGTCGTTGCAGAGCGCACCGATGTCGGCGACGTGGTTGTAGAGACGCTCGAGCTCCAACAGAGCGCTGCGCACGATCTGTGCGTCGCCCGGCACCTGCACCTGCAGGGCATCCTCCACCGCCTGGCAGTAGGCGAGGCCGTGGCCCACGGCGGTGTCCCCCGAGATGCGTTCGGCGATCTCGAGCCCGGAGACGACATCTCTTCCTTCGCACAGACGCTCGATCCCCTTGTGGACGAACCAGAGCCGGGCCTTCATGCGCAGGATGGTCTCCCCCACCACCCAGAAGCGGAAATGCCCGGGCTCGATGAGCCCGGCGTGCACTGGACCGACGGGAATCTCGTAGACACCAGTACCGTCGACCGGCACGAACGGGAACGATCCTGCGTCGGCAACCATGTCGGGTGGCGCCGACGATTCGCGGCGCATGGGATGCCAGCCCTGCGGCCAGTGCTGGTGGAGCACCAGACGCCGGGGCTGGGGATGGCACAGCGGTTCGATGCCGAAGAGGTCGGACAACTCGCGTTCGAACCGGCTGGCCGGAAACGAGAGCCCGGCCAACGTCGGCACTGTTGGGAGCGAACGGTCGACAGGCACGTGAATCTCGACCCGGACATCCGGCGGCCCACCGGTGAAGAGGTAGACCGCACGCATGGACGTGCCGTCGTCATGTCCCGAAACCAGGGCCAGCCGCATCCCGTCGGCGAACAGGGCGCTGGCCACCTCGACCAGGTCGCCGCCCTGAACGGTGCCGGCGACCCGATGATGACCCACTGGGCGAAGGGCGTCGAGCAACGTGGCGGGAATGCTCATGTCGCCACCACACGGGCCGCCGCTTCGAGCAATCCGGACAGCGGCCAAGCGAACACCCCGATGAAGCCGCAGACCACCAGCCCGCCCACCAGCGGTGCCGACACCCAGCCGGGCGGGGGTGCCTGGACGACCTCAGCCACTGGAGGACCGAGGAGCATGTGGCGGGCATGACCGACGACGGCGACGAAGATCACCACCATGGCGACGATCGCCGCCACCGCGGCCCAGCCCAACCCGACCTCGAACTCGGCTCGGGCCATGAGCAATTCGCTGCTGAACAGGCTGAAGGGCGGGAGCCCGAGCAGGGCCACCAAACCGATGCCGAACATCCCGCCGAGGGCAGGACGGCGGGCCAGCAGGGCTCGGACCCCGTCGATCTGACTGGTGCCCTCGGCGGCCATGATCTCGCCGGAGGTCAGGAACAACACGCTCTTGGCCAAGCCGTGGCCGAGGATGTGGAGCAACACGGCGGCGATGGCGAGCGATATTCCCGCGGCGGCACCGAGGGCGATGAGCCCCATGTGCTCGATGCTGTGATAAGCGAGCATCCGCTTGTAGTCGCGTTGGGTGAGCAGAAGTGAGGCGGCCACGGCCAACGACAGAAGGGCCACGATGACCAGCAACCCCCGGGCGAACCCGGGACCCACGGCCAAGTCCACCACCGCCTTGAACCGCAGGATGGCGTAGAAGGCCACGGTGAGCAGCACGCCCGACATGAGGGCAGAGATGGGAGCCGGTGCCTGACTGTGGGCGTCGGGCAGCCAGCTGTGCATCGGTGCGAGACCCACCTTGGTTCCGTACCCGAGGACCAACAGGGCAAAAGCCAGCCGCATCACCGACGGGTCGAGGTGTCGGGCGTGGGCCATGAGTGACGTCCAGTCGAGGGCGTCGGCCGAGTGGCCGCCGACGTGTAACGCGGCCAGATAGACGAACACCGTGCCCAGAAAAGCCAAGGCGATGCCCACCGAGCAGATCACGATGTACTTCCACGAGGCTTCCAGTGCTCCCTTGGTCCGGCGGTGGCCGACCAGGAAGGTGGTGACGATGGTGGTGGCTTCGACGGCCACCCACAGCACCCCGACGTTGGCGGCCAGGACGGCGAGCAGCATGGCGGCCACGAACGCCTGGACGAGGACGCCATAGGTGGTGACTCGCCGTCGGGTGCTCTGACCATTGGCCAGCTCCAGGGCGACGGTGCGGATCCCGATCCACGAGGCCAACAGGGCGATGACCCCGATGACCACGACCATGAACGCGCTCAGGGCGTCGGCCCGGAGCACACCGCCCGCCCCGGTCAGCGGACCGGTCCGGACCACCCGCACGGCGGTCCAGATGCCCAGGCCCAGCGCAGCGCCGTTGGCGCCGACCCCGGCCCACCCGAGTGTCGGCCGCCCTCCGCCGGCGGCGATGACCCCTGCGCCGAGGAGGGGGAGGACGAGGATGCAGACGAGGACCATCAGTCGTGCAGCTCCTGGAGCTCGTCGAGGTCGAGGTCACCGAATTCGGAGCGAAGGCGCTGGGCCAGCACCATGAGGACGACCACGCCCAACAGCACGTCGAGGGAGACGCCCATCTCGATGAGGAAGGGAACGCCAGCGGTGCACAGGAAGGCCACCATGGCGATCCCATTGTCGATCATGAGCAGCCCGACCATCTGGAAGATGGGCCGACGCTTGACCACCAGGACGAAGAAGCCGAGGAGTGCGGTGGCCACACCCACCGGAACTAGCCCGCCCTCTGTGTTCCCCACGAAGTGCGCCACGCCCCGGGAAGCAACGAAGGCGACAACGATCAGGATGGCAGAGGCCACCAGGGAGGCAGGAACATTGACCAGGGGCCTGGTCTCCCGGGTGAGGGCCCCACCGCCGGCCCGCTCCAACAGGATAGGGATGGCGATGCCCTTCACCGCCAAGACGACGGCCGCGGTGGCGATCAGGCCGGGGTCGCTCACGTGGACACCGAGCACGAGGACCACAAGACCGAGGGCCACACCCTGGAGGGCGACGACTCGGATGACCGAACGGACCGAGCTCAGCCACACCACAGTGACCGCGCAGACCAGCACCGCGCCGACCGCCAGCGTGAGCACCGAGGTGAAGGGCGACCCGTTCATGCCACGACCAGAGCCGAGAGGACGGCCAGCACCGACAGGACGAAGGCCCCGGCCAACAGCTCGGGCACCCGGAAGAGGCGGAGCTTGGCCACTGCAACCTCGAAGACGGCAAGGCCAACCCCCAGGGCGGCGACCTTGGCCGCAGTCGTCGCGAGTCCCAACGCGAGATGGACCGGACCTGGTGCCGTGGCGACGCCCCAGGGAACGAAGAGATCGGCGAACAGCGCCATCAGCACCGCCAGGCGCATCGACTCACCCAGCTTGATGAGAGCCAGATCCGTGCCCGAGTACTCGAGCACCATGGCTTCGTGGATCATGGTCAGCTCGAGATGGGTCGTCGGATTGTCCACGGGAAGGCGACCGCTCTCGGCCACAATCACGATCACGAAAGCCACCAACGCCAACAGACGCTCCGGGGTGGCCAGCCACAGTGGATGGCCCAGCGAGCGGGTGACGATGGCGGGCAGGTTGGAAGAGTGGGCGGGCACGGACAGAGCCAGAATGGCGACCAACAGCGCCGGCTCGGACAGGGCCCCGATGGTCATGGCCCGGCTGGCCCCCATGCCCCCGAAGGCAGTCCCCGAATCGAGGGCCCCGAGCGCCAGGGCGACCGAGCCGAGCAACAAGAGGAAGACGACGGCGAAGAGGTCGGAAGACCACCCATAGGCGGGATCGGTGGCGAGCAGAGGAGCGATGGCGGCCACCACCACGATGCTGCCGACCAACACCAAGGGGGCCAGGGGGAACATCCAGCTCGTCTCGTCGGATGTGGTCCGCTCTCGGCGAGCCAGCTTCCGGAGGTCGTAGAGGGGTTGGCGAACCGGGGGGCCGGCCCGGCCTTCCAGGCGGCAGCGCACCGTGCGCATCAACCCGACCAGCAGCGGACCCCCGACCAGCACTCCCACCACCTGGAGCAGCGAGACCGCCGCCATCGAGACGGTCGGCCAACCCGTCCTCATCCGACCACCACCAGCACGACGATGAGCGCCACCAGGCCGAAGGCCAGGTAACGGTGGATACTGCCGTTCGGCACTCGCCGGGCCAGGGCCCCCCACCACCCGAGGCCCACGGAGGCGGGGCGGTAGGCACGTCGCTCGAAGGCGTCGTCGAGCGAGGTGTGGAATCGGGCCGCTTCGACGTAATAACGCGACTCGGCGACATGGCTCACGTCGAGATCGTGAGCCGGCCGGAGCACGTCCTCGAAGACCCGAGTCAGCGGCTCACCAAAGGAGGTGGCCGTGTACTCCATGGTGGCCGTCTGGAACTCCCGGCCGCACCCCCACGCATGGGTGCGTCGAGCCGGGGTGCTCTGGAGCACACGTCGAGCCCCGGCGACGAGGGCGACGGCGATGAGCAGCGCGAGAGCCAGGAGGCCGGGAGCGAGCGCGCCGTGGACACCGGCCAAACCAACCTGCCAGCCACCCACCAGCGGGTCGGGGATGCGGGTCCGGGTGACGCTGCGGGCGGCGTCGACCACGGACGGGACGACCAGGAACGGAGCAACGCCGAAGACCAGGCAGAGCGTGGCCAGGGTGCCGGCCCCGAGCCTCATCGACGGGCCGACCTCCTGCGCTTCGGCTGCCCCGGTGCTCCGGGGTTGCCCGAGCAGCCCGATGCCGGCGGCCTTGACGATGGTCAGGGCGGTCAGCCCCCCGGTGAGGGCGAGGGCGCCGACGCCGATCGGCATGGCCACGGCGATGGCGGGATCGGAGGAGGGAAGCCCGTGCAACATGGCCTGGAGCAGGAGCCATTCGCTCACGAAGCCACAGAGCACGGGCATGGCTGCCATAGCCAGGCCGCCGACGAGGAAGATCGTGCCCGTCAACGGCATGCGCCGGAGGAGACCCCCCATCCTGTCGAGGTCTGTGGTTCCTGTCGCCTGCTGGAGCGAGTTGGCCGACAAGAAGAGCGAACCCTTGAAGACGGCGTGGAAGACCACGTGCAGGAGGGCGGCAACCAGCGCCACCAGGGCCAGTGCCCGGTGCCCGGTCGACGCGAACAGCCCCGAGGCGCCGACCCCGAGCAACATGAGCCCGACGTTGTCGGTGGTCGAGTAGGCGAGGAGCCGCTTCAGATCGCTGCTCGTCGCCGAGTGCAGGGATCCGAACAGGGCCGACAGTGCGCCGAGGGCCATGACCAGAAGCCACCACCATGCCGGTCCCCCGCCGAGCAGCCCGTCGCCGACCCGAACGATGCCGTAGATCCCGAGGTTGACCATGGCCGCCGACATCAGGGCGGACACTGGTCCCGGAGCTTCGGGGTGAGCCCGCGGCAGCCACACGTGAAGGGGGACCATGCCGGCCTTCGACCCGAACCCGACCACCGCCAAGACGAACGCGCTGTCCCGCACCCAGGCGGGCAGATAAGCCGACCTGGCGGCAATGGCGGCGAACGACTGGCTCCCCGCGTGGGCGGTGAGGAGCACCAGTCCGACCAACAGCGCGGCAGCACCGAACTGGGTCATCACCGCGTACCACTGACCGGCCGAGGCCACCTCGGAACGCCGCCGATGGTCGATGAGGACGAGAAGCAGCGAGGTGACCGCCATCAGCTCCCACAGGAACAGCAATGTGGTCACGTTCGATGCCGCCGGCACCAGGAGCAGGGTGGTAACGAACAGCGGGAGGATGCAGGACGCCGTCCGGCTGGATAGACCATGACCGTGGTAACCGAGACGGAAGACCATGGCGCAGATCCCGACCACCGCGCTGACGGCGACGAAGAGGGCACCGAAGCGATCGAGCGCCATCGACAACCCGCTGAGCGGCAGCAACCGAGTGGTGTGCACGACAGCGATCTGGCCGGTGTGGAGTACCTGTGCGGCCAGTACGAAGCCACAGCCGCATGCGGCGATAGTCAGCGCCACCGAGACGTGCGTCCGGATCTTCTCGGGCGCCATTGCGCCGGTGGCCGATGCGGTCACGCCGACCAGCGCGGTGACGACAAGTAGACCGGAGGTCACGTGCCGGCCAGGCCCCGCAACGCCGTGATGATCGTGGCGGGGTCCGGCGGGCATCCCGCAATCTCGAGGTCGACCGGAACGACATCGGCCACCGAACCCTCCACGCCGTAGGCGCCGCGGAACACCCCGCAGTTGCGGGCACAGTCACCCACCGCCACCACTACCCGAGGATTGGGAACGGCATCGAAGGTCCGGCGCAGCGGGTCCGCCATGTTGCGGGTGACCGGTCCGGTGACCAGCAGGCCGTCGGCATGACGTGGCGAGGCCTCGAGCCGCATGCCGAAGCGCTCGGCGTCGTAGACCGGAGAGAACATCGACGCAATCTCGAGCTCGCACCCGTTGCACGACCCGGCATCGACGTGTCGAAGCTGCAGTGAGCCGCGGTTTCGGTGGCCCGCCTCTTGGACCTGCGATGAACCCGGATCGGGCGAAGGCACAGCGACAGGCCTGACCCTCAATCGTCGGACCAGCGCAGTAAGTCGCATAATTGACAGATATATCAGTCGATGATTATGTGAGTTGTCAAATCAGCACATTGTGCGATTCCCACCCGCAATTTGGGCGCCGCCCGTGCTGGCCGCAGCGTGACATGGGAGCGACCGCGCCAGCACCCGTCCTCATGGCAGGTGAGGAAACGAGGCCGGGCCAAGTCCGAGACTTCACCCTTCGACCAGCGTTCTGTAGACCAAAGGCTACGAGCTCGTGGCCAGTCGCTGGCCCGTTCGCTGGTGACTACAGGATGTGCAGCGTCAGGGTCGTCGTCGCAGTCTGTGCCGGGTTGACCTTGGTTCTCTTGCTCGTGACCCGGACCGTGACGGCGTACATGCCCGCTCCCAGCGCCTTCACGCTCGGAGTACCAGACAGGATCCCGTTGGCGTGCAGACTCAGTCCTTTCGGAAGCGTGCCCACCTTCTTCCATCGGTACGGCGTCGTGCCACCCGATGCCTGCAGCTGAACGGCGTTGGCAACCCCACGGGTGGCGTCCGGAAGCGACGTGGTCGCTATGGCAAGGGGCCCAGGAGCTGACGAAGTCGGCACGACAGCATTCGACGGCGCAGAGGCAGGCCCGGTGCCATTGGCGTTGGTGGCCGTGACGGTGAACGTATAGCTGTGGCCGTTCGTGAGCCCCCCTACGGTTATCGGACTGGACGAACCGTTCGCTGACTGCCCACCGTTGGCCGGATTGGTGCCGTCGCTCGCGGTCGCCGTGCCTATCGTCGGAGCGCCCGGGCTCCCTGAAACGACGTTGGTATATGAGTATGAGGCAGAGGCACTAACCCCACCGATGGACGCGACCGTCACCCCCACCCCGTCGACGCCGGAGTCGGAAGGGGGTACGGACGCCGTGATCGACGAATCGCTGTCGACGGTGAAAGCCCGCCCCTTGGTCACCAAAGTTGACCGCCGACGCATCGGTGAAATTGGCACCCGTGATCGTGATCTGGTTGCCACCAGCGACAGGTCCGCTGTTCGGGTTGAGATTGGCCACACTCGGGGTGGCCACGAACGTGAACTCAAAGGAAGTGCTCTGCGCACTGGTACCACCAGGTCCGGTGACGGTCACGTAGTCCGTGCCGGCGGTGGACGGCGGTGTCGACAGGGTGATGGAGGTATCGCCGTTGACCGTGATGCTCGTAAACGGCGTACCGGCGAAGTTGACGGCGGACGCGTTGGTGAAGCCAGTCCCTGTGATCGTGAGACTCGTGCCCCCGGCGGCCGGTCCCCGTGACGTCGAGATACTGGTCACTCTGAGTGGAGCGATGAAACCGTTCGCGAGGCTGAGGAATGCGGCGTTTGACTGGTTGTAGAGCAGGTTGCCGTAGGAATCCGTCGCCGAGAACGTTGGGTTAACCGTAGGAGCCGAGGGTAGCCCTGCGTCGGACACCACCGCACCGGTGTAGTCCCATGTCGCGCTCCCCCACGCCGTGTGGGTCGTCGGATGGCCACCACGACCACTACCGCTGCAGGTCGTCGACATGGAGGCGTCACCCATGGGATACCCGGTGGAGGGATCGAATCCCGTCGCAAACACATGCTCTGAGATTCCACCGCACCAATAGCCGAGGATGGCGAAGGCATTGTTCTGCGGTAGCACCAGTGAGATCGGCGAGGCGGACGCGGCCGACGAGCTCACCCCTA
>Ga0307372_10012138_pt1 | contig 11367 bp, 10 predicted proteins | sample OX1MG_FD_202533 | JGI IMG/M metagenome (GOLD analysis project Ga0307372, IMG submission 202533) | Soil microbial communities from Risofladan, Vaasa, Finland - OX-1 | ecosystem: Environmental > Terrestrial > Soil > Coastal area > Acid sulfate soil | place: Finland: Risofladan, Vaasa | collected...
AATAGCACGCTGGATTCGAAGCCGTACATGTGCTGCGCCGGCACCGTGGCAACGATCGAACCACGGGCGCAGCGCCCGAGGCGCCGCGCCCCGGCCTGCACCGACTGCACCAGCGAGCCGAAGCGCTTGGCATGCGGGAGCGGCGAGCCGGTGGAGCCGGAGGTGAAGATCAGCGCCGCGAGCCGATCGGCGGCAATCTGCGGCACCGACCAGGCCTGCGCACCGCCCAGGCCCGCCTCAGTCAGCGCGAGCGCGTGAACCGGCAGCACCGGACAGCGCAGCTGCGTCAGGACGTCGTCTGCGGCGCCGCCGTCGGTCAGGCAGATCATGCCGGGTGCCAACGCGTGCAGATGACGGATCACCTCGGGCGCATGCGTCGAGGGCAGCAGGCTGCAGCAATCGGCGAGCAACGCGGCCGCGACGCCCACGGCAAAGTGGTAGCGGTCGGCGCACAGGTTCAATGCGTGCGTCGCGCCAGGCAGGTGCGTGGCCAGCGCGCGCGCGGCCGCCACGAACGCGGCGGCCGTGATCGGCCGGCCCTCGCGCCAGGCGATCACCGCATCGGCGCGCCGGTGCGCGATCAGCGGCAGGGCTTGCATGCCGCGCGGGCCCGCACCCGTGCGGCCAGCGCCAGCGCGCGCGGCCGCACCTGTCGTCACTTGGTTCTCTGTTCGGCCACGTAGCGTGCGAAGTGGCGCAACGAGCGGAAGATCTGGTCATTCTCCTGATCGTCGGCCCGCAACTGGATGCCGTATTGCTTGGAGGCGATCAGCGCGATCTCCAGAATGTCGATCGAATCGAGCCCGAGACCCGCGCCATACAGTGGTGCCTCCGGATCGATCTGCGCCGCCGTCATCGGCAGGTTCAAGCCTTGCACGATCAATTGCGCGATCTGCTGCTCGAGCGCCGGCACGTCTGTGTGCGGTGGCGCCTGCTGGGGTGGCAATGCTTGCTCCGGCATTCTTGGAAGGGGAAGTCCTCGGGGCCGCATTATAGTCGAGCCACGCAGCCCCGGCGCCTCAGCAGCACCGGTAAGCGCCACAGTGCCTCCGGCAGCAGCCTCAGGTGCATCCAGGTCAGCAGCGCATTATCGCGCCAGTAATTGAAATGCGATACGCCGCCCTCGTCGGCGCGCAAATAGCGCACCGGTGCGGGCAGGTTATGCAGCGGCAGGCCGCGCCAGCACAGCCGCACTGCGCATTCGGCGTCGAAATCGAAGCGTCGCATCCAGACACGGCGACGCATGACCGCCAGCAGTGGTGCCAGGGGATAGACACGAAAGCCGAACAGCGAATCGTGGATGCCTGCCCAGAGCGTCTCGCAGTTGACCCACCAGTTGCACAGCTTGCGTGCGTGTACCCGCAGCGCCGGGGCGCTGGCATCGAAGCGCGGCTCGCCCAGGATCAGGGCTGGCGGATCGGCCTGCGAGGCAGCCATGAAGTGGCCGATGAGGGCGGCGGGGTGCTGCGTGTCCGAGTCCATCGTCAGCACGTGCGTGTAGCCGGCGTCGTGGGCGGCGCGCGCGCCATGCCGGATCGCGGCGCCTTTACCGCTATTGCGGCCGAGCACCAGCACGCGCAGGCCTGAATCGAGCGCGGCCATCGCGCGCAGCGCCTCGGCGCTGCCATCGGTGCTGCCGTCGACCACGACCCAGACCGGATTCCAATGCGCGCGCGCGGCGTGCACCGTATCGAGCACCAGCGTGCCCGGGTTATAGCTCGGGATCAGCACCAGGTGCGTGAGCGACGGCGCGGTGGCCCCGGGGGGCGCGGGTCCGGCCGGCGGCGCGCTCTGCCCGGCGAGCGGGGATCGGACGACAGGCACGGCGGCTCAGACGCCCACGGCCTCGATCTCGACCAGCAGTTCGCGCCGGCAGATATCGGCCTGCAGGAACAGCACCGGCGCGGCGGCTCCCACCTGCGCTCGCAAGCTGCGCTCGATCGCGTCCTGGTCGGCCGGTCGGCGCACGTAGACCTTGTAATGCAGCCGTTCGAGTGCATGGCGCTCGACGCCGAGGCGATGGTTGGCGGCCTGGATCAACGCGCGGATGTTGCTGAGGGTCTCACGGGTCTGGGCGAGGACATTGCCGGGATGCGTGGAGCGGTGCCCGACGATGCTGGCCGTGCCGGAGATGAACAGCGTCTGGCCGGCGCCGGGGTCCAGGCAGGCGCGCGCGAAGATCGGGCGCCGCGGCCCATACTGCGGCGGATACTGCCACGCACTGCATTGTCGCGGATTCTCCAGCGCGATCGGTGCCGTGCGGGCAGCGATGCAATAGATGGTGAGCGCTGCGCCCGGGGCGGTGCCCACCGCACTGGCGGCCGGCACATCGCCGCCGGTGGCGCGTCCGGCGCCGATGAAGGCATCGCGGCGCGCATCGTTGAAATGCCAGTAGCGCTCGACGCCGCTGCTGGCGTCGTGGATCTGCGGCAGGTAGTTCCAGATGCGCAGGGGGTGCGGAAAGCGCAGTTGTTCCAGAGCGCCAAACAGCTCGTTGTAGGCACTGGCGGTGGCGGCGCGCAGCCGCTGCGCAGTCGTGGCGCCGCCGGCGCCGAATTGCACTTCAGGCAGGCACAGCGCGGCGAACAGCAGACGCTCATGGCGGCGGTATTGCACCCGGCCGCGCGTGCCGGATCGCATCGGGCCCGCCAGGCGCCACACCTCCGCGCACGCCCCGCCGCCGCCGAGAATCGGGGTCATGACCTGCGGGCCGTATATTCCCGGCAGGCCGAGCGGATCGGTCCCGGCCACCGCCGTGGCAAGGTCCGGTCCGAAACGCACCACGGCGAGCACGTCGTGCCAGCCCGTCGACTCGTGCCGGCGCAGCGCCTGCGGCGCGCAGTATTCGACCTGCAGCGCAGCTGCGGCCGCCACCGAAGCTGTGGCAGTGGCGCTCACGCCGGGCGGATGTTGCGCCGATGGCGGCGCAGATCCGCGCCGCTGCGCACCGGATGCAGCAGCGCTCGCAGCGCATACAGCAGCTTGAAGGCGCGCAGCGAATGCCAGATCGGCGTGGTGCCGAAGATGTCGCCCGACAGCACCGACAGCAGCGCCTCCTTCACGCGCAGCGGGTTGCTCGGCCGCATGAACAGACTGATCAGGATCGGCTGCGTGATGCGATAGATGAACCAGGAGAACTGCCGCGGGCCGTGACGCATGACGCGGTCGAAATGGCGCAGCGCCGCGGGCGCGCGCGCCGGGTGACGCAGGCAGATATCGACCGTCTCGGCGCCGGCGAAGGCGCTGTTCATCGCCAGCAGCACCCCGGAGGACAGCACCGGATCGACGAAGGCGAACGCGTCCCCCAGCATCAGGTAGTTATCCCCGTGGCTGCGGGTGCTGCTGTACGAATAATTGCCGGTGGCCATCACCTCGGTGAGGCGCTGTGCGGATGCGAGCCGCTCGGCCAGCGGCGCACACGCGGCGATAGTGGCGAGGAAGAATTGTTCGACCGGTACGGTGCGGCTCTTGAGATAGTAGGGCCACACCACCGCGCCGACACTGGTGGCGCCGTCATGCAGCGGAATGAACCAGAACCAGCCGTGCTCGAACCAGTACAGCGAGATGTAGCCTGCGCGCTCGCCGCCATGACGGCGAGCGCCGCTGAAGTGCGCGAACAGCGCGGCACTGCCATGGCGCGGGTTGCGGCGCTTGCAGCCGAGCTGGTTGGCCAGGTACGTGTCGCGTCCGGAAGCGTCCAGCAGGAAGCGCGCCCGCCAGCAGCACTGGGCACCATCGGCCTGCTCGGCGTGCACGCGCACTCCACCGCCCTCGACGCTCAGCTCGACCGTACGCACCCGGCATTGCTCCAGCACCTGGGCGCCGGCGCGCGCGGCGTTGCGGATCAGGATGTGATCGAACTGCGAGCGGCGCACCTGGTAGGCGTACGGCATGTTTTTGTCCCAGGCTTCCGCGAAGCGGTAGTCCTGGTGGTGAGCGTGCCGGGGCGAGACGAATTCCGCTCCCCATTTCTGCATGCCGATCGAGCGCACCTCATCGGCCACGCCGAGCTGATCGAGCAGCCGCAGGTTCGCCGGCAGCAGCGACTCGCCGATGTGAAAGCGCGGGTGGCGGTCCTTCTCCAGCAGCGTCACACGGTGCCCGCGCCGCGCCAGCAGCGCGGCGGCGGTGGAGCCGGCCGGGCCGCCGCCGATCACCAACACATCGGCGCTGTCGGTGTCGGGGGCGTGCACGCTCACGTTGCGGCCTGGCTGCTGCGCTTGCGCTCGATGAGGCGCGCGAGCGCACGCACGCTCGGATGCTCGAAGATCTCGGTGACGTCGATGGCGCCCGGCCAGAGCTGATCGATGCGCTCGTGGATCGAGATCAGCTTCAACGAACTCGCGCCAATGTCGAACAGGCTCTCATCGACGTCGAGGGCACGGCCGTCCAGCTCGGTCTCGCAGATGCCGCGCAGGCACCGCTCGATGTCGTCGCCGGCGTCTGCGGCCGCAGGTTGTATGGCGCGCAGGCGCTCGAGCTCGCCGAGCTCGGAGGTGAACGCGCCGGCCAGATACTGCTCAGCCAGCAGGTGCCGCTGGATCTTGCCGCTGGTGGTCTTCGGGATGCGCTGCACCGGCACGACCGCGGTTACCGCCAGCCCGGCGTGCTCGCCGATGCGGTGTGAGAGTTCGCCCGCAAGCGGCAGGAATTGTTGCATCGTCCCCCGGTGCAGCACGAACGCGACCAGCTCGTCGGCGACCCCCCCGGGGGGGCGTATTCCGGCCACCGCGACCTTGCCCAGTGCCAGGGCGGGGACGTCCTCGACCATACGCTCCAGATCGTGCGGGTAGTAGTTCTGTCCGTTGACGAACACGATCCCCTTCTCGCGCCCGGTGACGTAGAGCGCGTCGTGGTAGATCACGCCCAGGTCGCCGGTTCGCAGCCAGCGCTCCTCGCCGCGACCCTGCGCGCTCGTGAACGCGGCGGCGTCGGCCGCCCGGTCCTCGAAATAACCCTGCGTGACGTTATCGCCGCGGATCTGGATGTGTCCGACGGTGCCGGGCGGGCAGGGTTGATCGTCGGCGGTGGCGATGCGCAGCTGGCAGTGGGGAATCGCGCGCCCGACGCTCGCGAGCCGCAGCGCATCGCTCGCACCGGCCGGCAGCACCCGCGCCTGGGCGCCCGCGCCCAGACGGTGGCGGTCGAAACCGCAGGCCTGCAGCGCTACGCCCGGCTCGGGAAAACTCACGGCCAGTGAGGCTTCCGCCAGCCCGTAGACCGGGTACATCACCTCGGGCCGCAGACCGGCGCCCTGCAGGCGCGTCAGGAACTGCTCGCACAGTTCCACGCTGATCGGTTCGGCGCCGTTGAATATCAGCCGCACGCCCGCCAGATCGAGCCCATCGAGCGAACGCTCCCCCAGCGCCTTGAGGTAGTGACGGTAGCCGAAGTTCGGCGAGCACAGCAGGCTGGCGCGCACGCGTGTGGCCAGCTGCAGCCACAGCAGCGGGCGGCGCACGAACAGCTCCGTGGGCATCAGGTGCGCATGCACGTGATTGGCAAGCATCACCAGGTGAAAGCCTATCAGCCCCATATCGTGGGTCAGCGGCATCCACGACAGGCTGACGTCATCGGGGCTGAAATGCGCGACCTCGGTGGCACCGCGCATGTTGGCCATCAGGTTGGCGTGCGTGAGTACGATGCCCTTGGGCTCGCTGGTGGAGCCCGAGGAGAACTGGATGAAGGCGACGTCCTGCGCCGATGCGCGATGCGGCTTGCCGCTGCGGGCGACCTCGTCAAGGTCATCGACCAGGAAGGTGCGCGAGCGCAGCGACTCGTACACACCGCGCCCGGCCTCACCGGTCTGCTCGGCCGCGAAGCTGCCGATGCGCTCGAGCAGCCGCTGCTCGGTGTACAGGAATGGCTCACGCAGCTTGCGGGCGATGCGCAGCAGCTTGTGGCGGTGTTCGTCACTGATGCCGGGAGCCACGGGCACCGCGATGATGCCGCCGAGGATTGCCGCCCAGAATGCATCGATAATGGGCTCGTTGTCGGCCAGCAGCACCAGCATGCGGTCACCGGGACGGGCACCCAGGCGTTGCAGACGATAGAGGATGCCCAGCGCGCGCTGGTAGATTTCGCCGTAAGCGACCGCGTGCGCTTCCTGCTCGCCCGCAATGTACGTCAACACGCGGCTCGAGCCGCGATGCTCATGCATCAGGGCCGCCAGGGTCGGGGCGGTAATGGGGCTGCTGCTCATGTGAGCGAGCAATTCTAGCGGTTTCAAATGTGGACGCGCATCAATAAATCAGCGGCTTAGCTTGTCTTTCGGCTGACCTATGCGAGAATCGCCATTACATGTCCAAGCCGCCGCAGGACACCAGAGGCGATTTGACGGCGTCCGACGTGCTTGCCCCGCAATTCTGGACCGGCAAGACGGAACGGCACTCGCCGGGCATAGACGTGGCCTGCACCAAGGTGGCGGTCGACCTGCAGAACCTCGCACGCGACAGCGCCGATGAGTGCATTCACCGCAGCCTTGCCTGCCTGCGCGACGCGGCCTCCGCCGACGCCGCCTTCGCCGTGTTCCTGGACGCCCCGGCGGCCCATGTCGAGTCGGTGCTGTGCGAACGCGGGCAGTTCGCCCAATGTCACCCCGAGGCGCTCCAGGGCGCCGCGATCGCGACGCTGCCGTGGCTGCGGTCGCGCGGCGAGCACCTGCGGCTATCGGAGTTCCGTGATACCGCCTCCCCGCGCCCCGATCAGGCCGCCGACGCCGGCAGCCTCGCCACCCTGTCGATCGGTTCGGCGCTGCTGATCGCGCTGCGCATCAACGATCAGAGTGCCGGCTGGCTCGGCCTGGCCTACGGGCTGCCGCGTGGCGGATTCGACGTCAACGTGCAGCTGCTGATGAAGCTGCTGGGCAGCAGCCTGGCCACGGGACTCGCGCGCGTGCGCCTGTCGCTGCAGTTCGCGCGCCTGAATGAGCGTAACGCTCTGGCCGAGCGCGCCGCCAACGACGGGCTGTGGGATTTCGACGTCGAGAACAATGACGTGTATTTCTCGCCGCGCTGGCGGGCAATGCTCGGCTACGACGAGGCGGAACTTTCGGGCGGATTCGACTGGCGCAGCCTGGTGCACCCGGACGACATCTCGCGCGTGCAGGCGGCGATCCGTGAGCACGTGGCCGGCAAGAGCGCGATGTTCGAGAGCGTGCATCGCATGCGTCACCGCAACGGCGAGTGGCGCTGGGTCATCAGCCGCGCGCAGGCGCAGCTCGATGAGCACGGGCGGCTGGTGCGCCTGGTGGGCGTGGAGCTGGATATTACCGAGCGCAAGCTGTACGAGGAGGCGCTGTTCCGCGAGAAGGAGAGCGCGCAGATCACGCTGCAGTCGATCGGCGACGGCGTAATCACCACCGACGCGCAATCGGTGATCGACTACATCAACCCAGTGGCCGAACAGCTCACCGGCTGGCGGCTGGAGGATGCGATGGGGAGGGCGGTCGAGGAGATCTTCCGCGCCTTCCACGAGGAGACCTGCGAGCCGCTGGAGAACCCGCTGACGGTGTCCATCCGGCGCACGCGGCCGATCAAGTCGGTGCGGCCGATGCTGCTGATCCGGCGCGACGGCAATGAGCTGTACGTGGAGAGCACCGCCTCGCCGATCCGCGCCGGCAACGGCAAGGTCGGCGGCGGGGTGCTGGTGTTCCACGACGTCAGCGAGTCGCGCGAGCTCAATCGGCGGCTTTCCTACCACGCCAGCCACGACCTGCTCACCGGCCTGGTCAACCGCCGCGAGTTCGAGAACCGCCTGGAACGCGCGCTCAAGAGCGCCAAGGCGCGCGAGAGCTCCTATGCGCTGTGCTATCTGGACATCGATCAGTTCAAGATCGTCAACGATACCTGCGGCCACAGCGCCGGGGATGCGCTGCTCGGGCAGATGGGCGCGCTGCTGAAATCCAAGGTGCGCTGGCGCGATACGCTCTCACGCCTGGGTGGCGATGAATTCGGCGTGCTGCTCGAGAGCTGCTCGCTGGATGAGGCCATGCACATGGCGGAGGGGCTGCGCGAGGCGGTGCGCAACTTCCGCTTCAGCTGGGAGGAGCGTGTGTTTCGCCTGGGCGCGAGCATCGGCGTGGTGCCGATCACGGCCGACAACGAGGACGTCGCCGCCATTCTGTCGGCGGCCGACAGCGCCTGCGCCGCCGCCAAGGAGCAGGGCCGCAACCGCGTGCATTCGTTCGCCGAAAACGACATCGAGCTGATGCGCCGGCGGCGCGAGATGCAGTGGGCCGCGCGCATCAACGCGGCGCTGGAGGAAGGCCGCTTCGAGCTGTTCCGCATGCCAATCCTGGCGCTGCAGAAGCCCGAGACCGGCGCGCACTACGAACTGCTGCTGCGCATGCGCGACGAGAACGGCCGCATTGTCGCGCCCGACAGCTTCATCGCCGCGGCCGAGCGCTACGGCATCACCCCGAACATCGACCGCTGGGTGGTGGAGAATGCGCTGCGCTGGCTGGTGTCGGAGGCCGACGAGCGCGAGCGGCTGGCGATGTGCTCGATCAATCTGTCGGGCCAGAGCTTCGGCGATGACAAGTTCCTGCCGTTCGTGATTGACCAGTTCCACAGGAGCGGCCTGGACGCGAGCAAGATCTGCTTCGAGATCACCGAGACCGCGGCGGTGGCGAGCTTCTCGCAGGCCAACCGCTTCATCCAGGCGCTGCGCGAGCTGGGCTGCAAGTTCGCGCTCGATGACTTCGGCACCGGGCTGTCCTCATTCGGCTATTTGAAGCACTTCCCGGTCGATTATCTGAAGATCGACGGCAGCTTCGTGCGCGAGATCCTGCACGATCCCATCGATCGCGAAATGGTGCGATCGATCAACGAGATCGGCCACCTGACCGGCAAGCTCACCATCGCCGAGTTCGCCGAGAATGCCGAGATCATCCAGATGCTCAAGAACATCGGCGTCGACTACGCGCAGGGCTACGGGGTGGCACAGCCGCAGCGGCTGCTCAAGGCCATCAGCACGGCGAGCAACCCCTGACTGGGAGCGGGCCAAAAAGAGCCACGTGACTGCAGGTGTACCCGAGGAGGCTTACGGGCCATCGCCGGGTTGCCCGCAGAGGCCAGCGTCTAATCGATCGGGTAGGGCAGCGGCAGCGCGCTGGCCTCGATGCGCGCAGGCGCGGCAGCGGCGGCTGATTCGGCCTCGGCCGCTGCGCCGGGCAGTGCGGCCACCGCCAGGAATTCGCAGCGTCCATCCTCGCGCTGCACCGCCTCGACCACGCGCATGCTGCGGCCGTCGCCGAGCACGGCGCTATCGCCGGGTACCAGATGCAGCGGCTGCTCGCTGACAAAGCGCTGCATGCGGCGTTTGACGCGTCCGCGGTAGTGGGCGCGCGCGATCACTTCCTGGCCGGTATAACAGCCCTTGTCGAAGGCGACGGCGCCGACGTGATCGAGATTGAGCATCTGCGCCACGAACTGCCCGGAGGTGGACAGGTACAGCTGCGGCAGGCCCGCGGCGATGTCCAGCGCGCGCCAGCGCGCGCGCGCGAGCGGCACACCGGCGGGGGCGATCGCATCAGCACGAGCAATCAGAAGCGTGCGCGTGTCCGCGTACGGATAGGAGCCGGGCAGATCGCAGCCGGGGCCGCCGTCGCCGTCGCCGTCGCCGGCTGCGGCGCCCGCCGCGACGCCACCGGCCAGACCATAGAGCCGATGGGCCGGGGTGGCGTCGGCGATGGTCAGCTTGGCGCGCAGGACGTAGCGCCTGAGGGTCGCGCTGATCGAGGCGATCAGCTCGCGCGGCAGCACCGCGAGCACCTCATCCTCTGCGCTCACAGCGGCGCTCACAGCGGCGCTCGCAGCGGCGCTCGCACTCGCGCCCGCCGGGCCGGTCACGAGCGCGAGCACGGCCAGTGTGCGGCCCTGCGGATTGTGCAGCCCGGCGCGCAGCAGCGCACCGGCCTTGAGCCTGCCGGTATCGTTCGAGAGCTGGCCCTGGAGAAATTTGCGGCAATCCGGGCCCCGAAAGCTCAGCAGGCCCAGATCATCCAGCGGACAGACAGCAGTGGGTTCACTCATTCATATACGGGGGTTTAGACGGGGGGTATTTTGCGGGTCGTGGCCCCAGCGCGGTAGTCGATGCGCCGCAATTCTGGCACACTTGAGCGCATGCCGGTTCCCATCATCACGACGCTCGCGAGCGTGGAGGCCGCGGCGCGGGTGCCGCGCGCCGAGGTCACGCAGCCGGCGGCCGGGCAGGCACAGGCTGGGGTGCCGCCGACCGTGGTGGCGCCGGCCGAGATCGGCGGGCCGGGCGGGCTGGAACCTACGCGCTACGGCGATTGGGAGCGGCGCGGCCGCTGCATCGATTTTTGAGGGGGTCAATCCAAGCATGAGCGAGCGGCCGCTCTCACCGCACGTGTTCCACTACAAGTGGGCTTACACGATGACCCTGTCGATCCTGCACCGGGTCAGCGGCCTGGCTCTGGCTCTGGGGTTGATCGGCCTGACGGCCTGGCTGGTGAGCATCAGCCTGGGCGGCGCGCAGTACGCGGCGCTGCAGTCGGTGTACCTGTCCTGGCCGCTGCAGATCCTGATCGCGATCGCCATCGTCACGCTGGTCTATCACTTCTGCAACGGTGTGCGGCACCTCGCCTGGGACGTCGGCTGGGGCTACGAGCGCCACCAGGCGCGCCGCAGCGCCGCCATCGTCGTGGCGGCCACGGTCATCATCAGCGTGGCCTGCCTATACTTCATGTTCCGGCACGGTGCCGCATGAGCCTGCGCACTCCGCTCGCGCGCGTGCTCAATCAGGGCGCCGCGCACGATGGCGTCGGCCACTGGGTCGCCGAGCGTGTCACCGCATTGGCGCTCGCGCCGCTGTCGATCTGGTTGCTGGTCGCGCTGTTGTCGCTGCCGCGGAGCGATTACGCGAGCATCAGCGCCTGGGTGGCCAGCGGGTGGAATCCGGTATGGCTGTCGCTGACGGTGCTGCTGGCCGCGTGGCATTCGTGGCTCGGTGTGCAGATGGTGGTCGAGGATTACGTGCACAGCGTGCTGACCAAGACGCTGACGCTGCTGCTGTGCGCGTTCGTGCACGCGCTGCTGGCCGCCAGCGGCATCTATGCGGTGCTGCGCGTCGCGTTGCGGGTGGCGCCATGAGCGCAGCGGTGGCGCCATGAGCGCCTACGAGATCGTCGATCACACCCATGACGTGATCGTCGTGGGCGCCGGCGGCGCCGGCCTGCGCGCGACGCTGGGCCTGGCCGAAGCGGGCCTCTCGACCGCCTGCATCACCAAGGTGTTTCCGACCCGCAGCCACACCGTGGCGGCGCAGGGCGGCATCAGCGCCTCGCTCGGAAACATGGGCGAAGATGACTGGCGCTGGCACATGTACGACACCGTCAAGGGC
>Ga0307372_10012140_pt1 | contig 11365 bp, 10 predicted proteins | sample OX1MG_FD_202533 | JGI IMG/M metagenome (GOLD analysis project Ga0307372, IMG submission 202533) | Soil microbial communities from Risofladan, Vaasa, Finland - OX-1 | ecosystem: Environmental > Terrestrial > Soil > Coastal area > Acid sulfate soil | place: Finland: Risofladan, Vaasa | collected...
GGCCTCCAGCCAGCCGGCGCCGAGCCGGGTGTCGCCGTGCAGAAACAGCAGCCAGCGGCCACGCGCCACGGCCGCGCCGGCGTTCATCTGCCGGCCGCGGCCTGGCTCCGCGCGCAACCAGCGGACGGCCGGGTATGCCTGCCGCAGGCCGTCCGACACCTCCGTTGCGCCGCTGCCGCCGTCGACGACGATGAGCTCGACTGCCGCCGTCGTGTCGAGCTCCGCCAGGCATACGCGGAGGGCCGCCTCGTCCTCCAGGACCGGGATGACGATCGACACGAAGGGCTGCGCATCCATCAAGAACACCGGCACCTGAAGAAATGTTCCCGGTCGCCGCGCGCCGGACGGTTCAGTCTAATCCGGATCATTCCTGTGCCTTCGGCGGCGCGCGGAGCGGCCGGCCGCCCGCGGCCGGTCCCGCGCCGGAATCGCCGCGCCCCGCGTCGACGCCCGCGGCGCCATGTGGTACGCTCCGGCACACGTCCACCCTGTTTCACTGCGAGTCAGATGCCGGGACCGAACACCCCGTCGAGCGCCAGGCTGCTCAACCTCGCCGTCCACGAGCTGCGGACTCCCGCCTCGATCGTCGGCGGCTATCTGCGGATGCTGCTCGCCGGCCACGCGGGCCCGCTGACCGACAAGCAGCACAAGATGCTGACCGAGGCGGTGCGCGCGACCGATCGGCTGACGGCGCTGGTCGCCGAGATGAGCGAGATCTCCAACCTCGACGCCGGCACGCTCGCGCTGCCGCGTCAGCGCGTCGTCATCGTTCCGCTGCTGCAGGAGGCGGCGGCCGGCCTCGGCGAGACGAGCGACGGCGGCGCGCGTGTCGAGGTCCGGCTGGCGGAGGGGATCGATGCGGGTGCGGTCGTCCTGGCCGATTCCGTCCGTCTCCGGGCGGCAGTCGTGGCCGTCCTCACCGCCCTGGCCCGGGAGCAGGCGGATGCCGCGCCGCTCGTGCTGGCCGCCGGCATCGAACAGGCCGGCGATCCGCCGGCCATCGTCGTCCGGATCGGCGAGCGGGAGGCCCTCGCGGATCCGGCCGGCCCTCCCGCCCCGTTCGACGAATGGCGTGGCGGCGTCGGCCTGGCGCTGCCGATCGCGCGGCGCGTCATCGAGGCGGCCGGCGGCCGGATCTGGTCGGCGCCCGCCCGGGCGAGCCGGCCGGTCGTCGGGATTGCCCTGCCCCTCGCCACACCCGACGCCTGAGAACTGAGGCAGGGGACGAAGTTCGTCGACAACGCCGCGAAGGCGGCAGCGCTGTCCACCGGCACGGCAGTAGTCGCTACTTCACCTCACTCCACCGTTTCCCTTTGAAGATCTGCCGCGCGAAACAGGCCTCGGCGCGGAGGTCGGCATCGGTGAGCTGTCCGGCCGACACCGGTGCGCGCAGGTCGGCGTCGGTCGGACAGTCCTGGCCGGCCAGCCTCGCGGCGGCGCGGATGTCCTCCTGGGAGCGGGGATCCGAGAAGAAGAGCGCCGCCCCCTCCCCCACCCACTCCGGCCGGCCGGCCAGGGCGGGAGCCGTGAGCACGCGGACGATCCCGCGCGCGAGCGCGAGGTCGAGCATGCCGCGCGCGCGCAGCACGTCGAGCGGCGCCAGCGTGACGACGTGGCCGCGCGTCGCGCCGGTGGTGTACCACGGCCGTCCGGTCGCCTGTTCGTACGCCTGCATGGTCGGCGTCACGCGAATCACGATCGTCGCCGGCGGTGTCACGCCGAGCCGGCCCGCCAGCGTGGTCCGCGCGGCTGCGGCCGCGGCCGCCACCGACGCGCGATCGCCCTCGTCGCCCGGCGGCAGCTCGACCACGATCCCCCCGCGTGCGTGGCCGGCCGCGACCGGCGGCTGGCGGGCCGCGGGCGCCGGAGCGCCTTCCGGCTGGACGGCGGCCGACAGGTCCGCAATGCGCGTGCCGGGGAAATAGGTCTGGAGAATGTCCGCCACGCTCCGTCCCGCCGCCGCCATCGCCATCGAGCCGAGCACGCACAACCCGACGCCGTGGCCGGATCCGCGGCCCGTGAACCGGTAGCCGTCGCGCGTCCGTTCAATCGAGAACAGCGTGCTCTTGATGAGCCCCGCGCCGACCGCCATCCGCAGCGCCTGGCCGGTGACAACGTCCGGCGCCAGTCCCTGCACGCGGAGGATCGTGACGCGGCCGGACCGGTCGCGCGCGCGCGCCTGGAGGTCGCGCAGCCGGCGGCCGCGGAAGCCGGCGTCGTGCAGCGCGCGCAGCAGGACGCGCGTCGGTACGTCCACCGACCAGCCGGGCAGGCTGGCGCAGGCCGGGTCGGGCCTCGAGGGCAGGTACGGCGGGTCGGGAGCACCGGGCCACACTTCCGACGGCCGTTCGGTGTAGCCGCCGCACCAGGCGGTGTAGTAGACGGAGGCAGGGGCGCCGTCGTACAGGAGGATCTCGCCGGCGGTCGCCTCGGCCGCCTGCCGCGTGCGGGGCGTCGAGTCGCGATAGACCTGGCAGTGCGTGGTGTTGCAGAGATCGAAGCCCTGGTCCCGGTGCCGGCCGAGATTTGCGACGGCAAACGTCCGGACGGTAATCGCGAGCGCCTGCAGCGCCACCTGATCGCTGTCAGGGGACCCTTCGCCGGCCAGCACGCCGGCGACGTACGCCTCGAGCGGCATCGACACGATGTGATAGCCGCGGCCGCGGGCGAGGCCGACTTTCACGACGAGCGATCCGTGCGACAGCCGGTCCCGCAGCGCCCACCCGGCATCCGGTCCGGACCGCGCGGCCCGCCCGCGGGCGCCGCTCGCGAGCAGCAGCGCCGTCACGGCCAGCAGGGCGGCCGCCCGCCTCATGGCGCGAGGTCCAGGAACGCCGCCGCCTCACGCCAGATCTCCGGCAGGCTCGCCGTCAGCTGATGGTCGTCCTCGAACAGCCGGAGGGTGACCTGCGGCCGGGTCGCCGCGTAGCGCTCGACCATGCGGGGGTCGACCGTTTCGTCGCGCCGGCCCTGCAGGATGAGCGTGGGGCGCTTCACGTCGAGCGCGAACGTGTCGTACCGCTGGCTGTCGGTGTAGAACGCATGGTCGAGCGGGCGCAGGGCGCCGTCGGCGTAGTGGAACACCTCGATGGTGCCCAGTTCGCCCCAGCGCGCCACCTGCGTCTCGCCCAGGAATCTCAGGCTGTCGCGGCCGAACTCGAGCGCCGGCGCCAGCAGCACGAGCCGGTCCGGCGGATGCGGGCCGCCGGGATCGAGCCGCGCCGCCGTCTGCAGCGCGACGACGGCGCCGAGGCTGGAGCCGAACAGGACCACCGGACCGGGCGGCAGCGCGGCAATCAGCGAGGCGGCCTGATCGAGCATCCGGCTGACCGTGAGCGTCCGGAACTCGGGCTGGTTGAAGTCCGGGCAGTGCAGCGTGCAGCCCTGCGCGCCCAGCCGCGCCGCCAGGTAGGCGGCCTTCGTGGAGCGCGGCGACGAGGCGAAGCCGTGGAAGTAGAAGTAGTGCGTCGCCATCACAACATCGTCTGGCAGCCGGGACGGCAGCGGCACGGGATGGAGGCCTCGCCGTCGGTGTGGTAGTGGTAGCTGAGCTCCTCACCCCGCCGGATGTTGCGTGCCGCCCGGATCCAGATCGTGTCCTTCACGATCTGGACGTAGCAGTTGGGCCGGCAGGAATGGTTGATGAACCGGGCGATGTTCCCGCCGACGCCGGCATCGATGACCGACCGGTTGGTCAGCTTGAAGCACCAGACGTGCCCCTGTTTCAGATAGCGGATCTCGCGCTTCAGGCTTTCCCGGTTCGAGATCTTCTCGCCCGCGTAGTCGATGATCCGCTTGTTCTTCGGAATCGGTTGCGTCGCGAACACACCCCAGCCCTGGATTTTCGAACGCCGTTTTTCGATCATGACCGTTAAGATACAACGGTCGCCGAGATTCGCGCACGCCCGATTCCGTGTGTACGCCGTCATGCCACACGCCGGCCCCGACACCCCGCCGCCGCTGCTGCTGACCGCGGTCGCGCAGTTCAACCGCGGCGAGTACTTCGCGCAGCACGAGACGCTCGAAGCGCTGTGGCGCGCCGAGCCGCGCGAGGTGCGCCGGCTGTACCAGGGCCTCCTGCAGATCGGCGTCGGGCTCCATCACGCGCGCCGGCTGAACCATCGCGGCGCCGTCAGCCTGCTCCGCCGCGGGCTTCGCGCCATCACGCCGTTCGAGCCCGCCTGCCTGGGGCTCGACCTCGCCGCGCTCCACGCCGACGCGTCACGGGCCCTGGCGGCCATCGAACAGCTCGGCCCCGCCCGTCTCGCCGATTTCGACTGGCGCCTGGCGCCGGCGATCAGGCCGGCGGCCCCGCCGGCGGGGCCGTGAGCGGCAGCCTCCGGCCGGGCGCGGCCGCCGGCGTGCGGCCCCGCGATTTCCGCTACAATGGCGCCGCTCCCAGGAGGACTCCGCTCATGCGCCTGACGCTCTGCCTGCTCGCGTCGTTCGTTCTGACCGCCGGCGTCACCGCCCGCCAGGCGGACCGGCCGATCACCCGGCTCGGCCACGAGACCGGCCTGCCCATCAGTCGGACCGTGCAGGCGGGACGGTTCATCTACGCCGCCGGCACGATGGGCACGACCGCCAGCGGTGCTCTGGCGGCCGGCGGCATCCAGGGCCAGACCCGCCAGGCGCTCGAGAACCTCGCCACGGCCCTGAAGGCGGCCGGATCCGACCTCGCGCATGCCGTCAGCGTCACCGTCTACCTCAGGCATCAGTCCGATTTTCAGGCGATGAACGCCGCCTACCGGACGTTCTGGCCGACGGCCCCGCCGACGCGCACGACGGTGGTGACCGAGCTGGCCCGCCCCGACAGCCTCGTCGAGATCTCGATGATCGCCGTGCCGCGCGGGGCCGAGCGGGCGGTCATCGCGCCGGCCGGCTGGCTCCCGTCGCCGTTTCCCTACAGCTACGCCATCAAGTCGGGCGACACGCTGTTCCTGTCCGGGCTCGTCAGCCGCGACGTGCGCACGAACGAGCCGCGCACCGGCGACATCACGGTGCAGACCCGGACGATTCTCGATCACGCGCGCGACCTGCTGCAGGCCGCCGGCTTCACGCCCCGCGACGTCGTGCAGTCGCGCGTCTTCCTGCCCGACCGGACGAACTTCCGTGCGATGAACGCCGTGTACACCTCGGTCTTCACGCCGCCGCCGCCCGCGCGGGCGGCCGTGCAGACGCAGCTGTCCAGTCCGGACGACCTCGTCGAGATCACCCTGGTGGCGGTGAAGGGGGGCCACAAGCAGTTCATGACGCAGCCGAATCCCGACGGCACACCCGGCCGGCCCAACCCGATCCTCAGCGCGGCGGTGCACGTCGGCGATCGGCTGTACCTGTCGGGGACGCCGGGCGCCGTGCCGGCCGGCCATGTCGCGGCGTCGACGCGCGACTCGCTCGCCCGGCTCGGCCGGTCACTCAAGGCGGCCGGGTTCGACTGGAACAACGTGGTCGATGCGATCGTCTACCTGCGCGACGTGAGGCAGTTCAAGGCCATGAACGACGCCTACCGGCAGGTCTTCCACAGGGATTTTCCGGCGCGAACGACCGTGCAGGCCGCCTCGATGGGACCGTCCGACCTCGAGATCATGCTGACGGCCGTCAAATAGCCGGGCCGGGCGATCCGCCGGCTGCGCGCCTCACCGGGCGGGACGCCGCCGCCGGATGCGCGCCCGCCCGGCCCCGAGCGCCCCGGGCCCGCTGGCGCCGCACCGCGTCGCGCCCTGACCCCGGCCTCCCCCGGGGCGGCGGTCCCCGCCGCCCGCCGGCCCCCGGTCCCGCTGTTTGATATAATTCCGCGTTTGATGGCTGTCCTTGCGCATGCCCGCCGCACGGCCCGGGCGGCCCGCCACTTCGTGCGCGGCCTGCTCGACACGTCGCACCCGCTGCTCGTCCACCTCGTGCCGATCCGCCGCTGCAACATCGACTGCGGCTACTGCAACGAGTACGACAAGGTGTCGCAGCCGGTCCCGTTGCCGACGATGATGGCGCGGATCGACCGCCTGGCGTCGTTCGGATCGTCGGTGGTGGCGTTCAGCGGCGGCGAGCCGATGCTGCACCCGGATCTGGACGCGATGATCCGGGCCATCCGCGAGCGCGGGATGATGGCGGGGCTGATCACGAACGGCTATCTGCTGTCGCCGAAGCGGATCGAGGCGCTGAACGCCGCGGGGCTGGACTACCTGCAGATCAGCATCGACAACATCAATCCGGACGAAGTCTCGAAGAAGAGCCTGCGGCTGCTGGACGGCAAACTGCAGTGGCTGCGGGAATTCGCGACCTTCGACGTGAACATCAACTCGGTGCTGGGCGGCGGGATCAAGAACCCGGAAGACGCGCGCACCATCAACACCCGCGCGCGCGAACTGGGCTTCTCGACCTCCATCGGCATCATCCACGACGGGTCGGGCCGGCTGAAATCGCTCGGCCCGGCCGAGCGCGCGGTCTACGACGACGTGTCGCGCCGCATCAGCAGCACGCGCTACGTCCTCAAGAACCTCTATTCGGGGATCCGGACGTTCCAGGACAACCTGGCCGACGGGAAGCCGAACGAGTGGCGCTGCCGCGCCGGCGCGCGCTACCTGTACGTCTGCGAGTTCGGGCTGGTCCACTACTGCTCGCAGCAGCGCGGCTATCCCGCCATCCCGCTCGAGCGCTACACCCTCGACGACATCCGCCGGGAGTTCGACACCCCGAAGTCATGCGCGCCGTACTGCACCATCGGCTGCGTGCATCGGGTCTCCACCATGGACTTCTGGCGCTACCCGCAGACGCGGCCGGTCACGACACCCGAACCGGAAGCCGAGACCGAACGCACCCAGGCCAGCGCACGGTAAGGCGGGGCTCGGGGCTCACGCGCGGGACCGCGGCGCCACGCCCTGCCGGGGTCCTGGGTCTCCGCCCTCCCGTCAGTGCGGCGTCGTCGCGTGCAGATCGAGCATCAGCGGACCGTCCTTCAGATACTCGGTGAGGTGGATTTCCTCGAGCTCGCGCAGCCGTCGCGTCACGTCGGCGATGCGCAGGGCGTTGGTCTCGATCATCCGCAGGAACCGGGTCATCGACGGATCGAGCGAGTCGTGCGTGAGCGCCAGCTGCGCGGTACCGAGGATCGCGGTCAGCGGATTGTTCACCTCGTGGTTGAGCGTGATGGCCAGCTGACCGACGAGCGCCTGGCGCTCCTTCTCCATCAGCTCGTTCTCGAGGAGCACCACCCGGCTGATGTCCCGCGTAACGCACACGCCGCCGGCGACCCGGCGCTGCCGGTCGCTGAGCGGCACGAGCGTGACGGTGAAGAAGCTCTCGGGCTCCTCGGCCGGGAAGCCGACCTTGGCGTGGGTCACGATTTCGCCCGCATGGACGACCCGCGCGAACGCCGCGTCCCACTGCGACGGCGCCAGCACGGGGTGAATCCGGCCGACCGGCGCGCCAATCAGGTCCAGGATCGACGCCTCCGCGCCGAGCCGCTCGAACAGCTCGGCCTGGTCGCGGTTGATGAACGTGGCGCAGAACTGGGCGTCGAACACGATCAGGCCGAGATTGAGGTTGTTGAGCACGCCCTCCAGGTAGCTCCGCGTCCGGCTGTGGATCTCCTCGATCTGCACCATGTCGGAAATCCGGTCCAGCACGACGACGAACTGGTCGCCGGCGGCGCGGGTGACGTGCACGTCGAAGGTTTCGGCCGGCTCGGCGTCGCCGGGCGGCGACCACCGGAAGTCGCTCCGCAGTCCGGTCGCGCCCAGGCGCGCGCACACCTTCCGCAGCGAGCGGCTCAAGTTGGTCGACGCACCCATCGCCCAGGTGATCTGCTGCAGATCCCCGGTCGGGTCGCCCAGCAGCTGCTGGAAGGCCGCGTTCGCAAACCGTACCTCGAGCTCACCCGTGAGCACGCAGACCGGCTTGGGCAGCGTGGCCAGAATCTCGTCCGTGTTGATGGTCATCGGTGAACCTCGAATCAGATGCCTTCGCTCTCCATGTCGGCATCGAGCTGCAGGCAGATGCGGTCCACGTCACGCATCGACAGGTCGAGCAGGGCCCACGCCTCGGGATGAATCGACGGAATGCGGCGATCGCCCGGATAGCCGATCCCCTTCGCCCGGCAGAGGATGTCGGCCAGGTGCACCACCGCGGTCCGGTCCGCGAAGTCCCGCCGGGGATGGAAGTTGTTGTGGTACGCGACCGGATACACCAGCTGCGCCGGGATCTGCCACTTCTTCAGCAGCCACATCCCGACCTCCTGGTGCGTCACGCCGAGGACGTCGCGCTCCGCCTCGATCTGGAGGCAGTCGCGCTCGGCCACGACCCGCCGGATGTCGATCGTCTGCTCCGGAAAGCACTCGGCGATGATCAGCTTGCCGATGTCGTGCAGCAGCCCGGCGACCGCCAGCTCCTCCGGATTCGGCATCTGCAGGTGGGCGGCGATGCCGTGCGACGCGCGCGCGGTGCCGAGCGAGTGCTCCCACAGCCCCTCGAGCGACCGCGTCATCTCGGCGAAGACGTCGATGATCGACGCGCTCAGCACGAGGGTCCGCACGACGTCCAGCCCGAGCAGCACGAGCGCGTGACGGATGGTGGCGATCGGCTTGCGGAAGCCGCAGAAGCCGGAATTGACCAGCTTCAGCACCTTGGCCGACAGCACCTGGTCCTTGCCGACCTCCTCGGCGATGTCGACCGTCGAGGCGGAGGGGGAGTTCACCATCGCCCCGAGCTTCGCGACAATGTGCGGCACGGTGGCGATGTTGGTCGTCTGCTCGACCCGCGCGCGCAGCTCAGTGGGTTCCACGCGGTGCTCCCTGGGCGATCTGCCGGACCATGAGCTCCTTGAGCTCCATCATGAGGGGATTGCCGTCATGCCCGGCGAACCGCACGTCGAGCTCGGCCAGGCGGTCCGCGGCCGACGGCACGCCGCCGGTCACCTCGCCGTCGATCATCAGGCTGTCGATCCCCTTGCGCCGCAGACCGGCAATGACGGCGCTCGTCAGCACCTCACCCGCCTGCAGGAGCACGGTACCGGTCGGGGTGGCCACCGGACGGGCGACCCGCTGCCCCGCGACAGCGTCTTCCAGAGGAATCTTGATCACGACACGCTCCCCGCGACTGCAAACGGAACACCAGCGGCGGCCGCACACAATACGGCGCTCTGGTAATCGGCGGACCGTCCGGAGAGTTCAACGCGGGCGAAAACGCACAGGCACGTGTGCGGATGCGGTCGGAGGGGGAAGGGAAAGAGGAATGAGGAACGAGGAATGAGGGATGAGGGATGAGGGATGAGGGATGAGGGATGAAGGGCGCTAGTAGAAATCGTGCGACTCGGGTGCCTCGCGGACGACGTCGAGCCCCTGTACCCGCTCGGCCCGGACGGACAGCGCGCCGTCCTGGCTCTGCAGGACGCCGTCCACGAGCAGATACGGCTGCTCGAGGATCGCCAGCCGGTCCCGCGTGAACAGATCCGGCCGGATGATGACGTTGGCGAGACCGGTTTCGTCCTCGAGCGTGAGAAAAACGAACCCCTTCGCCGTTCCCGGCCGCTGGCGCGTGATGACCGCGCCTGCCACGCGCACGCGCCGGCCGTGCCGGACCCGCGCCAGGTCGCCGGCCCGCAGCACCCCCCGCATCGCCAGATCCGTCCGCTGGAACTTCATCGGATGCGCGCCGAGTGTCAGGCCGGTCCCCGCGTAGTCGGCCTCCACCCGCTCGGCCGGCGTCATGACCGGCAGCGGCGAGGGGCCGGGGTCTGACCGCAGCGCCCCGCCCCCTTCGTCGAACAGGGCGCCGGCCGGCCGGATCGCCCGCTCGATCTGCCACAGCGCCGTCCGCCGGTCGCCCTGCCCGAGCGCATTGAGGGCGCCCACGTCGGCCAGCGCCGCCAGTTCGTCGCGCCGCGCGCCGATCCGGGCGGCGAGATCGTCGATGGACGCGAAGCGTGGCGCCGGCGACGATCGACGGGATTGGGGATCCGGGCCTGGACACTGGGGAAGCGCCTGCGGCTCGCGCGAGGACCGCGAGTCTTCGAGCGCCGCAGCGCGTGTCGATGGGGGTGGGTCCCCCTCGACATTGAAAAGCGCCTGCGGCTCGCGCGATTCGCACGCGCAGACGTTGCAGAACACCCGCCCCGGGGCCACCGTTTCCAGCATCGACGGGTCGTCGCAGCCGCAGCGGGGACAGAACTCGGCGCTCGGAACGGGCCACGGCGGGTCACCGCCCCCGGCGCGCAACGCCGGCGGCCCGCCCCGCGGGCCTGCGAGCGGAACGGCGCGAGCCGCGAAGGGCGAGCGAGTGAAGCGAACCGGGGTTCGGGGCAGAGCCCCGACTGAAGAAGCGATGGCGCGGCCGACCTCCTCCCGCAGGCCGTTCACGTAACAGAGCCCGAGCCGGATGGTCCCGTCCTCCTCGACCGTGCATCGCCAGTCGGATCGCTGCACGTCGATGCCGGCGAACCGGACGCCGCGCCGCTGCGCGTCCTTCACCAGCGTGGCGGGATTGTAGAATCCCATCGGCTGGTTATTGAGCAGGGCCGCGTAGAACGCCGCCGGGTAGTGCACCTTCAGGTACGCGCTGGCGTAGGCCAGCAGCGCGAAGCTGGCGGCGTGCGACTCGGGAAAGCCGTAGAGCGCGAACGACGTAATCGACGTGACGATCTGATCGGCCGCCTCGCCGGTGATGCCGCGCGTCGCCATCCCGTCGCGCAGCTGCCGCTCGATCTGCTGCATGCGCTGCGCCGATCGCTTGAAGCCCATCGCGCGCCGCAGTTCCTCGGCCTGCCCGCCCGTGAAGCCGGCCACCGTCATCGCCATCCGGAGCAGCTGCTCCTGGAACAGCGGCACCCCGAGCGTCCGCCGCAGAATCGGCTCGAGCGACGGGTGCGGATACGTCACCGGCTGGCGGCCGGCGCGGCGGTCCAGATACGGATGCACCATCTGCCCGACGATCGGACCGGGACGGATGATGGCCACTTCCACGACCAGGTCGTAGAACCGCTCCGGCCGGAGGCGCGGCAGCGTCGCCATCTGCGCCCGCGACTCCACCTGGAAGACGCCGACGGTGTCGGCCGCCTGCAGCATGCGGTACACCTCCGGGTCGTCCGGGGGCAGGTGGGCCAGATCGAGCGCAGGCGCTTCCGGCCCGCCGGCATTCACCAGCGCCAGTGCATCCTGCAGCACGGCCATCATCCCCAATCCCAGCAGATCCACCTTCACGATCCCCATGTCGGCACAGTCGTCCTTGTCCCACTGGATGACGACCCGACCGGGCATGCTCGCGTTCTCGAGCGGGACGACGCTGTCGAGCCGTCCCTGACAGATCACCATGCCGCCCGAGTGCTGGCCGAGGTGGCGCGGCAGGTCCTGGATCTGCCGCCAGAGATCGACGAACC
>Ga0307372_10012141_pt1 | contig 11365 bp, 7 predicted proteins | sample OX1MG_FD_202533 | JGI IMG/M metagenome (GOLD analysis project Ga0307372, IMG submission 202533) | Soil microbial communities from Risofladan, Vaasa, Finland - OX-1 | ecosystem: Environmental > Terrestrial > Soil > Coastal area > Acid sulfate soil | place: Finland: Risofladan, Vaasa | collected...
AGGTTGAGCGCAGCTTGGTCAGTTGGCGGTATTCGAGCACCAGATCCACGACCGGATCCTTGCCCCGGAGGCGATCGAGTACGTCGAAGTCGGTGGAAAAGCCGGTCGCGGTCCTTTTCCCCGGCTGGAGGCCGCGTTCGCGGAAGAGCACCGCCTCCAACTGCTTGGGCGAGTTGATATTGAAGGGATGTCCCACCAGATCAAAGATTCGCGCCTCGATGGCGGCGAAAGCGGCTTGCAACTCCCCGGACATGGTGGCGAGAAACTCCACGTCGAGATCCACGCCCGCGCGCTCCATATCGGCCAGGACGGGCACCAGCGGCATCTCCACCTGGCTGAATAGTGCCCACTGGTCGCGATCGCGCAGCTCGGGCTCCAGCACTTCCCGGAGGCGGAGGGTCATGTCGGCGTCGGCGGCGGCGTAGGCGGCGGCGTCCAGGATGGGCGCCTCCGCCATCGTTCGCTGGTGCTTCCCGGTGCCGATCAGTTGACTGATCGGGGTCATATGCACTCCGAAACGAGACGCGGCCTGGTCCTTCAGCCCCAGGCCCCGGAGAGTCGGATTCAACACATAGGCGGCAATCATCGTATCGACGGTAATCCCGCGCATGTCGTAGCCATGTTGGCGGAGGACCACCAGGTCGTATTTGATATTGTGGCCGATCTTCGGAGCGTCCACTCGCTCCAGCCAGGGGCGCAGGGCTTGCAGTACCTGCTCGCGCGGAAGCTGCGTGCCCTCCAGGTGGCCGACCGGAATGTAGTAGCCGATCCCCGGATCGGTAGACAGCGCGATCCCCACCAACACGGAACTAATCGGATTCTTCCCCGTAGTCTCCAGATCGATGGTCCACTCACGTCCCTGGTCCAGGCGAGCCACCAATTCGCTCAGCGCTTCCTCGGTATCGATGACATAGGCGACGGTGCCCGGTTCCCCCGCCTCGTCGTACCCGCCCATTCCTACCGTGGACGGCTCGGATTTCTCCTCAACCGGCGCGGCGAGCGGCGCTCCCCCCACCGTGGCCCCGGTAAGAATCGTCTCTTCGGCCAGAGTCTCGGGGCCAAGATCAAACAAGGTGGGAGCTTCAGGCGTGGACCGAGGTGGGGCGGTGAACTTCGGTGGGGCCGCCATACCCGAACTTCCCGGCTGCGGGAGGCGGTCAATCAGGCTAAAAAACTCTAACTCAGTGAAAAGGCGGAAGGCGGCGTCCCGGTCATAGTGCCAGAGTTCTCCCCGCCCCAGATCCAGTTCAATCGGCACATCGGTGACGATGGTGGCCAGATACTTGCTGGCCACGGCCTGGGCCTCTCGGCCCTCCAGAAGCTTCCGGGTCCGTTCGGGCAGCGCGTCGAGATTCCGAAAGACATCCTCGATGGTGGGGAATTCGACCAGAAGCTTGGAGGCGGTCTTAGCCCCTATCCCCGGCACGCCGGGAATATTGTCCGAGGTATCGCCAACCAGTGCCTTGTAGTCCGGGAGCTGACGAGGGGTGAGCCCATACCGCGCCTCCACGGCACTGGCATCGTAGAGTGAGGTGGTAACTGGGCCACGACCAGGAGTCAGCACGCGGACGTGCGGACCGATAAGCTGCAACGTGTCCAGATCGCCACTTAAAATCACCGTGTCCACGGCCTGAGCCGCCGCTTGGCGGGCTAGGGTTCCCAGCACGTCATCCGCCTCGAAACCGGGAGCTTCATAGATAGGAAAGCCAAAGACTTCCACCAGTTCCCGGACCCGGTTGACCTGAGCCACCAGCGCGTCGGCCATGGGCGGCCGGTGAGCCTTGTATTCGCCATACGCCTCATGGCGGAAGGTAGGGGTGGGAAGGTCGAACGCCACCGCGGCATGGGTAGGCGTCTCGCTCTGCAACACCTTGAGGAGCACTCCGGCGAACGCGAAGATAGCATTGGTTGGCTCGCCGCGCGAGGTGGTCATGGTCGCGTCGCTGGTAGCGTGGTATGCCCGATAGAGCAGCGCGTGCCCATCAATCAACAGTAGCTTCGCCATCAAATGTGGCCCCTTCGCGGTCGCCGCGTCGACATGGGCGGCTAGATGTCATGATAGAGGATTGGGGGCCATTCCAGCGGCAGCGGTAGGCACGGCCGGCGTGGGAATTGTCTTCGGGGTGCTACTTTGAAACCTCGGGATGTAGGCCGAGGTTTCGAAGTAGCACCCCGCCCACCTACCGATGCACGGCGCTGGTCCCACGCACGGCGGCGGCGAAGATCTCGAAGCCTTGGTCCAGATCCGCCGGGCTGATGTTAAGGGCGGGAATGAACCGCACCACATGGTCGTGGAGCCCGCAGGTGAGGAGCAGGAGGCCGTGGGCCAGCGCATGTTCGCGTACCGCCTCGGCGGCCTCGCCATTGGGCGAGCCATCCTCATGCACGAACTCGGCGGCGGTCATCAGTCCCAGGCCACGCACCTCGCCGATCACGGGCTGGTCGGCTTGCAATTGGCGAAGGTGATCCCCCAGGCGCTCGCCCATCCGCGCGGCGTTCTCCACCATGCCTTCCTCGCGGAGCACATCAATGGTGGCGATGGCGGCGGCACAGGAAACCGGGTTGCCGCCGAAGGTGCTGCCGTGCGCGCCCACCGACCACCTGTCCATCAGCTCGCGCCGGCTGCTGATCGCGCTGAGGGGGAAGCCGCTGGCGATCGCCTTGGCCATCACCTGAATATCCGGGGTCACTCCCGCGTGCTGGCCGCCCCACCACTTTCCGGTGCGCCCGAAGCCGGACTGCACCTCATCGAAAATGAGGAGAATACCGTGTTGGTCGCACAGTTCGCGGATTCCCCGCAAGAACTCGAACGGAGCAGGAATATAGCCTCCCTCGCCCTGCACTGGCTCGATCAGCATGGCGGCCACGGCGTGAGGATCGATCACGCGCTCGAATTGGCGCTTGAGAAAGGCCAGGCATTCGCGGGCGCTGTCCGCGGGCGCGTGCCCCAGGGGACAGCGGTACGGGTGGGGGAAGGGGGCGAAGTAGGTGGAGGCGGCCAGCGGTTCGTAGCCCTCCCGGTAGTGGACCTTCGAGGTGGTGACGCTCACCGCGCCGAGGGTGCGCCCGTGGAAGCCACCCTGGAAGGCTACCACGATCGGGCGTCCTGTCACGTACTTGGCCAGCTTAAGCCCTCCCTCCACCGCCTCGGCGCCGCTGTTGGCGAGAAAGCTCACATCCAGGCCATCGGGCGTGATCTCGGCCAGCTTGGCGGCCAATTCAATGTTTGGGCCATAGCTCACCGCCGATGCCGACGGATGGACTACCTTGTCAATCTGTGCCTTGGCCGCCTCGATCACCCGAGGGTGACTGTGACCGGTGTTCACCGAGGCGATTCCCATCACGAAATCGAGATAGCGGCGGCCATCGGGAGTGTAGAGATAGGAGCCCTCGCCCCGCTCCACGAACACCTTGGTGGTGCGGGCCAGCACTTTGGCGAAATGCGTCTCCTCGAGATCGAGCAGCTTGGGGACATCCACTGTGCGTTCTTGGATCACGATCGCGCTCCTCATGGTCTCGCGCGCGGCGAGAGCTAGGCAGGCGCCTGGCGCCACACCACGGCGTGCGGCATGAGGGCGACGAGCACCTGAAATGACAGGGAAGAAGGGTTTTGGACCCATCTTCAGTGTACTGGGGCGGGCGGGCACGTCGCAACAACGGGAGTAGAACAGTAGAACCTCCTGCCTCACCCGGAGGCCCCGTCACCGCGCCGTGCGGGACTGGAGACCCGCGCTCCGCGTTCTCCAGAGCTTCCGTGATTCAGTTCGGCGGCGCGGTCGAATCGCGGACAACGAGGCGGGTCGAGAGTTCGATGCGGTGGGCGTCCAGTGCTTGGCCGTCGATCTGGCGGTAGAGCATGGACACGGCGATGCGGCCCATCTCCAGCAACGGCTGGCTTACCGTGGTCAAGGTAGGGGAGGCCACTGTGGCCAGGTCGATATCGTCGAAACCAACCACCGAGAGGTCGCGAGGTATCGCCAGACCACGCTCGCGCGCCGCGCTCATCACCCCGATCGCCATGTTGTCGTTGATGGCGAAGATGGCGGAGGGTCGCTCGGGGAAGGCGAGGAGGTCGTGGGCCGCCAATCGTCCTCCTTCCACGTCGAAGTCCGATTCGCGGACAAGTTCCGGGGCGATTGGTAATCCCGCCGCCAGCAAGGCAGAGTAGTACCCTGCCGTCCGGTCGACGCTGGCGCACCAGTCCTTAGGCCCGGTGATCAATCCGATCCGTCGGTGCCCAAGGTTGGTCAGGTGTTCGGTCGCCACGCGGGCGCCGGACCAGTTCGCCGAGGTCACGACCGGGATTGTATCGTCAAGCGGGGTACTGGGGTCGATCACCACGAAGGGCGCCCCGTGTTGCCGCAATTGCCGCAATTCGGCTTTGGTTTCGGACGGGAGAATCAGCAAGGAGCCATCGGTTACCCGGTGCATCAGCCGCTGGAGGACTGTTACCTCGCGTTCCCGCTCGTGAAGGGTAGGGCTGAGAACGATCCGCGCGTCGCGCTCGTAAAGTGCCTCGCAGGCCCCGGTGATGATCAGGGCAAAATAGCCGCCCTGAAGAAAGGGTACGGTGAGCCCGATTAGCCCCGTGCGCCCACTGGGGGCGGTGGGAACGCTCCGGCTGCTGACATAGCCCAGTTCCCGAATTTGCCGCAGAACCAGATCCCGGGTGTTGGGCGCCACGTCGGGACGCCCATTAAGCACACGGGAAACCGTGGCGATGGAGACACCGGCAAGGGCCGCGATATCGCGCATCGCGGTCCGCGGTACTTCCGTATCCACACTACTCAGCCGTGCCGGGGGGGGCATAGAGGTAGCAACGTACTCGGTGTCCTGGTTGGGGCTGATAGATCTCTGGGGTAGCCCGCCGGCAAATGTCCATCACATGGGGACAGCGATTGGCGAAGCGGCAACCAGGTTGGGGATTGATCACGGTGGGGATCTCTCCCCTCGCCTCTACTCGCTTCTGGACCAGCCCGGCCGCCGGATCGGGGACGGCGCTCAGCAAAAGTTGGGTGTAGGGGTGGAGCGGCCGTACCATCACCTCCTCGCTCTCCGCCGCTTCCACCAGGTGGCCGGCGTAGAGAACCAGGGTCTGGTCGGCAATGTACCGGGCGCTCGCCAGGTCGTGGGTGATATACAGGTAGGAGAGGCCCCGCTCGTCGCGGAGGCCCGCCATCATATTGAGAATACCCATCCGGATCGAGACATCCAGCATGCTGACCGGCTCGTCGGCCAGGATCACCTCCGGACTGACCGCCAGGGCACGGGCGAACGATACCCGCTGTCGCTGGCCGCCGGAGAGTTGGTGCGGGAACTTGGCCGCCACCTCCTCCGGAGGAGTCAGGCCCACCGTGCGGAGCAGTTCATGGACCATGGCTCGCTGAGCGCGCCGTCCGCTGGCCCGCCGGTGAATGGAGATTGGCCGTTCGATGTGGTGCGCGATAGTCTTGACCGGATTGAGAGAGGCGAAGGGATCCTGGAAGACCATCTGCACCTGGCTCCGGTAGCGGAGCATCGCGCGTCGACCGTGGAGGCGGGAGACATCCTGCCCGTGGAAACGGATCTCCCCGGCGGTGAGCGGGTAGAGGCCCGCGATCAGCCGGGCGATCGTGCTTTTACCGCTCCCACTCTCGCCCACCAGGGCCAGGATCTCTGCTCGGCGGAGGCTAAAGGTGACGTCCTCGACCGCGTGTATGCGCTTGGGCTCCCCGCCCATCCCGAGCATTCCCCCGGCGCTTACCAGGAAGAACTTGCTCAGCCCTTGTACATCGAGCACCACGTCAGAGGCTTGCACGTTCGCCCTCCCCAGAGATCCGATTCCCCGCGTCGTCGTACAAGTAGCAGGCTGTCCAGTGATCCGGCGTCAACTCCCGGAAGGGCGGATAGGTTTGGATACACTGGGCCATGACATGGATGCAGCGTGGCGCGAAGCGGCAGCCTGGAGGCGGGGTCACCAGATCCGGCGGGGCGCCTGGAATGCCCTGTAACTGGCGCTTCTCGCCGGTGATCGAGGGAAACGAGTTCATCAGACCAACCGTGTAGGGGTGCTTCGGGTTGAGAAAGATGTCCCGCGCGGGCGCCAGATCGACGATTCTCCCGGCATACATAATAGCGATCCGGGTGGAGAACTCCACCAGCAAGGAGAGATCGTGGGTAATGAAAAGGATCGAGAAGCCAAACTTGGCCTGCAAGTCCTGGATCTGCTGGAGGATGTCCCGCTGTACCACCACATCCAGGGCGGTGGTTGGTTCATCCATGATCACCAGTTCCGGATTCAGGGCCAGGGCCATGGCGATCACCGCGCGCTGCCGCATCCCACCCGAAAGCTCGTGGGGAAAACTCCGCAGTCGCTTGGTCTCAATCCCGACCAGCTTGAACATCTCGGCCGCCCGTTCGAGCGCCTGCGACCGGCTCATCCGTTCATGGGCTCGGATCGCGTCCGAGATCTGATCGCCCATGTTCATCACCGGGTTCAGCGCGTTCATGGCGCTCTGGAAGACAATCGAGGCTTTTAGCCAACGGAACTGCTGCAACTGCTTGGTGGCCAGAGGGCCGAGATCCTGGCCGCGGAACAGCACCGAGCCGCCGCTGATCCGTCCGGGCGGCTTGATTAGGCGCATGATCGCGTGGGCGACCGTGCTCTTCCCGCAGCCCGATTCACCGGCCAGGCCGAACACCTCGCCGGGTCGGATGGAAAAGGAGACGTCATCGACCGCCACGGCGGGGCCACGCGGGGTGATGAAGTCAACCGTCAGATCGCGCACTTCTAGAAGAGTGTCAGCGGCGCCGGCTTTCTCGGAACTCCAGGGCAATGATGGAGCGATCACACTCATGAAGTCACTCGCGCCGCGGCGGTCGCGGCAGCCCGCGCCTTCACCTGATTCCGGTATTGCTTCGCCACCTTGATCGCCCGCAGACGCGGATTACTGATCGCGTCGATCCCGTAGTTGATAAAGACCAGCGAGGTAATGGTGAGCGCGATCGCCAGGCCGGGGAAGAGAAAATGCCACCACTCACCGGTGAGCAGGGCGGAGTTGGTCTGCGCCCAGTAGAGGATGGTACCCCAGCTAATCGTGTTGATGTCGCCAAAGCCCAGGAACTCCAGGCCAGCCTCGGCCAGAATGGCGCCGATAAAGGTGAAGATGAAGCTTGAGACCATCAAACTGATCATGTTCGGCATGATCTCGAAGAAGACGATGCGCCAGGTTGGTTCCCCGCTCAAATAGGCTGCTTGCACGAAGTCGCGGTTGCGCAGGGAGAGGGTCTGGGCGCGGAGCACCCGCCCCCCCCACGCCCAGCCGGTGATCGATAGGATGATGATCATCCCCAGGCCGCCTTTCACGGGCAGGTAGGCGCTGGCCACAATCAGCAGCGGTAACTGGGGGATGACCAGGAAAATATTCATCACCACGCCAAGTGCCTCGTCGATCCATCCGCCGATGTAGCCGGCCAGCATACCGACGATCATCGCCAGGGACACGCCCAGCACCCCGACAATCGCGCCGATGGTCAACGAGAGTCGACCGCCGTAGATAACCTGGGAAAAGATATCTTCCCCCTGCTGGTTCGTGCCGAACCAGTTACCGGAGGTAGGTGAGAGCGAGGATTGGGCGCTGGCTATGCCGCTGGGATCATAGGTGGTGAGCAGAGGAGCGAAGATCGCCGCCAGCACGATAATCAGCAGCATAATGCTGCCGACCAGCGCGAAGCGGTTGCTGAGCAGCAGCTTCAACCAGTTGGGAATCACGGTGCGTCTTCGGTTGGCGCGGACCGCCATTGGCCCTAAGGAGGATGCCGGCGTAATCGGGGCGGCCGGAGCGGCGGTGAGCGTGTCCTGCGAGGGTGATGAACTGGTCCTGGTCTTTAGTTGCATTTCAACTGCCCCTTGACTGCGATGTTAGAGGGCACGCACTCGTGGATCGAGGCGGACATACAGCAGGTCGGCAAGGAAGTTCGCGCTGAGCACGGCCAGGGTGATCAGGAGAAACAGGGCCTGCATAAGCGGGTAATCCTGACCCTGTACCGCTAATACCAGAGTATAGCCCACGCCAGGATAGCTGAAAACATCCTCGATCAAGACCAGTCCAGTGATGATATAGCCCATGGTGATGGCAAAGCTGGTGATCTGCGGCAGGAGGGCATTCCGCGCCGCGTAGCGCAGCATGACCCGCCGATCGCTGAGACCCTTTGCCTGGGCCATGGTTACATATTCCTCGGATAGCACGTTGATCATCACATTGCGCATCCCCAGGAGCCAACCGCCAATCGAGTAAAGAAGAAAGGCCAGAACGGGGAGCACCGCGTGATCGGCCGCGCTCTTGATGAATGACAGGCTCCAGCCGATATGTTCTCCATCACTGTACGCATGATTAAGGGGAAACCAACCGGCCTGGCCCCCCAAGAAGTAGAGGAGGAGCATGGCGAGAAAGAATGGTGGAAATGAGTACGTAAACATGGTAAGTGGCGTAATCAACGAATCCACGGCGCCGCCGCGGCGCCAGGCGGCGGTGATACCCAGCAAGGTGCCGATGACAAAGGCGAGGAGGGTAGCGGTGCCGGCCAGAACCAGGGTCCACGGCAGCGTGCTGCCGATCACTTCGCTGACCCGCGTGGGGTACTCGGAATAGGAGACACCGAGATTACCATGCGCGAGGTTGTTCAGATATTGGAGGTACTGCACCGGCAAGGGAGCGGTCGAGGCGCCAAGCTCGACTCGGATGGCGTCCAGCATATGCGGATTGTTGCTAATCTGGTCCCGAAATCTTGCGGCGAAAGCGCTGACTGGATCACCCGGCATCAAGCGGGGCAGGAAAAAATTGATCGTCAGCGATGCCCATAGAGCCACCACATAGAAGAGAACCCGCCGGTATAGGAATCGCATCGATCACTCCCGCCGCCAAGGTATCGATTAGTTGATCCGCGTCTGGCGGCGGGGCAAAGATTCTCTGCCCCGCCGCCAGACCCTGAATAGTTCCTTACATGACGGGCTTAAGACTGGCTACAACCAATGGATTCGACCAGTGGTCGTTGGGCGAGCCTGAAGTGTAGAAATTGCTCGGCGTTGGGAAGCCGGTGAAGTGCAGGGTGCTGTAGGTATACCAGTCCGCCCCGTAGGTCGTGGGGATGAACGGCATATCTTGCAACTGGATGGCCTGCACCTGATCGATCAGTTTGTGCTGCAACGCGCTGTCAGTGGTCTGGCGGAATTGCCGCAGCGCCGTTGTGGCCTCCGGGCTGTAGTAGCGCTCCCAGTTGGTCATGCCGGTGGTGTTGACATCGACGCCGAAGGGAGTATAGGACTCCTGGCTGAGGTAGTCCTCATACGGGGTGTATGGAGTAGCACCCGAATTGAGCCAGTGGAATTGAACGTCGCCACCCGGTAGGGTTCCCTTCCCGGATTGCGAATACCAAACAGGCTGCGTCTGCAGGTTGACCGTAGTATCGATACCTAACTTCTTGAATTCGCCCTGGAGGATCTGCATGCCCAGATCCCAATCGGACCAGCCGTTGATCACCGAGAGGGTGATCGAAACCTTGCCGCCCTTGGGATCGTAGAGCTGGCCGCCCTTGAGGGTGAAGCCGGCCTTGGCCAGCATCGACTGCGCCTCGGAGACGTTATAGGTAGCGGCCTCCTTGGCGGCGGCGGCGAGACTGGGGTCCGCCCACAGCGGGTAGGGGACAGCGAGCCCAATGGCGTCCGATGGCGGATCATAACCGTACTCGGCGATCTTATAGAGCTTCGAGCGGTCGATGGCATGGCTCAGGGCCTTGCGGAACACGGGCAGGCTGTACGGATAGAGCTGATCGTTCATGAACAGCCCGATCGGGAGGCCCACCGCGTAGTCGTAATGGAAGTGTGCCGGATCCTTGGACACGTACACCTTCTGGATGTTGGGGACGAAGTTCCCGGTCCAGTCCAGTTGACCATTGACCATCGCCAGGTTCGCGGCGTCGTTTCCGCTATAGGACGACACATGGATGCCGTCATAGGCGAGTGATTTCTGCCAGGTGTAGGGGTTCTTGGTCAGGGTAAAGCCCTGAGGGGTGAAGTCGGTGACCTGGGTGAAGCTGCCGGTTCCCACTGGGTTCGGATTCTGGAAGGTAGCGGGGTTTGCTACACTGGCCCAGATATGCTGCGGGACAATGTTGACCAGGCTGATCGTCCGCAGGATCGTGGTGTCAACGGTGGCCAGGTTGATCATCACCTGGTTGCCGCTGGCCGTTACGCTGGTGATCAGCTTGCCGGCCCACAGTCCTTGCTGGTCGGCGACCGCATGCGTCTTGCCATAGTTGAAGGTGAAGGCAATGTCCTGAGCCGTGAATGGCTGGCCATCGGACCATTTCACGCCCGGGCGGGCGGTGAGAACCAGGGTCTTGTTCCCATTTGTAAACTTATAGGCGCTGGCCAACCAGGGATAGATTTTGCCGTTGGTCGCCGGCGGAACGTTAACGATCAGCAACGGCTCGTAAATCTCGTTGTTGGTCCAGTCCATCTGGCCGACCGGATCATAGGGATTGAAGTCGCGGACCATGGTCGTCTTAAAATTGTAGTATGAGTTGAGATACATCGGCGCCGCGTTTGCTCGGTGCGCGGAGGTAGCGGCGGGCACCAGGCCGCCGGCGAGCGCGGCGGCGGCGAGGAGCGCGGGGGCGAGGAGGCGTGAGCGCGAAAGACCCTTCATCGTCATGTTCCTCTGTTCTGAATCCTACGGTGGATTCGGTGCTTGAGGCGATTAGAAGTACCGGATGATAAAAGCGTGATCCGTCCGGTTCGGCCTGCCGACCACTCTCCCCCTTTCAGCTCTGTCCCGCGCGGCCCACGGACTCCACGAACCCGTATGGCGCCCGTATCGGGCCGCTCCGGCCTGACCTACGCGCATGGAAGCGTGGGAATAACCGGCTAAAATCCCGCAAACTCCTTACCGTGAACCGTTCCCTGGGTCGCGAGAGATTTTCGGAACTGCTACCGGAAATTGCTTGCTGGCACGTAGGCTAGCACAGTGCGGGAGGGCTGTCAATACCGGAAATACAGCCAGGCACGGTCTGAAAATGCTCCGCCTAGTCGTGGCCTTTAGGCCGCTTCTCTGAAAAGGAGATGGCCAGCAATATCGGCGCCGAGTCCTCGAAAGCGGCCTGAAGGCCACTAGCAGAGCAAATGAGCCTCCCCGGCCTGAAGGCCGGGGCTTCAGTCGGGTCGTGGCCACCCCGCGTCGGAGCCTGCGAACTGCTGTTCCGACCAGCCGAATTGGCGGCGGGATTGACGGCGCCCCGCTCCGGTCGTATAGTTGGAAGCGTTTCCGGAAATCGAGAGGTTTGGGTTAGCATGAATGGCGGTCAGACCAAAAACCCCGGCGGCGTCACT
>Ga0307372_10012142_pt1 | contig 11364 bp, 9 predicted proteins | sample OX1MG_FD_202533 | JGI IMG/M metagenome (GOLD analysis project Ga0307372, IMG submission 202533) | Soil microbial communities from Risofladan, Vaasa, Finland - OX-1 | ecosystem: Environmental > Terrestrial > Soil > Coastal area > Acid sulfate soil | place: Finland: Risofladan, Vaasa | collected...
TACCCGGTGGACGCGATCATCGAGTGGTTGTCGGTCGGCATGACGCTCCTTCCCGGGATGCTCATCGCCACGGGCACGCCTGAGGGCGTTGGCTTCGCCCGCACGCCGCCTGAGTTCCTTCAGCCGGGCGACGTGATGGAGTCCGAGATCGAGGGCATCGGCCTGCTGCGCAACGTGGTCGTGGCGTCGCCGGCATAGTGCCGGACGACGTCGGGGCGCTCGGAGGCGCCGGCCACAGGAGCGGGTCGACGGAGACGTGATCCATCTCGACCTCGCGCGCCTGCTCCTGGTGGCGCTGGCGGCACTTGCCGCCGGGGCGGTGAACGCCGTTGCCGGCGGCGGCACGCTGCTGTCGTTTCCGGCGCTGCTGTTGCTCGGATTCCCTGCCCTCGTGGCGAACGTCACCAACACGCTCGGGCTGCTCCCCGGATATGCGGGCGGATCCATCGCGTACCGCGCCGAGCTCTCCGTGCAGCGCGAGCGGGTTCGTTTTCTCGGGCCGATCAGCGTCGTTGGAGCGGTGGTCGGCGCCATCCTGCTCACGCGCACGCCGAACCACGTGTTCTCTGCGATCGTCCCGTGGCTCATCCTCCTCGCCTGCGCTCTGCTGCTGCTCCAGCCGGTGGTGACGTCGCATGTGCGCGCACGTCGCCCGGAGCGCGAGCAGCACCGGTCACCACTCCTCGCCGTGGGTCAGTTCCTCGGCGGCGTGTACGGCGCCTTCTTCGGCGCCGGCCTGGGCGTGATGATGCTCGCGGTGCTCGGGCTGTTCATCCGCGACGATCTGCAACGCCTCAATGCGCTCAAGGGAATGATGTCCCTGATCATCAACGTGGTGGCCGCCATCTACTTCGCGTTCTTCGGACCGGTGTCGTGGATCGCGGTGGTGGTCATGCTGCCGACGAGCGCCATCGGCGGGTTCGCCGGCGTCGCAATGGCGCGGCGCTTGCATCCGACGCTGCTCCGCTCCGTGGTCGTCGGCTTCGGTATCGTGTTCGCGCTCTCCCAGTTGCTCTAGCGGCAACCATGCGCAAAGCCGCGCCCGGACCTCATCGCCGGCGTCCTGTAAGCGCCACCCCCAACCATCACGTCGACTCGGCGCGCAGCCCCTTGACGCCCAGGCTGCGCTTCCGGGCCCGCTCCATGTTGACCGCGGCGCCGACGAGCGCCAGGTGCGTGAACGCCTGCGGGTAGTTGCCGAGCAGCTGCCCGCTGCGCACGTCGACCTCCTCCGAGAAGAGCCCGAGCGGCGAGCTGAAGTGCAGCAGCCGCTCGAAGCGACGCTCGGCCTCCTCGAGCTCCCCGGTATGCGCGAGAGCGTCGACGAGCCAGAACGACGTCATGAAGAACGCGCCCTCCTCACCGTGGAGTCCGTCCTCGCTCTCGTCCATCCGGTAGCGTCTGACGAGCACACCTTCGCCGAGGTGCTGCGCGATCGCGCGCACCGTTGAGTGAACGCGCGGATCGCGATCGGCGACGAAGCGCACCTGGCTGATCCGGAGCACCGACGCGTCGAGCGCGTCGCTGTCGAACTCCTGTGTGAAGGAACGGCGGTGCGTCGAGTATCCGCGTGATGTGATCGCGCGGTGGATGCGCACCCGTGCGCGCCGCCACGCGGCCTTGTCGTACGGAAGGTCGTAGCGGTCGGCGATGCGAATGCCGCGGTCGACGGCGACCCAGCACATGAGCTTGCTATATGTGTACTGCCTGCGCTCGCTCCGCACCTCCCATATCGACGAGTCCGGCTCCATCCAGCGATTGATGGCCAGCTCCACGATGTTGCTGAGCGCCTCCCAGAGCTTGTCGCCGATGACACCACCGAACCGCGCGAAGACATATGCGCTGTCGAGCACCTCGCCGTAGACGTCGAGCTGCAGCTGGCCCACCGCTGCGTTGCCGATGCGCACCGGCTTCGAACCGCGGTACCCCTCGAGGTGCTCGAGCCGGTGCTCCGGAGCATGACCATGGCCGCTCAGGTCGAACAGGTTGGGGAGGTCGTCGACCTGGTGGTCGGCCACGTGGCGATGTGTCAGCCAGTCGAAATACGCGGTCGCTTCCTCGGTGAGCCCGAGCTGAAAGAAGGCGTACAGCGTGAACGCGGCATCGCGAAGCCACGTGAACCGGTAGTCCCAGTTTCGCTCGCCACCGATATCCTCGGGCAGGCTCGTGGTCGGCGCGGCAACGATCGCGCCGGTGGGCGCATACGTCATGAGCTTCAGCGCGAGTGCGGACCGCCACACATGCACCTGGTACGGGCCGTGGTAATCGACCCTCCCGACCCAGTGCCACCAGTAGCGCTGGCTCTCGCGGAGCATGCGGCGGGCACGCTCCACGCTCCACGGTCTCGCCCCGCACGGACCGGCGGCGCCGGTGTGCAACGCGAAGGCGACGGCTTCGGTCGCACGGATCTGAAAGGTGTCGTCCGCTCCGTCAAGCTCGATGGTGGAGCTGAGGCAGAGGTGCAGACGATCGGTATCGGCGTGCAGCTGACCGTCGTCAAGGGTGAACGACAGGTGGCCTCGGGCGTAGTCAGGGGCCGGGTCGAAGACGTGGTGCATCGTCATCTCGCCGGCGAGGCACTCGACGAGCCGGACGACACGCGCGTGGTTATGCGGCTTGGCGTGCTGGATGACGCTGTGCTCGTCGATCGGCATGAAGTCGGTGACCACGACGATCCCCGAACCCGTTGCGAAGACGGTGTCCAGGAGGTTGGTCCGGTCGCGGTACACCTGGTGCACCTGGTGCCGCTCGTCGGGGTGGATCTGCCAGCTCCCGCCCTTGTCCGCGTCGAGGATGCGGCCGAAGAGGGACGGGTCGTCGAACCGCGGGAGGCAGAGCCAGTCGATGCTGCCGTCGACCCCGACCAGGGCCGCCGAGCGGCAGTCGCCGATCAGGCCATACGACCCGATCGGCAGATACCCGTCGATGCGCGCGGCTGCCGGGCTGACCCAGGGAACCCGGGGCGGCGTCGCGCCGTCGACCGGCTGCGACCTAGTAGGAGTCCTCCGGGCGCGCGTCGTCGTCGTCGTCCTCCTCGGCATCTGCCACCGGCTTGGCGTCCTCGCCCTCCGACTCGAATGTGCTCATGCCCAGATCGCCGAGGTCGTCACCGGCGCCGGCAGGCGCCTGTGGCCCGAAGCCGTCGTCGCCGTCGTCGTCGTCGTCCAGCGGGGTCGCGTCGATCTCCCTCGATGCGAGCAGCGAGTCCTTGGCATAGGGCCGGAACTCCTCGCGCCGGCCGCCCTTGGCGAGCGGGAACGACGACTTCCGGGCGTTCTCGGCTGCCTGGTAGGTCTCGCGAAGGATGATCTCGACCCGCTCGTCCTCCAGGCGGGCCACGGCAGCCGAGTACCGGTTTCCCGTCTCCATGAGGGGGACCAACCTGCGGGCGATCTTGGTGTCAACCTCGCCGAGCGAGACGCCGCGAGACGTCTGGGCGCGCAGGGTGGATCCCTCGCGGTAGAGCTCCACGACGTCGCCCGGGGCGATCGCAACGGTGGCCGACTTCGATGGGGCGCTCAGCACGGTGATGGCGCTCTTACCGGGCTCCTCGGTGAACAGCTCGACGTCGAAGGGGGCGGCTGACCCGGCCACCAGGTTCTTGCTCTCGAGCATCGCTGTCAGCTTGCGGACGTTCTTCTGCGCGATCAGATTGAGCGGATTGATGCGTAGCGAGCCGGAATAGGCTGCGAGCGCGTCCTCGCGCTGGCCGAGCTCGGTCAGCGCCTTGCCGATCCGGTTGAGCGACTCCTCGTCCTCACCATGGCGCTCGACGAGGGCTTGGTTCACCGCCAGCGCGTCGGCCCAACGGCTCTCGAGCGCGAGTTGGATGGCCTCCTCGACGAACAGGCTACGAGGCTTCACACGTTCTTCAGACACCAGGCTCCAGTCCGGATTTACGGAACAATGACCGCTGCGACTGCGCTTGCTCCCACCCGTCGGCAGAGAGAGGCAATCGGGTTCGCTATGATACCTGCTCAGTGAGGCGCGTCTGTTCTCTTTGCGACATCTCGACACCGCCCCAGCAATGACGCGGATCATTTCGGTCGCGAATCAAAAGGGTGGAGTCGGCAAGACGACCACCGCTGTGAACCTCGCAGCGGCGCTCGCCGAGGCAGGTACCCGGGTGCTCGCCGTCGATCTCGATCCGCAGGGTCACCTCACCATCAACATGGGCTGCCGCAGGCCCGACGAGCTCGAGAAGACGATCTACGACGTCCTCACCGACCATCGGGTCCACGTGGGGGATGTGCTCCTGCGCTCCGAAGGGATGGGCCTTGATTTCATTCCCGCCAACATCGACCTCAGCGGTGCGGAGTTGCAGCTCGTCACCGAGTTCGGCCGCGAATCCATCCTTCGCGAGAAGCTCGAGCCGATCGACGGACAGTACGACTACATCGTCATCGACTGCCCGCCGTCACTCGGACTGCTGTGCATCAACGCGCTCGTGGCGTCGACTGACGTGATCATCCCGCTGCAGTGCGAGTACTTCGGCATGAAGGGGATGCAGCAGCTGCAGCGCACCATCGACCGCGTGCGCGCGAAGCTGAACAGCCATCTGCGTGTCGCCGGCATCCTGCCGACGCTGTACAAGTCGCGCACGCTGCACAGCCAGGAAGTGCTCGACCTCGTCAAGGGCGCATATCCCGACCTGGTCTTCCCGATCACCGTCGACTCCTCGATCCGGTTCGCCGAGACGCCACTGGCGGGTCAGTCGATCCTCGAGTACGCACCGAACTCGCCTGGGGCTCGCTCCTACCGGGCCCTCGCCAAAGCGGTCATCGCGCAGGATGGCGATGGCACCGTTGAGGTCTCCGGCAGCGCGGAGCGTCCGCGCGAGCGGGTGCGCGCGGCCCGGAGGTGATGCGCGGATTTCGCCGCGCGCAGCTGCGCGGCAGCGACGAACTGTTCCGCACCGAGGAACCTGAGCAGCTCGACGCCCCGCTGTCTCCGGCGCTGAACGACGAGCCGGTCCACCCCGTTCCCGCCGCCCCGCCTCCGCACATGCGCTCGGTCCGCCTCACCGACAACGAGCTGCGCATCCTCTCGGATGCGGTGCAGCATCTGAAGTTCCCGAGCAAGGCGATGCAGCGCCCGTCCGTCGACGATTTCGAGACGCTGGAGGTGCTCCGCCAGAAGCTGCTCGACGCCCTGTGAGGCTTGGAGGGGACGGCAGCGACAATGGCGGGCACAATGCCATCGCCTCCGCATAGCTCCACATGGTCATCGGCACGCTGACGGTCACATTGCAGGTGCCGGACAGCGGATCGCTCAAGGACAAGCGTCAGGTGGTGCGCTCGCTGACGTCGCGACTCCGCAATACCTTCAACATCGCGGTCGCCGAGATCGGCGACCAGAACCTGTGGCAATCGGCGGTGATCGGGATCGCGTGCGTCAGCTCCGACACCCGCCACGCGGACGAGATGTGCCAGAAGGTGCTTCGTTTCGTCGACGATCACGGTGAGGCGCTCATCCTCGGCTCGCATTTCGAGCTGATCCATCTCTGACGACGTGGCGTTGACGGAGCCGTCCGCGTCGACGTCGGAACTGATCGCCGCGTACGAGGCAACGCTGCCGTTCGCGCTCGACGGTTTCCAGCGCGAGGCGATCATCAAGCTCGAACGCTCGCGCGGTGTGCTCGTGAGCGCGCCGACGTCGAGCGGCAAGACCGTCGTCGCCGACTACGTCATCTGGCGCCGTCTCAAGGCGCTCGGGGCGCTGCGCAGGCCCGTGACCGACGCGGCCGACGTGGTCTACACCACGCCCTTGAAAGCGTTGAGCAATCAGAAGTTCCACGACCTCATCGAGCGCTTCGGCGAGCGCAACATCGGGCTCGTGACCGGGGAGCACACCGTCAACGACGGCGCTCCAGTGCTGGTGATGACCACTGAGATCCTCCGCAACGTGCTCTACGACGAGCCTGCGCGTGTCGACCGCGTCGGCGATGTCGTGCTCGACGAGATCCACTACATCGACGACTACCCGCGCGGCACCGTCTGGGAGGAGTTGATCATCGAGGCGCCGCGCCACATTCGACTCATCGGCCTCTCGGCAACGATCAGCAACGTCGGCGAAGTCGCCACATGGATGTCGGGCTTGCGCGGCACCATCGAGACGGTGACGCGTACCGAGCGCCCCGTCGCGCTCGAGATGTGGCTCGCCATCGACAACGCGCTCCACCCGCTGTTCGACAAGGCGGGCAACGCTGCGCGCGGGACGCTCGAGCTGGCACAGGCAGATGCCGTGCAGCAGCCACGATTTCGTGAGGCACGGCGCGCGCCGGACAACGACCTGCTCCAGGTGATCGAGGTGCTGCGCAGACGCGCGATGCTCCCCGCGATCTACTTCATCTTCTCGCGCCGGGGATGTCGCGAGGCACTGCAACGCTGCGGCGTGCACGCGATCGACCTCACCAACGACGAGGAGAAGGAGCACATCGACGCCGCGCTCACCGAGCAGCTCGCTGTCCTCACCGATGACGACGAACGCCGCTGCGTGCTCCTCGAGCTGGACAGGCGGCTGCTCCGCCGCGGACTCGCCATGCACCACGCGGGGCTCCTCCCCTACGCGAAGGAGATCGTCGAGAAGCTGTTCCAGCAGGGCCTGATCAAGGTGGTCTTCGCGACCGAGACCCTCTCGCTCGGGCTCAACATGCCCGCCCGCTCCTGCGTCATCTCGACATTCACGAAGTTCGACGGCGTCAGCTTCGCGGCGCTGACGAGCGGCGAGCTGACGCAGCTGATGGGTCGCGCCGGGCGGCGCGGCATCGACACCGTCGGACACGGCGTCATCCTCAAGGAGAGCGACGTCGATCTCCGCGACATCTACGACGCGGCGATATCGGGCGAGTTCGCGGTCGACTCCAAGTTCTCACCCACGTACACGATGGTGCTCAACCTGCTGCGCACACGGTCGGCCGAAGCCGCCGAGCTGCTCCTCGACAGCTCCTTCGGTCAGTACCAGGCGATCGAGCGCACGGCGCGATGGGACCATCGCCGCGCCAACCTCGAAGCCGAGCTCGCCGACCTGCGCCTGCGCCGCTTCCAGCACCCCCGCATCGCGTGCACGGAGCGAACGCTGACGTCGTTCCTGAATGCTGGTACGCAGCTCGGCGAGACACAGCTCGAGCTGCGCCGCGCGCGCCGCGGGCACTGGACCGACGCGCGTCGTGGCCGCTATGGCAAGGCGGGCGCGGATCCTGGCCAGAAGTACGAGGCGCTTCGCCGCGCGGCGCGCTCCCTCCAGGAGCGGATCAACGACTCACCGTGCCACCACTGCCCATACCTCGGGGATCACCGCAACCACCGGTACCGGATCGCCGATATCGAGACCACGCTCGCCGGCGCCGAGGAGGAGCTCGAACGGGCCCGGCATCGCTTCCGGCGCGAATTCCAGGCGCATCGCGCCGTGCTGCGGGCTGCCGGGTTTCTCGACGGTGATGTGCCGACGGACCTCGGACGCCTCGCCGGTTCCCTCCACGGCGAGAGCTCGCTGCTTGTCGCCGACGCCGTCGCCTCGGGCGTGCTCGCCGGCCTGAAACCCGAGGAGCTCGCCGCGACCCTCGTCAGCCTCGTGAGCGAGGACCGAGGGCGCGAGCGACCCCAGCCCTCCCGCCGCCACTTCCCGACTCCTCGGATCGAGGAGCGGCACCGCCGGCTGCGCACGGCGATGCGCCGCTTCATCGAGCTCGAACGGGAGCACGGGCTCGAGACGATACCGCCGCTCTCGCTCGAACAGATCCGGCCGGCGTACGAGTGGGCCTCGGGGGTGCCGCTCGCGGACATCGAGCCACCGCCCGGCGCGGATACGGGTGACGTGGTCAAGGCGGTGAAGAGCCTGTACTCGCTGCTCCGGCAGATGGAGCAGGCCCTGCGCGGGCACGAGCTGCATCGAGTGGTCGCCCTCACACGCGAGCGGGTGGAGCGGGACCTTATCCGCCGCGTCTGATCCGCCGTCACGCAGGTGGGCGGTGACGACTCGCAACGCTTGACAAGCGCACGCGGGACGCGTGTTAGGATTCCCGCCAATGTTGAGTCCACGAGTCGTGCTCGTACCCATGATCATGCGCCGCGGAGGTTTCCGAACGTAACGGCGCACGCGCCCACGTTGCGGAAGCCTCCCGGATCACAAACCCGGGAGGTTTTTTTGTGTCCACCATCAGTCTGCTCGAACGTTACGGACGCGCTCCGGCGCCAGCGCACGTCGAGTGCCTCGTGTGTCGAGCGTGCGGCCACGAGACACCGGTCGAGGCTACGAACATCTGCGATCGATGCTTCGGGCCGCTCGAGGTTCGCTACGACTACAGCGAGGTCGCCCGGCGCGTGTCGCGCGAGTCCATCGAGGCCGGTCCTTCGAGCATCTGGCGGTACCGCGGCCTCCTCCCGGTCGACGGAGCGGAAACCGAGCCGATCACGCTCGGTGAGGGATTCACGCCGCTCATCCACGCGCGCAACCTGGGTGCCGAGCTGGGGCTTCGCAACCTGTACCTGAAGAACGACACCCAGAATCCCACGGGGTCGTTCAAGGACCGCGTGGTGAGCGTCGCCGCGACGTGGGCTCGCGAGCACGGGATCACGACGATCGCGTGCGCCAGCACCGGGAACCTCGCCAACTCGGTGGCCGCGTACGCGGCGCATGCCGGGCTCCGTGCCGTCGTCGTCGTCCCGAGTGATCTCGAACCCGCGAAGATGATCGGCACATCGATCTTCCGGCCGACGCTCATCGCTGTCGACGGCAGCTACGACGATGTGAACCGGCTCTGCGCCGAGCTCGCGGACTGCGTCGACTGGGGCTTCTGCAACCTCAACCTGCGCGCCTACTACAGCGAGGGCAGCAAGACGCTCACGTTCGAGACGGCCGAGCAGCTCGGGTGGCGTCTGCCGGACGAGATCGTCGTCCCGGTGGCGTCCGGATGCCAGTTCGTGAAGCATCGCAAGGCCGCAGGCGAGCTCATCGAGCTCGGGCTCGTGGACCGCGGCTCGCGGGTCCCGAGGCTGACCGGCGCGCAGGCATCGGGATGTTCCCCGGTTGCGACCGCGTTCAACGCCGGCGACGACACCGTGATCCCCGTGCGGCCGAACACGATCGCTCGCTCGATCGCGATCGGCAACCCGTCGGACGGCGCCGAGGTGCTGCGCATCGCTCGCGACACCGGCGGCGTGGTGGCGAGCGTCACCGAGGACGAGCTGGTCGAGGGCATCGAGCTGCTCGCGGCGACCGAGGGCATCTTCGCAGAGACCGCGGGCGGGGTCACCGTGGCCGTGCTCCGCAAGCTGGCTCGGGCCGGACGCTGGCAGGGCGGCGAGACGGTCGTCGCCTACATCACGGGCGCCGGGCTCAAGACGGCCGACTGCGTCGCCGCCAGAGCCGAGGCACAGGTTCCCGTGCAGGCTTCGTTGCGGGCGGTTCGGGAGCGCTATGCCGGCCTGATCTGAGCGGGATGGGGCTTCGGTTTCCCCCGCCTGCTGCCGTGGCATAGTGAAGGCGATGTATCACCAGATTGCTCGCAACAAGCGCAAGAGCGTGTTCGTGATCGTCGGCTTCTTCATCATCTGGGCCGCGATCGGATACCTGATCGGCTTCATCGCCTCAGGCGTCAGCGGCGGCATCGCGGGCGTCGTCATCGCGGGAATCGCGGCGCTGCTCGTGGTCCTCTGGTCGGTGACGGCCGGTGCGCAGACCGTCCTCGCCCTCTCGGGTGCGCAGCCGGTGACGCAGCAACAGGCCCCGGTGCTCTACGACGTCGTCTCCACGCTCGCGATCGGCGCTGGGCTGCCGATGCCGAAGGTCTACATCATCAACGACCCGTCGCCGAACGCCTTCGCCACCGGTACGAGCCCGCAGAAGGCGGCGATCACGTGCACGACCGGGCTGCTCGCGATGATGAATCGCGAGGAGCTGGAAGGCGTCATCGGCCACGAGATGAGCCACATCCGCAACTACGACGTCCGCCTCGTCCTGATCGTCGCGACGTCGATCGCACTCATCGGACTCATCGCCAGCCTGCTGTGGCGGTCGCTGTTCTTCACCCGTGGTGGCAACAATCGCGATGGCGGCTACCTGATCATCATCCTCATCGCCGCCGCGGCGCTGCTCTCGGTCGTTGCGGTGCTCGTCGGACCGCTCATGCAGTTCTCGCTGTCACGCTCGCGCGAATCGCTTGCCGACGCGAGCAGTGTCGAGCTCACCCGTAACCCTGCGGGGCTGCTGCACGCGCTGCAGAAGCTGCAGCAGAATGACAAGCCCTTCTCGAAGATGACCCACGCAACCGCGGCGATGTGCATCGACGACCCGCTGCAGCACCACGGCGGGTTCACCCATCACCTCTTCGACACGCATCCCCCGATCGAGGAGCGCATCGCGACGTTGCAGGCGATGCTCCAGGTCAGGGAAACCTAGAGACCGAACCCGCTGCTTACGCCGGCGGGCCTGGGCTCAACGTGACGGTCGCCGTGTGCGTCGCGCCTCTGGTGTCGAGCCAGGTCACCGCGATGCCGTCCCCCGGCCTGCGGTCCTGCATGACATGGTTGAAATCGGCCACGGACGCGACCGCAAGGCCGGCCACCTGCGTGATCACATCTCCCGGCACGATTCCGGCAGAGGCCGCGGCGTTGCCGGCCGTGGTGCCGACGACGACCGCGCCACTCACCCCGCCTCGTGCGGTCACCTCCACTCCGAGCACGCCGCGGTGGCCGGATTCGAGATACGGCGAAGCGGTGCCGGCGCGGATCTCCTGAGCGATGGTCATCGCCCGCGTGATGGGGATGGCGCATCCCCAGGATGCCGAGGCTCCTGTCGCATTGCTCAACGACCCCGCGGTGTCCATGCCGATGACGCGGTCCTGCGCGTTGAGCAGCGGGCCCCCGGAGTCACCGGGCTGGATCGGCGCGTTGAAGCAGATGACGCCGTCGAGCGTCTCGACGATCGTGGCCCCCTCGTCCTGCACCTGGATCGTCTCGTCGAGCGACGTGACGGTCCCCTTCGCGACGACCGGTGGCCCGTTGCGGCCGAGTGCGTTGCCCTTGCCGGTGACCAGATCGCCGACCGCGAGTGATCCCGACAGGTCGAACGCCGTCGTCGGCAGACCGGACGCGCCCTCGAGCTGGATCACCGCGACGTCCTGGGTCGGATCGACACCGATCACGACCGCCTTGTAGATCGGGCCTCTGCCGGCGAGTTGCGCCGTCAGCGAGGTGGTGTTCGCGACCACGTGGTTGTTGGTGAGCACGATGCCGTTCGACGTCAGCACCATGCCGGTCCCGGCAATGGTTCCTTCGGGGATGTCGCCGTTGATGTTCACAATGCCCGCATCGCCGCCGGTCGGCGCAGCGGATGCTGGGGGTGCCACGCTGTGCTGCGTGCCGC
>Ga0307372_10012143_pt1 | contig 11362 bp, 8 predicted proteins | sample OX1MG_FD_202533 | JGI IMG/M metagenome (GOLD analysis project Ga0307372, IMG submission 202533) | Soil microbial communities from Risofladan, Vaasa, Finland - OX-1 | ecosystem: Environmental > Terrestrial > Soil > Coastal area > Acid sulfate soil | place: Finland: Risofladan, Vaasa | collected...
CGGGATGAACGGGCCGCCCTTGGTGGTGTACGGGTCGCTCCGCCGCTGGTCCCCGGCCGAATTCCGGGCGACGCTGCAGGGCTACTTTCTTCCGGCGAGCGTCCTGGGAATGGCGGGCTACTGGCTGACCGGCCTGTGGACGCCGCTCGTCACCCGCTATTATCTGCACGCGCTGCCGCTGATCGTGCTGGCCATCGTGCTCGGCCGCGCGATCAACCGGCGCCTCAGCCACCAGCGGTTCCTGCTCGCGCTGCACGCCGGCCTGATCGCCGTCGGTGCCATCCTGCTGATGCAGGCACTCCGTTCTTAGGCCAGCCCGGAGAATTGCCGATCGCGCCAGGGCGACGCGCGGCCCGGCGCGCCCGCCTGCCGCGCCGAAGGGCCGCCCCGCCTCCGGGCCGCCGCGCCGCAGGCCGGAAACACGCGGCCGGGCGGCGCCGCTGCCGGCCCGGACGTCAGGCGGCGTCCGGGCTCAGGCGCTTCTGCAGGCGGATTTCGTCGCGGATCGGAATGCCGGCAAAGCCGATGGCGGACGGGCCGACGTGCTTGACCATGCTGCCGGGGGTGATCTCCAGGATCTCGAAGCCGTGCCGCTGGTAGAAGTACAGGGCGGGCAGGTTGTCGTTCGTCGTCGCGACCACGAGGCGGGGGAGACGGAGGCGTCGGGCCAGCAGTTCGGCTTCCGCCACGAGGTAGCCGCCGACGCCGGACCGCTGCCACATCGGATCGGTGGCGAGGGTGACGATGTGGAGCGCGTCGCCCATCTGGCGGTACGCGAGGGCGCCGCCCAGCTCGTCCCGCATCTCGGCGACGATGGCGGGCGATTCGTCCAGCGAAAGCGTCTCGTCGAAGGCGACCACGCGCTGCAGGTGACCGAAGTCGCGGACGAACAGCTGGGTCAGCATCGCGCGATCGCGGTCGGTCGCCTCCCGCACGAACACCGGCGGCAGCTCGAGGCGCGGGCGGCATTCGCACACGGTCTGCAGCCGCGCATCGTTCCAGTCCACGAACCGGCCGCAACGCGAACAGCGGAGCACCGTCGGTTTGGCGCCGAAAGACTCCTCCACCATGATGCGATCTCCCTTCGGGCCCGCGGCACCGGCGGCGCCGCGCACCCGCGTCCGGCCGGAGGCCGGCCGCCTGTCCCGCCGATCAGGACGGCGACGGCGACGGTCCGCTCCGGCGCATCATCCACCAGATCAGGCCGGCGAACAGTGCAATCACCAGGACCAGCATGACGCCGAACAGCAGCAGGGTGCGGTAGAGAATCGACTGCGTCTCCATGCGCGCTTCCATGTCGAGCGGCACGCCGGCGATCCGGTCGGTGAGCGGCTGGTCCCACAGCAGGATGTTGCCCCGGAGCAGGTGATCCGGCTTCGCGTTGTGGAACGTGATCCGGCTCGGCAGGTGCAGGCGGAACGCCACCATCTCGCTGCCGTTCCAGCCGACGTGGCCGACCGGCCGGTCGGCCGACGGGCCGACCACCTGGCGGTAGACGTACTGGTCGCCCTCCCGCCGGAACTCGTAGTGCGACCAGGCGAACGGCGCGGCGCGCGACAGCTGGCGGATGTCATCGACGTCCACCCGGACGTGGACGAACCGGCGGCCGCTCCGGCGCGACGTGCTGACGTTGACGACGCGGGTCACCGGGCTCGTGTACAGCGCCCGGATGGTCGCGAGGTTCAGCGGCGCCACCGGATCGGTGCTCAGGTCGAAGCCGCGCAGCGCCACCAGCGCCGGCACGGACGCGCTGACGTAGACCGACGCCGATCCGTTGAGCGACAGGTACACGTCTTCCTGGTATTCGTAGAGTTGAAAGACCGTGCTGCTGCAGCCGCTGCACACCAGCAGCGCAAGCAGCAGTCCGGCCACGATGGCCGGGCGCGCCGCCCGCCGCACGACCCCGGGCCGGCCGGTCGGCGGGCAATCGCTTCGCCCCGCCGGCGTCAGGATCCCCATCCGGCCAATGATATACTGACGCCGGCAGCCTGCGCTTCCCCCCGGCATCGGCACGGACACCGCCTCGTTCTCCCGGGCGTCGCGCCCGCACGACCGTCCCGACGCACACGCATGACCGACCGGCCTCGCCTCTATCTCATCGACGGCAATTCGCAGATGTACCGCGCGTATCACGCGATCCGCGGACTCACCGGTCCGGACGGCCGCTCGACGAACGCCGTGTACGGCTTCGTCGCAATGCTGCGCAAGCTGATCAGCGAGCAGCAGCCGGCGTGGATCGCGGCCTCGTTCGACCTGGCCGGCCCCACGTTCCGATCCGGGATGGCGGCCGACTACAAGGCCAACCGCGCGCCGATGCCGGCCGACCTCGTCGAACAGGTGCCGTGGGTGCACGCCGCCTGCGAAGCGCTCGGCGTCCCGATCGTCACGATGGCCGGCTACGAAGCCGACGACGTCCTCGGCACGATCGCCGAACGGGCCGCCGCCGCCGGCTACCGCGTGGCGCTCGTGACCGGCGACAAGGACTTCTTCCAGCTCGTGCGCGACGACATCGAGGTGTTCAACCCGCGCGACGAGGGCACCTGGTACGACGCGGCGGGCGTCCGGGAGAAGTTCGGCGTCCTGCCCGGGCAGGTCGTGGACACCCTCGCCCTCATGGGCGACGCCATCGACAACGTGAAGGGCGTTCCCGGCATCGGCGAGAAGGGGGCGCGCGAGCTGATCGCCACCTGGGGCTCGCTCGACGCGCTGCTCGCGCACGCCGGCGACGTCCCCCAGAAGAAGTACCGGGAGGCGCTGCTGGCGCACGCCGATCTCGCGCGCCAGAGCCGCGAGCTGCTGCGGATCCGCACCGACGTCCCGGTGGAGTTCAATCTCGACGGGTTCCGCTTCACCGGCCCGGCCCGTCAGCGCTGCTACGATCTGTTCTCACAGCTCGGCTTCCGGTCGCTGCTGGCCGACTACGCGCCGACGGCCGACACGGTGTCGAGCGATTACGCGGTGGTCCCCTCGCTCGACGCGCTCGCGCAGCTCGCCGGCGCCCTCGAGGCGGCCGGCCGGTTCGCCGTTCACGTGGTGGCGGACGGCACGGCGGCCATGACCGCCCATCCGGTCGGCCTCGTCGTCGCCGCCGCCCCGCACGCCGCGCGCTACGTGCCGCTCGGCCACACGGCGCTCGACGACGGGCCGATGTTCGATCGGCGGGCGGCCCTGGCCGTGCTGGCGCCGGTGTTCGCCAACCCCGCCATCCGGAAGGTCGGCCACGACCTGAAGTTCGCGGCGATCGTGCTGGCGCGGGCCGGCCTCGAGATCGACGGCCTGGAGTTCGACACGATGCTCGCCAGCTACCTGCTGGACGCCGGCCGCGCCGGGCATCCGCTCGAAGAGGTGGCGCTCGAACACCTCGGCTACAAGGCGGTCCCCGAAGAGGAGGTGCGCGGCCGCGGCGCCCGGGCGCTGCCGTTCGGCCGGATTCCGGTGGCCGGCGTCCTGACGTTCGCCGGCGAGCGGGCCGATCTCGCGCTGCAGCTGGCCGACCGGCTGGCGCCGGTGCTGGTGACCGAGGCGCTCGACCGCGTCTTCCGCGACCTCGAGATGCCGCTGGTGCCGGTCCTGATCGACGTGGAGCGCGCCGGCATCCGGGTGGACGCGGCGGCGCTGGCCGCGCAGTCGGCGCACATCGAGCGCGAGCTGGCCGAGCGCACCGCGCGGATCGTCGATCTGGCCGGCCAGGAGTTCAACATCAACTCGCCGAAGCAGCTGTCGGAGATCCTGTTCGACAAGCTGGGGCTGCCGGCGCTGAAGCGGACGGGGAAGACCCGCACGGCCTCGACCTCGGTCGACGTGCTGGAGGAACTCGCGCTGATACACGACCTGCCGCGCCAGATCCTCGAATGGCGGGGGCTGCAGAAGCTCAAGGGGACCTACATCGACGCCCTGCCGCAGCTCGTCCACCCGGAGACCGGCCGCGTCCACACCTCGTTCAACCAGGCGGTCGCGGCGACCGGCCGGCTGAGCAGCAGCGAGCCGAACCTGCAGAACATTCCGATCCGGACCGAGCTGGGGCGGGAAATCCGGCAGGCCTTCGTCGCCGAGCCGGGCTGCCTGCTGATTTCAGCCGACTACTCGCAGATCGAGCTCAGGGTCCTCGCGCACCTGGCGGAGGACGAGACGCTCATCGAGGCGTTCCGGCGCGGCGAGGACATCCACGACCGGACCGCGCGGCAGGTGTTCGGTCCGTCGAGCGGGCTCGATCCGCACGAGCTCCGGCGCCGGGCGAAGATCATCAACTACGCGCTGCTGTACGGGAAGACCGCGTTCACGCTCGCGCGCGACATCGGCGTCCCGCCGGCGGCCGCGCAGCAGTTCATCGACGCGTACTTCGCCGGCTTCCCCCGCGTCCGGGGCTTCATCGACCGCACGCTCGCCGACGCCCGCGCCTCCGGCTACGTGAAGACGATGGCCGGCCGGCGCCGCGCCATGCCGGAGCTGAACAGCCACAACGGCCAGATCCGCGCCGCCGCCGAGCGCGCCGCCGTCAACCTGCCGATCCAGGGCTCGGCCGCCGACATCCTCAAGCGCGCCATGATCGACGTCCACGCCACCCTGCGGCGGCGGCCGCGGCGCGGCGCCGTCCCCGCCCGGATGATCCTCACCGTGCACGATGAGCTGCTGTTCGAGGTGCCGCGCGACGAGGCCGAAGAGGTCGCCGCACTCGTCAGGAGGGACATGGAACACGCGGTCCAGCTGGCCGTGCCGCTGACGGTGGACGTCGGCATCGGCGCCACCTGGAAGGAGGCGAAGGCGTAGGGATCAGTTCCCCCCGCCCCAGTCCTTCTTCACCACGTCCCACTCGGCGCGGAGATCGGCCGCCGTCGCCGCCTCGTCCTTCGGCGTCGTGGCCAGCTCCCGCGCCCGCTCGGGAATGATCCCGGCCGTCATCAGCTGGTCGAGATCCGACCGCAGCGACGAGGCCTGCGAGCCCATGAGCGGCGCCCGGACCCAGGCGGCAATCGCGCCGTTCCAGGCGTCCGTCAGATCCCCACGGCCCCGCGCCGCCGCCACCGCCCAGTACGCCGCCACCGCCGACCGCGGATCGATCCGCGTCTCGACACGCATCCGCGCCGTGATCCGCCGGTAGAGCGCCGCTCCGCGACCGCCGGCCTGCAGCCCCGCTTCGCGCTCCAGCGCGCTCGCCCACCAGTCCAGCAGCACGTCGTGACCGGCCGCCGCGATCGGCGCCGGGTCGTCCAGCGCGAGGGCGAACAGGTCGGCCGCCGGCCCGTACAGCTCGTCGAGATACAGCGATTCCGCCAGTCCGATGAGGAGCTGCAGCTGGTCGCCCGCATCGAGCCGGGCGGGATCCAGCGTCCGGAACGCGTCGCGGGCGGCCGCCAGGTCCGCCTGATCGTGCTTCTGGCGGTACCGCTCCAGATGCGCCCGTCCCTCGACCAGCAGCGCCTGATCGCGCATGGTCGAGGTCGCGCCCGCCGCGCCGGCCGCCGCCAGCAGCGCCGCGTCGTACTGCCCCTGGTTGTACAGCGACCGCGCCTGCACCAGATCGGCGCGGGCCGTGGGCGCCGCCGCCGCCGGCACGGCCCCGACCGCCGCCAGAACGCCGAGCAGACAGATGGCCGGGAGGCCGCGATGCCACATACCCGAGGATGCTACCACACGGGATGCGAGGCGCTAAACTACTGATTTCAGCCGGCTTGTAGCTCGAAGGCAGGATTCCCTGTGTTACAATCCGTGCGATGGTCGAGCCGACAGTCATTCCGCGGGCCGAGCACACCCTGTCGCGCAAGCAGATCGATCCGGACGCGCTGCGGGTGCTGTACCGGCTCCGACAGCACAGCTTCATTGCCTATCTCGTGGGCGGCAGCGTGCGCGATCTGCTGCTGGATCGCCGCCCGAAGGATTTCGACATCGGCACGTCGGCGCATCCGTATCAGGTCAAGCGGCTGTTCCGCAACTGCTGGATCGTCGGCCGGCGTTTCCGGCTCGCGCACGTGAAGTTCGGGACGAAGACGATCGAGGTCGCCACGTTCCGCCGCCCGACCCAGCCGGGGGGCGAGGAGACGGAGGCGCCGCCGGACGAGGTGCGGATCGAGCCGCCGGTCGTGGACGCAGCCGGCGAGGCGCACAACGGGCCGCTGCACCGCGACAACACCTTCGGCACGCCGGAGGAGGATGCGTTCCGGCGGGACTTCACCATCAACGCGCTGTTCTACGACATCGCGACCTTCGCGGTCATCGACTACGTCGGCGGGCTGCAGGACCTGCGGGACGGGCTCGTGCGCTGCATCGGCGATCCCGACCAGCGGTTCGAGGAGGATCCGGTCCGGATGCTGCGCGCCCTGGCGCTGGCCGCGCGGCTCGACTTCCGGATCGATCCGCCGATCCTCGACGCCATCGGCCGCCAGCGCCGCCTCATCGCGCTGAGCGCGGCACCGCGGCTGATCGAGGAGTTCTACAAGATCCTCCGCGCCGGATCGTCCGAGCGCGCGCTGCGGGATCTCGCGGAGGTGGGCCTGCTGGAGCCGGTGTCGCGGGAGCTGCAGCGCGGCGCAGGCGGCCCGCTGTGGGAGTCGCTGGCGCGGCTCGACGCGTACCGCCGGCGGTTCGACGACATCCCGGACACGCTCACGAACCCGATCCTGCTCGGCAGCCTGCTCGTGCCGCTCGGCTTCTCGCCGCACACCGGGCGGCTCGCCGGCGCCAGCCCGAACACGCCGGGGCCGCTGACGCTCGGCGTGCTGCCGCTGGCCCGCCGCGACGTCGAGCGCCTCACCCAGATCCTGAGCCTGCAGCCGCGGCTCAAGGATCCGGGCGGCTCGCCCCGGGCGCACCGGACCGTGCTCCATCGCAGCGCCTTCCGCGACGCGCTCGTCTGGCTGGACATTCACGGCGGCGCGCCCGACGCCCTCGCGTTCTGGCACGGCCTGCTCGAAGGCGCGCGCGCCGAGGGGGCTCCCGAGGAGGCCGAACAGCCCCGTCGCCGGCGCCGGCGCCGGCGGCGCCGGCGGCCGTCGACCGAACCCCACTCCTGAAACGACAGAAGCCGGGTTCGCGGCAGCGAACCCGGCTTCTGTCTCAATCGGTGATTGACGACCGTCGTGCGATCAGGCGTTCACGCGCGCCTGCTCGATCGTCTTGTAGGGCTTGGCGAGCCGGAGCGCCGTCAGCATGCGGATGATCGGCCAGGCCGGATCGATCTCGCTCGGCCGGAAGCTGAACTTCGGGCTCCGCGGGAACCCGTGGTGGTTGTTGTGCAGCCCCTCGCCGCCGGTCAGCAGCGCCAGGAAGCGGAGGTTGGTCGCCGTGTTGTCGAAGTTCTTGTAGCCGACATGGTGGCAGAGGCCATTGATCGACGAGGACAGCACGAAGACGTAGACAATGGCATGGATGCCGGCGGCCGCCAGCCCCCACCAGAGTCCCAGCAGCCAGCAGAGCGTCACGGTGCCGAGCAGCGGACCGACCAGGCCGTGGTTGAAGAGCAGCTTGTCCCAGACGTCGTCCTTGATGTCGCGGGCGTACTTCTCGACGACGTCCGAATTCTTGGCCTCGCGCATGTAGTAGTACACGTTGCCGAGCTGGACGGGCCAGAAGCCCTCGATGTACGGACTGTGGGGATCGCCTTCCTCGTCCGTGAAGGCGTGGTGCTTCCGATGCACGGCGACCCATTCCTTGGTCGACAGACCGGTCGTCATCCACAGGCCAAACCGGAAACCGAAGGCGGCGATCGGGTGCAGCACCAGTGCCCGGTGGGTGGCGCAGCGATGGAGATAGATCGTGGTGCTGAACACCGCGATCTGAATCAGAATCGCCGCAGCGACGAGCGTCAATACGAGCGACACCAGCAAATCCATCCCTCCGGCTAGTCTGTGAATCCCACGGCAGCGGCCCGACACCGGCAGGCAGTCAGGTTGCGGAAACGTGCGATATTACCACGTCTACGGCCCTGAACACCAGCCTATTCGAGATCGGCCCGGACCTCGCAGCCCCCGGCCGCCAGGGCAGCCCGGGGCTAGCCGTTCGTCCGCTCGAACTCGCGCATGAACTGCACCAGCCCGTCGACCCCTGCTTCCGGGAACGCGTTGTAAATCGACGCCCGGATCCCGCCGACCGACCGGTGGCCCTTGAGGCCGTCGAACCCGGTCGCGGTCGCCGTCTGGATGAAGGTCTTCTCCAGCGCCTCGCTCGGCAGCCGGAACGTGACGTTCATCAGCGAGCGGCTCTCCTTCTGCGCCGTGCCGCGGTAGAAGCCGCTCCGGTCGATCTCGGCGTACAGCCGGCCGGCCTTCCGCTCGTTCTGCGCCGCCATCGCGGCGAGGCCTCCGGACGCGGCGATCCACTTGACGACCAGCCCGAGGACGTAGACACCGAAGGTCGGCGGCGTGTTGTACATCGACCCGTTCTCCGCCTGCACCTTGTAGTTCAGCATCGTCGGCAGCGAGGCGGCCGACCGCGCCAGCAGGTCCTCGCGGATGATGACCAGCGTCACCCCCGACGGCCCGAGGTTCTTCTGCGCGCCGGCGTAGATCAGCCCGTGGCGGGAGACGTCGATCGGCCGGCTGAACATGTCGGACGAGGTGTCGCTGACCAGCGGCGCCTCGCCGGCATCGGGCAGCTGCCGCCACTGGGTGCCGAAGATGGTGTTGTTCGACGTCATGTGGACGTACGAGGCGCCCGGCGTGAGCGTCAGCTCGCTCTGCGCCGGAATCCGCGTGAAGTTGTCCGCATCGGTCGTCGCCGCGACGTGAACCGCCCCCACCTTCCCCGCTTCCTTGAGCGCCTTCTGCGACCACGATCCCGTCAGGATGTAGTCGGCGGTCGAGCCCGGCAGCAGCAGGTTCATCGGCACCATCGAGAACTGCAGGCTGGCGCCCCCCTGCAGGAAGAGCACCTTGTAGTGGTCCGGCACGTTCGCGAGCGACCGGATGCCGGCTTCGGCGTTCCCGAGGATCGCCTCGAACGGCTTCGATCGATGGCTGATCTCCAGCACCGACATGCCGACGCCCGGCAGCGCCAGCAGATCGCGCTGGACTTCTTCGAGCACGGGCAGCGGCAGCGTCGCCGGCCCGGCGGAGAAATTGAAGATGCGCGTGACGGTGGTCATGAGGTCACTCCCTTGCGTCTAGATCGCCACGAGGTGAAGGTCCAGGATGTCCTGGCTGCCGCGCCGGATGGTCTGCAGCAGATCGTCCGCCGGCGCGCCGTCGAGGTTGATCCGCGCGACGGCCGCCTCCGCCCCGTCGAAAATCACGTTCTCCGTCTCCTGCACGTTGATGTTGCCCGAGCGCAGGTGATCGAACACGTGCGCCAGCACGCCGGGCCGATCCCGGTGGCGCACGACGAGCATGTGCGAGGCCGGGGTCCGCATGCACAGGTTCACGACGTTCGGCACGCGGCCGGTCTCCATGTACGAACGGACGATCCGCACCGTCTCCTCCGCGATCGCGTCCTGGGCCTGGTCGGTCGACGCCCCGATGTGATGGGTCCCGTACACGTTCGGCAGGCCGATCAGCGGATCGCTGAATTCGCCGGTCGCCGACGACGGCTCGGCCGCGAACACGTCCAGGCCGACCCGGAGGCCCCGGTCGCGCACCGCCGCCGCCAGCGCCGCGTAGTCGACCACCTCGCCCCGCGCCGTGTTGACGAAGTACGCGCCCGGCCGGAGCCGGCCGATCACCTCGGCATTGACGAGGCCGCGCGTGGCCGGCGTCAGCGCCAGGTGGACGCTGAGCACGTCGCACCGCGCCGCCACGTCCGCCGCCGTCGCCGCCACCTCCATCGGCACATCGTCGGGCACCCCGGCGCCGGCCGCGAACCGCCGGCTCCAGACGACCAGCGGCATGCCGCACGCGTGCGCGCGGAGCGCCACCTCGCGGCCGATGTTGCCGTACCCGAGCAGGCCGAGCGTCCGCCCGTAGAGCCCCCGGGCCTTGGAGAACTCCTTCTTGTTCCAGCGGCCGGCACGCAGCTCGGCGACGTTGTCCGGAATGCGGCGATCCAGCGCCAGAATCAGCCCCAGCGCCAGCTCCGCCACCGCGATGGCGTTCTTGCCCGGGCAATTGGACACGTAGATGCCGCGGTGCGACGCCGCCTTGACGTCGATCGTGTTGTACCCGGCCCCCGCCCGGACCACCAGCGACAGCAGGCTCGCCTCCAGCATCGCTTCGGTCACCACCGTCGAGCGGACGACGAGCACCGCGGCCTTCGTCTCGCGCAGCGCCTGCTCGAGAGCGGCATCCTTGAGGTCGGGCTGGTACAGGACGTCGCAGCCGGCGGCCCGCAGGCCGTCGAGGCCGCCCTGTTCGAACTTGTCGGCGACGAGGACTTTCATCGCGTCCCCCCTAAATCAGGTGAGTGAGCAGCCCGTCCCGCAGCTTCGGCTCGAACCACGTCGACTTGGGCGGCATGATCGCGCCTGCGTCGGCAATCGCCATCAGCTCGCCGACGCCCACCGGATGCATCGAAAACGCCACGGCGGCGCGGCCGCTGTCGACCGCCCGCTCCAGCTCGGCGGTGCCGCGGATGCCGCCGACGAAATCGATCCGCTTGTCGGTGCGCGGGTCGGCCACGTTCAGCACCGGCGCGAGCAGGCGATCCTGCAGCCGGCTCACGTCCAGGCTGCCGATCACGTCGCCGGCCGGCGCCGGGTCGAACACCAGCGTCCGCCACCGGCCCGGCAGGTACATGGCCACCTCGCCCTTGCGCGCGGGCGAGGCCGGGCCGTCCTTCACCGTACAGCGCGCGGCGACCTGCGCGAGGAAGGCGTCGGGCGTCAGGCCGGCGAGGTCCTTCACCAGCCGGTTGTACGGCAGGATCTGCACCTGGTCGTGCGGAAAGGCCACGGCCACGAACCGGCTGCTCTCGTCCGCCCCGGCCTCCACCGCTCCGTTCCGCAGCTGCTGGTGCGCCCGCGCCGCGCTCGCCGCCCGATGGTGGCCGTCGGCGATGTACAGCGTCGGAATCCGGGCGAACGCGCCGGCCAGCGCGCCCGCCTCGTCGTCCGACGCCGTCCAGATCGTGTGGCGCACGCCGTCCGGCGCCTCGAAATCGAACAACGGCGCCCGCGCCGTGACCCGCGTCATCACCGCGTCCACCTCGGGCGACGCCCGGTAGGTCAGAAAGACCGGCCCGGTCTGCGCCCGCAGCGTCAGGATGTGCCGGGTCCGATCGTCTTCCTTGTCCCGCCGCGTCCGCTCGTGCTTCCGGATGACGTCCCGCTCGTACTCGTCCAGGCCGTAACAGGCCGCGACCCCGACCTGCTCATGGGTTCCCATGCGCAGCCGGTAGGCGTAGACGCCCGGCCGCTCCTCGACCAGGAGCGGGGCCTCGCGCCGCAGCCGCTCGAACGCCTGCCGCGCCTGGTCGTACACCGCGTCGGCGTACGGATCGG
>Ga0307372_10012144_pt1 | contig 11361 bp, 7 predicted proteins | sample OX1MG_FD_202533 | JGI IMG/M metagenome (GOLD analysis project Ga0307372, IMG submission 202533) | Soil microbial communities from Risofladan, Vaasa, Finland - OX-1 | ecosystem: Environmental > Terrestrial > Soil > Coastal area > Acid sulfate soil | place: Finland: Risofladan, Vaasa | collected...
AGTTGAGCTCGCGCGGACGCCCCTCATGGATGCCGAGCAGAATAATGCCGTAGCTCTGCTGCATCTGGGTGAGCTTGTAGAGCTGGTTGAGCACGATGCGCGGTTCGGCGTCGCGCTTGAGCTCGATCACGATCCGCATTCCGTCGCGGTCCGACTCGTCGCGCAGATCGCTGATTCCGTCCAGCCGTTTGTCGTTGACCAGCTCGGCCATTCGCTCGATCAGCCGCGCCTTGTTCACCTGGTAGGGAATCTCGCGTACGATAATCGACGCGCGGCCCGAGCGCTTGTCGGTCTCGATTGCGGCCAGCGCGCGCATCAGCAGCGAGCCGCGTCCGGTCAGGTACGCCTGCCGGATCGCCTGGCGTCCGAGCAACTGCCCGCCGGTGGGAAAGTCGGGGCCGGGAATGATGTCGAGAATCTTCTCGAGGGTCAGCGCCGGATTCTCGATCAGCGCCAGCAACGCGTCGCAGATCTCGGTGAGATTGTGCGGTGGGATATTGGTCGCCATCCCGACCGCGATTCCGTCCGATCCGTTCATCAGCAGGTTCGGAATTTCAGCCGGCAGAACTTCCGGTTCCTGATGCGAGCCGTCGTAATTAGGGACGAAATCTACCGTGTCCTTGTCGATATCCAGCAGCAGCCGCTCGGCCAGCCGCGTGAGTTTGCACTCGGTGTAACGCATCGCGGCGGGCGGGTCGCCATCGACCGAGCCGAAGTTGCCCTGTCCGTCGATCAGCGGGTAGCGCATGCTGAACGGCTGCGCCATCCGGGCCAGCGCGTCGTACACCGACATGTCGCCGTGCGGATGATATCTTCCGAGTACGTCGCCGACCACGGCGGCGCACTTGATGTAGCGGCGGTTCGAGAGCAGGCCCGCGCGGAACATCGCGTAGAGGATTCGGCGATGGACAGGTTTCAATCCGTCGCGGATAACCGGCAGCGCGCGCCCGACATTTACCGACATCGCGTAGTCCAAATAGGACTGCTTCATGTCGTCTTCGATATTGAGCAGCGAGGGTTCGTTGCGGATCGGTTCGTTGCCGTTGGTCTCTGCCATTTACTCCCGGTCTCCCGCGCGGAACTTGCGAAATTGAAATTCTGTCATCCTCATGGCTCGCTCATCGACGCCCACAGCGCGATATTCCGGCGGAGCTTCTCGCGATGCCCGTTGCGCTGATGCGGTATCAGGTCGTAATCGAATGCGTCTTCCGGATGCGCGATCGCTTCGAGGTCAAGCGTGATTCCCAACTCCTGCTCGGCGTCGCTTGCGTCGCGTTCGCAGACCGCGCAATTCGTTACCATCGCGCGAATTTCGTCTTGCAGGAATTCTCTTGGTTCCATCAGACGGGTCCGCATCCATATCCGACGCGGCGCCGGACCGCGCTTGCGCTCAGATGTCTAGGTTGCGCACGTTGAGCGCATTCTCTTCGATAAACTGGCGCCGCGGCTCGACTTGATCGCCCATCAGCTTCGAAAAAATTTCTTCCGCCGCTTCGATCGATGAAATCTGCACCTTCAGCATCGAGCGCGTCTCGGGATTCATCGTCGTGTCCCAGAGCTGTCCCGCGTTCATCTCGCCCAGGCCCTTGTAGCGATTCACCTCGACGCCTTTCTGCCCTGCCGCCAGAACCGCCTCGGCAACCGCTTTCAGCGTCGTGACGGTCTGTTCGGTGTCTCCGTTTTTGAGCTTGAGAGGAGCCTTGATTGCTTCGATATCGGGCGCGAGACGACGAATTTCGCGAATCTCTCCGGTATGCAGCAGCGTCGCGTCAACGACCGTTGGCGGCCGCGAGCCGTTGTGGCTATGCGAGAAGACTGCGCGCCATCGCGATTCGCCGTCCTGCACGATCTGATGAGTCAGGTTGTCGTCGCCGGTTTCCTTGCGAATCGCCACGGCCATCGCCTTGGCCGCCTGCTCGGATTCGAAGCTCGCATCGGTAATGGTCTTGTCGGTGGAGAGTTTTGCGAACGCCGCGATAATCGGGCGCTCTTTGGAGCGCCGCTCGAGTGCCTCGAACATCCGATCGTAGTACAGCGCCTTGCGCACGACTGCTTTGAGCGCGGCGCCCTTGAACTCGCGCACATCCTTGCCCTTTCCGGCTTCGAGTGCCACCGCGTCGGCGCCGAGATCGGTCAGATAATCCTCGAGCGAATTTTCGTCTTTCAGATAGCGCTCGGTCTTTCCCTTCTTGGCGCGGAACAACGGCGGCTGCGCGACGTAGAGATAGCCATTTTCGATAATCTCGATGAACTGGCGGAAGAAGAAGGTCAGCAGCAGCGTGCGGATATGCGAGCCGTCAACGTCGGCGTCGGTCATGATCACAATTCGATGATAGCGCAGCTTGGCGAGGTCCTTGTCCTTGCCCACGCCCATTCCGAGCGCCGTGATCAGCACGCGAAGCTCGGTCGAGGACAGCATCTTGTCGATTCGCGCGCGTTCGACGTTCAGGATCTTTCCGCGCAGCGGCAAAATCGCCTGGGTCTTACGGTCGCGGCCTTCCTTCGCGGTTCCGCCTGCCGACTGTCCCTCGACCAGGTACAGCTCGCACAGCGCCGGGTCGCGTTCGGCGCAATCCGCCAGCTTTCCGGGCAACGAGCCCGAGTCGAGCGCGCCCTTGCGCCGCACCAGGTCCTTGGCTTTGCGGGCGGCTTCGCGCGCCTGGAGCGCTTCGAGCGCGCGTCCGACGATCTTTTTGGCGTCGGAGGGATTTTCCTCGAAGAACGCGCCGAGCTTTTCATTCACCAGCGCGGAGACATAGCCTTCGACTTCGGAGTTGCCGAGCTTGGTCTTCGTTTGACCTTCGAACTGCGGTTCGCCGAGCTTGACGCTAATAATCGCGACCAATCCCTCGCGCGTGTCGTCGCCTTCAAGCCGCGTGTCCTTGCTTTTGAAAAGATTGTTCTTGGTTGCGTAAAAATTGATGGTGCGGGTGAGCGCCGACTTGAGTCCCGACAGATGGGTTCCGCCTTCGCCGGTGTGGATATTGTTCGCGTAGCTGAAGATTACTTCGTGGACCGCGTCGGTCCATTGCAGCGCGACCTCGATATCGACGCCCTCTTTCACGCCCTTGAAAAAAATCACGTCGTGAAAACATTCGTTGTTCTCCGCCAGTGATTCCACAAACTCCGCGATTCCGCCCTCGAAGTGGAACTCTTCCTGCTTGCCGGTGCGATCGTCTTTCAGGCGGATTTTCAGCCCCGCGTTCAGGTACGCGAGCTCGCGCAAATAGCGCGCGACAATCTCGTACTTGAACTTTATCTCCTTGAAGATTTCGGGGTCGGGAGAAAACGTCGTCTTGGTGCCGGTGGTCTTGCTGACGCCGCGCTGCTCGACCTTTGATTTCGGCGTACCCTGCTCATAGCGCTGGAAAAATATCTTGCCGTCGCGATGAACCTCGACCTCGAACTCGGCGCTGAGCGCGTTGACTACCGAAGCTCCCACGCCATGCAGTCCGCCCGATACTTTGTAGGCGCTGCGCTCGAACTTTCCGCCCGCGTGCAGGACGGTATGCACAACTTCGAGCGCGGAGCGCTTTTCGGTCGGATGCATGTCGGTCGGGATGCCGCGGCCGTTGTCTTCGACCGAGACGCGATCGTCTCCCAAAACCACGACGTTGATTTCCGTGCAATGGCCGGCCAGCGCCTCGTCAACCGAGTTATCGACGATCTCGTTGACCAGGTGATGCAACCCGCGCTCGGCGGTGTCACCGATGTACATCCCGGGGCGCTTGCGAACCGCCTGCAAACCCTCGAGAACCTTGATCGAATCGGCGCCGTAGTCGTCAGAACCCTGCTTATTTGCCATAGAAAAAAGAGCGGATAGATACCGTCCCGACCTCCCCTCAACCGGGAATAATTATAGACGGAAAAGGGTGGAAAGTAAAGAACAGAGCGAGGGTTTGGAGAAGAAACTGGAACGCTGTTTGTCTCAATTAGTCCAGAAGGCAATTTATTGAGCAATTATGCCGGAAAACTATCCACAGGCAAGAGTGATTTTCCGAGCGTGAGTTCGTTTGGGTTTGAAGGTAGAATAGAATGTTGTTTCTGAACAGTCTAATGCCGGTTCAGGCCGCCGCGCGCTCGATTCCGTCGAAGAATTGCCACCATAGGTCAAGCGAGCGTTCGGCCGCCCCGCGAACGCGCGAGCGCTCGGCGTCGCTAAGCGTCATGGTGGCGAGGATATTGTCGCCGACGTCGCTGTGATCGCGATCGGCGATTTCATGCACGTCGAAAAATGCCACCTGCTCGCGCGAGAGCGCGTAGTGCTTTTCCAGGGCGCGCGCGAACGGTCCGAAGTTGCCAACTACCTGTCCTTCGGCGGCGACGTTAATCGCGGCGATTCCTTCTGCGAACGAGCGGTCTTTGGTGGATAGCTCGAACCAATCGATGAGCGCCGCGGTCGAGGCGAGCGGGTGAGCATCGACCAACTCCGCGCGCGACATTCCGAGCGCGAGACCTAGCCGGATGAACAGCTCGGGATGCGGCGCGCTGCCGGAGATCAGGCCGGTCTCTTCTTCGTACAGGCTTTCGGCGAGCTTTACGCGTTCGCCGGAATCGTGGCATCGCGAGTGCAGCGCGCTGACCGCGCGGGGGAACTCGCGCACCTGCAGGAAAAACTGCGCCGCGAACACGCGCATCCCGGCGGCCGAGACTTTGCCGTCGGCGATTTTGAGCCACAGCGGATGGCGCCCGAACGAGCGCCGCTCTTTTACCACCGCGAACAATTCGCGCACGAAGGTTTCACTGGGCATCGCGAACCTCTCAATCGATATGCTTCAGATCGTCGAGCATTTCGTCCGGGCCGATAAAGCCGGACTTGCGCACTTTTACTTCTCCCGCAGAATTTATAATCAGCGTGGTCGGTACGCCCTCGACCCCGTACTTTCCACGCAACTGATCATTTGCATGGTCGCTCTTGGTCAGGTCGGCGCGCATCAGCACGAAGCGCTGCGCTTCTTTTACCACTGCGGGATTGACGAACGTGGAATGCTCCATCTCGCGGCAGGGGATACACCAATCGGCCGAGAAATCGATCAGCACCGGCCGCCGCGCGGTCGCCGCGCTCTGAAGTGCGGTCGCGTCAAATGGAGCGAACGCGATCTCTTTGAGCGCAGGCCGCGGAATCAGCATGTAGATCATCGCGACGACGGCGACGATCCCGACTGCCGTGCGGATTGCCCGGAACGCGCGCAGCCTGCGTCCCGCGCCGGTCAGGAATCCAAGCCAGATGCCGGCTGCTGCGGCGTAGTAAGGCAGGAAGCGCGTCATTAGATGACGCGGCACGACCGGATCAAGGAAATAGAGCGCCAGGCCGATCAAAACGAACCCAAATAGCTGCTCGACCCACGCCAGCCATTCGCCCGAGCGTGGCAGCTTGCGGATACTGCCGGCAGCCAGCGCCAGGAAGATGTACGGAAAGCCGAGTCCGATCGCGAGCGTGAAGAACAGCGCGAAACCGAACGCCGGGCTCGCGCTGCGCTCGACCATCAGCAGCAGTCCCAGCACGAACGGCCCGATGCACGGCGCTGCCACCACGCCCATCCCGAGCCCCATCAGCGCTGCGCCCGCGTACCCCGGCCGCGCAACGCCGGCCCGCTGGAGCATCCACTGCGGAGGCTGCAGCGAGAACATCCCGAAGCTCGACAGCGCGAGCACGATCAGCATCGCGGCGAGCAGCGAGAGCACGTAAGGATTCTGCATTGCCGCGCCGAACAGTCCGCCCGACATCGCCACCGCGACTCCCACCGCCGAGAACATCACGGCGATTCCCAGCACGAACAGGATCGCGAGCGTCAGCACGCGGCGATGCCCACCGCCCTGATTGCCGAAGTACGCGACGGTCACGCCGATCAGCGGATAGACGCACGGCGTCAGATTCAGAGCGATACCGCCAAGGAAGACAAAAACGAAGCCAAGGAACCATCCGTGATGCGCAAATACGTCGGCGGGCGCGTTTTCCGCGGCTGCCCGAGCAACCTGCGCGCACAGTACAACGATGAATGCGAGCAGCGCGGCGACTCTCGCGACGCTTTTCGTGCGTGCTGTGGGTGCAGGCTTCTTCAAGTCGATCAACTCGGCGTCGGACGCGAATCCTCCGGCGCGGTGACGCGGGCCGTCCTAGCCGTTTGCGGCCGAGGTTCGTTTGCCGTTGGTGGTGGAGAGCGGAACCGAATCGACGATCTCGAGTCCGTAGCCGGGCAAATTGGCCAGCCGCGGCGTCGCGTCGGACATGATGATCATTTTGCGCACGCCGATATCTCGCAGGATTTGCGCGCCGATCCCGTAGTCGCGGAAGTCCGACTCGGTGGCGCCGTAGCGCGTGCTGGGGCGTTTGGAGTTGCCGTGATGGCCGCCGAAGCCTTCGAGCTCTGAGGCGATCGCGTTGGATTCGCGCTTCAAATAGAGCAGCACGCCTTCGCCCGCTCGCGCAATTCTTTCCATCGCGGAGCGCAGAAGCTCGCGCGTATTGCGTCCGGTGAATCCGAACACGTCGCCGGGCAGGTACTCGCGATGCGCGCGGACCAGAATCGGGCGCTGCGGATCGACATTGCCCATCACCAGCACCAGATGCTCGGTGTAATCGACCAGGTTGCGGTACACGATCGCTTTGAAATTTCCGTAACGGGTCGGAAGGCGCGCCTCCGCGATCTTCTGGACCATCGTCTCGGTGCGCAGTCGGTACTCGATAATGTCGGCGACGGTGACAATCTTAAGTCCGTGCACGCGCGCGAATTCGACCAGATCGTCACGCCGCGCCATGTTGCCGTCGTCTTTCAGGATCTCGCAAATCACGCCCGCGGGCTTGAGTCCCGCAAGCCGCGCCAAATCAACCGCGCCTTCGGTCTGCCCGGTCCGCACCAGCACGCCGCCTTCGCGCGCGCGCAGCGGATAAATATAGCCCGGCGTGATGAACTCGCCGCCGCTCGCGTCCTCGCGCACGGCCTGCAATACGGTAGTCGCGCGATCCTGCGCCGAAATTCCTTTGCCCGCGCAGCGCCGCGCGGTGATCGCCGTGGTGAACGCGGTGCCGAGAGGAGCCTGGTTGTCGCCGACCATCATGCTCAGCCCGAGCCGATCGATCCGGTCCGCCGCCATCGGCAGGCAGATCAGTCCGCGCGCGAACCTGGCCATGAAGTTGATCGCCTCGGGCGTGACCTTTTCCGCCGCCATCGAGAGGTCGCCTTCGTTTTCGCGCTGCTCGTCATCCATCAGGATGATCATGTGGCCGCGGCGGGTTTCTTCGAGCGCCTCTTCAATCGTAATAAAAGGCGCGCGGGCTTTGGTGCGGGGATTGATTTCGCCGAACATTGAAACTCTCTCAGTCGGACGGCCGAAGCTGCGCTCCGTATCCTAGGAAAATTCTACACCGGCGGCAAAGCGCATTCGATGGCCCCCGGCTCGCGCGCGGCAGCATTACCGGGCGCGGCGATGCTATCCTTCAGCCGATGGATCATTCCGCGTATACCGCGGTCCTGCTCGCCGCGGGGCGCGGCACCCGCCTCGGCACGCTCACCGCGGATACTCCCAAGCCGCTGCTCGAGGTGGTTGGCGCTCCGCTGATCGAGCATATCGTTCGCGCGCTGGCCGAAGCCGGGGTGTGGCGATTTATCGTCGTGACCGGATATCTCGGCGAGCAGGTGGCCGCGTGGTGCGCCGAGTTTGCGCAGGATAACCCGGGAATCGAGATTGATCCCGTCGCACAGGGCGAACTAAACGGCACCGCGGGGGCGATACTCGCCGCGCGCGAGAGGCTTGCGGACCAGCCGAGTTTCATCTTTGGATGGGGCGACGTGCTGATGGACCGCGCGAACTACCGCCGCTTCGTCGCGCGCGCGGCCGAAAATGACTACGACCTGCTGCTCGCCGCGAACCGGATGAAAGATCCGTGGCGCGGCGCGGCGGTCTATCTGAGCGCCGACATGCACGTGGAACGGCTGGTCGAGAAGCCTCCAGAAGGTGAATCGGAAACTGAGTGGAACAATGCCGGCCTGTTCGCGGCCAAGCCGATGATTTTCGATTACGTTACGCAGCTTACGCCGTCGCCGCGCGGCGAGCTCGAGCTTCCGCTCGCGATCGCGGCGATGATCAACGACGGACGCGAGGTGCGCGCGATCGACATGCGCGGCTTCTGGAGCGACGTCGGCACCCCGGCCGATCTGGAGACCGCGCGTAAGCGCTTTCATCCGAAATCGGCAATCACTCGAAAGCTGAAATGAACTCCGGCGAAGACGAGGGATGGGATTCGGCCGAGCTCGAACGCGCAGGCGCGCTTGCCGCCGACCTGCGCGCGCTTGGCGGCGCGGATTCGCGGATGGTCGCGGTGCGTGCGCCGGGGCGCGTCAATCTTATCGGCGAGCATACTGACTACAGCGGCTTGCCGGTCCTGCCGGCCGCGATCGATCGCTCGACGATAATTGTCGCCACGGCGTCGCCGGCGCGTGAGATTATTGTGCGCAACACCGACCCGGAATTCAGCGCGCGCAGGTTTCAGATCGAAAAAGCAATTCCCGCCTATCCCGTTGGCGACTGGGCCAACTACGTCAAGGCCGGCATCCAGGGGGTGATCGATCACTTCGGCTCGCGCGGTCTCGCGGAAACGAAGCTGCGCGGCGCAACGATGATCGTCGATGGGCGCGTGCCTGTTGCCGCGGGGTTGTCGTCGTCGTCGGCGCTGACGGTCGCGGCGGCGCTCGCGTTTATGAAATTGAACGGCCTCGAGCTTGCGCCGCTCGAGTGCGCCGCAATGGCCGCGCGCAGCGAATGGTACGTCGGCACGCGTGGCGGCGGGATGGACCAGGCGGCGTCGCTTATGGGCCGGCGCGATCATGGGTTGTTCATCGAATTCAATCCGCTGCGCGTTCGCGCGATCCAAATGCCCGCGGGCGCGGCGCTGGTGGTGGCCGACAGTTGCGAGATCGCCGACAAGTCCGGCGGCGTGCGCACCGAGTACAATCGGCGCGTGGTCGAATGCTCGCTGGCCGCGCGAATTATCGCGCGGCAGATAAAACTCGAGGGCGTCCGGACGCTTGGCGAGGTCGTAAGCGCAACTGCGAATTGGAACGCCGCGGATCTGATCGCGATTCTGCAAGCGGCCGCGCCGCCGCGGTTCGCGCCGGATCTCGTGGACGCCGCACGGATACTCGGAGTTGCGCGTGACGCGCTTGTCGATGAATTGCTCGGCGCCGGTGCGATGGGCGTCAAGCTCGATCCGTCGGCGCCGCTTGAGATTTTCCGCCGTGCGCGCCACGTGCTCACCGAAACCGAGCGCGTGATCCGCGCCGCTGCGCTCCTCGAGGCGGGAGAGTTGGAAGCGATGGGCGCGCTGATGAACGCGTCGCACGCCAGCCTGGCGGAGGACTTCGATTGCTCGACGGCTCGGCTGGATCGACTCGTCGCCGCCGCGCGCAAGGGCGGGGCGCTCGGCGCGCGGTTGACTGGCGCGGGATTTGGCGGCTCGATCGTGGCGCTCAGCCGCGCCACCGGTGTCGAGCGAATATTCGATTCGATCGATCGCGAATACTACGCGCCGCTCGGAATCGACCCTCACGGCAAACGCGCAATCCTGCACGCCGGCGCGGGCGCGAGCGCCATCGACCTCGCCGCCGCGTGACGCGATCAGCGCCCGAAGCGGACGATTCGCGCGGAGTGTGGTGCGAGATCCATATGGTCGGGCGCAGGCTCTTCGGTCCCCGTGATGCTGCGGATCGTGGCGGCGGCTCCGACGATTCCAAGCGTCGCGAGAAGCACGCTTGCGGCTTCGTCCCCGCGGTTGACGATGATCGCGATCGCACCGCTCGCGGTTTCCTTCACCAGGGTTCTGATTGACGCGGTTGTCATCAGATCGGCCGCCAGCACCGGCGCGTCGGCGCTTCCCGAATCGATCTCCGCGCCCAGCGCCGCTGCCGCGCGATAGATTTGCCGTTCTTCATTGCCGACCAGCGCCATGTCGTCCGAGACCAGTAGCATCCCGCCCGAGCCTGCGATCGTCGCTGCCAGCGCGCCGCGCTCGTCAGCGGTCAGCTTCGTCTCGCGCGCGCGGAGCATCAGGCAGTCCGGGTCGTTGAGCCACCATCGGCGATGCATAAAGCTGCGCGCGATAATCGCGTCGAGCGCGTGCACCGTCGAAGGATCGCCCGAACCCTCGCTGCCCCAATAAGGCGCGACGTCGGGCCCGATCCGCATCCCGTCAACAATTCCGACCGCCGCGCCGAGCGGACAGCCGCATCCGAGAATAAACGCGCTCTCGCCCGCACCGCGGCGGATCGCTTCGAGCCCATGGCGAAGCATCTCGGCGCGGGTGAGGTTCTGGTTGTGGCGCGCGCCCTGCGCCGCGCCGGCGTAAAGGAAATCGAGTTTCAGATATGAGTAGCCGAATTCCGCGGTGAGTTTGCGGAACAGCCGTTCGAGATGCCCGGTGAATTCGGGATTGCTCGGATCGAGCGCGTAGGCGAACTTGTCGTCGCCGGCGGTCCAGTTGGGGTTGTAGCCCGCGCGCAGCGGCGCGCCGTTTTCGTGGCGGATGAACCATCCCGGATGCTCGAGCATGATGCGCGCGTCGCGAGCGGCCAGAAACGGCGCGGTCCAGATCCCCGGCTCGAAGCCGGCGCTCCGGATTTCCTCGGCGAGTTTTGCAAGACCGCCCGGAAATTTCGCGTTGGTCGAGTCCCAATCGCCGAGCGCGCTCTGGAAGCCGTCGTCGAGTTGCACCACCTCGAGCGGAAACTCCGCCCGCATCGCGGCGAGCGCGCGCAGGTTCGCGCGCATCGTGTCCTCGCTGATCGCGTGGAAATAGTGGTACCAGGAGCACCATCCGCGCTGGTAGGCGGTGTTCACGCGTGCGTTCATCGCGGAGCCGAGCTTAGCAGCCCACTGCGAGGCCATCCGCGCCGCGGTTTCCTGCGAGCGCATGGTGTATAGCGGCTCGATTTCGCGGGTTTCGCCAACGCCGAGTTCCACTCCATCAAGAATCGCGCGCGCAGTAATCCGATCCGGCGTCAGCACCGTCAACGTGGTGAGCTGATGCGCGGCGCCGATAAATCCGGCCAGCACGCGCTCCGCGTGTCCGTCGCATTCGACGATCGTGAAGAGCTCAGAGGTGGCAGCTTCGGGCGCGCCCGCGGGACGCGTGGTTTCGCTCTGATGATTTATCCGGACGATCGAGTTGGCGGTGTCGTGGCGATGCGCCTGCGTGCCGCCGACCACGCGCGCGCCCGAACCGCTCCAGGATTGATAGCCGTGCTTGAAGAAGCGCGCGGGTGCCGAGGAATCGAAGCCGGTCGCGAGCGTGAAGATGACCTCGTCCAGGCGAACTGGCCGTTCGCCGTCGTTGGTGATCCGCGCGCGCGCAAGAACGACGTCCGC
>Ga0307372_10012145_pt1 | contig 11359 bp, 7 predicted proteins | sample OX1MG_FD_202533 | JGI IMG/M metagenome (GOLD analysis project Ga0307372, IMG submission 202533) | Soil microbial communities from Risofladan, Vaasa, Finland - OX-1 | ecosystem: Environmental > Terrestrial > Soil > Coastal area > Acid sulfate soil | place: Finland: Risofladan, Vaasa | collected...
CCCGTCTGCCAGGCCGTGCAGCACGCCCACACCAAGGGCATCATCCACCGCGACCTCAAGCCCACCAACGTGCTGGTGGCCGAGTACGACGACAAACCGGTGGCCAAGGTCATCGACTTCGGCGTGGCCAAGGCCACCGGGTCGAAGCTGACGGAAGGGAGCGTGTACACCGAGCTCGGCCAGATCGTCGGCACCCTGGAGTACATGAGCCCCGAGCAGGCCAAGCTCAACGCGCTCGATATCGACACGCGCAGCGACGTTTACTCGCTGGGCGTTCTGCTCTACGAGCTGCTGGCCGGCAGCCCGCCGTTCACACGCAAGGAGCTGGAAAAGGCTGGGATGCTGGAGATGCTGCGGGTGGTCCGCGAGCAGGAACCGTCGAAGCCGAGCGCGAAGCTGAGCACGGCCGAGGGCTTACCGGGCCTGGCCGCGAACCGGGGGACCGAGCCCAAGCGGCTGACGGCGCTGCTGCGCGGCGAGCTCGACTGGATCGTGCTCAAGGCGCTGGAGAAGGACCGCGCGCGGCGGTACGAGACCGCCAACGGCTTCGCCATGGATGTCGAGCGCTACCTGCGGGACGAGGCGGTGCTCGCCTGCCCGCCGTCGACGAGCTACCGGCTGACGAAATTCGCGCGCCGGAACAAGGGCCCGGTGGCGGCGGCCGGCAGCCTGCTGCTGTTGCTCATCGCCGGCACCATCGGCACCAGCGTGGGGCTGGTACGCGCGGAACGCGCCCGGCGCGAGGCCGTCGAGGCCGAGCAGCACGCCGTCCAGGCGCAGCGGGACGCCGTCCAGGCCGAACAGCACGCCGTCGAGGCCCAGCAGGCGGAAGCCGCGCAACGGCAACTCGCCGAGGCCAACGAGGCGAAGGCTCTCGCCGCGGCGGAGGCCGAGAAGAAGGCGAAGCAAACCGCCCAGGAGCGCGAAGCCGAGACGGCGGCCGTGCTCGACTTCGTGGAGAGCAAGGTCTTCGCCGCCGCGCGGCCGGAGGGGCAGGAGGGGGGCCTGGGCCGCGACGTCACCTTGCGCCGGGCGGTCGAAGCCGCCCTGCCGTTCGTCGAAAAAGGCTTTCCCACGCAACCGCTCATCGAAGCCCGGCTGCGCCATACCCTGGGATTGTCGTTTTTGTACCTGGGCGACGCGGAGAAGGCCGCCGAGCAATTCCAGAAGGCCCGCATGCTCTTCATCAAGTACCTCGGCCCCGACCACGTCGACACGCTTCCGAGCGTAAACAGCCTCGCCCTCAGCTACAGCGCCCTCGGCCGGTACACCGAGGCCCTCAAGCTCAACGAAGAGACGCTGCGGCTGCGCAAAGCCAAGCTCGGCCCCGACGACCGCGACACGCTTGGGAGCATGGTCAATCTGGCCCTCAGCTATCATGAGCTCGGCCGGTTCGCCGACGCCGTAGGGCTTTATGAAGCCGCGCTGCGGGTCATGAAAGAAAAGATGCCTGTCCACCCTTTCACGTTCAATTGCATGGACAACCTGGCCCTCAGCCATCAAGCCCTCGGCCGGCTCGGCGAGGCGCTCAAGCTCCACGAGGAGGCGCTGGCGCTGCGGAAAGCCACGCTCGGCCCGGACCATCCCGAAACGCTTGCGAGCATGACCAACCTGGCCAACAGCTACCAAGCCCTCGGCCGGCACGCCGAGGCCCTCACGCTCCGCGAAGAGACGCTGGCGCGGATAAAAGCCAAGCTCGGCCCCGACCACCCCAACACGCTTACGAGCATGAACAACCTGGCCGCCAGCTACCGCGCCCTCGGCCGGTACACCGAGGCCCTCAAGCTGGACGAAGAGACGCTGGCGCTGCGGAAAGCCAAGCTCGGCCCCGAGCACCCCGACACGCTTGCGAGCACGGTCAATCTAGCCAGCAGCTACCGCGCGCTGGGCCGGGACGCCGAGGCCGTCGCGCTTTATGAAGCTGCGCTGCCGGTCATGAAAGAAAAGATGCCTCACCACCCTTTCACGTTCAATTGCATGAACAACCTGGCCAACAGCTACAACGCCCTCGGCCGGCACGCCGAGGCCCTCAAGCTGCACAAAGAAACGCTGGCGCTGATGAAAGCCAAGCTCGGCCCCGACCACCCCAGCACGCTTGCGAGCACGGTCAACCTGGCGCTCAGCTACGCCGCCCTCGGGCGGCACGCCGAGGCCCTTAACCTGCTCGAAGAGACGCTGGCGCTGCAGAAAGCCAAGCTCGGCCCCGACCACCCCGACACGCTCTTGAGCATGAGGCGCGTGGCAGCAAGCCTCGCGGCGCTCGATCGCGGCGCGGAGGCGTTGCCGATCGTCGATGAGTGTCTCCGGCTGGCCGCGGGCAAACTCGTCGATCCCGGCTTGATTCCGGGCGTGATGAACATTCGCCTGCGCCACTTCGCGAAGAACAACGACGCCGCCGGCTGCCGGGCGACGGCGGGAATGTGGGAGGACCTGAAGCGGGCCGACGCCGGCAGCCTGTACGACGCGGCCTGTTTTCGCGCGGTGACCGCGGCCGTGATCCACGCCGGCGACAAATCCGAGGATGCCGTGAAGGATGCCGCCGTCGAGGCGGACCGGGCGATGGATTGGCTCAAGCAGGCCGTCGGCGCGGGCTACAAGGACGCGGCCAACATGAAACAGGACCCCGACCTCGAGGCGTTGCGAACACGCGAGGATTTCAAGCAGCTCATCGTCGAACTGGAAAGAGCGCCGTAGGGTGGGACCAGACCGCGGAGCGGGCGCCGGCACCAGCCAGGAGCAGCGGGCGGAAGAGAACGAGGGACGGAGTGGGTAATCTATGGAAACAAGATCGTGAAACCTTCCTGGGTGAAATGATGATCGTTCGTCAAGATCTCGGAAATCGCCAGCGTCGGCAGGCCAAGCATCGAACGGCAGTCGATCAGGCTGTATCCCTTGTCGGGCCGTGCCTCGTAAAGCGCCAGAGCGGCATCGAAGTCGGCGCGGTTCTGCGGGAGCACATCGACGTCGGGGGCGCTCCGCACGTCATGCACGAGCGCCGCGGCTTTCACGCGCCAATACGCGCCGAAACCGGAGAAGTAATTCAACACCTCGCCAAGAACTTCGTCCGTGGTGACGAGATGAGCCGGCCCAAGCGAGCGGCTGAACGACAACACCGCGGCATGGTGCGCGTCGCGTGGAAAGACGAGCGCGATCCAATAGAACGTATCGGCGAACAGGGTGCGCGGCATGGCGCGTCAGCTCGGCCGCTTCGGCGTGCCGTAAAGGTAATGGTCGTGCTGGGAGGCGCCGTCGGCGGGAGGTTTCGACAGCTCGTCGGATCCTGCGTCGGCGGTCAAGGCTGCAATCCGATCCCAGACGGGAGATCGAGCCGCTTCCACCACGATCCGCCCGGCTTCGACCTCGGCCACGAGATCGGCGCCGGGCGTGAGACCGGCGGCCCGGCACAGGTCGGCGGGAAGCGTCACCGCGCCGCTGGCGTCCGCCTTGATGAGCTCCGACATGGCGACAGGCCCTCATAGATAGACAGCGTGGGATTGAAGATTGAATTGTACCCCTGACGACCTGCCGGCGAAAGTGCGAAGAAGCGTCGCGGGGCACGAATGGCAAAAGGCGGCCGGTGGGGTCCTTACGGCCAAGCAAGCTCCCCACCGGCCCGGCACCGAAGCGACGATCGGTCTGCGCGCCGCGGCGATGTTTTTTCATTCTATCGCAGACCACCACACGATAGGAGAAATGTCATGTTGTTCCGAAAATCGGCCATCGCCCTCGGCGCGGCCCTGGCCCTGACCCTCTGTGTCAACTCCGTTCGCGCGGGCGAGCCGCAGCCGTTCCCCGGCTACTACGACGGCGAGATCGTAGAGCTCGTCACGCTCGGTCCCGCGGGGGTCGACGACGAGGCGATCGCGAGCCACGTCGCCAACCCGCTCTACCTCCTTGACGCCGATCTAGAGGTGACGCACGTCCTCTCGACCATCCCGGGGATTGCCGGATACAACCCCTATTGGGATGTCTCCCTGGTCACCTTCAACGTGGAGCCTTACGAGCTCGTGTCCGAGGACGATGTCCTGTACGCGGAGGAGATTGGCGACGTTACGGTCACCGATCTTGACTACATCCTCCTCTGCGAGGTGATTTCCGAGTAGTCGTTGCCATCTCGAAGGGGTCGTGGCCGGACCAGCCGATCCGAGCGGTCCGGCCATGACCTCGGCGGGGTATTTTGGATTTTCGATTTTGGATTGGCCTTTCCGCCAATCCAAAATCCAAAATTGAAAGGCGGCCGGTGGGGTCCTTACGGCCAAGCAAGCTCCCCACCGGCCCGGCACCAAAGCGGCGCACGGTCTGCGCGCTCTATCGGTCGCCATCGCCATTATAGAGCGGACCACCATTGCAAAGGAGACTTTTTATGTGGTTTCGCTCTATTTTTGGCTCCCCGAATTCGCGCTCCACGGGCGCCCCGGCCCGATCGAAAAAGCGCCGCGCTCGCCGGCCACGGCCCAGCGGGCTGCCGTTGCGGCTCGAACGGCTCGAAGACCGCAGCTTGCTCAGCACGGTAACCGTCACCAGTACCAACGACAGCGGCGCTGGATCCCTACGCGAAGCGATCGCCGACGCCAACAGCGGCGACACCATCAGGTTCGCCCATGGTCTTGCCGACCAAACCATCACGCTTACCAGCGGCGAGCTGGCCATCGACAAGAGCCTCGATATCGAAGGGCCCGGCGCGGCGGAGCTGACGATCAGCGGCGGCCATACCAGCCGGGTCTTCGACATCAGCGGTGGCGCAACCAACGTCGAGATCGCCGGCCTGACCATCGCCGACGGCTGGACGGCCGACGCCGCGGCGGTCGGTCCCTACGGCCCCGTCGCCCTGGGAGGAGGCATCCTCAACACCGGCGCCCACGTCTCACTCTCCCGCGTGACGATGGCCGACAACCACGCCGTCGGCACCGTCGCCGCCATGCCCGGCATCGCTTCGGGCGGCGCGGCGGCCAACATCGCGGGCGGCACCCTCGATGTGTCGCACAGCACTTTCGCCGACAACCAGGCCGAGGGCAACATCCGCGGCGCCGGCGGCGCCATTCTCAACGATAACTCGAGCCTCGTGCTCGACCACAGCACGTTCAGCGGCAACCAGGCAATTACCATCTTCGGGTCCGCCCCAGGCATCCAAGGCAACGCGCTCAGCGGGGCGGTTTACAACGCGGGCGGCAGCAGCGCGATCGTGTCGCACAACACCTTCGAGCACAATTCGGCGCTCGGAGGCAACGGGGCCAACGGCACCGCGACCGCGCCTAACGGCGGCAACGCCGGCACGGGCGTGGGCGGCGCCGTCGGCAATGAGGCCATCAGCTTGCTGGGTCCGTTCACCCCCTCGACCATGACCATCGACCACAGCACGTTCATCGACAACGAGGCCATTGGCGGCGCGGGCGGCAACGGCGCGGCCGGCGGAAACGGGGGCAACGGCAGCACGGGCGGCCTGAGCGTGGCGGGAGGCGCCATCAACAACGGCAGCTCGACCCTCACGGTGAGCCACAGCACGTTCATCGGCAACGCGGCCCTCGGTGGCAACGGCGGAACGGGCGGTGCGGGAGGCAACGGCGGGGCGGGCGTCAACGGCGCCGGCGGCGGCATCTCCAGCATTCCCACGCCCTCGACCATCACGGGCGGGCCGCCGGTGGGCGCCGCGCTGGAGCTGAGCGACAGCCTGTTCTTCGACAACGCGGCGATCGGCGGCATTGGCGGAAACGGCGGAGCGGGTGGCAATGGCGGCAACGGCGGAGCCGGCCAGGGCGGCGGCCTGCGTACCGGGCTTTCGGATTGGAGCGTCCGCGACAGTTTGTTTGCCGGCAACCAGGCAACCGGCGGGGCCGGCGGCGACGAAGGGAGTGGTGGCCTGAGCGGCGGCAACGGCGGGGCCGGTCAAGGTGGTGGCATCATCAACTTCAACCACTCCAATGGCACGCTCGCCGATTCGTTGTTGATTGCGAACGAAGCCGGCGGCGGGGCCGGTGGGCTGGGCGGCAACGGCGGCAACGGCCAGGGCGGCGGAGCTTACGACGACGCCACCTCAAGCCTCGAACTGATCGCCACCGACATCGTCTTCAACCAGGCGATCGGCGGTGCCGCGGGCGGCGGAGGCAGTGCCGGTCAGGGCGTGGGCGGCGGTCTCTACGTCGCACCCGGCGGTGTCGCCACTGCCGACAAGCGGACGGTCATCTTTGGCAACTACGCCACCACGAGCGACGACGACGTGTTTGGCGTGCTTGGCGCGTAAACGTAGAGAACGAGAGGGAGCGAAGGCGAGCTCGATGGGGTCGACACGTTCCAAAATCCAAAATCCAGAATCCAAAATTGCACAGGAGACTTTCCATGTGGTTCCGCTCGCTATTTGACTCAGCGAATTTTACCTCCACGGGCGCCTCGCGTGGCTCGAAAAAGCGCCGGCCGCCACGGCGCCGCGCGCCGGCGCGCTTGCAACTCGAAGGGTTGGAGGACCTCTGCTTGCTCACCTTCCTGGCGCCGGTCGACTATGGCACGGCAGGTTACGCCGGAGAGCCGTTTAGCGCGGTCGCGGCCGGCGACTTCGCGAACAACGGAATTCGCGACCTGGCGGTCGCCGGCTATAGCTCGGTCAGCGTGCTGACGGGCAACGGTGATGGCACCTTCCAGCAGGCGCACACCTATGGCACCGGCGGCACCAACACCGCGTCGGTGGCCGTCGGCGACCTCACCGGCGACGGCAAACTCGATATCGTCACTGCCAACGACGGTTATGGTTATGATGGTGCGTATCATTATTTTCCCGCGGTTCCCGGCTCGGTGAGCGTGCTGATGGGCAACGGCGACGGGACCTTCCAAGCACCTCTTGATATCACGTTGCCGGATGTTGTTCCTCCCGGCTCGGGTCCGTCGCCTCAGTCGCCGGTTTCGGTCGCGCTGGGCGATATGAACCACGATGGCCGGCTCGATGCGGTCGTGACCGCGAACACAACCGCGGGATACGGCTACGTCGATGTGCTTGTCGGCCACGGAGATGGAACCTTCTCGGTGGCTTCCACGACCCTGCTGGGCCGAAACTATGGACAGTCTGTTGGACAGTCCGTCGAGCTCGGCGATTTCAGCGGCGATGGCAACCTCGACGTCGCCACCCTGATGTCACCCGCAAACGACGTGGCCGTGCTGCTCGGCAACGGCGACGGCACGCTTGCCGCGCCGACCTACTTTGCGACCGGGGCCGCTCCGCAATCGCTGGCTGTAGGCGACGTCAACGGCGACGGCAAGCTCGACCTGGTCACCGCCAACGACGCAGGCGAAAGCGTGTCGGTGCTCCTGGGAAATGGCAATGGCACCTTCCACTCGCCGATCGACACCGCGTTGCCGGGCCTGGCGCCAACCGGGTATTCCGGCGTGCAACCCCTTCCGCTGCCTCAGCGGCCGCTCGCGCTGGTCATGGGAGACCTGAATGGAGACGGCAAGATGGACCTGGCGGTGACCGCGACCTCGTCTTACTCGCAATACACCGGGTCAGGTTACTACGGCGGCAAGTATTATGCGACCATCAACAAGAGCAGTGTCAATGTCCTTCTGGGCAATGGCGACGGGACCTTCACGGCCGCCGAGACCGATCCTTTGGACGGCACGACTCCCGCTTCCATCACGGCGGGCAACTTCAACGGTGACAACTTTCCCGATCTGGCTGTGGGCGATTCCAACAGCGATACCGTCTCGGTGCTGATCAATGGGGCCGACTGGTCGCCGCGCGCGCCCGCGCCAAGCAGCTTTTCCGTCAGCGGATTCCCCGCGTCGACGCAGGCCGGCGTGCCCGGCAACTTCACGGTAACGGCCCTGAACGCCGACGGCACGGCCGACACCGGCTACACCGGCACGGTCAGTTTCAGCAGCCCCGACGTCCAGGCCGCGCTGCCCGGCGTTTACACGTTCACCAGCGGCGACGCGGGAGTACACACCTTCAGCGCCACATTGAAGACGGCCGGCACGCAATCGATCACCGCCACGGATAGGACGACGAGCACCGTGACTGCCAGCGAGACGGGGATCACGGTCACCCCGGCGGCGGCCAGCCACCTGGCGGTCAGCGCCCCGGCCGGCAGCACGGCAGGCAGCGCGTTCAGCGTCACCGTCACCGCGCTCGATCCTTACAATAACACGGCTTCCGGCTACGGCGGCATCGTGCATTTCACAAGCAGCGATGGCCAGGCGAGTTTACCGGCCGACTATACCTTCACGGCGGCCGACGCCGGCGTCCACACCTTCACCAGTGGCGTCACGCTCAAGACGGCCGGCAGCCAGACGGTGACGGCCACCGACGCGGTCACCGGCTCGATCACCGGCAGCGCCACCGTGGGCGTTACCGCGGCCGCGGCCAGCACGATGACCGTGGCGGGCTTCCCCTCACCCGTCACCGCGGGTGTCGCGGGCAGTTTCACCGTCACGCTGAGGGACGCTTACGGCAACGTCGCCACCGGCTACACCGGCACGGTTCACTTCACCAGCAGCGACGGCAAGGCCGTGTTGCCCGCCAATTATACCTTTACTAGCGTCGATGCGGGGAAGCACACCTTCAGCGCCACGCTGAAGACGGCCGGCACGCAGTCGATCAAGGCGAGTGATGGCACGCTCGCCGCGACGGATGCGGGCATCACGGTGAAGCCGGCGGCGGCCAGCAAGTTCATTCTCGTTGCCCCCAGCAGCGTCGAGCCCGGCGTGGCCTTCAGCCTGACGATCAAGGTCGAGGACGCCTACGGCAACGTCGTCACCGGCTACGTCGGCACGGTGCATTTCAGCAGCAGCGACAGCAGGGCTGCGTTGCCGGCCAACTACACGTTCAAGGCGGGCGACGACGGCGTACACACCTTCACCGGCCTGGTGCTGCGGAAGCCCGGGAACCAGACGATCACGGTGACCGACACGCACAAGAGCAGCATCACCGGCAAGGCGGTGGTCGACGTGCTGTAGGGGATTGGTGAGTAGTGAGTAGTGAGTGGTGAGTAGTGAGTGGTGAGTGGTGGCGGCGGTGGCTGGGGCAGAGCCTTAGCGATGCCCCGGCGCGCTACCGTAGCCCGGAACGGGCGTCATTCGATAGCCCAGGGTGGAGCGCAGCGCAACCCTGGGTCATCGGGTGAGACGATCCGTTTGTAGCCCTGAAAGGGCGTCATTCCCGTGATACATAATATGGAGCGATACCTTAGCCATCAAACTTCCCGCTCCTGCCGGGCCAAGCCGGCGAGGGGGCGGTTGAACCATCACAACTTGTGTAGAACAACGAGGGACAAGCCCCCGGCCTGTTTTCGGCCCCGACTCCTGTAGAACAACAGGGGGGCTGACGCCCCCGCTCGCCTTCGCGGGCGGTCGTTTGCTTCTCGGCGTTCGGTCGACTATCTTCAATGTTCGGCACCAAGCCTGCCGTGCCTGCGACTCCAGGCCTCGTTCAGGGCAACTTGACCGAAGGTCGTTCTCTTCATAGACTCCAATTGAGGTGCGTCATGGTCCGGATCCAATTCGCGACGGAGCGGGAGCGCGTTCAGGGAAACTACCTGTTGGCGACCAAGAGCGTTGTCCGGCGGCTGCGCGGTCAGATTTTCGAAGTCCCAGAGACCGCTCTCAAACTCCTTGATGATCATCAGATTTCTTACCAGGTACTTCCCATTCCTGATCCGTCCGGGTCGGATCAAGAGGTTCGAAATCCTCTTACCGTTGAACTATAACGACGGCACGCTGATCGAACCGGAGAAGTTCGACAAGACGGCCGAGGAATTGTGCGACCGCTTTGGCGCGGTAACGCAGGACACCGTTCACATCACCGGCACCTGGAAGTACGGTGGCACCCGCTATCGCGACGATCTTCTCCGCATCCGCGTCGACACCAGCGACCCGACCGCTTACGGTTTTATCCAGGCCCAGAAACGCATTTGGAAACTTCGCTTCCAGCAGATCGACATCTGGATCACCGCTTACGAGATCGAAATCATTTAGCCGGGCGGCCGGCGCGGATCGACGATCAAGAAACCGCCGTCCACAGTGCCGCCATGAGCGACGTCACACGAATCCTCTCCGCCATCGACCAAGGCGACCCGCGCGCCGCGGAGCAACTGTTGCCGCTGGTGTATGGCGAGTTGCGTAAGCTGGCGGCGCAAAAACTGTCGCAGGAGGCGCCTGGGCAGACGCTGCAGGCGACCGCGCTGGTCCATGAGGCGTACCTGCGCCTGGTCCATGGTGAAAAGGTCCTCGATTGGAACGGCCGCGCGCATTTCTTCGCCGCGGCGGCCGAGGCCATGCGCCGGATACTCGTCGATCGCGCGCGCCGCAAACGGCGCGCGAAGCATGGCGGCGACCGGCGGCGAGTCGACTTGGACGAAGCGCTTGCCGTCACAGATCCCCACGATGACTTGCTGGCACTCGACGAGGCGCTGACCCAACTCGCCCAACGGGAACCCGCCAAAGCCGAATTGGTCAAGCTGCGGTACTTCGCGGGCCTGTCGCTGGAGGAAGCCGCCGCCTGTCTTGGGATTTCTCGTGCCACGGCCAAGCGCTACTGGGCCGTCGCGCGTGCTTGGCTGTTCGACGCCTTGTCGGAGACCGGCGACAACGACCCAAAGTGATATTTCGATATTTCTTCGATTTCGTGAGCCCTTTTTCGCTGGAAACTCGCACTGTCTTGTGAGCGAGCCTCCGCGGGAGTCCCCAATGAACGCCGAAACACCAAGCCTGGACACCATCTTCTGTGCCGCCGTCGAGATCCCATCACCCGACGACCGGGCGGCCTTCATTGCCCGCGCTTGCGGTGACGACCTCGATTTGCGGGCGCACGTGGAGAAGCTCGTGGGCGCCCATTTCCGCGCCGGGAGCTTCCTCGAATCGCCGGCCGCGGCGCAGGCCGCCACCCTCGACCAGGCGGCCGTCGCCGAAGCTCCCGGCACGGTCATCGGGCCCTACAAGCTCTTGCAGCAGATCGGCGAGGGGGGCATGGGCACCGTGTTCATGGCCGAACAGTCCCACCCCGTCCAGCGCAAGGTGGCCCTGAAGATCATCAAGGCGGGCATGGACAGCCGCCAGGTCATCGCCCGCTTCGAGGCCGAGCGGCAGGCCCTGGCCCTGATGGACCACCCCAACATCGCCAAGGTGCTCGACGCGGGGACCACGGGGGGTGGCCGCCCCTACTTCGTGATGGAACTGGTCAAGGGCATCCCCATCACCAAGTACTGCGACGAGCGCCGTCTGACGCCGCGGCGGCGGCTGGAGCTGTTCGTGCCCGTCTGCCAGGCCGTGCAGCACGCCCACACCAAGGGCATCATCCACCGCGACCTCAAGCCCACCAACGTGCTGGTGGCCGAGTACGACGACAAACCGGTGGCCAAGGTCATCGACTTCGGCGTGG